>Ga0070737_10005413_pt1 | contig 12207 bp, 14 predicted proteins | sample Coa_R1_10_FD_66438 | JGI IMG/M metagenome (GOLD analysis project Ga0070737, IMG submission 66438) | Surface soil microbial communities from Centralia Pennsylvania, which are recovering from an underground coalmine fire - Coalmine... | ecosystem: Environmental > Terrestrial > Soil > Unclassified... | reverse complement strand
CCTCGCCCGTGTGCTCCCCATGACCGCCCGGGTGGGCGAGCGAGGGCATCTCGAGGTCGGGGGCTGCGACCTTGTCGAGCTGGCCCAGGCCCACGGAACCCCCTTGTACGTCTACGACGAGGCAACGGTACGTGCCCGTTGCCGAGCCTTCACCTCGGCCATGGGCGCTCGGGGCGAGGTGCTCTACTCGGCCAAGGCCTTCGCCAGCCCTCGGTTCCTCCGCGTCGTGGCCTCGGAGGGGCTAGGCCTCGACGTGGTGTCGGTTGGGGAGCTCCGCCTTGCCTTGGCGGCAGGCTACTCAGGGGACCGGCTCTACCTCCTCGGCAACAACAAGAGCCTAGAGGACGTCGCCGCAGCCTGGGAGGCCCGGGCGACGCTCGTGCTGGACGGCTTTCACGACTTCGACCTGTTGCAGCGGGTGGTCCCGGCCGGTCATCGTCTCCGCTGCCAGGTGCGCGTCTCGCCCGGTGTCCGACCTGAGACCCATCGCTTCATCGCCACCGGCCAGCTCGACTCCAAGTTCGGCTTCTCGATCGCATCAGGAGCTGCCCGGGCCGCGGTGGAGCAAGCTCTCTCCCACGATCGCGTGGAGCTGCTCGGCCTCCATTTCCACATCGGGTCCCAGATCTTGGATCTGGCACCCTACTCGGTGGCGATGGAGGTCGTGCTCGACCTGATGGCCCAGCTGCGTCAGGACCTCGGCTTCGAGCCCGAGCGACTGTCGGCGGGTGGTGGCCTCGGGATCGCCTACGTTCGTCACGACGACCCACCCTCGCCCGAGCGCTTCGTCGAGGTGCTGTGGGATGCCCTGGAGCATGGTGCTGCCCTCCGTGGGCTGCGGGTGCCGCGGCTGGCGGTGGAGCCAGGCCGGGCCATCGCCGGGCCGGCTGGAGTGGCGCTCTACACCGTGGGCTCGATCAAGGAGATCCCGGGGCTGCGCACCTATGTGGCCGTGGACGGGGGGATGGGCGACAACATCCGTCCCAAGCTCTACGGGGCGCGCTACGAGGCCCTCCTAGCCTCGAACCCAGAAGGGGAGCCCGAGGAGCTGGTCACCATCGCTGGCAAGTACTGCGAGTCGACCGACCTCCTGGTCACCGACGTCCGGCTTCCCCGCTTGAGCCGAGGCGACGTGATCTGCATCCCCGCCGCGGGCGCCTATTGTTTGGCGATGGCCAGCAACTACAACGGCATGCCGCGGCCGGCGGCGGTGATGGTCAACGAGGGCCAGGCACGGGTGATCCGCCGTCGTGAGACGTTCCACGACCTGTTGGCCGCTGAGATCCTCTGAGCGGGCCAGGGGCGCGGACGGCGGGGCGACCGTGATGCCGCCGATGGCGGCGCCCTGACTCCCCTCGGCTCGCCAACGATCTGCCTGCTCCTTTCGCTCCTACGACGATGAGATGGCTTCTCGTCGCGCCCTCAGGTCATGACCTATCGGCTCCGCTGTCCGCGCCCTGGTCACTGGCGAGGAGGGCCGAGGCTCCTTCCCCATCCTCCAGGGTTCCTCGATCCCGGCTGGCGATGATGACGTAGGGATGCCACAGGGCCGGCCAAGCTGGAGGGGCCCCTGCCGGGTCGCGCGCTTGCCCCTGGCCCGCGGCAGCCAGGTGAGGCCTCCCGCTCAGCTGTGATCCTTCCAGCCGCCGCTGGCCCCATAACGAATGGCCACCAGGCCGGCCAGGATCGAGAGGGCGATCTCCTCGGGGGTTCGCGCGCCAATGTCGAGGCCGACGGGGGTCTGGATCCGGGCTAGTTGCTCCTCGGGGTAGCCGCGAGCGCGCAGTGCCTCCAGGTGGTGACCAGTGTGCCGGCGGCTGCCCACCAGGCCGATGTAGCGAGGCTGGAGGGCGAAGACACGCTCGAGCGTCTCCACCAGGTCAGGGGCGTCGTGGTCGGTGTGAACCGCGAAGAGCCCTTCCGGCCAAGGCTCCGCGGGGGGCTCGGTGGCGACCTTGAAGCCTACCTCCGGCGCCCAGCGCTGGAGGGCACGGGCCACCGGCGTGTCAGCCAGCACCACCAGCAGCGGCTGGCGTGGGTAGGGCTCCAAGTAGACTTCGATCGAGCCGAGATCATGGTGGTAGGAACGCAAGGCGGGAACGCCGGAGGCGAGAAGCTCCGGCACCTCCAGGCGAGCCTGGGCGTCGAACTCGGAGCAGCCGAGCGTTCCCGCGAGCTGCTGCCTGGACGAGAACAGCGCCTTGGCCCCTGGGCGCGAGGGGGGCTGACCGTCGAGGCGGACGACGGTTGCCACCACGACCTCCTCGCCCCGCGCCAAACGCGCGGCCAGCTCAGCTTCGACGCGTGGCATGGCTGCTCCCCACCGGTAGCCGCCGCAGCACCTCCACCGCCCGATCCACCTCCTCGGCCGTCGTCTCGTAGCCGGCGGTAAGACGTAGGCTTCCGAGCGATTCCTCAAGAGAGTACCCCATGGCGAGCAGCACATGGGAGGGATCCAAGGACCCGGAGGCGCAGGCCGAGCCGCTGGAGGCCGCGATGCCGGCCAGGTCGAGCCACATCAGCAGATCCTCGCCTCGCTGACCGGGGAACACAGCGGTAGCGAAGTTCGGCAATCGAGGCTCCCCGCCCGTGAGCTGCGCGCCACGCTCGGCCAGCGCCTCGCGCAGCCGCCGGGCCAACGGGCGCACCGTCGCTGAGCGCGCCTCCCGCTCGGCCGCGCAGACTTCAAGGGCGGCAGCGATCGCGGTTGCAGCGGGCACGTCCTCGCGCCCCGGCCGATGGCCCCATTCCTGGGGTCCTCCGTAGGCGAGGGGCTCAAGTCGGACCTCAGCTCGCGCCACCAGCAGCCCCCCTGAGCCCGCGCCTAGCTTGTGCCCGGAGAAGGAGGCCAGGTCGACCAGGTCCATGGGGGGGCTGACCCATCGTGGGCCCTGACAGCAGTCGAGGTGCAGCAGCGCCTCCAGCTCACGGGCCCGGAGGGCCACCTCGGCCACGGGCTGAAGCGTTCCCACCTCGTTGTTGGCGAGGCCAAGGGAGATCAGCCCGGCGTCGTCGGGGATGGCGGTCGGGTCGGCAAAGCCGTCCCCGTCCACCTCTAGCAGGCGTACCGGCCTCCCCTCCAGTTGGAGCCGGCGGACGGCTCCCAGCACCGACTGGTGCTCCGACCTCCAGGTCACGATCGAGCGGCCGGGTGGGAGGCGTCGACCGGCACCGAGAACGGCGAGGTTGACGGCCTCGGTGCCGCCGGAGCAGAAGATCAGATCCCGGGAAGGAACGCCGAGGGCAGCCGCGGCGCGGTCACGGGCCGCGTCGAGCGCGGCGCGGGCCGCCCGTCCTTCAGCATGGGGACTGGCGGGGTTACCCCCCGGAGCCCGATCCCGAGCCCGACGAGCGTCTTCCAGGAGCGGGGCGCTACCGGCGTCGTCCAGGTAGATCCGGGAGCCACCCACCTCACCGCTTAGCGGCGCCCGGCAGACGGCTGGCTGAACAGGTCGGTGAGCCGGCCTTCGAAGTCTCGGAGCAGGAGATGGACGTCCAACACCTCGTCGGCCTGGATCGGCTCGCGCTCGTCCGCGGCTGCGGCCGAAGGCTCAAGCCTCGCCTCGTCTGAGCTGTCCAGCCCATCGCCCTGGACGACGAGGATGACCACGAACTGCACCTGGCAACCGGCACAGGTCACCTGCACCGTGTAGCGATCGCCAGCGTGCTGAAGGAGCCGTACCTCGCAGTCCTCCAGCCCCCGGTTGCACACCGGACAGCGGTAGTAACGGGCCCGCTCCCGGATGAAGTCAAGGAACCTCATCGCGCTTGCATCTTACCGCCACGGCCCTCGATGCAGGTCACGCCCTCCGGTCCCACCACGGCGCCATGGATCGTACCCGGTGGCAGCACCATCCGGTCACCTGGCCGCAGGTGGATGGCGCGATCGGGGAGAGTGAAGGAGATGGACCCGGCCACGCAGTACAGGATCTTCTCGTAGGGATGGGCGTGCTCGGCATACACGTAGCCGGGGCCGTTGGACCACGCGTGGCACCCCGTCGCCTCCTGTCGGAGGCGTTCCATCAACCTGGCCTCAAGGTCCGTCACCCGCTCAATCCTACAATTCGGCCAGATGGTCCGGTTCCTGGCCGACGCTAATGTGGGGCGACTGGGGCGATGGCTGCGAGCCCTTGGCTATGACGTCGACTACGCCCCCACGTTGTCCGATTCTGCCCTGGTGACGAGAGCTCGAGCTGAGGGACGGGTGCTCCTCACCCGCGACGCGGAGTTGACCCGACGCCGGGCGGTGGCCGGCGGGGAGGTCCGTGCCATCTTCCTCCAAGAGGACAGCCTGGCGGGGCAGCTGCGCCAGGTGGTGCGGGCGCTGGGTCTCCCTGCGGACCTCGTCCTCACCCGATGTCTGGCGTGCAACCTGGAGCTGATGCCGAGGTCGGCTGAGGAGGTCGTCGACCGCTTGCCGCCTCGCGTCCGTGAGCGCCAGCGGCAGTTCACCCAGTGCCCGGGGTGTGGGAGGGTGTATTGGCTCGGCTCCCATTGGGAGCGCATGCGCCGCCAGCTGGGGGCGATGGCGCTGTGAGCCGGGGGCCTGCTTGGGCATCGCCAGCGACCCCGAGCAGGCGAGCAGGGGCGGCGGGCGGGAGCGGCCGATGGGGACCGTGACCCGGGCCGCGACGCTCCATGTCGCGACCCGTGCCCGAGAAGAGCTGATCGACGTCACCGGCCGGGTGCAGGGCCTCGTGGAGGCAAGCGGGGTGCGCGACGGTCTCTGCCACGTCTACTCGCCCCATACCACCTGTGGCGTCACCGTGCAGGAGGGATGGGATCCAGCGGTGGCCAGGGACGTGGTGACGGTCTTGGCCAGGTTGGTGCCCAAGGAGGCGTCCTACGCCCATGCTGAAGGCAACAGCGACGCCCACGTCAAGACCATGCTGGTGGGCACCGGGGCAACGCTTCCTGTCGCCGAAGGTCGGCTGCGGCTCGGTCGCTGGCAGGCGGTCTTCCTCTGCGAGTTCGATGGGCCGCGTCAGCGGGAGCTATGGGTGACCGTGATGGGGGATGGCGCCGGAGGTTGATGGTGGTCCGGGAGGTCCTGGGTCGGCTGCTGGCCGGTGAGCTGAGTGTGGAGGAGGCGGAGGGTGAGCTCCGGCGGGTGCAGCTGGAAGAGCTGGGCGGGAGGGCCCGCCTGGACCTGAACCGGGTCGACCGGCGGGGGCTCCCGGAGGTGGTGATGGCGGCGGCCAAGACCCCGGCGGACGTCGCCCGCCTCACCGTGGCCCTGGCCCGAGAGCAGGGCCAGGGGCTGGCCAGCCGCCTGACCGACGAGCATTGGCAGGAGCTGGAGTCGCAGAGCGCGAGTGCCGGCCTGGCCGTCCTCCGCTACGGAAACGCGGCCCGGGTGATCAGGCCAGGGTTCCGGCCTCGGCCACGGGGGGGCCGGGTTGGGGTGCTGACCGCCGGCAGCTCGGACCTGGCGGCGGCGGAGGAGGCCCGCATGGTGATCGAGGCATGCGGGCTGGAGGCGCGCTTGGAGGCCGACCTCGGGGTGGCCGGCTTGCATCGCTTGATCAGCCCGCTGGTCGAGATCATGGCCTGGGACCCTGACGTGCTCGTGGTGGCGGCGGGGATGGATGGCGTGCTCCCTGGCCTCGTCGCAGGGCTGGTCGAGGTGCCGGTGATCGGGCTTCCCGTGAGCGTTGGCTACGGCGCCGGCGGGGAAGGGCACGGAGCGTTGCTCACCATGCTGCAGTCGTGCAGCACCGGTCTGCTGGTGGTCAACATCGACAACGGGGTCGGGGCGGGGGCGGCGGCAACCCTCATCGCCTCCCGCGCCGCGGGGGGCGGATCGCGGCGGCAGCGACCAACGCGAGCGAGGCGAGGATCAGGAGCGCCAGGGCGGTGATCGTGAGCAGGCCGGCGTACCGGCTAAGCTGAGGCCCGCCGGGGAGCCGGAAGAGGAGCGCGAGGCCGACCGTGGTGGCCAGCAAGGCGACGAGCAGGCCAGGGAAGCCGCGCCGCTTCTTGCCCCAGAAGAACAGCCATAGGCGGCCGGGGCGCCGACGGGGCCCCGGGGCTGCCTGGGCCCTCACCCCACGCGCCGGTCGTCGAGACATGTGAGCAGCTCCGATAGGCGGGCGATGGTGGGGATGCCGGCTGGAACCGGTTCCCGAGCCAGAGCGGTGCACAAGACCGCCTCCATGCCCAGGCGACGTGGCCCCTCGTAGTCCTCGAGCCAGCGGTCGCCAACGTACAAGGTTTCGTTGGGCGCTGCCCCCAGGCGCCGGAGGGCGGCATGGTAGAGCTCGGGGGCTGGCTTACGGCGTCCGACCTCGGAGGAGAAGACGGCCACGTCGAGCCGTTCGGCCAGGCCGAGCCGGCGCAGCTGGCGATGCAGCATCTCAGGGGGGAAGGGGGCGTTCGAGGCGATCCCGACGCGGAGGCCAGAGGCGCGCAGGGCCTCCAAGGTTGGGATGGCGTCTGGGGCCAGGCGGGCAGCCTCGTCCCAGCAGCGCTGTTCCAGGTCGAGGATGCGATACAGGGTGTCCCGGGGGAGGTCAAAGCCCGCCCGTTGCCAGCCGCGGGCGAAGTACTCGAGGTAATCGACCTCCTCCTCGCCCAGGGTGGCAAGACCAGCGTCCAGGGGCTCCAGCACGTTGTGAAGGAGGGTGGTCGCCTCAGGGGCCTCAGCTCCCAGCCAAGGGCGCACCTCCTCCAGCGCCGCCAGCAGCTCGCGGCGGGGAAAGGAGAAGGTGACCAGAGTCAGGCCATAGTCGAAGAGCACCGCCCGCGTCACATCCCAATCTTCCGCCGAATGCGGTCCTCGCGGGCAGATGGCTGCTGGAGCGTCGCCTGATGGAGCGAAGCCGGGAGATCGGGGAGGCCGTCCCGCGCTGGAGGTGCTTTCTCTTTGCCTTAACCCTGCTGTGGGCCGATCCTTAACCGGCCCGCCCGTACGGTCGGATCGTGACTGCGACGGAGCTCTCAACGGTCGAGCTCCCTCGGATTGAGGCGAGGGCGACCATGGCGGTGCAGGGCCTATGGGTTCGGGCGGGGGAGCGAGAGCTGCTCCGAGGCATCGACGCAGAGTTCCCCCCGCGAAGCGTGACCGCCATCGTTGGCCCCACCGGCTGCGGCAAGACCACCCTGATCCGCACCCTCAACCGCCTCCACGACGAGGACGGTGGCATTCGCGTCGAGGGACGGGTCGAGCTGGACGGGCGCGACATCTATCGCGAGATCGGGGACGTACGCGAGCTGCGACGTCGGGTCGGGATGCTGTTCCAGCGGCCTAACCCGTTCCCACGCAGCATCATCGAGAACGTCACCATCGGGCCGCAGGTGCACGGGCTGGTCCCTAGAAGGCAGCTGCGCGAGTTGGGCGAGCGTCTGCTCCAGGAAGTGGGGTTATGGCCGGCGGTCAAGGATCGGCTCGGGGATTCCCCGTTCTCCCTCTCGGGCGGGCAGCAGCAGCTCCTGTGCCTGGCCCGAGCGCTCTCGGTGAGGCCCGAGGTTCTCCTCTTGGACGAGCCGACATCGTCCCTTGACCCGCGCACGACGAGCCAGATCGAGGACCTGATCCGCCGGCTGTGCGACCGCGTAACGGTGATCATGGTGTCGCACAACCTCGGCCAGGTGAGCCGCCTGGCGAATCGCGTCCTCTTCCTTCTCGACGGCGAGCGAGTGGAGTTCACGGACCGTGCCACCTTCTTCGAGCGGCCGTCCGACCCCCGCAGCCGTCGGTACGTCGCCGGTGAGGCCGGCTGGGCGTGACCCTGTCGCCTCGCCCCGCCGACCCCAAGATCGCGCACGAGAGGAGGGAAACGAAGACGATGAACATCAATGTCCTGGCGCGCCCAGCGGCCCTGGCCGTCCTGGGCGCGTTGGCCGTTGCTGCTTGCGGCGGTAGCTCGGGCACCAGCGGCTCAAGCTCCCGGCTGTCCACCCCCAGGCCGGTAGCGGTTGCGACCGGGAACCCGACGCAACCGGTGACGCTGCAGGAGTCCGGCTCCACGTTGGTCTTGCCCTACCTCCAGAAGATGGTCGAGCCGCTCCAGGCCGACTATCCCAACATCAAGCTCGCTCCATCCGGTGGAGGCTCAGGGAAGGGCATCAGTGATGCCATCGCCGGCACCGTTCAGCTCGGCGGCTCCGACGCCTACCTGAGCGATGCCCAGGCCCAGCAGAACCCGGATCTGCTCAACATCCCGATCGCGATCTCGGCCCAGGCCATCAACTACAACCTGCCCGGGGTCGACAACCTGCGGTTGAGCGGGAGCGTGCTGGCGGACATCTACATGGGCAAGATCACGAAGTGGAACGACCCTGCGATCGCCAAGCTCAACCCCAACATCCACAACCTGCCTGCCCAGACGATCGTGCCGGTACGCCGGGTGGAGTCCTCCGGTGACACCTTCATCTTCACCTCTCTGCTGAGCGCCACCAGCCGCGCCTGGCAGGATGGCCCCGGCTTCGGGACCACCATCGCCTGGCCGGCCGTGCCCGGTGAGCTCACCGCCACTGGCAACCCGGGCATGGTTCAGGTGTGCAAGCAGACACCGGGCTGTGTCGCCTACATCGGGGTGAGCGTCGAGAACACCGCCCTCCAGGAGGGGCTCGGCGAGGCGCTCCTCCAGAACAAGGCTGGCAACTTCGTCAAGCCGACCCAGCAGACCATCACCGCTGCGGTGAACGCCCGTGCCGCTACCATCCCCAACGACCTGCGGGCGTCGTTGATCTACGCCCCCGGGGCCCAGAGCTACCCGATCGTCAACTACGAGTACCTGATGGTCAAGGAGCACCAGAGCGATCCGCAGGTAGCCCTGGCGCTGCGCACGTTCCTTACCTGGGCCATCGACCCGAGCAAGGGGGCCTCCAGCACCAACCTGGCGGCGGTCAACTTCGTGGCCCTGCCCTCCACCGTGATCCCTAAGGTGAAGGCAGCTATCGCCAAGATCGGTGGCTAGGCCGGACGAACGTCCCGAGCGATCTCGCGATCGAGCTGGGCCCTCGGGGGCCGGCGTCCTCGCCGGCCCCCGAGCCCTGCACTGGCCAACCCTCCCCAGCCGGATCCGTCCTCGCCCCACAAGATCGTCGCTTATCGAGCGCGGGCTACGGGCCCTCTGCCTGGCTACCGCGCTAGCTCCACTGCTGATGCTCCTGGTGGTGACGGGCACCCTGCTGGCGAGCGCCCTGCCCGCGATCAGGTTCAGCGGCCTCGACTTCTTCACCGGCCGGGTTTTCTCCTTCGGCAACCTCTACGGAGGCACTCCCACCGTCCACCACGGCGTGGCTGCCCCTCACAACGCCAGCTATGGCGCCGCCCCCTTGATCGTGGGGACGTTGCTCACCTCGGTGATCGCGCTGGTAGTGGCGGTGCCGATCGCCGTGGGTGGGGTCTTGGCCCTGGTGGAGCAAGTTCCGCGCCGACTGCAGGGCGGCCTCTCGCTCTTCCTGGAGTTGCTGGCCGGGATCCCCAGCGTCGTCTTCGGCCTCTGGGCGCTCCTGGTCCTGGGGCCGCTGCTGGCTCGGCATGTCTACCCGATCCTGGCTCGGCTGGGCGTGCTCGTCCCCTTCCTGAAAGGGCCTGTTGGAAACGGTGAGGGACTGCTCACCGCCTCGCTGATGCTGGCGGTGATGATCGTGCCCATCATCGCCGCCACCACCCGCGACCTCTTGCGGACGGTCCCAGTGCTCCACAAGGAGGCCGCCCTGGCCTTGGGCATGACCCGTTTTGAGGTGGCTCGGGTGGTGACGTTGCCCTTCGTGAGGAACGGCATTGTGGCCGCTGCCATCCTCGGCTGGGCACGGGCGTTGGGCGAGACCATGGCCGTCCTCATGGTCAGTGGCAACGCCCTGAACATCTTCCCTTACAACCTCTATGCCCCCACCACCACCATTGCCGCCACGATCGCGGCCATGCTCGATTCTGCGCTCACCGACGCCACGGGCATGGGGGTCTCGGCGCTCGCTGAGGCGGGGTTGGTCCTGCTGGCCATCACCCTCCTGACCAACTGGGTCGGCCGGCAGATCGCACGTCGCGCCGCCGGCGTGCCATTGCCGGTGGGACGGGGGTTCTAGCCATGCGGACGATGTGGAGGCGGCTCAGCGACCTGGGCTTCTGGTGCGTTTGCGGTCTCGGCTTGGCGATGATCGTGGCCCCCGCGCTCTGGATCGTGGTCGGGCTGCTGCGGAGCGCCCTGCCCCTGCTCAGCCTTCGGCTCCTCACCAACGACACCGCCCACCTCGGCCTTCAGAACGCCATCCTCGGCACCTTGGTGCTCGGCCTGGGGGTGCTGCTGATCGCAGGGCCGCTCGGGGTCGGAGCTGGCATCTACATCTCCGAGTTCGCGGGCAGGCGCACGGCCTCGATCGCCCGGCTCTTCCCGGAGATCCTGGCCGGCGTGCCCTCGATCGTGGTTGGGTATGCGGGCTACGTGCTCTTGGTGGTCCGGTTCCATTGGGGGTACTCACTGCTGGCAGCCATCCTCGCCCTCTCGGCCCTGGTCATGCCCTACATCGTGAAGAGCACTGAGGTAGCGCTGCGTCAGGTGCCCACGAGCCTGCGTGATGGGGCTCGGGCGCTGGGGCTTCCGGTCACCACCATGCTGTATCGAGTGCTGCTCCCTCCGGCCCTCCCCGGGATCGTCAACGGCGTGGTGGTGGCCCTGGCGATCTCGACCGGCGAGACCGCGCCCTTGCTCTACACGGCAGGTTTCTCGGACGCCAATCCGGCTCCCTCCCTCCTCCACCATCCCATCGGCTACCTCACCTACGTGGTCTACACCGACATCCAGCTCCCATCGGCATCGATGCATCAGCTGGCCAATGCCGCTGCCGACCTCACGTTGCTGATGCTGCTGGTCCTCATCTTCGTGGGTCGCTTGCTCAGCTATCAATCCAAGCGACGGAGTGCTCGCATGTCGCTCTGAGCATCGCGACGACGTCCGGTTCAGGAGGGGGGCCTTCGCCGGCGGATGAAGTGGCGAGTGCCCAGGACGCCGACCAAGGTGATGACCACGGCGACGGCCAGGATCAGCTCCACCCGCCCGAGGGCGATGACGATGGCCTCCAGGTGAGCCCCTGCGAGGCTGCTCGCCAGGCCCCAGCAGCAGACCCACAGCGCGGCCCCGGCCGCGTTGAAGACGAGGAAGCGGTGCCAGGGCATGCCGGAGATGCCGGCTACCAGGCCGTTCAGCTGTCGGAGCCCCTCCACGAAGCGGGCCACCAGGACGACCTTGCCGCCATGGGCGCTGAAGAACCCCTCGATCGTCTGGAGCCGCTCATGGGTGATCAACACGTAGCGGCCCCAGCGCAGCACCAACCGTCGGCCACCGGTCAGCCCGATCGCGTAGCCGAGGTTGTCTCCCAGCACAGCTGCGGTCCAGGCGACCAGCAGGAGCGGGACGATGCTCAGCTGGCCCAGGCCAGCCAGCACCCCAGCGGTGATCAGCATGGTCTCGCCGGGCAGCGGGAGGCCGAAGTCCTCCAGGAAGATCGTTCCGAAGACGGCTAGGTATCCCCACCGGTGGATCACCGGGGTCAGCTCCCTGAGGAAAGCAGGCTCCGCAGCCACGAGGCCATGGTAGATGGCGATCGTTAAGGCTCGTGGGCCTCAGGTAGGGATGGAGGACCTGGCGGGCGCACTGGTCCAGCCCGTCTCCCCCGCGTCCTGGCCACTCCCTGCCCCGTCTCGCCCGTGTCCGTGCGGTCCTCGAGACTGTTCGCCGGTCGCTCCCGCCACGCCGCCGCTTGGGGCGGCCCGAGGCCCCGCTCGGGGTGTGGAGGTGACGTGAGGAGCTCACGAGCGGCGATCGAAGCCGCTCCCATGGCTGGTGACCAGGCGATCCCGGGCGCCGGCCTCATCGCCGGGATCGGTCTGAGCGACCCTGGCGAGCTCCCATCTCGCTGTCCAATCGCTTGCCGCCTCAAGGCGGTCCGCCGCCTCTGACGCCAAGACGTCTCATGTCGGCCAAGGCCTCGCGGGTCCTGGGGCCGCCGGAAGCCCGGACGGCACCGCGGGCTCTCGTCTTCTCAAGCGCGGCTGGAGGCTGGCTGGCCTGGAGCTGGCACCGCCAGCGCTGGAGATGCAGCAGGCGAGGCCTGGCTCCATCCCATGGTTGCCCGAGGTGCCTGAGAAGCGCAAGCTGGGTGGCCTTCTGGGAAGGTGGCCGGCTTCGGCATGAGGTGGCGGCGATGTCCGGCCGCCGTGGCTCCCCCACCGATCGCCCCGATGCCGGGTGGGAGCCAGCC
>Ga0070737_10005410_pt1 | contig 12213 bp, 9 predicted proteins | sample Coa_R1_10_FD_66438 | JGI IMG/M metagenome (GOLD analysis project Ga0070737, IMG submission 66438) | Surface soil microbial communities from Centralia Pennsylvania, which are recovering from an underground coalmine fire - Coalmine... | ecosystem: Environmental > Terrestrial > Soil > Unclassified ... | reverse complement strand
GTGGTATACCAGTGCCGCGAAATTGGCGGCGTTGGCCACGAGATTGGTCTCGCCGTGCAGCAGGCCGCGCGCCTGTTGCGCCAGCTCCGCGTAAAGCGTCGGCTTGTCGGTGGCGGTGATGGGGGCGGCTTCAAACATGTAACCTCCCGCGAGGCGGCTTTGAGTCAAGCGGCGCGCGATTCTTGCGCGTGCGCTTGAACGAAACGCAGGGTCAAGGGCTATTATCGCGCGATGCGGGAGTCCAGCGTGCCAACCGGGATCGAAGTGCGCCATGAACGCACCGAGAGCGCGCGCCTCGACAATTTCGTGGATGGTGCTTTCGCGTTTGCGATCACGTTGCTCGTGATCAGCGGTGCCAGCCTGCCCAGGAACGTCGCGGCGCTCGAACATGCGCTGCGGGGCATTCCCGCGTTCGCCGCCTGTTTCGCCCAGCTGGCGCTGTTCTGGCACGGACACGTGCGCTGGCGCGACGTGGTGCGGCTGACGGACGGCCCCAGCTTGAGGCTATCCTTGCTGCTGGTGTTCTTCGCACTCATCTTCGTGTTCCCGCTGAACATGGCATACGGCGGATTCTTGAGCAGCATCAGCGGCGGCGCGCTGTCGCCGGATTTTGCCGCTGAAGCTCCCAGCGTGCGCGGCATCGCGGCGCTGTTCGTGTGCTTCGGTCTGTCCTACACCTGCATGGCCGGCACCCTGGCACTGCTGTTCCGCCATGGGGTTCGCAAGGCAAGGTTGTCACGTGAGGATGCCATTCTCGCCCGGGTCAACCTGCTGTTGTGGTCTGCTTGTGCGGCGACAGGATTGTTGTCGACCATCGCGGCTCTGTTCGCGGCGGCGACACAGATCGGCGGCCTCATTCCCGTTTCCGGTTTCATCTACGGGCTGCTCGGATTTTCCGGCACGTTGATGCGTCGCTACCGCAAACTTCTCGAAGGTGCATTGCCAGCATGAAACCCAAAGGCGTGTTCATCGCCGGCACCGACACCGGCATCGGCAAGACCCATGCGGCGTGTTCGCTGCTGCACGCGCTGCGCGCCGCGAACCTGCGTGCGACGGGGATGAAGCCGGTCGCGAGCGGCTGCGAAGCGACGCCGGACGGCCTGCGCAACGCCGATGCCCTGGCGCTGATCGCGGCCAGCGATCCCAGGCCCGAGCACTACGAGGACTGCAATCCGTTCGCCTTTGCCGAGCCGGTTTCGCCGCACATCGCGGCGGCGGAGACGGAGCAGGAAGTCACGCTGCCGCCGATCGAGGACGCCTACGACCGGATCGCGCTGATGCGCGGCAACGCGATCGTGGTGGAAGGCGTGGGCGGCTGGCTGGCGCCCATTTCGGATTCGCTGCGCGCCAACGCCATTCCGCGCCAACTGCAATTGCCGGTGATCCTGGTGGTCGGGCTGAAACTCGGTTGCCTGAATCATGCCCAGCTCACCGCGCGCGCGATCCATGCCGACGGCTGCGAACTGCTGGGCTGGATAGGCAACCGGATCGACCCCGACATGCTTCGTCCCAAGGAAAACCTGGTGACCCTGAATCGCGCGCTGGGGGTCCCCTGCCTCGGGGTCATCGCGCATGGCGTAGCGCCGGTATCCGCGGCGGCCTCGCTGCGCGAAGCCGCGGACGCCGTGGGCAGCCTCGGACCATGACGTGCAAGGTGTGTGGGGGTATCACCGCACCGTTCGGCGAGTTGTTGGTGTTGGGCCGCCATCGCGCGCGGTACCAGCGTTGCAGTGCGTGCGGCTACGTCGCGGTCGAGGATCCGTACTGGCTCACCGAAGCCTACGCCGACCGCGCGATCGCGGCGCTCGACACCGGCGTCGTGATGCGCAACCTGTGGTTTGCGGACGCAGTCGATGCGCTGTTGCGCTGGCGATTTAGGAAAGCGCGGACGGGACTGGACTACGGTGGCGGCACAGGCCTGTTCGTGCGGCTGATGCGCGATCGCGGCCATGATTTCCGGTGGAGCGATCCGCACTGCGACAACCTGTTCGCATCGGGATTCGAGGCGGACGAGCACGCGTCTTTCGATATCGTGACCTGCTTCGAGGTGATCGAACACCTCACCGATCCGATGGCCGTGTTCGGGCAACTGGCCGCTCGCGCGCCGGTCCTGATTTTCTCGACTGAACTGCTCCCGGAACGCGACAACCGGCCCGGCGAATGGCATTACTACGCGCCGGAGGCCGGTCAGCACGTGGGCTTCTTCACCGCGTCCAGCCTCGAAACCGCGGCAGGCAAGCTGGGCCGGCACTTCACCAGCGACGGACGCATGCTGCACGCGATCACGGCGGAACCGTTCGATCCGCGCTGGCTGCGGATCGTCAGGAACGGCCGCCGCGCGCGGCTGTTGCTGCGGTTGGCCGGCAAGCGGGCGCCGCTGACGTGGCGCGATGCAGAAACTTTGACGCAGCAACTGCGCGAGCGGCAATCCGAGAGCCCGCCGTCGCGGTGACGCCAGGGTATCTCTGACGAATCTGCATTCCCGTCAATCCCGCGAAAGCGGACTGACGAGCAATAAGACCTTTCCAGCGCCGGCTGTGGCGGCGTTTGGCTGCAATCAACCCGCCGGCGCCGCAGTCGCCGCCGGCTTCGGCCGCATGTTCAGCGGTGCCTTGTCCAGTCCCGCGGGTTGCGGCGGCAGTTTCAGGGGATGCGCCTTGATTGCCTGCTCCAGCACCTCGATCGCCTTGTCGAGTTGCGGGTCCTTTCCGGCCAATTGCTGCGACACGTCTTCGTTCACCACGATATCGGGTTCGACACCCTGGCCCTCGACGACATATTTGCCGTCCAGGGCGACGATGCCCGCGAACTGCGGCACGTTCACCGTCCCGCCGTCGATCAGCGGACCCCAACTGGTGATGCCGACCACGCCGCCCCAGGTGCGCGTGCCGATCAGCGGGCCCAGCTTCGCCTGCTTGAACATGTACGAGAAGATGTCGCCGTCCGACGCGGTGGTGCCGTTGCTGAGCGCCGCGAGATGGCCGAGGTAGGTCGCGCCGGGATAGGTACCGGTGATCGACGTTCCGCGAAAATAGTTGTACGCCAGCAGCTTGCGCGACAGCCGTTCGATCATGGTCTGTGACATGAAGCCGCCGCCGTTGTCGCGCACATCGATGATCAGGCCCGGTTTGCGCAGTTGCGGGTAGTACCACTTGATGAATTCGCGCGCGCCGTCCGCACCCATGTCCGGGATGTGCAGATAGCCGATCTGGCCGTTGCTGGCCTTCGCGACGTATTCGCGATTGGCCTGCACCCAGTCGTAGTAATGCAGGCCCATCTCGCTCGCGATCGGCTTGACCAGCACGGTGCGCGCACCGTCCATGCTCGGGCGTGAATTGACGACGAGTTGCACCATCTGTCCGGGCGCGATCCGGAGCAGCCGATACGGATTTTCGTCCTTCGTCAGCGGCGCCCCGTTGATCGCGAGGACGTAGTCGCCCGGTTTCACGTCCACGCCGACTTCGGTCAGCGGCGAACGATAACGCGCCTCGTCGTTCTCGCCCGGGAAGATGTCGGCGACCCGATAGCGTCCGCTCGCGGCATCGAGTTCGAAATCCGCACCCAGCAATCCGACATGCGGCTTTTCGGGCAGGCCCAGGTCGCCGCCGCCGACATACGTATGCGAGTTGGACAGCTCGGCGATCATCTCGCCCAGCACGTAGTTGAGGTCGGTGCGGTCGCCGACGTACTTCAGCAACGGCTGGTACTTGGCGCGGATCGCGTTCCAGTCGTAACCGTTCATGTTGGTGACGTAGAAGTAATCGCGGTAGCGCCGCCACACGTCGTTGAAGATTTCCGTGTATTCGGCCCTGGGGTCGACGCGCATGAACAGCCCGTCGAGGTTCACGTCTTTCGGTGCGGGTTTCGGCGCATCGAGGTCGATCGCCTTGTAATCCTTGCCGTCGTGCACCAGCAGGGTCGAGCCATCGGCCGAAAGCGCGAGCGGCCCCGCCCCGCCGCCGCCCTCGCCGCCTCCGTCCTGAGGCTTGTACGTGTAGATGTCGCTGGACTTGCGGTCCTTGAACGACCACGCCTGCACCTTCATCGGGATGGCATCCTCGCGACCGAGGTATTGCGCGTCACCGGTGGCGTACAGGATTGCCTTGGACGTGACCGCCATCCACCGGAAGTTGTCGGGCTTGATCGGCGCCAGCATCACGCGTTGTTCGACGCCGTCGAAGTCGATGCGGTCGTCGATCTGCGAAGCGGGTTTCGGTTTGGCGCCCGCCTTGCCCTTGCCCTGTCCCTTGTGTTCCTGCGCGCCGTCAGCCTGGTCTGCCTGCGCGCCTTCGGATGACGCGCTGTCGTTGCGCGGGGCGAAGGGGTTCTTGACGTCCTTGCGCAACGCGTACGCCAGGATTTCGGCGCTGCGGTTGGTCGCGTAATCGAGTTCCACGCCGGACATCTGCGGCGACCATTCGCGATCGGCAAGGAAGTAGAGGCATTTGCCGTCGGGCGAGAACGCCGGGCTGTCGGCGTCGAAGTATTCGCGCCCCAGTTCCGTGGCCTTGCCCGCAGCCAGGTCGTACACGTACAACCGGGGTTGCAAGGTGTCCTTGTCGGTCAGCGAATAGGCGAGGTAATGGCCGCCCGGCGACCACGCATAGTCGCGGTTCGACACCCCGGAATCCTGCGCGATCACCTGGTCGGCCGCATTGGCCGACGTGCCGACCACGTGGATGCGGTTGCTCGAGTCCACGAACGCGAGGTGCCTGCCGTCCGGCGACCACCGCGGGTTGTACAAGCGTCCGATCACGCCCTTGGTCAGCATCACCGGGTTGGTGCCGTCGGCGTTGCGCACCCACACCTCTTCCTCGCCGCTTTCATCGGAAATGTAGGCGACACGCCTGCCGTCCGGCGACCATGACACTTCGCGCTCGTGCACGCCGGGCGTGTGGGTGAGGTCCAGCGTGATGCCGTGTTCCAGCGGCACGCTGAAGATGTCGCCGCGCGCGGTAAACACGGCTCGCTTGCCGTTGGCGCTGAGCGCGAAATCCTCGATGTAATCCTTCACGCTGCGCTCGGAAGCGCGCGATGCCACGAGATCGCTGGGCACCTGGATCTCCAGCGCGCGATCCTTGTTGTCGCGCGTGTCGTAGATGTGCAGCGCGCCCGTGACCTCGTACACGATCTGTCCGGACTGGTCGCCGCTGGCCCAGCGCGCGTCGTCGCTCTCGTAATCGGTGAGTTGCGTCGTCTTGCCGTCGCCGGTGTCGTAGCGGTACAGGTTCAGGTGCGGGCCGCGGTCGGACAGGAAATAGATGTCCTTGCCGATCCACACCGGGTCACGGTCGGTGTTGGGGTCGTTGGTGATGTTTTTCGCCGACTTCGAGGCAAAATCGTAGATGTAGAGATCCTGCGCCCAGCCGCCCTTGTAGCGGTCCCAGTCGCGGAAATCGCGGAACTTGGGCGAGTAGACGATCTGCTTTCCGTCGGGCGAGAAGCGCGCAACGCCCGATTGCGGCATCGGCAGCGCCGTCGGCAATCCTCCTGTAGCGGCCACCGTGAACACGCGCGGATCGGAAATGTTGCGCGAGTCGCGCCACGACCGGAACAGCACGGATTTTCCGTCCGGCGTCCAGCCGTACACCTGGTTGTCGAATCCCCAGCGTTGCGGCAGCGGGCCCATGGCCGGATAGAACGTCAGCTGCTTCGGCTCGCCGCCGGCGGCGGAGACGACGTAGACCTGGCTATCGCCGCCGTACTGGCCGGTGAAGGCGATTTGCCTGCAATCGGGCGAGAAACGCGCGGACATTTCCAGCCCGGGCCCTGCGGTCAGGCGCGTCGCGGTGCCGCCCTGCGTCGACGCGGTCCAGAGGTCGCCCGCGTAGGTGAATACCACGCGATCACCGCAGACATCGGGAAAGCGCAGCAGACGCGTGGCTTCGAGCTTCGTTCCGGCCGGCGCCGCGGTGCTGGTTGCTGCCGGTGCCGGCGGGGCCGCCAGCGCCGCGTTCGCGGATGCAGGCTGCGCGGAACTGCCGGTTTCAGCGGGAGGCGGCGAGGATTGCGAGCAGGCCGCCAAACCCGCGGCGATCCCCGCGAGCGTGCAGCCAGCCAGGATGGACTTGCGAATCGCGGATGACATGCTGCGGCCCTCGTGCGTGCATGAACGGCCCTGTATACCGGGTTTGCTGCCCGCGTGCCATCGGGCGAAGCGCTGCAGGGGTGACTTGAGGCGGATGGAACCTTGGCGGCAATCCCGGCATTATGGTGAGCCGATCGTCCGGGCCGGCAGCACGCGGACCCGGCACCCCTCCTCACACCCGGAGTTTCCCTTGAGCCAAGCCCAGCGGTATTACCTGACGATCGCCAACCTGGCCACCGCGCGCGGCCCCGACGCCGACCTGTCGTTCCACGGTTCGTCCCCGCAAAGTTTCGCGGTCGCACTGCAGGAAGCCTTGCGGAAGCCAATCCTGTTCGATCGCTGGAAGGCCAAGCAGCCCGACCCCGACGACGTCGATCCGTCGCTGGCCCCGATTGACCCGAACGCGACGGTCACGGCCGAATTGAATGACCTGCACGTCGACGTGGAAGTCGTCACCACGCTGACCCACTTCGTGTTGCGCCACCGCCTGTTCATGCTGGTCGGCCCGCATTGGCAATTGCACGACGTCGCGGCTGTCTGATCACGCGCCTGCGGAAGAGGCTGGAACCCTTCCAAGTACCATCACACAGGCGCCGCGCCGCCATGCACCCACAACCCCCAACCCTTGCTGCGCAAGGGTTCGCCCCCTTGGCTCAAGGGGGCTGAGGCCCGAAAGGCAGTGGCAATCCAAGGTTCCCTTGTTAGCGGTGGAAGGAGTTCTCCATGTCCGGTTTATCTGAAAAGATCCTGGTGCTTGCTTGTTGCGCCGTCGTCGCCGGCGCTGCCGGCTTGAATGCAGCGGCCGCCACCCCGGCCGCGCAAAGCGCGGCGTCCACCAGCGCCGACGCGACGGCCAATCCGTTCGAAAGTCCGTCGACGCTGCCGTTCGGCACGCCGGATTTCAGCAAGATCAAGGATTCGGATTTCGTGCCTGCGATGGAACAAGGCATGAAGCAGCAGATGCAGGAGATCGACCAGATCGCCAACAATCCGGAAGCGCCGACCTTCGAGAACACCCTGGTCGCCATGGAAAAGACCGGCGCGGAACTGCACCGGGTGATGGCGGTATTCAACCTGCTGACCGGCGCCGACACCAACCCGACACTGCAGAAGATTTCCGAGGAAGAGGCGCCCAGGCTCGCAGCGCACCAGGACGCGATCTATCTCAACGCCAGGCTGTTCGACCGCATCCAGAAGCTCTACGACCGGCGCGCGAAACTGAAACTCGATCCCGAATCCGCGCGTCTGCTCCAGGTCGAGTACCAGGCGTTCGTGCTCAATGGCGCCAAGCTGTCCAGGGCCGATCAGGCCAGGCTCAAGCACTACAACGAACGCATTTCGACCCTCACCACGCAGTTTTCCAACAAGCTGATCGCCGCCGCCAAGGCCGGCGCGCTGGTGGTCGACAACAAGGCCGACCTTGCGGGCCTTTCGCCGCAGCAGATCGACGCCGCCGCGCAGGCCGCCAAGGCACGCGGGCTGGAAGGCAAATGGGTGATCCCGCTGCAGAACACGACCCAGCAGCCCGATCTCGCGTTCCTGTCCAACCGCAACATCCGCCACGAGCTGTTCGAGCACTCGTGGAACCGTGCGGAGAAGGGCGACGCCAACGACACCCGCGCGACCATCACCGAAATCGCCTACCTGCGCGCGCAGAAGGCGAAGCTGCTCGGCTACCCCGACTTCGCGGCGTGGAAGCTCAAGGACCAGATGGCCAAGACTCCGGCCACCGTGATGAACTTCCTCGATCAACTGGTGCCGCCCGCGAAGGCGCGCGCCGCGGCCGAAGCCGGCGCCCGCCAGCAGATGATCGACAAGGACCGATCAGCGCTCGGCAAGCCTTCGTTCAAGCTGGAGCCGTGGGACTGGGAGTACTACGGCCAGCAGGTGCAGAAGGCCAAGTACGACATCGACGAATCACAGGTCAAACCGTACTTCGAACTGCACAACGTGCTGGTGAACGGCGTGTTCTATGCCGCGCACCAGTTGTACGGCATCAGCTTCAAGCAGCGCAAGGATCTGCCGACCTGGAATCCGGACGTGCTGGTGTACGAGGTGTACGACTCCAATGGCAAGCCGCTGGGCCTGTTCTACGCCGACTACTTCAAGCGCGACAACAAGGCGGGCGGCGCATGGATGGACAGCCTGGTCCATCCGAACACGCTGCTCGACCAGTCGCCGGTGATCTACAACGTCGCCAACTTCACCAAACCCGCGCCGGGCCAGCCCGCGCTGCTGTCGATGGACGACGTGATCACGATGTTTCATGAGTTCGGCCACGCGCTGAATGCGTTCTTCGCCGACACGAAGTACCCGAGCCTGTCCGGCACCGACACCGCGCGCGACTGGGTGGAATTCCCGTCGCAGTTCAACGAGCACTGGGCGACCTATCCCGAAGTGTTCGACCACTACGCGAAGAACTACAAGACCGGCGCGCCTATGCCGAAGGAGCTTGCCGCCAAGCTCCAGAAGTCGCGGCTGTTCAACAAGGGCTACGACATGACCGAGCTGCTCGAGGCGGCGCTGCTCGACATGTCCTGGCATACGCTGTCGCCGAGCGCGCCCAGGGTGAGCAACGTCGATGCGTTCGAGCAGAACGCGCTCGAGAAGGACAACATCTTCATTTCGTACGTGCCGCCACGTTATCGTTCGACCTATTTCCTGCACATCTGGGGCAACGGCTACGCTGCCGGTTATTACGCCTACCTGTGGACCCAGATGCTGGCGGACGACGCGTACGCGTGGTTCGAGGAACACGGCGGGCTCACCCGCGCCAACGGCGACCGTTTCCGCAAGATGATCCTCTCGCGCGGCAATACCGAGGATCTCGCGGACATGTACAAGGCGTGGCGCGGTCGCGCGCCCAACATCGATGCAATGAAAAAGGATCGCGGGCTGGAGCCGCAGTAGCCTGGTTGAAGCCCGGACAGCGCCGGAGCTTCAACCCTCTTGTCGTCATTCCGGCCATGGATTGGCCGGAATGACGAGACTCCAAAGACCATGGAAGCAGCTATTACGCCGGCGCGCCTTCCGCACCATCGAGGGCCGCGGCGACCAAGCTCGACAGGGAGGCGATCGGGAACGGCTTCTGCAACACGCGAAACACCACCGGCTCCAGTTCCGCAGGCAGGCTCGGCGCGTAGCCGGTCATCAAGATCAGCTTCAGGTCCGGCCGCAACGCCTTCCCGGCCGACGCCAATTCATAACCGCTCAAGCCCGGCAGCCGGATGTCGCTGACCAGCACGTCGACGGGCGCATCCGATCGCAACATGTCGAGGCCGGCATCGCCATCGCCGACGGCCTGAACCTCGTAGCCGGATTCCTGCAAATATTCGGCGACGACCTCGCGCAGGAACGTCTCGTCTTCCACGAGCAGGATGTGCACCGGATTGCGGTTCGTGGAGGGGCTCACGCGACCTCCCTCGAAACGCTGCTGAGCTCTCGCGGCAATTCGATGCTTACGGTCGTACCCGCTCCCAATTCACTGTCGATGCGAAGTTCTCCATTGGATTGCAGGACATAACCCAGGATCGTGCTCAACCCCAGCCCGGTGCCCTTGCCGACCGGCTTGGTGGTGAAGAAGGGATCCAGCGCCCTGCTGCGTACTTCCTCGCTCATGCCCGTGCCGGTGTCGGACACGCGCAACCGCACGCGTTCGCCGGGTTGGCCGGTCTGTTGATCGGCGTCGGCCTGCACATCCGCCGTGCTGATGGTGATCTGGCCACCCGACGGCATGGCGTCGCGGGCGTTGATGACGAGGTTGAGGATCGCATTCTCCATCTGGTTGGCGTCGCACAAAACGTGCCAACGGGAGTTCAATTGGTACTGGAAACGGATATTGGAGCCGACGGAATGCTCAAGAAGTGACTCAATTCCGCGTATCAGCACATCGAGCTGCACCGATTTGGGCGACAGCGGCTGCCTTCGCGCGAAGGCGAGCAGGCGCTTGGTGAGGTCCGCCGCCTTGTCGATGCCATGGTTGGCCGTTTCCAGGTAGTGCTTGATCTGTTGGCGCCGCGAGCGTCCCTCGGCCACCAGCGCCAGGCCGTCCTTCAGGACCTGCAGCGATTCGGATGCATCCTGCCGTTGTCCCGCGTCGATCCGGCCCTGCGCCGCGGCGGCGAAACGTTCGACCGCGGAGACGCTCTGACCCAGGCGGCTTTCCAGCAGCGTGAGCGCGGCCTTGACGGTCATCAGCACGTTGTTGAAATCGTGCGCGATCCCGCCGGAAAGCTGCCCCACGGCTTCCATCTTCTGGCTCTGGCGCAAGGCTTCCTCGGTGCGCGACCGGCGTTCCATCTCCATCTGCAGCTTCACGTTCGCATCGGCCAGTTCGCGCGCGCGCCGGTGCATGCCCGCATTGGCGCGAGTCAACATGCGCTGCGCGAGTGCGAGGACGGAGAGCATCACCACCGCCATCACCGTGAGCAACGCGACGCCGCTCACGCGCGCCAGTTGCATGGTCCAGGGCGTCGGCGCCGCCCTCACCCAGACGCTGCCCACCACCGTCGAGCCTTGGCGAGCGGGCACTTCCACCAGCAGCGCGTTGGCACTCTGATTGCCGCTGCGGCTGGCCGGAGGGACCGGCCGTCCGCCCGGGCGGCTGTCGCCGGCGACGAGGCGGCCCGCATCGTCGTACACCGCAGCCGCGTCCACGCGGGGGTCGAGCATCAATGCGTGCACGTACTCGCGCGCGGCAGCATGGTCGTTGAAGGCGATGGCCGCGGTGACCGAAGCGGCCAGCGTATTGGCCTGCGCCGTGACCTGGCGCAATCGTTCCCCGTGGACCGAGCGGAACTGGTACACCATCGCGAAGATGCCGACGAGCAACAGCAGCGCCGCGGCCAGGATGGTCGTGACCGGCTTGAGCAGGAAGCGTTGCGTGCGCGACAGGCTGTCCATGGTCAACCGGCTCCTTTCACCGCCAACGCGAGGTTGAGCAGCTTGGAACTGATCACCAGGTGATTGCGGATTGCCGCAGAATTGTCGATTTCGAAACGTACATGCCCTCGATCGATGACGAACTGCACGATGCTTCCCGAGCTGTCCGGATCGTTCGAGTCCGTGACCGTCAGCACCGGCCTGCCGTTGAATGCCTGCAGCGCCTCGCGCACCTTTTCCGGACGCGTGGAACCGATGTAGGCGATCTGGCAATCGGCGCCGGGCGTGACGGCACCCAGCCGGCGGACTTCGATCGGGTGCGTGCCAAGCTTGCGGCCAGCGACGGATTTTTCGAGGAAGTCGTTGAACGGGTCCTGACCGACCACGCAGATGTCGAAAGGTGCATCGGGGGACGCGAACGTGCGGGGAGGCCAGTTCACGAACGGGGCCAGCTTGTAGAGGTAGGTGGCCTTCACCGCATATTCGAGCGAAATCTCCGGCTGCCGCACTTGCGCGAACAGGCTGGCAATTGGCAGCATCAGCACCAGTGCCACCGCGCATTTTGCCATGCGCGCGCGGGGCCGAGGCAAGGCCGTATCCGCCGCGCGCGGCAAGTTCGCTCCTGGTCGCTGCGACATGGTCATGGGGTCGGCCGTTCCTTCAGAACTTCACGCGCGCATCGAGGAAGAAGGTGCGCGGGATCCGGTCGGCGCTGGCAAGGACGTATTCCTGGTGCCACGGATGCAGCAGGTTCATGCCGGAGAGCGAGATCTCCCAGCGGTCATTCGGAACCCAGCCCAGCCGGACATTGAGCTCGGTGTAGGCGGGCACGTGCGGATTCGGCAATTCACCGACGTCTCGCAGGTCGGCGTCGAACTGCCAGTGCTCCCCGAGATTCATCGAGGAACGCAGGAAAGCCCTGTGCGCGGGGTCGTCGCCGGCTTCGGCCGCGCCGAGGAGGCCGGCGGACCCCGGCTTGAAACGGAAGAACTCGCGCTCCTCCGAAAGGCCGGCGCTCAGCTTCCACCAATCCGTGACGGAATAGCCGCCCCAGACGTCCACGCCGTAGGTGTGCCCTTGCATGCCGTTGCCCCACAGCAGCGGGAATACGGTGACGGGCGAGAACTCGATCGTGCGCAGGTCGTCGTAGTCGTTGTAGTAGAACGACACCGACAGCGTGGCGCGGGTCGCCCACTGGGTGCGCAGCCCCGCTTCGTAGGCGGTGAGTTTTTCCCGGCGGTAAT
>Ga0070737_10005409_pt1 | contig 12218 bp, 8 predicted proteins | sample Coa_R1_10_FD_66438 | JGI IMG/M metagenome (GOLD analysis project Ga0070737, IMG submission 66438) | Surface soil microbial communities from Centralia Pennsylvania, which are recovering from an underground coalmine fire - Coalmine... | ecosystem: Environmental > Terrestrial > Soil > Unclassified ... | reverse complement strand
GACACGCTCGGGACGATCATCTTCCAGGACCAGGTGCTGGAGGTCTCGATGGCGTTCGCCGGGTTCTCGGTGAGCGAGGCGGAAGGTCTGCGGCGGGCGATGAGCCGCAAGCGCTCGGAGGCGGCGATCGAGGCTTACCACGCGCGCTTCGTCGAGGGGGCGCAGCGCACTCATGGCGTCGAGGAGGCACTCGCCGAGCGGGTGTTCGAAATGGTCAGGGGATTCTCGGGGTTCGGCTTTCCCAAGGCGCATGGTGCGGCCTTCGGGTTGCTCGCCTATCAGTCGACATGGCTGCGGGTCCACTACGGGCCGGAGTTCCTGTGCGGGCTGCTCAACGAGCAGCCGATGGGGTTCTATCCGCCGGACGCGCTCGTCCACGAGGCCCAGCGGCGTGGTGTGGTCGTGCTGCCGCCGGACGTCAATGAGAGCGGGGTCGAGTGCGTCGTCGAGCCGGATCCGGACCGACCCGGGGAGCCCCGGATCCGCATCGGCCTCGGATACGTGCGCGGTGTGCGCCGTCAGGAGCTCGAGGAGCTTGTCGCGGCGCGGGAGCGAGGCGGTCGGTTCCGCTCCCTCGCCGACCTCGCCTCGCGCGCGGGGTCGGGGGCGCCAGCGCTCGCGCTGCTCGCCTGGTCAGGGGCGTGCGATCGACTGGCGCTCGAGGAGGAGCGATCCGGCGACGGCAATGGCGAGACCTCGCCGGAGCTTGAGCACGCGCGTGCGTCGTTCGCCCGACGGACCGCGCTGTGGCAGCTCGGTGTGATGACGCCTGGGCGCCGGGTGCCGGGTGGGACGCAGCTCGCGCTGCCGCTTGATCTCCCGGCGCCGCCGCCGCTTGCGCCCCTGTCGGCCTGGCAGCGGATGCTCGCCGACTATGGAGCGACGGGGTTGACGACCGGCACCCACCCGCTTGGCCTGCTGCGTCCGCGGCTCGGCCCGAGCGTGGTGAGCAGCCGCGACCTGCGGCGCCTGGATCACCGCAGCCGGGTGCGGATCGGCGGGCTGGTGGTGGCACGGCAGCGTCCCGGGACGGCGAGCGGGGTCGTGTTCGTGCTGCTGGAGGACGAGTTCGGGACGGTCAACCTCGTGATCCCGCCCGCCGTCTACGAGCGCCATCGGCTGGTCGTGCGCACAGAGCCACTGATGCTCGTCGAGGGCACGCTTGAGCGTCTGGCGGCCGCGGGTGGCGCGATCAACGTGCTCGTCGACACAGTCGGATCAATCGACGCCCCCGACCGGATCCGCGCGGAGATCAAGGACTTCTCGCTGCTCGACGAGGGTGTGCGGCGCGGCCTGGAGGAGCAGCGGGCGGCGTCGGGACTCCGCGTCGTCGGCGAGGACGGCGTGGAGCGCGAGCCCGCTGTGGCGGGCGGCCGGGGAGCCTGGGTGGGTGTGGCGGCCCCCGCTGCCGCGCTGGGGGCGGATGGGTTCGATGGCGGCGAAGCGGAGGACTTCCGGGCTGTCGCACCTCCGGTCATGAGCTTCGCCCAAGGACGACGGAGGTGATGTGATCGAGACGCATTGAACGGTTTCCGTCCGATGCGGCGTCTACGGTGGCCGCCCGATAGCTGGATTCGGGCTGCCCGTCGCCGGTGTTCGCCCGCGTAGACCGCCGTCGGGCCCAACTGAAGAGGACAGACAGATGCCGCAGACAGGCGCCGCCGAGTTCCCGCGGTCCGATCGCCACGGCGATTCGCCACCGGCGTTCGCTCGGTCCGATCGCCACGGCGATTCGCCACCGGCGTTCGCTCGGTCCGATCGGCAGCGCGACTTGAGGCCGGCCCCGATCGTCGGGTTCGATCCGGTTGGAGAGATCGCTGCGTACGACAACCGAGGTGGCGGCGGGAGCCGCGCGGCGGCGCTGGCCGCGCTGGCCGAGGCGTTCGCCGCCGAGTTCGGGATCGACGAGGCGAGCCCGAGCGCAGCGTCGCTGGCCGACCGGTTCGGCTTTCGGTTCGAGGACACGGGGGGTGGGCCCGCGGGCCGCCGCACGATCACGATCACCGGCCACGGTGCCGTGCGGTCGGTGCCGCCCGCCGAGCGGTCCGTCGGGCGCGGGGGCGGAGCCGGGCGGCGGCGCGGCGGGCCGGTTGACCCGCTGCCCGGGTCGCATGCGGACCGGGTCGCGCTGTGGGCGGTGGGCATGGCGATCGTGCTCGCGCTCGTGGCCGCGATCAGTGCGCAGGCGATTCCGCTGCCCTGACTGGACCTCGCCGCCGCGACACGTCCGGAGCGGCGGCGAACTCAGCGCGCACGCGTCCCTGCAGGGGCTGGGCCTCGCCGATGACGCGTTCACGCCTGGCGGCCAGGTCAGCGCCCCGCGATTCCGCCGCACGGACCGGACGTCTGTTTGAGGGCCGTCCACCGGCGGGTACACTTACGGGACGTAAGCAGGTGTGGAAACTGAAGGAAGCCGTGTCTGACTCCACGAGCCCGGAAGTGTGCGATGACCGCGATGAGCAGGTTCCAGATCCACGATGAGCTGACCGCCCCGGAGGGGTCGGCGGCGGTCCTGCGCGGGGCGCTCTCCACGGGAGGGCAGCTGCCGAACTTCCTCGGCGTGCTCGCGGGTTCGCCCGTCGCGTTGCGGGCGTACGCGCGATTCCGCTCAGAGCTGCGGCACGGGACGCTGTCGACGGCGACGCAGGAGCGGATCGCGCTCGCGGTCGCCGAGCACCATCACTCGGCGCCGGGCATCGCGCTCCACTCGCGCGCCGCGCGGGCGGCGGGTCTCGGGATGGACGAGGTGGCGCTCGCCCGACGGTTCGGATCGGGCGACCCGCGCGAGGCGGCCCTGCTGACGCTGCTCCGCGGCGTGCTTCAGGACGGAACGCCCGCAGTGCATCTGCACGAGGAGGCGCGCGAGCAGGGATGGAGCGATGAGCAGATCCTCGAGGCGATCGCGGCGGTCGCACTCGAGAGCTTCGCCGCGATGGTGAACGTCGCCGGGGAGGTGCCCGTCGACGGATCCGACGAGGCCTCGCGGACGCTCGAGGCCGCGTGAGACTCGGTCCGGGCTCGTCGCGGGATGGCGTGCATCGAGCGCATGAGCCGGACTCGGCGGGCATCGCCGCCGCCTGAGCCGGTCGCGGCGCCAGCTCGGCCGCTCGCAGCGATCCCGCTGCGAGCCCGATCACCTGAGATAAGCTCGCGCTCCGATGGCTCGTGAGAAGGGGAGCGCCACCGCGCCGGCCCCGGTCGTCCCGGTGACCACGGGCGAGCCCGTGTGCCCGCTGTTCCATGAGGCGGTCGAGCTCGTCGGACGCCGCTGGACGGGCGCGATCCTCCGCGCGCTGATGGACGGCCCGATGCGCTTCTCCGAGGTCGCGGCCGCGATTCCCGAGCTGTCGGACCGGCTCCTCTCAGAGCGGATGAAGGAGCTCGAGTCGCGCGGGCTCGTGCGCCGCGAGGTCATCCCCGGCCCGCCGCTCCGCGTGCGCTACGGCCTCTCGCAGATGGGGCACGAGCTGGAGCCCGCGCTCGGTGAGCTGCAGAGCTGGGCGCGCCGCTGGCTGTCGGAGCGCGAGGGGACCTGAGCGGCCGGTAACGTCCCGGCCCGATGAGCCCGCCCAGCGACCCGCGCGACCGGCGCGAGCCACCGCTGTCCCCCGAGGACGTGATCACGCTCGCCGAGGAGCGCCAGATCCGTTTCGTGCGGCTGTGGTTCACCGACATCCTCGGCCAGCTGAAGTCGTTCTCGATCAACTCCTCGGAGCTCCGCGACGCGTTCGACGCGGGGATGGGGTTCGACGGCTCGTCGATCACCGGGTTCAACGCGATCGAGGAGTCGGACATGATCGCGGTCCCGGACGCCGCGACGTTCGCTGAGCTGCCGTGGCGGCCGGACGAGGCCGGGGTGGCGAGGATGTTCTGCGACATCGTCACGCCCGAGCGCACGCCGTACGAGGGCGACCCGCGGCACGTGCTCAAGCGGGCGCTCGCGCGGGCGGGGGAGATGGGGTTCGACCACTACTTCGTCGGGCCCGAGCTGGAGTACTTCTACTTCCGCGACTCGAAATCGACCGAGGTCCTCGACGAGGGCGGCTATTTCGATCTGACGACGCTCGACGCCGGCTCGGACCTGCGACGGGAGACCGTGCTCGCGCTGGAGAAGCTCGGGATCCACACCGAGTACACGCACCACGAGGCGGGGCCGAGCCAGCACGAGATCGACATGCGCTACGCCGACGCGCTGAAGATGGCCGACGACTGCATGACCTACCGCATCACGGTCAAGGAGTACGCGCTCAAGTACGGCCTGCACGCGACGTTCATGCCGAAGCCGCTCGGCGGCGTCAACGGCTCGGGGATGCACACCCACCAGTCCCTGTTCCGCGGCGAGCGCAACGCGTTCTACGACCCCGACGACTCCTACTTCCTCTCGGACGTCGGCAAGGCGTTCATCGCAGGACAGCTCCGTCACGCGCGGGAGATCTCCTCGATCTTCGCCCAGTGGGTCAACTCCTACAAGCGCCTGGTCCCCGGCTACGAGGCGCCCGTGTACGTCGCCTGGTCGCGCCGCAACCGCTCGGCGCTGGTGCGCGTCCCGCTCTACCACCCCGGTAAGGAGCGCACGACGCGCATGGAGCTGCGCTGCCCGGATCCGGCGTGCAACCCCTACCTCACGTTCGCGGTGCTCCTGCAGGCGGGCCTCGAGGGGATCGAGCACGGCTACGAGCTTCCGGATCCGATGGAGAAGAACCTCTACCACCTCTCGCCGGACGAGCGACGGCGGCTCGGCATCGAGCAGCTGCCCGAGACGCTCGGCGAGGCGATCGAGCTCACCGCCCGGTCCGAGCTCGTGCTGCGCACGCTCGGCGAGCACATGTTCAACCGCTACATCGAGATCAAGCGCCAGGAGTGGGACGACTACCGGGTCCAGGTCACGCCCTGGGAGCTCGACCGCTACCTGCCGGTGCTCTGAGTCCGCTCACCCGAGCGCTGCGGCGAGAGCGTCAGGCTCGGTGACCGGCGCGCGGCAGACGAAACCCTCGCACACGTAGGCGGTCGCCTGGCCGTCGATGAGCGGGCGATCGCGGAGCAGCGGAACGGTCGAGTCGGGCTCGTCGCCCGGGCCAGGCGCGAGCACGAGGTGCGGTCGAAATGCGCCGTGCACGACGTCGAGCAGCGCCTCGGCGTCCGCTCCCGAGCCGACGATCGCGACCTCGTGCACGCGCGCGAGCGCGAAGTCGAGTGCCCGCAGCGCGTGGCCGAAGCCGAGCGGGTGGCGGGCGACGATCGGGGCGACGACCCGGAGCACCCCCAGCGCCTGGCGCTCATAGCTCTCCTCGCCGGACAGGCGCGCGAGCCGGAGCAGCCCGAACGCGGCCGCCGAGTTTCCCGACGGGATCGGGCTGTCGTCGAGATCCTTGCGGCGGGCGAAGCCCGAGCCGCCGTCCGCCGCGGTCGTGAGGAAGCCGCCGCGCTCGGGGTCCGCGAAGCGCTCGATCAGATCACCGGCAAGCTCGCGGGCGCGCGCGTACCAGCGGGCCTCGCCGGACGCCTCGTACAGGGTGAGGAGCGCCTCCAGCAGGTAGGCGTGGTCCTCGAGGTAGGCGTCGATGTGCGCGCGCCCGTCCTTGTAGGCGCGCAGCAGACGGCCGCCGTCGCCGGCGCGCAGCTCGCGCTCGACGAAGTCCGCGCACTCGACGGCCGCCCGCAGCCAGTCCTCGCGGCCGAGCGCCGCCCCCGCCTCCGCGAGCGCGCCGATCATCAGCGCGTTCCAGGAGCAGAGCCGCTTGTCGTCGGTGCCCGGGCGCGCGCGCCGCTCCCGCGCCTCGTACAGCCGGGCGCGTATCTCCGCCAGCGACTCGGGTTGGGGACCGCGGCCCTCCAGCACGTTGGCTCCCTCGAAGTTGCCGCGCTCGCTGACCCCGAAGAACGCGATCGCCGCCTCGGCGAGTGACTCGGAGCCGAGTGCCTCGCGCAGCTCCGCCTCCGTCCACACGTAGTAGCGGCCCTCGACGCCCTCGGAGTCAGCGTCGAGCGCCGCGTAGAAGCCGCCCTCCGGGCCGCGCATCTCCCGCAGCGCCCAGTCGAGCGTCTCCTCGCACACGCGCCGCAGCAGCGGCTCGCCACTCACCTGCCAGCCATGCAGGTACGCGGTCGCGAGCAGCGCGTTGTCGTAGAGCATCTTCTCGAAGTGCGGCACGGTCCAGGTCGCGTCGACCGCGTAGCGCGCAAAGCCGCCGCCAACCTGGTCATAGATGCCGCCGCGGGCCATCGCGCGCAGCGTCCCGAGCGCCATCTCGCGCTCGCCGCGGGCGAGCAGGAATTCGATCAGCGACGCCTGCGGGAACTTCGGCGCGCCGCCAAAGCCGCCGTTGCGATGGTCGTAGGCGCCGCGCAAGCCCTGTACGGCCGCCTCGAGCGTCGCCGGCGACACCGCGCCGTCGTCGCTCGGCAGGTTCGACACCCCGTCGAGCGAGGCGGCGAGCCGGCGACCCTGCTCACGCACCTGCTCGCGCTGCTCGGTCCAGGCCCTCCCGACGGCCTCGATGATCGTCGACCAGCTCGGCATCCCCGGACGGTCCCGCGGCGGGAAGTACGTGCCGGCGAAGAACGGCACCCGGTCGGGGGTGAGGAAGCAGTTGAGCGGCCAGCCGCCCTGGCCGGTCATCGCCTGGCAGGCCTCCATGCAGACCGCGTCGACGTCCGGGCGCTCCTCGCGATCGACCTTCACGCACACGAAGCGCTCGTTCATGCGCGCCGCGACCTCCGGGTCCTCGAAGGACTCATGCGCCATCACGTGGCACCAGTGGCAGGCCGAGTAGCCGATCGACACGAGCAGCGGCCGGTCCTCGTCACGGGCGCGCTGGAGCGCCTCCTCGCCCCACGGGTACCAGTCGACCGGGTTCTCAGCGTGCTGGAGCAGGTACGGCGAGGTCTCGGCGGCGAGCCGGTTGGGCACCGTTTCGAGGCTATCGCCGGCGGATCGGACACGGGCAGAGGGCCGCGGCTGGCGGCGGGCAGGCCGGGGCTCGGCTCGACCGACACCGACCGCCCCCCGATTGCCGCCGCCGCGGACGGTCGCGTAGGCTCGACGGGACGTCGCCCGACGTCCCCGACCCGAACCCCAGCGATAGAGGAGGCCGCCACATGTCCGACACCCGAGAGCCCGTCACCGCCCCGGGCGCGCCGGAGGCGATCGGCCCCTACGTGCACGCGATCCGCGCCGGAGACCTGCTGTTCTGCTCGGGGCAGATCCCGCTCGATCCGCGCACGGGCGAGCTCACCGGGACCACCGCCGCCGACCAGGCCGGTCGCTGCCTGGAGAACCTCGCGGCCGTCTGTGCGGCCGCCGGGACGAGCCTCGGCGCGGCCGTCAAGGTGACGATCTACCTCACCGACATGGGCGACTTCCAGGCGGTGAACGAGGTCTACGGCTCGTTCTTCGAGTCGAGCAGCCCGCCCGCGCGCGTCGCCGTCGCCGTCGCGGCGCTTCCGAAGGGCGCCCGCGTGGAGATGGACGCGATCGTCGCCCTGTAGCTCGCGCAGGCGGCCGCGCGGCGCGGCGATCAGGCCTCGCCGGCAGCCCGAGACGCGGGACCGGCTCCCCTCGCCCGGTCGCTCGCCACACGGGACCGGCTCCCGTCGCCCGGTCGCTCGCTACGGTGGGCCCCGATGCCCGTCCTGCGCGCCGAAGGTCTGACCAAGACGGTCGGAACGGGGCGCGCGCGCCGCGTCGTGCTCCACGAGGTGAGGCTCGAGGTCGGCGCCGGGGAGATCGTGGCCGTGCTCGGCCGTTCGGGCTCCGGCAAGTCGACGCTGCTCAACCTGCTCGGCGGGCTTGACCGGCCCGACCGCGGGCGGGTGGAGGTCGCAGGCCACGCGATCACCGGCCTGCGGGGGCGGGCGCTCGCCCGCGCCCGCCTGCGCCACATCGGCTTCGTGTTCCAGCAGTTCGCGCTGATCGAGGAGTGCTCGGGCGTGGAGAACGTGCTGCTGCCGACGCGCCTACCGGGCGCGCCGCCCGGCGGCCGGCGGCGCGCCGCACGTCTGATCGCCGAGCTCGGGCTGCAGGCGCTCGTCGATCACCGGCCGCACGAGCTGTCCGGCGGCGAGCAGCAGCGGTTCGCGCTCGCGCGGGCGCTCGTCAACGACCCTGAGCTCGTGCTCGCCGATGAGCCCACCGGCAGCCTCGACTCCGAGAACGGCGCCGCGGTCCTCGGGCTGCTCCGGGGGCTCGGCCGCCGGACCGTCGTGATGGTGACCCACGAACCGGACGCGGCCGCGGTCGCCGATCGCGTCCTGCATCTCGGCGACGGCCGGCTCGATGCCGAGGTTGCGGTGGCGGGCTGACGCGAGCCCGACGGCTCCGACTGTGTCACCGGCGCTCGCCTCCACGCACACCCGCTCAGCGCTCCCCGAGCTGCTCGCGGAGGCCGGGCGGGAGCTCGCCGTCCGCCGGCGCCACGCGCTCCTCACCGCGCTCGGGATCGGCCTCGCCGCCGCGATGCTGTCGGCGGCGATCGTCGTGGCGGACGGTCTCGGCCTCGGGTTCGCGCGGGCGGCCCGCGCCGCCCATCTCCCCGATCTGATCGTCCGCTTCGCTCCCGAGCCACGGGCTGAGGTCGCGCGGCGCATCCTCGCGCTGCCGGACGTCGCCGCCTATGCGACGCGCAGCGAGACGACCGGCGTCGGGATCCGCGCCGGTCATCATCGGCGCGACGACGCGGTCGCCGAGATCGTCGGACCGAGCCGCCGCCGGGGGTACGCCGTCGTCTCCGGCCACGACCTCGCGTCGCGTGGCAACGAGGTGCTCGTCGAGAAGGCGTTCGCCGACAGCTGGGGACTGCGCCCCGGCTCGACGCTCAGCGTGAGCGGGCTCGGCGTCGAGCGCGTCGTCGGGCTGGTCGAGGGGCCGGACAACGTCGGCTTCCCACTCGCCAAGCCGCGCCTCTATCTCGCCCGCACGGCGCTCGCGGCCCGCTTCGGCGCTCGCGCGCTCAGCCGCGTGAACGTCGCCGAGATCTGGCTCCGCGACCGCCGCCACCTGGAGGAGACGCTCGTCCAGGCGCGCGCGACGAGCTTCGGGCTGCGCGGCCTGCAGTTCGCGACCCGCTCCGGCATCAAGATCCTCCATGACCAGGCGGCCGGGATCGTCATCGACCTGCTCGTCGCGCTCTCGCTCATCGCGCTCGCCACCGCCGGGACGATGCTCGCGGCCTCGGCGCGCGCCGACGTGCAGCGGCGGCTGCGCACGATCGGAGTGCAGCGCGCGATCGGCGCCTCATCGGGCCACGTGGCGCTCGTGCACGCCGTCCAGGCCGCGCTCGTCGCGGCGCCCGCGGCGGCGCTCGGCTGTCTCGCGGGCGTGCTCGCGGTCGCCGGGCCGTCCGCGGCGCTCCTCACGCTCCTCAACGAGCCGACCCCGGGCGCGGCGCTGATCGGCCCGGTGCTCGGCGGCTGGGCGCTCGCCGTCGTGCTCTCGGTCGGGGGCGCCGGGTGGCCGGCGTGGCAGGCGGGCCGGCAGCCGATCGCCGGGCTCTTGCGCGGCGCCGACGTGACGGGCGGCGCTCGGCGCCCGGCGGGCGGGCGCGTGGCCGCAGCGACCCGGCTGCGCGCACGGGCCGGCGCGGGGCCGGTCGCGCTCGGCGCGCGCCTCGTGCTCGCGCGGCGCGCTCGGCTCGTCGCGACGGTCGTCATGCTCGGTCTGTCAGTCGGGTTCGTGCTGCTCATGCTCGCGCTCGACTCCGAGCTCAGCGCCCTCCGGGCCGATCCGGGCGCGCTCGGTGAGCGCTACCAGCTCACGTCCTCACTGCCGCCGAGCGCAGCCGCGCGGGTGCGGCGGATCCCCGGCGTCGCGGCGGCGGCGCCGCGCTACAGCGTGCAGGCGGTCGACTCGTTTTCGCTCGGGGACACGATCACGGTCGTCGCCTATCCCGGCGACCACACCGTGTTCGAGGCGCCGCCGCTCACTGCCGGTCGGCGGCTGCGCGGCGAGCATCAAGCGGAGATCGGCGAGGGCCTCGCCCAGGCGGTCGGGCTCGTGCCCGGCCAGACGCTCGCGCTCCAGCTGCCGAGCGGTCGGGAGCTTCGCCTGCGCGTCGCGGGAGTCGTCAACGTCCTGCAGGACGACGGGCGGCTCGCCTACGTCCCCGCCGGCGCGCTGCTGAGGGCGGATCCGGCGGCGCCGTCGACGATCTCGGTCAGGCTGCGCCCCGGCGTGGACCCACGCGCGGTGAGCCGGCGGCTGCGTGCGCTCGGGGCCGCCGCCGGCAGCGCCGCGGGGGCGACCGCCCGGGGCGCCGCGCTCGTCGCGGTGCTGCGCGCGATCGTCGTCGCGATCGCGGTCGTCGACGGGCTCGTGTGCCTGTACGCGCTCGTGCAGGCATGCGCGCTCACCGTCCTGGAGCGCCGCCGCGCGCTCGCCGTGCTGCGGGCCTGTGGCGCGGGCCCGGGGGCGCTGCGGCGCGTGCTCGCCGGCGCGGCGCTCGCGCTGCTCGTCCCTGCGACCGTTCTTGGCGTGGCGATCGAACGGCTCGCGCTCGGGCCGCTGCTCTCCCGTCTGGCCGCCGACTACGTGAGCCTGCCGCTCCGGGCGGGCCCGGGTCAGATCGGCCTCACGGCCATCGGGCTGCTCGTCGCCGGAGCGCTCGCCGTCGGGTGGGTGTCGCGGCAGGCGGGCCGGGCGGTCGTCGTGCGGGAGCTCGCGGCATGACACCCGCCGGCGATCGTCGCGCGAGCGCCCGCGGCATGACCCGCGCGCCCGGGCGGATCACGCGGCGCGAGGCGCTCGCCGCGTCGGTCGGCCTTGCGCTCACGGGCGGACTGCTTGGCGGCTGCGGCGCGGCGGGCGGCGGACGCCACGCGTCGGCGACGGGCTCGACGCTCCTCAGCACCTGGGGCGACCCGGTGGGAGACGGGCAGCTGCGGGTTCTCGTCGGAGAGCCGCTCCGGCCGCGGGTGGAGCTCGGGCGGGCGGCGCCGCTCGGGGAGCGGCTCGCCGTGCTCGCGCACGTCACCGACACGCATGTGCTCGACGCCTCCTCGCCGGCGCGCGTCACGTTCCTTGACCGGCTCGGCCCACCGTTTCAGTCGACGTTCCGCCCACAGGAGGCGCTCACCGCGCAGGTGCTCGCCGGCGCCGTCCGGGCGATTCGCGCCCTCGGCCCCGACGCGGTCATCCAGGGCGGCGACCTGATCGACAACGACCAGCACAACGAGCTGGAGCACGCGCTCGCGGTCCTGCGCGGCGGGCGCGTCGCGCCAGGCAGTGGACCGCACGGCTACGACGGGGTGCAGCTCGGCTCCGACACCGACCCGTACTACTACCGGCCGGCCGTCGACGCGCCGCTGCATCCCGACCTGCTGCGCGATGCCGTGCGCGCGTTCGCCGGGCCGGGCGTCGGTGCGCCGCTGCTGCCGGTGTTCGGCGACCACGACGGGCTCGTCGCCGGCACCGTCGTGCCGACCGCGCTCACGCGTGGGCTGGCGATCGGTGACCGCGCGCTCTGGGACCTGCCCGCCGGGCTGCGCCCTCCACCGGGGCTCAGCCTGGTACGCGGCGCTTCGCCGGACGGACCGCCCGACCCGGGCGTCGTCGACGCGCTCCTCGCGCAGGCGCTGCGCGGCCCCACGGTCCGCGTCGCGCCCGACCCGACGCGCCGCCAGCTCAGCTTCGCGGAGAGCGTCACGCGCCTCGTGGGCGCCGCCGAACACGGCGTGTCCGCGTGGCCGGGACCTCGGCTCGACTACGCGCTCGACATCGGCGCCCACGTGCGGCTGATCGTGCTCGACCTCGTCCGCCGCGGCGGCGGCTCGGGCGGGGAGGTCGTCGCCGAGCAGCCGGCGTGGGTCACCACGCAGCTTGCGACCGCGGGCGAGCGCTGGGTGCTCGTCGTCACCCACCAGCCGCTCACCGGCGCGGCCGGAGGAGATGCGATCCTCGCGCAGCTCGACCGCGCGCCGCGCGTCGCCGCCGTCCTGAACGGCCACACCCACCGCAACGCGATCACGCCGCGGCGCACGCCGGCCGGCGGCTACTGGCTGATCGCGACGGCGTCGCTCGTCGACTACCCCCAGCAGGCGCGGGCGCTCGAGCTCCACGCCACCGCGGGCGGCGGGCTCGCGATCCGCACCTGGATGCTCGACCACGTCGCCGACGGTCGTCTCGGCCGGGCCGGCGTCATCTCCCGCGAGCTCTCCTACCTCGACGCGCAGGGCGGCCGTCCGCAGGGGTTCGCCGGGGCAGCTGGAGACCGCAACGTCGTGCT
>Ga0070737_10005405_pt1 | contig 12222 bp, 9 predicted proteins | sample Coa_R1_10_FD_66438 | JGI IMG/M metagenome (GOLD analysis project Ga0070737, IMG submission 66438) | Surface soil microbial communities from Centralia Pennsylvania, which are recovering from an underground coalmine fire - Coalmine... | ecosystem: Environmental > Terrestrial > Soil > Unclassified ... | reverse complement strand
AGAACTTCGACCTTCATCTAAAAGAATGCGAATGGCGTTGGGCAAAAAAGACCCATGACCTCTTCCGTCAACTTGCTATAATCGCTAAAAATCACCCTCTCTGCTAGTCGAGAGCCTAAAAAATTATCGAGTAAGCCCAATTAAGCCCATTGAAATCAGTCGGGTACATGCGAAATTGAAACTGCTTTGCTGATTTGCACCCGATTAGCGCTGCTGTGCGACGGGGGCGCAGTGGTTAGCGGGCGCTGGGCTGCTCAACTTAGCTCTGTGGAAGGCGCTGTGCTGCTGACAGTCACGATCACAGCCGCGCTCAGGCCGCGTCGCGAGGCAGTTCATCAATCTTGGCGGCCAGAACGAAATCGCTTTCCGTGAGGCCGTTGATCTTATGCGTCCAAATCTTGATTCCGGCCTTCCCCCAAGCGAGATCAATATCCGGGTGATGGCCCTGCTGCTCAGCGAGCTCACCGACGCGGTTCACAAACGCGAGGGCCGTACGGAAATCCGGGAAGGCGTACGATTTGTAAAGATGATGCTCATCAATCACGCTCCAGCCTGGAATCTGATTGTGAAGCTTCTGGAGCTCTGCCCCTTTAAGCGGCGGCACGCCGCCCTTGCAGGGTACGCACGTTTTGCTGGCGAGTGTGGACATAACAAACCCTCCCTCTAGTGGTTTCAAGGCCGATTATACACGCATTCCACTTCGCGCCACGGCGCGGCTGGCGCGGCGGAGGATGCTATACTTGAGGACTAGGAACTAACACCTTATGCACCCGGCGCTCTTGGAGTCCGCTCTGGCATTCTACGGACTGGGAACCCTTCTGACGCTGCCCTCCATCCTTCGCAGGAGGCCTGCGGTGGGCGCAGGTTCACTGGCAGCTCTTTCGATTGGTTTGTTTTTGAATGGGGCGGCGCTGGTCTTCGCCGCCGTGCACTTACACCGCCTGCCCGTCGTGGACATACGCAGCGCTCTTTCATTTTTCGCCTTCAATGTGACGCTGGCATTTTTTCTGGTTTACCGGCGGTATCAAATCACCTGGCTCGGGGTGCTGATCTTTCCTTTCGTTTTTCTTCTTACGCTGGCCGCTGTGCTGAATTCTTCCCGGCCGTTCGCTTCCTCCGCGATGCGCGGGGGATGGCTGCTGGTTCACAGTTCGGCGATGATCCTGGGTTATACGGGACTTTTTCTTACGTTTGTGGCCGCGATTCTTTACCTCATGCAAGAAGGCGTGCTGAAATCCAAGCAACCGAAGGCGTTTTATGAACGGCTTCCTTCGCTCGAAGTCTGCAACCGGCTCTACGATCGTTCGCTGGTTTTTGGCCTGGTGTGTCTAAGCATAGGAATTATCACCGGATGTCTGTGGGCCAGCCGCGCCTGGAGCGGCGATTGGGAACTTGACCCTAAGATACTCGCCACCTTGCTCACTTGGTTCCTTTATATTGTGTTGTTCTCAACGCGCTTCAGCGGAAGCTGGCGGGGCCGGCGTTCCGCCTACGCAGCCATTTTCGGATTCGCGGCGACGATGGTGACGTTTCTGGGAGTAAGCTTTCTAAGTTCCCAGCACGGTTACTTCCCCATCATCAGCCGGGTGCATTAAGGCAAGCCGTCGCCCCGGCGCGCACATTGCAACAATCAGGTTTTTAGTATGAATTTCATTCTCGCCGGAATCAATCATCGCAGCGCGCCCGTCGAAGTGCGCGAGAGGATGAATATTGATGAAGCCCGGCTGGCGGCGGCGCTTTCCCAGTTGATCAGCCGCGAAGGGATTGCCGAGGCTCTCATCCTTTCTACTTGCAACCGCGTGGAAGTGGTCGCGAACGCCGATATCTCCGGAGATCCTGAACCCGTTATCCGCAGCTTCCTGACAGATTACCATCATTGCAGCCTAGCCCCTTACGACAAGCATCTCTATTGGCGGCGGCAGGAGGGCGTCATCGAGCACCTATTCCGTGTAGCCTCCAGCCTGGATTCGATGATTCTCGGCGAACCCCAGATACTCGGCCAATTCAAGCAGGCCTTCGCGGTGGCGCAACAGGCCGGCGCGCTCAAAGGCGAACTGCATGAGGTGGCAAATCAGGCGCTGGCGGTAGGACGGCGTGTGCGGCGGGAGACCGCGCTCGGCAGCGCTGCGATTTCTGTTTCCTATGCCGCGGTGGAGCTAGCAAGAAAAATTTTTGGCGGTCTGGAAGGAAAGACGATCTTCATTCTGGGCGCGGGCAAGATGAGCGAACTCGCCGCCCGCCACCTCGCCTCCAGCGGAGCAAAGAGCATCTTCGTCAGCAACCGCACTTACGAACGGGCCGTGGAGCTGGCCCAGGCCTTCCAGGGCGAGGCCATCCGCTTCGACAGCATTTTCGATCACCTCCATAAGGCCGACATCGTGATCAGTTCCACGGGCGCTCCTCACTTCGTAATTCGCCGCGAACACGCCGAGCGCATGCTGGCGGCTCGCAGAAACCGGCCCATATTTTTTGTGGATATTGCCATGCCCCGCGACATCGACCCGGCGGCCGGCGAACTGGACAACGTATTCCTCTACAACATCGATGATCTCGCACAGGTGGTGGAGGTCAACAAGAAGCTGCGCCAGCGCGAAGCCGCGCGAGCTGAGGAGATCGTGCGGCAGGAAATACAAAAGATGATGCACCGCCTCGCCTCGCGCGAAATGGCGCCCACCATCGTTGCCATCGAGCGGCGGTTGGATGGAATCCGGGAAAAGGAATTGGAGCGTTTCCGGGGCCGGCTGGCCACACTGAGCCCGGAACAGCGCGAGGCGGTGGACGGGCTGACGCGAGCCATCCAGAACAAGATCCTGCACGGCCCCATCACCGAACTAAAAACCGCTGCCGGTGAACCCGAGGACGGAACGCTCGCGCAAATGATCCGCCGCATTTTCGGCGTCACGGAAGAATAAAAAGCGCACACCGAATCTGGCTGCCGGGCCTACTTGACGATTGCGAAATATAGTGGCAACTGCCGCTGGTGCGCGGGTCTATGACCCGCGTCTTTCGCCGCTCATAGAGCAGCGCTACAGAAAAAGCCGCCACTATAATTTGTAATCCTCAATAAATCGTATTCCCTCATGAAAGTCCTGATTGGATCACGCGGAAGCCGCCTGGCCCTATGGCAGGCGGAATGGGTGAAAGGAGGCCTGGAGAGCCTCGGCGTCGAGGCGGAGATTAAGGTCGTCAAGACCACGGGCGACAAGCTGGCCGGAACCTTGCCGATGGGGCCGGATTCCAAAGGTCTGTTTATCAAGGAAATTGAGGAAGCGCTCGTTGCAGAAACTGTGGATGCGGCCGTGCACAGCTTGAAAGATCTGCCGGTTGACCAGCCACCGGGTCTGTGGATTGCAGCGGTTCCACCGCGAGAAGATGCGCGCGATGTGCTGATTTCCCGCGAGGCGCAAACCTTAAGCGCTCTACCCGCCGGCGCCCGCATCGCCACCAGCAGCGTGCGTCGCACGTCGCAGTTGCGCGCTCTTCGCACAGATATCCGGTTGATTCCTATTCGTGGAAACGTCGATACGCGCCTGGCGAAACTCGACCGCGGCGATTGCGACGCCTTGGTGATGGCGGCAGCGGGAATTCACCGGCTTGGATTTCAGGATCGCATCACCGAATATTTTCCGCCGGAACGCCTTTGCTCCGCCGTTGGCCAGGGTGCTCTAGCGATTGAGGTTCGCCGCGGAGACGTCCCTGTTGAAGAGGCCGTCCGGTCGCTGGATGATGCCCCTACTCGTCTGGCCGTCACTGCCGAGCGCTCTGCGCTTCGCCATCTCGGCGGCGGATGCCAAACGCCCATCGCTGCATACGCCTGGATTGAGGGCAACCAGCTTGAAATGCTGGGAGTTGTGACGAGCCCTGATGGCACGCGCGTGGTCCGGGCGCGGGCAAGCGGAGCGTCCGAAAGTGCAGAGGCAGTCGGCGCGCGGCTTGCTGATAAATTGCTCGAAGAGGGTGCGCGGGCTATCCTCAGCATGCGCTTTGTCAAACCTGATTGAACTGGAAGGCTTATGCCAGGCATCGTTTACCTCGTCGGCGCCGGACCCGGCGACCCCGGCCTGCTCACGCTCAAAGGCAAGTCGCTTCTTGAAAGGGCGAACTGCGTCGTCTACGATTTTCTAGCAAACGAAGAGCTTCTGCGTTACACACGCGCTGACTGTCACAAAGTTTATGCAGGCAAGAGAGCCGGTCGCCACACAATGACTCAGGAGCAGATCAATAGCTTCCTCGTGGAGCGTGCCCGCCGCGGAGAAACCGTGGTGCGACTCAAAGGCGGCGATCCGTTTATCTTCGGCCGTGGCGGCGAAGAAGCTGTGGCGCTCGCGGAGGCCGGCATTCCTTTTCAGGTGGTGCCAGGAGTCTCTTCTGGCCACGCCGCGCCCGCCTATGCGGGCATTCCCCTGACGCATCGTGACTACGCATCGAGTGTTTCTTTCCTCACCGGGCATGAAGAGGATGAGCTGCCGGGTGAATCGAGCGCTCTGTCACCTTCCGAGACGCTCGTATTCTTCATGGGGGCGCGGAATCTGGCGGAAATCACCGCCGCCCTTATGAGCCAGGGACGCTCGCCTTCGACACCTGCGGCCGTCATCCGATGGGGAACCACGCCAGATCAGGAGGTGGTGACGGGAACGCTCGCGGACATCGCCGCGAGGGCCGGAAAACTCGCGCCTCCCACCGTCGCCGTGATCGGCAAGGTGGTGAGGCTTCGCGAGCAGCTCAACTGGTTTGAGCGGCTTCCGCTGTTCGGAAAGCGCATCCTCGTTACCCGGCCGCGCGAGCAGGCTGCCTCGCTGCACGAAGCGCTGGCAGAACGCGGCGCACAACCAGTGGAACTGCCCACCCTTGAGATTCGCGACCCCGAATCGTGGCAACCGCTGGATGATGCGATCCGGCGTCTGAATCAGTTCGACTTTCTGTTGGTCACTTCCGTAAACGGCGTGCGCAAATTCCTCGCGCGCCTGCGCAAGGCTGGACTCGACGTGCGCGAACTTAAGGGGATTGCAATCGGCGCCATTGGGCCCGCAACCGCCAAAGAGTTCGCCGCAGGCGGCGTGCAGGTAGACTTTGTTCCGCACGAATACCGCGCCGAGGGCCTGCTGGAAGCGCTCGAAGGTCGCGAACTGAAGGGGAAAGCTTTTCTGATCCCGCGAGCCCGCGTTGCTAGAGACCTTGTACCGAAGATTCTTGCCGAACGCGGCGCGCGCGTTGAAGTGATCGAGGCATACTACGCTGCGCCGCCTGATTACAAGCCCGAAGAGATCGAAGCTCTGCTCACCCCTTTGCCGGAGGTGCTAACTTTTACCAGCTCCTCGACGGCGCTCAATTTCAGCAAGCTGCCGCTTCGTGAAGAAACGCGCGCCATGCTCGCCAAAGCCATCGTCGCTTCCATCGGTCCGGTCACTTCCGCCACGCTGCGGGAGTTGGGAATGAAAGTGGATGTCGAAGCGCACGAATTCACCACTTTGGGCTTGGTGCACGCGCTGGAAGATTATTTTCGTAGAGGCAAAACTTGAGCTTGCCTTGTACTAAAGATTGAGGATTTCACGGAGCTTGCGCGTTTGCGCGCGGCTGACGGGAATTTCGGTCTGCTTGCGGTCGTCCATTTTCAACTGGAAGGAGCTTTTGAACCAGGGAACGACTTCTTTAATGCGGTTGATGTTGATCAGATAGGAGCGGTGCACCCGCCAGAAGGTTTGCGGGTCAAGGCTTGCTTGAAGTTCTTCCACGGTGCGAAAATTCGACTGCCCTTCAAAATCCTTGGTAACGATGCTGATGACGCCGTCTTCAATGCTGGCGTAAATCACCTCTTCAGCGTCCACCAGATGCAGGCGGCCGGCAGTCTTGACAATGAGTTTGGTCTTCTGCGGTCCCTGGCGATTCTGCTCCAGCATCTGGACCAGTAGGTCGATCTTGTTTTGCGCGGATTGAGCCGCTTCAATCATATGCCGCACCTTGGCGACCGCGCGATCAAGGCGCAAGCGAGAGATGGGCTTCAGCAGGTAATCGAGCGCGTTCACCTCAAAAGCCTGCACGGCGTACTGATCGTAAGCGGTGACGAAGATGAAGAAAGGAAGTGGGATTTTCTTTTCGAGCAGCTTTTTGATAACCCCGAAACCATCAGCGCCGGGAATCTGCACGTCCAAAAAAACAAGCTGCGGCCGCAATTCACGAATTGTGTTTACCGCCTCGATGCCGTTCTTGGCTTGGCCAACGATTTCTAAATCCGGAAGACTTTTGAGCAGATAAGCCAGTTCGTCGCGCGCGGGCTGTTCGTCATCAACGATAAGCGCAGTGATTTTCTTTGTTGCCACGCCTTTTCTCCTACGCCGACTAAGCGCTTCTTTAGGTCAAATTATAGCGCAGCGGCCTGCCGAAAAGAAATTTTCACACCAGCGTGCGGGAAGTGCGGTAGCTGTTTAGGACTTTCTCTGCGCTCTGGCCGCTTGACAAGCAAATCGCGCGGAGGTGTGCCTCAATGGTGTTCGCTTGCTGTTAGATGAACGAAAATCTTTTTGGGCAGCAGGGCGTCTACGCCGTCGTTTCCGTCCACGGCTTCTTCAATGTGGAAGTCCACCGCATCGCTCGCAAGCATGTAAGCGTAATCACGGCTGAGATGCTTCTGCTTCGCCAGGTAATCGAGCATTTGCCTCAAAGCGATCTTGGCGGATTCTTCGAGGCTCGGAGCAAACCCCATGGTGATGTAATACTGCGGGGTCTCAGCGCGAGGCCAGAGGATTTTCATGTCCTTGCGCACAAAGAACTGAAGCGAGCCCGTGAGCGAAGTTTCAAGCGCTGTAACGCACACCTCGCCATCTCCCATGGCGGCGTGTCCATCACCGACCTCAAATAGCGCCCCTTTGGTAAAAACAGGCAGATAGACGGTGCTCCCTGCCACCAACTCCTTGTTGTCCATATTGCCGCCGAACATCCATGGCGGGCCGCTTGAGACTCGTCCAGTCGCGGCTGGAGGCGCCACGCCCATCACTCCAAAGAACGGCCGGATTGGAATTTCGACGCCATGGGAAAACTTCGCCACATTGCGCGCCATATCGAGCGGCGTAACCTTCAGACGCGCGTAGGGGAACTCATTTGCCAGCAGGCCGCTGCCTGGCCTCATGGCGTTCACCGCATAGGGAATCGCAAGATGGATCGACTTAACCTTGACCTCAAGGACGTCTCCTGGCTCAGCGCCCTCAATCCAAATCGGACCGGTAAGAATGTGGGGGCCGTGGCGGCGGTCTTTCACTTCGCGGTCAATGTCGCGCAGGACCGGCTGAATTTGATCGGCAGGAACGCCAGCAGCCTCCAATCTCTCAAGGCCGCCCGCCACCAGTGTTTGCACCTCCACTGTGTCCCCGTTTTTGATGCGAAGCACGGGCGCCCTGTGGGCGTCAAAATACCCCCAGGTGACCGTTTGCGGCGTCGCCGCCAAGTAGTGAATTGCGCCAGCGGTTTGCGCAGAGGCGGTCGCAGAAAAAATCAAAATCGAAAGACTCAGAAACAGCAATGTTCCGAGTTGAGATAAACCCGCATCAAGAGCAACCTCAGACGCCAACAGCCGCCTGAAATTCCCATGCAGATTATCGCCGTTGACGCTCAACGAACCACTCCAATTTCTTTCATCACGCTGCTGATTCACTTTTGCCTCCCAGCCGACAGAACAAGACCGACGGCTCATTTTACTTGGAAACGGGGCAAAAGCAATTGCGGGAACCCGCTTGGCCATCTGCAATGTCGGATTCGCGGCGGTGCAGAGTGTGAGCTGCGCTAAGCCTCCTGGATGCTGATACAATCGAAAACTATATCAGGAGGCATACGACCTATGGCACCACCTGATCCTTCGCCGATAGTTGATCTGATTGACGCCTTCCGGCGCTCGAAGATTATGTTTACAGCGGTTTCGCTCGGCATCTTTGACCACCTGGCAGACGGAGCCGCGAGCCTTGCCACGCTTGTCCAAGCGACGGGATGCAATGCAGACGCTCTCGAACGGTTGCTGGACGCCTGCGCCGGACTAGGTCTGCTCCGCAAGGAGGCGGGAAAATATTCCAACCAGCCTGTGGCGGACGCATACCTGTGCCGTTCGAGCTCCATTACATTGTCAGGATACGTCATGTATTCCCACCGCGCCCTTTATCCGCTGTGGGGAAATCTTGAGGACGCCGTCCGCGAAGGCAGCCACAGATGGGAGCAGACGTTCGGAGCGAAAGGGCCGATCTTCGATCATTTTTTCCAGAACGAAGAGGCGAAGCGCGATTTCCTGATAGGCATGAACGGCTTCGGACTGCTGAGTTCGCCACGGGTTGTGGAAGCTTTCGACTTGGGCAAGTTCCGCCGCCTGATAGACCTCGGCGGCGCCACGGGACACCTTGCGATCACGGCCTGCCAGCGTTATCCGCATCTTCGCGCCGCGGTCTTTGACCTGCCCGCCGTAATCGAAGTGACGCGCGAATACGTGCAGCGAGCAAAGCTAGAAGACCGGATCGACCGGATCGCAGGAGACTTTTTCAAAGACGCGCTTCCCGATGCTGATCTGTTCTCACTTGGCCGCATTGCGCACGATTGGTCCGAAGAGAAAATTCGCAAGCTCTTGAAGAAGATTTATGACCGGCTGCCGCGCAGCGGAGCATTGCTGATCGCAGAGCGATTGCTGAACGAAGATAAAACCGGCCCCATGGGCGCGCTGACGCAATCGCTAAACATGCTGGTTTGTACGGAAGGAAAAGAGCGGACGCTTGCGGAATACGCCGCATTGCTGCGCGAAAGCGGTTTTACCGATATTCAAGGGCGCACCACCGGAGCGCCTTTGGACGCAGTGCTGGCAATCAAATAATCAGACAGGCCTCTATTGGCGGTTCTGGGCGGCGCTGCAGCGCTTAATTGGGCGGACCAACAGGATGGGCGAAAGCCACTTCGCGCGCTGGGGTGCCGTTCGATATGGGTACAGGCTCAGGCTCGAGCGCACATTCCAGCGCTTCTTGGATGGTTTCGATATAGTGCAGCTTAAGATCTCCCAGAAGATCGGGGGGCAAGTCCTCCTGGGCGTTTGCTTCATTTTCTGCTGGTAACAGAACCTCACGGACTCCAGCCCGCTTGGCGGCGAGCACCTTTTCTTTGATCCCACCGACGGGCAGCACCTGCCCGCTCAAGGTGATTTCGCCGGTCATGGCCAGGCGCTCGCGGAGCGGCCGCCGGGTAAGCGCGGAAACCAGCGCGGTGACCATCGTGACGCCTGCCGATGGGCCGTCCTTCGGAATAGCGCCGGCAGGCACGTGGATGTGGATGTCGGTAGACTGGAAGAAATCTGCATCGATGCCGTAGTCGGCGGCATGGCTCCGCACCCAGGCAAGCGCGGCTTGCATCGATTCCTGCATCACCTGGCCCAGTTGCCCCGTCATGGTGAAGTTCTTGCCGCCTTTCATAACGGTGACTTCAACAAAGAGCACGTCCCCGCCCGTTGGCGTCCAGGCAAGACCGACGGCCACGCCCGGTTTGCGAGTGCGGTCCACGATTTCGGTTTCCAGGCGGTAGCGCGGCACGCCCAAAAATTCAGGAATGTTTTCCGGATCGACCACGAGTTTTTCAGTCTTGCCCTCAGCGATGCGACGGGCCTGCTTGCGGCAGATGGTCGCTAGTTCGCGCTCCAGGTTACGCACTCCCGCCTCGCGGGTGTAATGCCGGATCACGTGAGCCAGGGCCTCGCGTGTGAACACGATTTGCTCGCCGCTGCCGATGCCATGCTCCTCAGTCTGCTTCGGGATGAGATGGCGGAAAGCAATTTCGATTTTCTCGTGCTCGGTGTAACCTTGCAGATCCAAAACCTCCATGCGGTCGAGCAAGGGAGGCGGAATGGTATCCAGCACGTTCGCCGTGCAAATGAAAAGGACCTTCGACAGGTCAAATTGCACATCCAGATAATTGTCGCGGAAGGTCGAATTTTGCTCCGGATCGAGAACTTCAAGCAAGGCCGAAGATGGATCGCCGCGGAAGTCGCGCCCGATTTTGTCCACTTCATCGAGCACAAACACGGGATCGCGGGTTTCGGCCCGCCGGATGCCCTGAATGATCTGTCCGGGCAACGCGCCGATATAGGTGCGGCGGTGGCCGCGGATTTCCGCCTCGTCGTGGATGCCGCCGAGCGACATGCGCACGAATTTGCGGTCCAGTGATTTGGCCACAGACTTCGCCAGCGATGTCTTACCCACGCCCGGAGGCCCAACCAGACATAGGATGGGCCCTTTTAGTTGCGGCTTGAGTTGAAGGACCGCCAGATAATCCAGGATGCGCTCCTTCACTTTTTCAAGGTCGTAGTGGTCTTCGTCCAGCACTTGCTTGGCTTTGTGGATATCCACCTTTAGCTCGCTCACCTTGTTCCAAGGCAGCACCACCAGCCAGTCAAGGTAAGTGCGAGTGACGTGATAGTCCGCCGCGGCAGGAGACATTTTGGAAAGGCGGCTGAGTTCGCGAAGCGCCTCTTTTTTGGCTTCTTCATGCATGCCGGCAGCTTCAATCTTCTGGCGCAGTTCTTCGATCTCGTGCTGCTCATCGGCCTCGCCTAACTCCTTTTGAATCGCCTTCATCTGCTCGCGCAGATAATATTCCCGCTGGCTTGCCGTAACCTGATCTTGAACATCGGATTGAATCTTTGACCGCAGTTGCTGCACTTCCATTTCGCGTGCCAAGTGGCGGTTCAGCCGGTCAAGCCGCGACACAAGATCGAGGCTTTCGAGCAATTCCTGTTTTTCGGTATTCGAGATTGAAGGCAAGTTGGCGGCGATAAAATCCGCCAGGCGCGACGGCTCCTCAATGTTCATCACCACGGTTTGAAGATCGTCCGACAAGCTGGGGGAAAGCTGCACAACCTGCTGAAAAAGCGTGGTGACGCTGCGCACCAACGCGTCAAAACCCGGAGCCTGCGCCGGAGGCAACACGTCATCAAGCGGCTTCACACGCGCGCGCAAATAAGGTTCAACGCCAACGACCTCTTCGACGGCAATTCGGTGCAAACCTTCAACGAAGACGAAGAGATTCTGGGTGGGAAGCTTGATGATCTTGTGTACGTAAGCGGCCGTACCGATCTGGTAAAGATCCACTGGCTGAGGATTGTCCACGCGCGGGTCCCGCTGCGCGACAACTCCAATAAACTTATCCTCGCCCTCAAGTTCGCTGATGAGTTTAAGCGAGCTTTCGCGCCCCACTGTGAGAGGCAAAATAGCGTTCGGGAATAACACCGTCTCACGAACCGGCAGGATAGGGAGTTCGGTTATCTCACTTGGCTTTTTGTTACTCTTAGCCGCCATGGGCAACAAACCTCATTAATATCCCCCCGCCGCAACTTGCTTGATGGGGGCGACGCCGATCCAGTTATCCTACATGAAAAAGACGTTGAGCAAAACAGCAGCCGCTCACGGAACGAGAGGAGCGATTATTGCTTAAACACCACTTCCTTCTCCTCCTTAAATTAATTAGATGCAATGTCCGCCCCGCCGGTTCACTGCCTTTGGGCCGGGCATCTCTTTGAACGGTGGATTTATATAGACAACCACCTCTCCAGGGCCGTTGGAACGCAAAACCGCAAATCATACGGCCCCGGTGAGCAGGAGTGCAAATTATTTCCCGGACGTAAAGCGTCGTTCCGCCTCGATCCAGTTCACCACGTTCCACCAAGCGCTAATGTACTCGGCACGGCGGTTTTGATACTTCAAGTAATAGGCGTGCTCCCAAACATCCAGCCCGATCACTGGGAATTTACCCTCCATGAACGGACTGTCCTGGTTGGCAGTTGAAGTGATTTCAAGTTTGCCCGAGGAGTCCTTCAGCAACCATGCCCATCCGGAACCGAAGCGCCCGGCCGCTGCGGCGTTGAATTTCTCCTTAAATTGATCGAAGCTGCCGAAGGCGCTCTGGATCGCCCCAGCCAGTTTTCCAGTGGGCTGCCCGCCGGCTTTGGGTGCCAGAATTTGCCAGAACATCGAGTGGTTAACGTGTCCGCCGCCGTTGTTACGAACGGCCGTCCTGACGTTATCCGGAACAATAGCACAGTTGTTTGCAAGCAGTTCTTCCACGGTCTTGCCAGCCAATTGTGGAGCGGTTTCAATGGCCTTATTCAGATTGGTAACGTAGGCACCGTGGTGCCCGTCGTGATGAATTTCCATAGTTCGTTTGTCGATATACGGCTCGAGCGCGTCCGCAGCATAGGGAAGCGGCGGAAGTGTG
>Ga0070737_10005403_pt1 | contig 12226 bp, 9 predicted proteins | sample Coa_R1_10_FD_66438 | JGI IMG/M metagenome (GOLD analysis project Ga0070737, IMG submission 66438) | Surface soil microbial communities from Centralia Pennsylvania, which are recovering from an underground coalmine fire - Coalmine... | ecosystem: Environmental > Terrestrial > Soil > Unclassified ... | reverse complement strand
AAGACACGGCTGACGATGCTGGCCGGCCGGGCCGGCCTGGTGATGGATCGCGGCTCCAAGGTCACCTTCAACGGCGTGAGTATCGGCCGGGTGGCGGAGATCTCCGAGGTTCAGCACGACGGCGAGCCGGCCGCCAAGTTCACCCTCGACGTGGATCCGCAGTACGTGCAATTGATTCCGTCCAACGTCAAGGCCAAGATCCAGGCGACGACGGTATTCGGCAACAAATACGTGTCGTTCACATCGCCGCAAAACCCGTCACCGCAACGGATCACACCGCAGCACGAGATTAACGCGATCTCGGTGACCACCGAATTCAACACCCTGTTCGAGACGCTCACCCAGATCGCGGAGAAGGTCGACCCGGTCAAGGTGAACCTGACTCTGTCCGCGGCCGCGCAGGCGCTGAGCGGGCTGGGCGACAAGTTCGGCCAGTCGATCGTCAACGGCAACGCGATCCTCGACGACGTCAATCCGCAGATGCCGACAATCCGCCACGACATCCAGCAGCTCGCCGCACTGGGTGACATCTATGCCGACAACGCACCGAACCTCTTTGACGCCCTGAACAATGCGATCACCACCGCACGAACCCTCAACCGCCAGCAGGCCGACGTGGATGCCGCACTGTTGGCCGCGACCGGCTTCGCCAACACCGCGGCAGACACGTTCGAGAAGGCCGGCCCCTACCTGCAGCGCCTCCTCGCCGATCTGGTGCCCACCGGCCGCCTGCTCGACACCTACAGCCCCGAGATCCTCTGCACATTCCGCAACTTCGCCAAACTCGTGCCCAGGATCGCGGAGCTGGAAAGCGGTAACAATTACTCTGCGCGGCTTGGTGTTTCGCTCAACGGCGCGGAGAACCCGTACGTCTATCCCGACAACCTGCCGCGAGTGAACGCCCGGGGCGGACCCGGTGGCTCGGCGGGTTGCTGGCAGCCGATCACCCGGGACCTGTGGCCGGCGCCCTATCTGGTGATGGACACCGGCAACAGCATCGCGCCGTACAACCACTTCGAAATCAGCCAGCCCCTCGCCACCGAATACGTGTGGGGACGCCAGTACGGGGAGAACACGATCAACCCATGAAAATCCGCGGAACCGTTATCCGACTCGCCGCCATCGCGTCGGTGCAGCTGTTGTTCACGGCAGTCATCGTGATTGTTTTCGGCCAGGTGCGATTCGATAAGACGGACAGCTACAGCGCAGAGTTCAGTAATGCCAGCGGCTTACGCGCCGGCCAGTTCGTTCGCGCCTCGGGCGTCGAGGTCGGCAAGGTCAAAAGTGTGGACCTGATAGACGGGGACAAGCGAATCCGGGTCGAGTTCACCGTCGACCGCTCCATCCAGCTGTACCAGTCCACGACCGCGGCGATCCGTTATCAAGATCTGATCGGCAACCGCTATCTCGAACTCGACCGCGGCACAGGCGAAAACGCCGAACGGGTGCTTCCGCCCGGCGGATTCATCCCGCTCGCCCGGACCCAGCCGGCGCTGGATCTGGACGCGCTGATCGGCGGCTTCAAGCCGCTGTTCCGGGCGCTCAATCCCGAAAAGGTCAATAGCCTCGCGTCAGCCATCATCACCGTGTTCCAGGGCGAGGGCGGCACCATCAACGACATCCTCGACCAAACCGCGCAGCTGACCGAACATCTGGCTCAGCGTGACGAGGCGATCGGCGAGGTGATCAAGAACCTGAACACGGTGTTGGACACCACGGTCAAGCACCGCAAGGAGTTCGACGCGGCCGTCGACAACGTCGAGAAACTGGTCACCGGGTTGAAGGACCGCGCCGATCCGCTGGCCACCAGAACCGCGCATATCAGCAACGCTGCCGGAACTGTGGCCGACCTGCTGGCCGACAACCGAAACTTGTTGCACGACACCGTGAGCCACCTGGAGGTCGTCGCGCAGCCGCTTGTCGACGGGCGCGACCGCCTCGAGAACATGTTGTCGAAGCTGCCAGATGCGTTCAATCGCATCGGCCGCGCCAGCGGCATCTACGGCGACTTTTTCAACTTCTACCTCTGCGACGCGTCCCTCACGGTCAACGGCCTGCAGCCCGGCGGCCCGGTCCGCACGGTCAGGCTCTGGCAGCAGCCGACGGGTAGGTGCACCAGGCAATGAGAACGCTGGAACCCGCGAACCGGGTCCGCATCGGCGCCCTGGCCATCGTCGTGGCGCTGCTCGTCGTCGGGGTGGGCCAAAGCTTCAGCAGTGTCCCGATGCTGTTCGCCACCCCGAGCTACTACGGACAGTTCACCGACACCGGCGGACTGAGCAAGAACGACAAGGTGCGCATCGCCGGCAAGGATGTCGGCATTGTGCAGAGCCTCAAAATCGAGGGCGACCACATTCTGATCAAGTTCTCGACCGGCACCCACACCGTGGGCACCGAGAGCCGGCTGGCGATCAAGACCGAGACCATCCTGGGCAAGAAGGTGCTCGAGATCGAGCAGCGCGGCAGCGAAAAGCTGCGCCCCGGAGGGGTTTTGCCGCTTGGCCAAAGCACCACTCCATATCAGATTTACGACGCGTTCTTCGACGTCACCAAGGCCGCCGCTGGGTGGGACATCGACACAGTCAAGCGATCGTTGAACGTGTTGTCGCACACCATCGATCAGACCTACCCGCACCTCAGCGCCGCACTCGACGGCGTGGCCAAGTTCTCCGAGACCGTGGGCAAGCGCGACGAGGAGATCAGGCACCTGCTCGAGCGGGCCAGAAAGGTGGCCGATGTCCTGGGTGACCGCAGTAAACAGATCAACGCGCTGCTGGTGAACGCCCAGGCCTTGCTGGCCGCGTTCAACCAACGCGGTCGGGCCGTCGAGGCGCTGCTGAGAAACGTGGCGTCGTTCTCAACCCAGGTGCGCGGGCTCATGCGCGACAACCCGAACCTGCACCACCTGCTCGAGCAGCTGCGTGTTGTCACCGACATTCTGGCCAAGCACAAGAACGACCTGGCGTCCGTGCTGACCACGCTGCGGAACTACACCGCGGCGCTGAGCGAGGCGGTCGGCTCCGGCCCGTACTTCAAGGTGATGGTCGCAAACCTGTTGCCGTACTGGATTTTGCAGCCGTGGGTGGATGCGGCGTTCAAGAAGCGCGGCCTCGATCCGGAGGACTTCTGGCGCAGCGCGGGGTTGCCGGCGTTCCGGTTCCCCGATCCCAACGGTACCCGGTTCCCCAACGGTGCGCCGCCACCGGCGCCGCCGGTGGCCGAGGGCACCCCGGATCATCCGGGGCCCGCGGTGGCGCCGGGCTCGCCGTGTTCGTACGCGCCGCCGCCGGAGTTGTTGCCGCGCCCCGGTAATCCGATGCCGTGCGCGGGTGTCGATCAAAGCGAGGGGCCCTTCGGGGCCAACGGGCCGTATCCCGGCGCACCCGACGTGCGACCCGCCCCCGCCAACCCGAACGGTCTGCCGCCGACTCCGGGTATCCCGATCGCAGGCCGGCCAGGCGAAGCGCCGCCGGACGTTCCCGGCACGCCGGTGCCGATCGCGCCGGGGCCGCCGGGGGCGCGCAGCGAGCCGTTGGGGCCGCCCGGCCCGACGCCGCCGCCGTCGACGTTCGCGCCCGGACTGCCGCCGGGGCCGCCGGCGCCGCCCGGACCCGGTGCACAACTCCCAGCGCCGTTCATCACGCCTGATGGGACCGGAGGCCAGTATTGAGCACCATCTTCGACATCCACAACGTGCGGCTGCCCTCACTGTCGCGGGCGTCGGTCGTCATCGGTTCGGCTGTGCTGCTGCTGAGTCTCATCGCGGCGTTCGTCGGCTGGCAGGTCTATCACCGGCTGACGAATACCACTGTGGTGGCGTACTTTCCGCAGGCCGACGCGCTGTACTCCGGGGACAAGGTGCAGATCATGGGCATTCGCGTCGGCGCGATCGACAAGATCGAGCCGGCCGGCGACAAGATGAAAGTGACCTTTCACTACCAGAGCCGGTACAAGGTGCCGGCCAACGCGCAGGCGGTGATCCTGAACCCGACGCTGGTGGCGTCGCGGGCCATCCAGCTCGAGCCGCCGTACAAGGGCGGGCCGGTGCTCGCGGATAACGCGGTGATCCCCATCGAACGCACCCAGGTGCCGGTGGAATGGGACGACCTGCGCAACCAATTCACCAACATCATCGACAAACTCGGCCCCACACCCGAACAGCCCAAGGGCCCGTTCGGCGACATCGTCGAATCCTTCGCCGACGGGCTGGCCGGCAAGGGCAAGCAGATCAACACCACGCTGGACAACCTGTCGCAGGCCTTGACCACCCTCGACGAGGGCCGCGGCGACTTCTTCGCCGTGCTCCGCAGCCTGGCGCTGTTCGTCAACGCTCTGCACGAAGACGATCAGCAGTTCGTCGCGCTGAACAAGGACCTGGCCCAGTTCACGAACGCCCTGACCTCCTCAGATCAGGCCGCCGCCAACGCGATCCAGCAGACGGACGACCTGTTGGACACGGCTCGCACGTTCTTCAACGAGAACCGCGAGGTGCTGGCCCACGACGTCAACAACCTCTCCGAGGCGACCACCGCGATCGTGCAGGATACCCCGAGGGACGGTTTGGAGACCGCGCTACACATCCTGCCCACCATGGCCGCCAACGTGCTGGGCATTTACGAGCCCGCGCACGGCAGCCTGACCGGTGTGCCCGCGCTGGTCAACTTCGCGAACCCAATGCAGTTCATCTGCAGCGCAATTCAGGCCGGCAGCCGACTGGGGTATCAAGAGTCCGCCGAACTGTGTGCGCAGTATCTGGCCCCGATTCTGGACGCGATCAAGTTCAACTACGCGCCGTTCGGGATGAACCTGTTCAGTTCCGCCGACACCCTGCCCAAGAACGTCGCCTACTCCGAGCCGCGGCTGCAGCCGCCGCCTGGGTACAAGGACACCACCGTGCCCGGGATCTTTTCGCGGGATACGCCGTGGTCGCACCGGAACTCCGAGCCGGGCTGGATTGTCGCGCCGGGCATGCAAGGAGTGCAGGTCGGGCCGGCCACGGCAGCCTTGTTGACGCCGGAGTCGCTGGAGGAGTTGATGGGTGGCCCGGACATCGCCCCGCCGCCGCCGGGACAGAACATGCCCGGCCCGCCGAACGCCTACGACCAGAACAACCCGCTGCCGCCGCCGTGGTATCCGCAGCCGCTGCCCTCACCGACGGCGGCCGCGCCACCGCCGCCGGCTGAAGCTCCGCTCGGTGCCGCCGAGGCGCCCGGACCGGCAGGACCGGGATCATGAGGCGGGCGACGCGACGCGCGCTGGCCTTGTTGGTGGCCGTGATGGTGCTGACGTCCTGCGGGAACTGGCGCGGGATTTCCAACGTGCCGCTGCCCGGCGGGCCGGGTAGCGGACCGGGCGCCTACACCGTCTACGTGCAGATACCGAATACGTTGGCGCTCAACGGGAACAGCCGGGTCTTGGTGGCCGACGTCTTTGTCGGCACCGTGCGCGCGATCAACCTGAAGAACTGGGTCGCCACGCTGACGATCGATCTGGACAAGGCTGTCCGATTGCCGAAGAACGCCACCGCCAAGATCGGCCAGACCAGCCTGCTGGGTTCTCAGCACGTCGAGCTGGCCGCGCCGCCGAACCCGTCGCCGCAGCTGCTGAAAGACGGCGACACCATGGCGCTGAAGAACGCATCGGCCTATCCGTCGATCGAGCAGACCCTGGCCAGCCTGGCGATGGTGTTGCGCGGCGGCGGGATTCCGAACCTCGAGGTGATCCAGAACGAGGTCTATAACATGCTGCACGGGCGCGCGCAGCAATTCCGGGAGTTTCTGCACAAGCTGGACACCTTTGTCGCCAAGCTCAACCAGCAGCGCGGCGACGTCACCCACGCGATCGATTCGACCAACCGGCTGCTGGGCTATGTGGGCGGACGCTCGGATGTCATCGATCGGGCGCTCACCGAGTTCCCGCCGCTGGCAAAGCATTTCGCAGATCAGCGGGATCTGTTCATCAACGCCGTCGACGCGGTGGGACGGCTCAGCGACGTCGCCGACCAGACGCTGTCGGCGTCACGGGGCGATCTGCATCAGGATCTGCAGTTGCTGCAGCGGCCGCTGAAGCAACTCGGCCTTGCCTCACCGTATTTGGTGGACGCCCTGGGGCTGCTGCTGTCCCCGCCGTTCACCATCGACAGCGTGCCGAAGATCGTGCGCGGCGACTACATCAACGTCTCCGGGTCGTTCGACCTCACGCTGAGCACCATCGACAATGCCGTCTTTTCCGGAACCGGAATCTCGGGAATGCTGCGCGCACTCGAACAGTCGTGGGGCCGCGATCCCGCAACCATGGTCCCCGACATCAGGTTCTCGCCCAACCCTGCCGACGCTCCGGTGGAACGGGGTGAGTAGCCGATGTTGACCCGCTTCATCCGCTACCAGTTGATCGTGTTCGCCATTCTGACGGTGGCCGCACTGGTTGCCCTGGGCTGGTATTACCTGCGGCTGCCAAGCCTTGTCGGCATCGGCCAGTACACGCTCACAGCGGATCTGCCTGCCTCGGGCGGTTTGTATCGCACGTCGAATGTGACCTATCGCGGGATTCAGATCGGCAAGGTTACCAAGGTTCAGCCGACGGTGAAGGGCGCGCGGGCCACCTTGTCCATCGACAAGCGTTACCGAATCCCCGTCGACGCCACGGCCAACGTGCACTCGGTGTCGGCAGTCGGCGAGCAATACCTGGACCTGGTGTCCACCGGCAATCCGGGAAAGTTCTTCTCGCCCGGCCAAACCATCACCAAGGGAACGGTGCCCAGTGAGATCGGCCCCGCGCTGGACGCCGCCAATCGCGGCCTGTCTGTGTTACCCAAGAACAAGATCGGATCGCTGCTCGACGAGACCGCCCAAGCGGTCGGCGGCATGGGGCCGGCGCTGCAACGCTTGGTCGACTCGACCCAGACGGTTGTCGGCGACTTCAAGAACAACCTCTCCGACGTCAACGACATCATCCAGAATTCCGCACCGATCATCGACAGCCAGGTCAACTCCGGCGATTCGATCGAACGCTGGTCCCACAACCTGAACGTGCTGACGGCGCAGGTCGCCCAGAACGACGCCAGCCTGCAACGCATCCTGTCGAAGGCTCCGCCGACCGCCGATCAGGTCGCCGAGGTGTTCAGCGACGTCCGGGAGGCACTGCCGCAGACGGTGGCCAACCTCGAGATCGTTGCCGACATGCTCAAGCGCTACAACAAGGGCCTCGAGCAGTTGCTGGTGTTCTTGCCGGAGATCGGGTCGATCGCGCAGTCCGTGATCGCCTCGGCCCCGGGGTCCGTGCTGATGGACTTCAACCTGTCGCTCAACAATCCGCCGCCGTGCCTGACCGGATTCCTGCCGGCATCGGAGTGGCGAGCGCCCGCCGACACCAGCACGGCGCCGTTGCCGGCCGGCACGTATTGCAAGATCCCGCAAGACACTCCGGCCAATGTGGTGCGCGGTGCGCGCAACCTGCCGTGCGTCGACGTCCCGGGCAAACGTGCGGCGACGCCGCGGGAGTGCCGCGACCCCAAACCGTACGTGCCGCTGGGCACCAACCCGTGGTACGGCGACCCCAACCAGATTCGTAACTGCCCGGCGCCCGGGGCGCGCTGTGATCAACCGGTCAACCCCGGCCAGGTGATACCGGCGCCGTCGGTCAACAACGGACTGAACCCGCTACAGGCCGATAGGGTGCCCGGGACGCCGCCGCCGGTCAACGATCCGCTGTCCCGGCCGGGTTCGGGCACCGTCCAGTGCAACGGACAGCAGCCCAACCCGTGCGTCTACACGCCGTCCAGCCCCGCGGCCGTCTATTTGCCGTCCAGCGGGGAAGTGGTGGGGCCCGATGGGGTCAAGTACAACCTCGAGAATTCGACCGACCTCGGTGACGACGGGTGGAAGCAGATGCTCGCGCCGGCCCCGGCTCGTTGAGATCGCGCTCAAGGCTGTCGATTGCTGAAAATCACGACCCTGAGCGCGATCTCAACGAGAGGCGGGCGCCGAGCTTCGCCAGCCTTTCGATCGACAACGGCCGGGCCATGGTCCTGTTTATGCCGGGGGCAATTCTCAGCATGACGTAGCCGAGCCAGGCTTCGGCGCGAACGGGCACCACCGCGAGGTCGAATCGCACACCGCGCACGGCCGCCCGCGCGACCAGATCGGGGCTCATCGGCGAGAACGGCAGCCTCTCGGCGAATTCCTGCAGCTGCCTGGTGAGCTGCTTGCCGCGATCGATCAGCGCTTCGTCGACGCCCACCATGATCGCGTGGTCGCCGATGTTCGTGTTGATCACGCCGGGGCAAATAGCGCTGACCCCAACACCTTTCGGCCCCAGCTCCAGGCGCAGACACTCGGTCAGCATCTTCACACCGGCCTTGGACACCGAGTACGCAGACATCACCGGCGTCGGGGTGAACGCGGCCGCCGAGGCGATGTTGACGATGTGACCGCTGCCGCGCTCGACCATCTGGGCACCGAACGCCCGGCAGCCATAGACCACGCCCATCAGGTTGACGCCGAGCTGGTGCTCCCAGTCGGCCGGGGTCAGCTCCAGGAAGGGGCCGCCGACGAGCATGCCCGCATTATTCACCAGCACATCGGTATAGCCGTGCTCGGCGAGGACGTCGCAGGCGAACGCATCCCACTCGTCGGGCTTGGTGACGTCGAGCTGCGCGGCCGAGGCGGAGTAGCCGTGGCCGCGGATGACCGCTGTTGTCGCCTGCGCGGCATCGAGGTCGAGGTCGGAGACCACCACGTGCGCACCGAGTTTGGCGAATCTCATCGCGGTCGCCCGGCCGATGCCGCTGCCGGCGCCCGTGACCACTACGACCCGCGGCTGCAGCCGGTTGAGCTTCACACGAATTCCTTCGCTTTGGCCACCGCCGGCGCACCCACGCTGTAGCGATACACGTCGAGGTCGTAATGCCGGTTGTGCCAGTACATTTCGCCATGGGTTGACGGACGGAACGGTGAATCGCCGTGGCTGTTGAGGTAGTAGGTGTTCGACCCCGCGCATGTCGGGGTGAACAGGAAGTTCTTCTGCTGACGCCGCAGGCAGCTGCGGAAGTACTCGTCGTGTGCCTCTTGGCGGACCTCACATACGGTGGCGCCGCGGCGCTTGGTCTCCGCGATGGCGCGGCTCAGGTGCGCCGAGGTGGCCTCGATCATCCACAGGTACGAGCCCAGCACGAATCCGTAGGGTCCGGTGATCGCGAACATATTCGGAAAGCCCGGCACCGAAACCCCTTGATACGCCTGGTATCTGTGCTCTTCCCAGAACTGTCCCAGTTCTACGCCGTCGCGGCCGACCACCGGGAAGGGCGGCACCGCCCCCTTGTCCCACAGCCGGAAGCCCGTCGCGCAGATCAAGACGTCGACCCGATGCTCGGCACCGTCGACGGTGCGCACGCCGTCGGTGGTGACGCGCTCGATGGACTCGGTGACCAGGCTGACATCGTCGCGGTTGAAGGTCCGCAGATAGTCGTTGGACATCGACGGGCGTTTGCAGCCCAATCCGTACCGGGGGATCAGCTTTTCCCGGATCACCGGATCCTTGACCTGACTGCGCATCCAGCGCCGCACCGGTGCTTCGCCTAGTTGCCGGGTGGCATCGACCAGCCACCGCGGCCCGGCCCACAGCCCGCTCATGCCCAGCTCGGTCAGCGCGGTGCCGGCCATCCGGATGGTCGATCGAATCCACGGTTGGCTCATCAGCGCCCGGCCCAGCGGACCCACCGTGACATCCGGTTTGGGAAACACCCAGATCGGGGTTCGCTGGAACACGGTGAGGTGGCTGACGTCGTCGACAATCGCGGGCACCAGTTGCAGCGACGTGGCTCCGGTGCCGATCACCGCGACCCGCTTGCCAGTCAGCTCCACGTCGTGATCCCACAGCGCCGTGTGCACCAGTGTGCCACCGAATTCGTCGAGGCTCGGGATGTCGGGCATCTTGGGGCGTTCCAATCCGCCCACCGCCATCACGACGAACCGTGCGGTCAGCTTCCGGTCGCCGTCGGTGGTCAGTCGCCACAGGCTGTGGGTCTCGTCGAAGGTTGCCGACGTGATCGTGGTGGACAGGCGCAATTTCTCGCGCAGGCCGTACTTGTCCACCATGTCGTCGGCGTAGTCGCGAAGTTCTGCTCCCGGAGTGAAGATCCGGGACCAGTCGCCGCGCTGCTCGTAGGAGAAGCTGTAGATGAAGGTCGGGATGTCGACTGCCACGCCCGGATACGTGTTCGCGTGCCAGGTGCCGCCGACCCGATCCCATTTGTCGGCGATGACGAAGTCGTGAATTCCTCGTCGCTGCAGGGCGATACCGGCTCCGATGCCGCCGAAGCCCGCCCCCACGACGACGACTTCGTAATCTGGGATCATCGCTCTACTTGAGGTGGTCGACCAGGGCGCCTTCGGTGCCGAACAATTCCCGCCGCCACCTTTCCAGCAGCTCGCTGGTGTCGATGTCGTCGGGGTGGAAACCCGGCCTCATGTACTTACGCAGATCCGCCATCAGGCCTTTCAACAGCGGCCCCCGAAAGACGCCGATCGTCTGGCGCAGCACCGTGATCGGGCGCCAGCCAGTGGGGTCCAACATGATCGACAGCGCCACGCCGCCCGTGACGACCGGGATGGTGAGGACGTAGATCACCGCCATCACCCCGATGCGGATCCACTCCGGTCCGCCGACCGCGCGGTAGACGTCGAACGCCACCGACTTGTGTTCCAGCTCCTCGATGGCGTGCCAATTGAGCAGGTGGCGTACCTCGGGATCGCCTGGGATCGCCTGCATTTCGTCGGTCAGCATGCGCTGCGCTAGTGTCGCGGTGTAGTGCTCGGCCGCCGCCGTCATCGCCAAATGCAGATAGCCCGGCAACCGGTTCTCATAACGCAGCAGCAGTTTGTGGCGCCTGCTGTCGTGGTCGAACATGAACAGGCGGACCAAGGGATAGCCCTTTGCGACCAGTTGCTCGTTGAGCCGCCGGTGCTCTTGACCGTGCACCGACTCCTGGCCGATGAATCCGGCGACTCTTTTCTTGAGCACAGGATCGGTCACCTGATCGGCGAAGCGGCGCACCGACCTGATGAACCCCTCCTCGCCGGGCGGGAATATCGCCGACAGCAGCGCGGTCAGGTGGCTGAGCACGATGTCGCCCTCGACGAAGTGACGCTTCATCGGCTGCGGGTCGCCGAAGCGGAACCGGATGCGACGCACCGGGGGATACGTTCTGGCGGAAACGCTTTCGACTGTCGCCCGCTGTACAGCACCCATGACGATCTTCTCCTTGGTTACTTCAGGTGGTCGACGAGAACGCCCTCGGAGCCGAAGAGTTCCTCGCGCCACTGCTCCAAAAGTGCTGTGGTGTCGATGTCGTCGGGGTGGAAGCCCGGACGCAGGTATTTCGCGAGCTGGCCGATCAAGCCTTTGAAGAACGGACCGCGGTACAGGTCGTAGGCCTCGCGGAGCAACCGCAGCGGGTGCCGCCGTGCGATCGGGTCGCGCGCCAGCCCGATCGTCAGCAAGACGGTGGTAAGCGGAATCATCACCGCAAGCAGTACGGCCATCACGGTGATGCGGACGCGTTCGGAGCCGCCGACCGCGCGATACACGTCGAACGCCACGGACTTGTGTTCCAACTCTTCGAGGGCATGCCAGTTCAGCAGGTTCCACACTTCCGCGTCACCCGGAATCGCCTGAACCTCAGGGCTGGACAACACCCGTTCGGCAAGCACCGCCGTATAATGTTCGGCGGCGGCGGTCAGCGCCAGGTGCCGTCGGCCACCCAACCACTCTTCGAACCGAAGCCGCTTGTCCCTCAACGACTCCGAGTCCCACCACCCGATCGGGTAGCCCATCTCGATGAGCTTCTCGTTGAGCCGGCGATGCTCCTGACCATGCGTGGATTCCTGGCCGATGAAGCCGCTGACCCGTTTCTTCAGCACCGGATCCGTGATGCGGTCGGAGTACCGGCGCACCGATCGGATGAATGCCTCCTCGCCCGGCGGGAACGACCCCGACAGCCCGGCCACGAAGTGGCTGAACACCATGTCGTTGTTGACGAAGTACTTGCCGTATGTCTCGTCCTCGCCGAATCGGAAGCGGATCCGCCTCGTTGCCGGATAACTGAACCGTGTCGCGCTCGCCATGACTCCGATGGCCTTTCTCCGAACGTTCAGTACCTAGTACTGCTAGTACTATGTGCCTGTCGTCACAGTACCGCGCGCCAACGACGGCCCGCAAGAGTCGGAGC
>Ga0070737_10005401_pt1 | contig 12230 bp, 10 predicted proteins | sample Coa_R1_10_FD_66438 | JGI IMG/M metagenome (GOLD analysis project Ga0070737, IMG submission 66438) | Surface soil microbial communities from Centralia Pennsylvania, which are recovering from an underground coalmine fire - Coalmine... | ecosystem: Environmental > Terrestrial > Soil > Unclassified... | reverse complement strand
GCTGAGCGACGAACTGCTGCCAGTCGGCATAGCTGGAGAATGTCTCGTAGCGGCGGGTGCCGAGGCAGGCGGTGCGGACCGCTACAGCCTGAACGGCCTGGGCGTCCTTAAACGCTTGTTCAAAAGCGGAGGTGTCGTCACCGTGCGGCATGGACGCCCAACCTTCGATGTACATGCCGAGTTCTTCGGCGCGCGCACGCAGCTTCGGCAGATTTCCATTGAGCGGCGCCTGAATGCCCGCCGCGCCGAGCGAGTGGCAATGCTCCAGCAGTTGATAGGTGTCCTTGGGACGCCACACGCCCATATAGGATGTGGTGGCGATGCCCATTTTTTGCGGCGTGCTGGGTGTGGATCTCTCGGCCATAAGCGGAAGTATAAGAGAGCGCACAGGCAGATTGGCGGCCGTCGTGCGCGGTTTAAGCAGAGACGAGGCTGAGGCGGTGAAAAGAAATTGACGGCGGTTCACGTTTGCGGCCTGCGTTGGTGGAAGAAGACGATGGTAATCAAGGCAGAGGCGAGAGAACAGGCAGAGAGCAGAAGCAGAGCGGGCGTCATGCTGTGCAGGTTATCGCGAATCTTGCCCACGACGGAAGGACTGACATAGCCGGCGAGGTTGCCAACCGAGTTGATCCAGGCGATACCGGCTGAAGCGGCGGTGCCGGAGAGAAAGGCGGTGGGAAGCGCCCAGAACGTAGAGTAGGCGCACGCGAGCCCGGCGGTGGCGACCGTGAGCGCAAGGAAGCCGAGGGGGCCGGAGATGCCTGGAATGGCAGAGACGGCAAAGGCAGCGGCTCCGGCAATGCCGGTGAGCGCAATGTGCCAGCGGCGCTCGCCCGTGACGTCGGAATGGTGACCGGCGATGACCATGGCAACGGCGGCGCAGGCCCACGGGATGGCCGTGAGCAGACCGATGTGGAACGGGTCCTTCGTCAGCGTGTCCTTGACGATCTGCGGGAGCCAGAAGCTGATACCGTAATTGCCCATGACGAAGCCGAAGTAGACCAAGCAGAGAAGCCAGGTCTTCGAGCTGCGAAAGGCGTCGGCGAGCGTGGAGTGGCCGGGCGCCGCCAGAGCTTTCGCCGCTTTATCCTCCGCGAGGCGCACGCGGAGAAGAGTTCTCTCTTGTTCGTCGAGCCATTTCGCTGTGTGGGGGCCATCGTGAAGGAAGATCACGGCCGCCAGGCCTGCGAGCAGCGATGGGAGGGCTTCGATGAGATAGAGCCACTGCCACCCGCGCAGCCCGCCGGTGGAGGACATTTTGTCGAGAATCCAACCGGAGATGGGACCGCCGATGACGCCGGACAGCGGCACTGCGGTCATGAACGCGGCCACCATCTTGGCGCGATGCTTGGAGGGGAACCAGAATGTGAGATACAAAATCACGCCGGGGAAGAAACCGGATTCGACAACACCGAGCAGGAAGCGGACCAGGTAGAATTCGCCCGCGGTTTTGACCAGCATGGTGCAGGCCGAGACCAGGCCCCAGACGATCATAATGGGGCCGAGCCAAAATTTTGCGCCGACTCTTTGCAGCGCGATGTTGCAGGGCACTTCGAAAAAGAAGTAGCCGATGAAGAAGATGCCGGCGCCCGCGCCGTAGACCGCGTCGCTGATGCCGAGGTCCTGCTGCATCTGGAGTTTGGCGAAGCCGACGTTTACACGATCGACGAAGGCGAAAATGTAACAGAGAAACAGAAACGGGATGATGCGGCGAGTGACGCGGGCGTAGGTTCTTCGTTCGAACTCCGGTGAAAAGTGCTGCTCGGCGGCGGGCGCGCGGGAGCTCATGCGATCTCTCCTTTGCGCACGCTGTCGATGAGGTAGTCGCAGCCGCGGGCAGTGAGCGCCATCATGGTCAGCGTGGGATGCTTGTCGCCGGTCGAGACGAAACAGCCGCCGCCAAACACAAACAGGTTTGGGATGTCGTGGGCCTGGCAGAAGGAGTTGAGGACGCTCGATTTGGGATCGGCGCCCATGCGCGCCGTGCCGACTTCGTGGATGAGGCTGCCGGGCACCGAAATTTGAGGGCTGGCTTCGAAGGGCTCGCCTCCGGCGGCATGAAAGAGTGCGAGCGCGCGCTGAAAGAAGTCGTCGTAAACCGCCCGGTCGTTCTCACACCAGGAGCAGTGAATTTTGAGCACTGGGATACCCCACTTGTCGCGCACTTCCGGGTCGAGCTTCACAAAATTGTCCTTGCGCGCGAGCATCTCGCCGCCTGACAGCCAGACGCGCGCGTAGGACGGATAAAGGCGTTTCACGTCCTTCTTATAAGCGGAGCCGAAGCCGGGCAGGTGCGGCGCGAACATCGGGAACTGGGCGGCGCCGCCGGAAGCGCTCATCGAGTAGCCGCGGATGAATTTGCCCGAGCGCGGGCCGAGGTTCGAAAAGTTGGGAACGTAGAGGCCGCCGAGCTTGCCATCGTCATTGCGGATGGCGGTGCCTTTGAGAGGCGGAAGGAAACCCGCGACGCCCGCGCCGCCGACCTGATCCATCAGGTAATGGCCGAGCACGCCGCTGCTGTTGGCGAGGCCGCCTGGGCGCGAGTTGAGAAGCAGCCGGGTGTTTTCAAGCGAAGAGCCGGCGAGGATGATGATCTTGCCGGCTACTTCTACCGCTCGTTCGGTGAAGCGCTCGATGTAACGGACGCCGCAGGCGCGATTCTCCTTATCCATGAGCACGTGGCTGGCAACCGAATCGCACAGCAGCGTGACGTTGCCGGTTTTCAAAGCCGGCGGAAGAGTGACGGCGATGGAGTTGAACATCGCGCCGACGTCGCAGCCGTTGACGCAATTGCCGCAGTAATGGCACGGCGGGCGGTTGTTCCACATGCGGGTGAGTTGGGCGACGCGGCGGGGCGTGGAGGCGAGGCCGAGCTTGCCGCAGGCGGACTGGAAAATGGTCTCCGAGCAGTTGAGCGGCATGGGCGGGAGAAAGACGCCGTCGGGGAATTGCGGCAGATGGGCGGGCGCGGCGCTGACGCCGATGAAACGCTCGACGCGGTCGTAATAAGGGGCGACGTCGCGGTAGGTAATGGGCCAATTCTCGCCGTAGCCGTCGCGCGAGGCGGCTTTGAATTCGAAGTCCGACATGCGATCGGAGGCGCGCGACCAGTGCAGGGTGCGGCCGCCTAGAATGCGCGATCGATGCCAGCGGAACGGCCTGTCGGGCGGCGTGGTGTAAGGATTTTCGCGGTCATCGATCATGATCCGGTAATTGAATTCGGTTGCGCCGTCGAAGTATTTGCGCAACAATCCCGGCTGGCCGGCGCCGCGGAAGGGCAGCTCATATGGCCAGCGATGGCGAAATTCTTTGTTCGGGTCGATGTGTGAGCCGGCTTCGAGCAGCAACACCTTCGACCCGGCCTGGGCAAGCTGCATGGACGCCCAGCCGCCGCACGCGCCCGAACCCACGATCACTGCGTCGTACTGTTGCATGCTCGTTCAGACCTGGCGATGTTCGGGGTGAGTGCAGCCGGGAAATTGCGTCAGATACGCCATGCCTTTGTATTCGAGCACGTCGATGAGACCGATGCGAGAGGTATAAAACGCGTGCACGGTCATCTCTTTTATGAGCTGGTAGGAGGCATGGCCGTTATCGCCGGGATGGGAGCTGGCTTCTATAAAAGCAAGCTGGGCGGTGGGCGAGAGGTTAGAGAAGTGGTGCTGGCGCAGATAATGCATAGCGGCGCGCCAATCCTGCTGCAGCTCGGGCTCATACTCGGCCGCCGCCGCGACGACGAAATCGATGAACGGTACCACGTGCGCCTCGCGCGCGCCGGGCGTGTCGTCGGTGGGGATGAGAATGGCGGTGAAGGCGTCGAGCGTTGCGATCTCTTCCTGGGAGAAGAACCTGGGTTGGTAATTGGTCCAGCGGTCGGGCTCGGCCGGGGCGGCGCTGTCGATCGTGTGCGCGTGCATTTGCGCAGCAGCCAGCCAGGTGGGGAAGAATTCGGACGCACCCGCGACCGCGGCGGCGCGGAGAATGGCCCATGCGGCGTCGCGTCGAGTCATCAGCGTGCGCACCAGCCGCCGTCGATCAAAATGTCGGTTCCGGTGATGAAGCCCGCGGCCTCCGAGCACAGATAACACGCGAGAGCGCCGATTTCTTCCACCTTCCCCCAGCGGCCGACGGGAATGCTGGCGAGAAACTGCGCGTTGGCTTCGGGATTATTCATCACGGCCAGGTTCATTTCGGTCCCAAACGGGCCGGGGCTGATGCCGTTAACGGTGATGCCGTCCGACGCCAGCTCCAGGGCGAGGGCGCGGATGAGGCCGAGCAGTGCGGCCTTGCTCGAGGAGTAGGCGGTACGGCCGGGCAGCGAAACGTGGCTCATGATGGAGGTCATGTTCAGGATGCGGCCATACCCTGTGCCGCGCATGTGCGGCACGAAGGCGCGGCACATCAGAAACACGCTGGTTAGGTTCGTGTCGAGGACGCTGCGCCATTCCTCTAGCGAGAAATCGATCAGGTTTTTGCGGATGTTGATGCCGGCGTTGTTGATGAGGATCTGGACGCGGCCGAGCTGGCGGGAGACGTCGGCTTCCAGGCGCCGGACGTTCTCTTCGCCGGTGACGTCGGCGAGGAAGACAGCGGCGCGGCCGCCGAAGGCTTCGATTTCTCGCGCCACGCTAGCAAGCTTTTCGGCATCGCGCGAGACAAGGGCCACGGTAGCGCCCGCATCGGCAAGGGCGCGCGCCATGGCTTTGCCCAGACCTTTACTCGCTCCGGTGATCAGCGCAATTTTTCCAGTAAGGCGGGGTGTGGAGTCAGTGGGCGGCATTCGTCGTGGGGTCAGCCTTGAACCCACATACTACCGCTTTGCGAATCGGGGTATGGAACTTGTGCAAAAGCGCTGTTAAGATCACCACATCGAACAACTGAATGCGCTTCGCGGGACGCTCTGGCGTTTCGTAGATGCGCGCACTGGACCACGGAAGCTGGTTCCCGGAGGCGACGATTGCGTTCGAGTATTAAAGATGTAGCGGCCAAAGCCGGTGTATCCATCGCAACGGTTTCGCATGTGCTGAATGGAACGAGGCCCATCCGCCCCCATACGCGGCAGCGGGTGCTGACGGCGGTGCAGGAGCTGGGGTACGCGCAGAACCAGGCGGCGCGCAACCTGGCGCGCGGCAAAAGTACATTTTTGGGATTAATTGTTTCCGACGTGAGGAACCCGTTTTTCCCGGAGATTACGGCGGCGTTCCAGGATCAGGCCTTGCTGCACGGCATGGATGCGCTGGTGCTGAATACGAATTATGACGCGGAGCGAATGCTGAATTCGGTCCGGCGGCTGCTGGCATTGCAGGTTCCGGGCGTTGCGATTCTGACGTCGCAGATCGATGAGTCGGTGATCGAGATGCTCGCCCAGCAAAAGATCGCCGCGGTGTATCTGGATCTGGGGCGCGTGGATCACAGCATCAGTAACATTCTGGTGGATTATGAGCATGGGATCGCCGAGGCGCTCGAATATTTGACGAGCTTGGGGCATACCGAAATTGCGTACGTGGGCGGGCCGCCGCGACTGCCCTCCGCACAGCGGCGCAAGCAGGCGTTTATCGATACGGCGCGGCGCTTGGGACTTCGGCCGAGCCCGGCCATCGATTCGGACTTTACGGTGAGAGGCGCTTACGCGGCGTGTGCGGCGCTACTGGCGGAGAGCGCGCCGAAGGCCATCGTGGCGGGGAACGATTTGACCGCCATCGGAGTGCTGCATTGTGCCTACGATGCCGGGCTGCGCGTGCCCGATAAGCTGTCGGTGGTAGGCTTCGACGATATTCTCTTCGCCGAATATACGCAACCGGCGCTGACCACTGTCGCGGTGGCGCGCAACGAGATTGGCAAAGTGGCCTTCGATGCGCTGTGGGCCATGATGGCGGACCCGGAGCTGAACGGGCGCGAGTTTCGGGTTTCGACGCGCCTGGTGGTGCGCCAGTCGGCCAGGCCGCCGGAACGGTGAGGCGCCACGAATCTTCGCTGCGAATTCTGGCCGGCTGACTCCACTAACATGATGGCTCACGAACGGAGGAGTCTATGCAGCGCTTTTTTCCTTCTTTGCTGATGGCGATGTTGTTGGCGGCTGGGTTGGCGGCGCCGGCGGATGCGGGAACCACCACGCGGTCCAGCACGCAGCGCACGGCAACGCCACCGGATTCCCAGATTGAGGCGACCATCCGGACAAAGCTGGCCAAGTCGAAGATCGGCAAAGACGGATTCCGCTTTCACGTGCAGCGCGGCGTCGTCACCTGGGAAGGAAGCACGAACGTGATGCAGCACAAGGGCTCGGCGACACGCATGGCGCATGCCGCGGGCGCCGTGCAGGTAGTGAATAATATTCACGTAAACGGCACGGGAAAAGACATTTCGACCTTGAAAAAAGCGTCGGTGCAGCAGTAAAGCGGCTCGCGCACGCCTGCGTCTGGCGGGTTCGTTCCGCGGCCCCGACGGAATGTTCTAGAATAGGGCGACTCGGTGCGGATGAGACCTGCAGATGGGGCTTAGACTGCTTTCCGCCGTGCGCCGGCCGCGGACTAAAATTCCGCCGCGCGCGCCGGAGCTTCCGTTTATTCCCGTTAAGCAGACGGCGCGGTCCTCTTACGATGAAATCGCGGAGATGTACCACGCCCTCTGGGCGAACTGGTATTTGCCCGCCGCCTTACCGGCGCTGGAAAAACTTTTTTTCTTGGGCATGCCGGCGCGGGCGCGCGTTTTGGACTTGTGCTGCGGATCGGGGCATGTCACGCGCGAACTGGTTCGACGCGGTTACCGCGTGACCGGCGTCGATGCCTCAGCGGCGCTGGTGGCGATTGCCCGCCGCGAGTTGCCAAAAGCAGAGTTCCAGGTACAAGACGCCCGCACGCTGGCGATGGAGAAGCGCTTCGAGGGCGCACTTTCTACCTTCGATTCGCTGAATCATATCCTGAGCCTCGATGAACTGAGCCGCACGTTCGCCGGGGTTCACGCCGCGCTCAAGCCGCAAGGATTGTTTGTCTTCGACATGAATCTTGAAGAGGCGTATTCGATGGACCTTCGCCAGTGGACGGTAGACATCGCAGAAGACACGGTCGGGCTCGTGCGCGGCAGCTACGATTTCACCGCCAAGCTGGCGAGCACCGAACTGATTTGGTTCATCCGGAGTAGCGATCAGCTTTGGCGTCAACAGCGAAGTATCGTCGAGCAGCGCTGCTACGAACAGGCGGAAATCGTTGCGGCGCTCGAAGCCGCGCACTTTCGCGAGATCGAGGCCATTCCGGCAAGGGATGCAGGTGTTAGAACCGACATGGCCTTCGGGCGTGTTTTCTTTGTCGCGCGCGCTTAGGGATGCGGGAACACGCGCACGTCCATGCCTTCGGCGGCGCGGATGAGCCGATCGAGATCAGTGCCGAAGGCGCGCTCCCACCACTTCTCGCGGCCCTTTTGACCGACGTAGATCTGGGTGATGCCGCGTTGGCGAGCAAAGCGCAGAATCGTGTCGACAGCGTCCTCTCCATCGAGCACCACCACTTCGGCGCCTTTTTGCTTCGATAACGCCACGCCCTCCATCACCCTCTGGCGCTGTTCGAGCGACCAGTCGGGCCGGTTGAGATGGGCAACGATCAGTTCGCCGTGGAAGCGGTCGCGATTGCGTGCACCGCTCTCGAGCATGCGGCGCGCATCCGCACTCGGCGAAAGGCACACCAGAATGCGCTCCTGCGTCCCCCAAAGCTGCTCGATACCGTGCCGTTCCAGATAACACTCGAGCTGCTTGTCCACCACATCGGCAGCCAGCAGAAGCGCGATCTCACGGAGCTCGGAAAGCTGCAATTGCGTCAACTTGGTGGCGGAGGACCGGCCGTCTTCCGATACCGTCATGCGGGTTTCGGGAGGCGCGTCCACCACCACGATTTCATCGGCGGTCTGCAGAAAACTCAGCGGCACGGTTTGCGTCACGTGTTTGTGCGTGATGCCCTGTACCTGTTCACGCTTCTCCTCAATGTGCTGGAGATTGACAGAGGTGATCACGGCGATACCGGCATCGAGTAGCTGCGCGACGTCCTGCCACCGCTTCTCATGGACGGAACCGGGGGGATTGTCGTAGGCGAGACCGTCTACGAGGCACACTTTGGGATGGCGGCGGAGAATAGTCTGTACGTCCATCACCGGCGTGCCGTTTACGTCCTTTAGCGGTATGACTTCGAGCGTCGAAACGGCATGCATTACATCGCCGGGCAGCTTCGGCTGGATGGCGCCCACGACCACGTCCTGGCCGCGCTCGTATCTGCGCCGGCCTTCATCCAGCATGCGAAAACTTTTACCGACCCCCGACGCATAGCCCAGGAAAACCTTCAGGCGGCCGCGCGCTTGATGCTCTTCTTCGGTCTCCAGTTGCTGTAAAAGCTGTTCCGGCGTCGGCTTGCGTTCGGTAACTCCAGGCACACTTCCATTATCTCGCCGTCGCCATCTACCAGGTACCCTGCTTTCCTCCGACCCACCACACCAGGCCCAGGGTCGCCGTGTTCTGCTCTTTCTTGAGAACGCCCAGAATGTCAGTCAGGAAGTATGGCTGGTTGGAGAAGTCGCGGCGCCATTCTCCGCGCGCGAGGAATCCGTCCGTGAACTTGTATTCGGTGGTGAAGGTATTCTCCTTCAACGCTTGCGTTACTCCGCTGAAGAGGCCGCCGCGGTCAGACAGATATTCGGCCCGGCCGGCAATCGCAATTTTAGGCGTGAGCTGGTAGCGTACGTAAGCCGCACCTCCATCGGTATGCGAAGGCGTGGAGTAGGTGAACAGACGTTCGATTTCATCGTCCGCCTCAAGCGCCAGCGTGAGTTTCGGCGTCGTTTGCCACGATACATAGGTGTCAAAAATATGCAGCTTGCCGGCAGGCGGATGCGGAATCGGCTCGAAGGGTACGCCCTGTTCGGTCGGCGCATTGGCAGGAGCGCCGCCGTTCGGATAAAAGATTACGTCTGGATGCTCCTGTCCTAAGTAGTAATTAATGTTCCATGTAACGTTCTTATTAGGAGTAACCGCAAATCCAAAGAATTCATCTTTAAACCCGTTGAACGGTTCCGTCTGTTGCGTCCCGTTCACGGTCCAGTAATTAAACGCCAGTTTGTCGTTGAACTTGTAGTTAGCCCGGACGCCCATGTGATAGAAGGGCAGGAAATTGAACCAATACGAGCGCGAGTAGTTTATCTGGTCCTTCGTATAGTTGCCTTCGATTCCGAGCGAGCTGGCGAATTTACCGAAGTCCACGGTAAGACCTTTACCGATGGGGAACACATACGTGCCATATGCCTGAAAAATGTTTCGATAGATGTCGGGACGCGGTTCGTTCGCCGGGTTTCCTTGTAGCGTCTCGGTCGCTTGCCCGTATTGCAAATCGAGCCGTATGCCAAAGCGCTTGCCGTTGTCCGGGTCGGCGGCATTTTCGAGTACCAGCGCCGCCTGGTTGAGACTGAATGCGTTGCTGCTGACGTCGTAGGCGCGCAAAAGATTGACGCGCCCGATCGGGTCGTTGAAGTTGTATCCGTAGTAGCCGTCCATTAAGAAATTAATGGTGGTGCTCTGCAGGAAATCCGTTAGGGTTGCAGGCGAGGAGGACGGCGCGGCGGCCGGAGGCTGAGTCTGGGCGTGTTGTTGCGGCGCAGCATTGGTGGGCGGGGAAGCCGGAGCAGCGCTTGCTACCTGACCCGGAGAGCGGTTCTCCAACTGATCGACGCGCGCCTGAAGCTTTGCCACCATGGCCCGCAGTTCCTCAACCTGCTGTTTAAGATCGGCGGCATCGGCGCCTCTATCCTGGGCCCGCGCCCACACAGGAAACAGTAAAAACACCAGCGAAGCACAAGCGAACTTATAGCGGAAAATGCGGAGTTCTTCCATGAATGACTCTGGTATTGAGACTAACCTTCGCCATTCTGATTTCTTGGCTCGTGTTTGCCCGGCCTCTGGCAGCCGTTAGAGGCGCTCACAACAGCGGCGTAATCTCGCGCCTGCGCTATTGCTTGTTGAGTTCGCGATCGAGCGTAAGATTGAGTTGCAACACGTTCACGCGCGGTTCGCCGAGCAGTCCAAGATCACGGCTTTTCGTGGCAGAGGCGACCAGCGTCTCAATCCTCGACGAAGAGACGTGCCGAGCTTGGGCGACTCGCGCTGCTTGTGCATTTGCATTCGCGACACTGATTTCTGGATCCAGGCCGCTACCCGAGGCCGTCAGCGCGTCAGCGGGGATGGGTCCGGAATAAGCCGGGTTTTCCTTGCGAAATTGCGCGGCGGCGGCGCTCATGCGAGCGTAGAGCTTCTGGCTGGTGGGACCGAGATTCGAGCCTTGCGATGCGGTGGGATCATAGCCGTCCGTACCGGCCGCGGAAGGTCGAGGATGAAAGTACTCCGGCTTCGTGAAATTTTGCCCGATCAGAGTCGAGCCGATTACTTGTCCGTTTTCGATCAACAGGCTCCCGTTTGCCTGATGGCGAAATAGCAGTTGGCAGGCTCCCGTGACGAGACCGGGGTATAAGAGACCAGCGAGTATCGTGAGAAGAACCGTCATCCGGAAAGCGGGCACGAGTTGTTGAAGCATGACTTAGTTCCTTTCTGGTCTCACGCAAGATGCAGCAGCACCAGCAGTTGATCGAGCAGCCATATGCCAGGAAAGGGCACGAGAATTCCTCCGACGCCGTAGATAAGAACATTGCGCCGCAGCAGCGAAGCCGCTCCAGCGGGACGATATCGCACCCCGCGGAGCGCCAGCGGCACCAAAGCGATGATGATCAAGGCGTTGAAAATCACGGCCGCCAGCACGGCGCTTTGCGGCGTATGAAGGTGCATGATATTGAATCTTGCGAGAGCGGGATAAGTGGCCATAAACATCGCCGGGATGATGGCGAAATATTTGGCGACATCGTTGGCGATCGAGAAAGTGGTGAGCGCACCGCGAGTAATTAGTAACTGTTTGCCAATGGCGACGACTTCGATGAGCTTGGTTGGATTGCTATCCAGATCGACCATGTTGCCGGCTTCTTTGGCAGCCATGGTGCCGGTGTTCATGGCGAGTCCAACGTCGGCCTGGGCTAAGGCGGGGGCATCGTTTGTTCCGTCCCCAGTCATCGCAACCAGCCGCCCTTCGGCCTGTTCACGTTTGATATAGGTCAGTTTGTCGGCCGGCGTCGCTTGCGCCAGGAAATCGTCCACGCCGGCCTCGCCCGCGATGGCAGCGGCGGTGAGCGGATTATCGCCGGTAATCATGACAGAGCGAATGCCCATGGCGCGAAGTTGCGCAATGCGCTCTTTCATGCCGCCTTTGACGATGTCTTTCAAGTGCACGATGCCGAGCGCACGCGGGCCGTCGGCCACGGCTAGCGGCGTACCGCCTTGACGCGAAATACGATCCGAGATTTCGTCGAAGTTGCCGGGCAGCGACCCGCCTAGCTCCTGCACGAAGTTGGCGATGGCGCCGCTCGCGCCCTTGCGCAGCATGCGTCCGTCGAGATCGACGCCGCTCATTCGCGTGTAAGCCGAAAACGGAATGAAGCGTGCCTGGTGATCCGCCACTTCGCGGCCGCGCAAACCATATTTTTCCTTCGCGAGCACGACAATCGAGCGGCCTTCCGGAGTTTCATCCGCCAAACTCGAAAGCTGGGCCGCATCGGCCAGCTCATCGGCGGTGATCCCAGGGAACGGGATGAATTCAACCGCCTGCCGGTTGCCGAGCGTGATCGTGCCGGTCTTGTCGAGCAGCAGCGTATTGACGTCGCCCGATGCCTCCACCGCGCGGCCGCTCATCGCCAGCACGTTGTGCTGCATGACTCGATCCATCCCGGCAATGCCAATCGCCGAGAGCAGGCCGCCGATGGTGGTTGGAATCAGACAAACCAGCAGTGAGACGAGAACCGCAATGCTGGGTATGGTCCCCGCACCCATCGACGATACGGCATAGGCAGCAAACGGGTGCAGAGTGGCGACGGCCAGTAAAAAGATGAGCGTCAATCCGGCAATTAAAATGTTGAGCGCGATTTCGTTGGGCGTCTTTTGACGCTCTGCGCCTTCGACCAGCGCGATCATCTTATCGAGAAAAGTCTCGCCGGGATTCGAAGTAATTCGGATCTTCACCTGATCGGACAAGACTTTCGTGCCGCCCGTGACGGCGCTGCGGTCGCCGCCCGATTCGCGAATGACCGGAGCGCTTTCTCCGGTAATCACGGATTCATCCACCGTCGCGATGCCCTCGATGACTTCGCCGTCGCCTGGAATC
>Ga0070737_10005400_pt1 | contig 12230 bp, 10 predicted proteins | sample Coa_R1_10_FD_66438 | JGI IMG/M metagenome (GOLD analysis project Ga0070737, IMG submission 66438) | Surface soil microbial communities from Centralia Pennsylvania, which are recovering from an underground coalmine fire - Coalmine... | ecosystem: Environmental > Terrestrial > Soil > Unclassified... | reverse complement strand
TCTGCTGACCAGCGACATCGACGATTACGATAAGATCTTCTGCACCGGCAAGCGTACCAGCGAAGGCTTCTATGAGATTCATGGCGGACTGGACTCTGCCATCGCGCGCGGCTTGGCCTACGCGCCCTACGCGGACCTGATTTGGTGTGAAACTTCAGAGCCGAACCTGAAGGAAGCCGAACGTTTCGCAAGCGCCATTCACGCCAAGTTCCCGGGCAAGCTGCTGGCCTACAATTGCTCGCCCTCGTTCAACTGGAAGAAGAAGCTCGACGACGCCACCATCGCCCGCTTCCAGCCGGCGCTGGCGGAGATGGGCTACAAGTTCCAGTTCATCACCCTAGCCGGTTTCCACGCACTGAACCTCAGCATGTTCGAGCTGGCGCGCGCCTACCGGGACACCGGAATGACCGCTTACTCCCGCCTGCAGGAGAAGGAGTTCTCGCGCGAGTACAGCCACGGTTACTCCGCAGTGAAGCACCAGCGCTTCGTCGGCACAGGATATTTCGATGCGGTCACGCAGGTCATCGCTGGAGGCAAGTCCTCGGTCACCGCGCTGGACCGCTCCACCGAGGCGGAACAGTTCGCCGAAATAAAGGCCCCGGAACAGATGATCGAGGTCGGCCAGGACCCGTCTTGCCGGCCGATCTTGGGCGAGTGCCCACTGACTTGCGAGCGTGATCACGAGCACGTGCGGGGAGGCAGCGTGGCGGCGAACGACTAGGTTTCTCTCTCGAGCGATACCTTTCGCGAAGGCACGGGTTTTCTGCCGCCCATGTCTTTTTCTTTAATCCGGCAATGACAGGCGCATTCGAGTGAATTTCCCACATTGATGTAACGGTTCGTGTTGCTCTTTGAATGGTACAAAGCGCGTTAACTGAGACGTCAAAACTTGGAATTCTCCTGCTCATGGCTGTAGCATCACGGCGTGGAGGGCAAATCCTTGCATGGGGCTGACGCTATATTTGAAGGGGTCTGGACCACAACGGTCCGGCAGCATCCGGAGCGCACTGTCCCTGACCACGCAGCGGAGTTCCTGGCGCAAGGCCATGTTGCTCACATCGGCTTCGTCCAGGATGGGCTGCCCTACGTGATTCCCATGCTGTACCACTATTCCCCCGAGCGCCCGGACCGGCTTTACGTTCATGGTGGATCAACCAGTCGCCTGATCCATCATCTGGCCACCGGTGTGCCGCTCTGTGCGACGGTGACCGAACTCGACGGGCTGGTGTATTCGCGCGACGCCCGATATCACTCGGCAAACTATCGCTGCGTGATGTGCTTTGGGCGAGCGCGTCTGGTGGAAGACGAAGCGGAAAAGCAGGCCATCTTCGAGGCGATGACGGCGCGCTACTTCCCCGGTCGCACTGCTGGAGTTGACTACACTGCCGCGCCCCAAGCTCATCTCGACGCCACGCCGATGCTGGAGATCGTCATTGAGAAGGTAAGCGCGAAGATGCGGGAAGGAGGGCCCAAAGGGCCGCGGGACGCCGATGAAAGCGCGCCGGGAACGTGTGGCGTGGTCGAGCTACGGGTCCCAGACCACGCGAAGTGATGTTGTGCAAACGGCGCTTTGCATCTGCCTTGAGCATACGTGCCATCGAGAACGGAGCGCTTCTGGCATCCGACAGATATCGGTTAAGTGCGATCAATCCTTGGACGACCGCGTTCGCGGGCGACGGCTTTCTTTGATTTTGCCAGGATGGTGCGGCTCGAACGTTCCTGTCGCGAGACGGTAGCTGCAAGATTTGCTGGTGCGATCTCGCCGGTCACATCTGTTCCTCGCAGCGCTTCGAGCGTCGGCATTTTCTGCTTCAATTTCAGTACCGGGGCGAACAAATCTTGGTGCTTCTTGGCGCGCTTAAGTACGTCGTCTGCTTCAAAAGCTAGCAGATGCGGATCGCCCTTCTTTAGGCAACTTTCGACTTCTTCCCATTTCACTGGAGTCGAAACCGTCGGCCGCTCTTTGGCGCGCAGGGAGTACACGCACACCGTCGTTTTGTGATCGTCATTCTGGCTCCAGTCGACAAGAACCTTGCCTGCGCGCAGCGACTTCTTCATATCGGAGACGACCAGCTCGGGATGCTGCCGCTCCAACAGGCGGGCCGTCTCGTGCGCGAACGGCTTGGTGTCGTCATAGGTAACTGTGGTATTCAAAGGTACATAAACCTGCAGCCCCTTGGATCCCGAAGTCTTAGCGAAGCTTTGCAGCTTGAGTTTGGCGAAGATATCCCGGATCCACAATCCCACTTGGCAGCATTGCACGATATTGGCCGGTGCGCCCGGATCGAGATCGAAAACGAGGAAGCTCGGCTGCAAGATATGCTCGCCCAGCGAAAGGCTGGTGTGCAGTTCCAGGTCGGCGAGATTCGCCGCCCACACCAGACTCGGCAGATCTTCAAAGAGGCAGTAATACATCCAGCGGTGGTTGCCTTCGCTCCACACCTTAGCCGTCTTCACCCACTCAGGGCGATGCGACGGGCAATTCTTCTCGTAGAAAAACATGCCGTTCACGCCATTGGGATAGCGCTTCATGGTGACCGGCCGGCCATGCAGATGCGGCAACAGAAGCGGCGCGATACGAACGTAGTAGTCGATCACGTGGCCCTTGGTGAATCCGGCTTCGGGATAGAGTATCTTCTCCAGGTTCGACAGCTTCAGCCGCCGGCCTTCCACCTCGACGACGGTTCCCTTGCCCATCCGCTCCTCGCTCGCGTCTAGGCATCATGCCCCTACGGCTGGAAATAGGCAAGCGCCTAACTGCAAACTGCAGTCACAGTTTGTTCAACCCGTCTAGGGCCGCGACTTTGTAGGCCTCTGCCAAGGTGGGATAGTTAAAAACATTATCGCGAAAGTAGTCGATGGTACCGCCCATAGCGAGCACGGCTTGTCCAATGTGGATGATCTCCGCCGCGCGCTCGCCGATAATGTGTATTCCCAGCAGCTTCAGATTGTTGGGATCGAAGATCAGCTTCAGAAATCCCTGATCATCCCCCAGCATCTGGCCCTTCGCTAACTCCGCATAGCGCGAGATGCCAACCTCGTATGGGATCTTATCGCGCGTAAGTTGCTCTTCCGTCGCGCCCACCATAGAAATTTCTGGAATCGTATAGACGCCATAGGGCACCAGGTTGGGCGGAATGTTGCCCGGCACACCGAAGATATGACAACTGGCCAGTCTTCCCTGTTCCATCGACGTGCTTGCCAATGCAGGAAAACCAATGACATCACCGGCGGCATAAATGTGCGGAATTGATGTTCGGAAGTTTTCATCGACCACCAGCTTGCCCCGCCCATCCGGCGTCAGGCCGACCGCCTCCAAATTCAGCTGATCGCTATTGGCCTGTCGTCCAACGGCATACAGCAGCGCCGAGCCGTGCACTGTTTTGCCGCTCTCCAGTTTGGCAAAGACGCGATCTCGCTCCTCGTCGAAGCCTACCTGCACCACTTTTTCGCCCAGGCGGAAGACCGTGCCAAGCTGGCGGAGTTGGAAGCACAGGCTCTCGACAATCTCGCGGTCGGCAAACTCCAACAACGTGGGACGCTGGTCCAACAGCGTGACTTTCACCCCGAGTGCCGCGAACATCGAGGCGTATTCCAGCCCGATAATGCCCGCGCCAACCACGATCAGCTCGCGCGGCAACTCCTCCAGTTCATGCACCTGGTCGGAGTCGAAGATGCGCTTGCCGTCGATGGGAATATCGGCGCTATGTGCCGGCCGCGTGCCACAGGCGATGACGAAGTTTTCGCCGCGGAGCAGGGTATAGCCCTCTTCGCTCGAGACTTCCATGCTGTGTGCGTCCAAGAAGCGCGCGTTGCCTTCATAGACCGTTACGCGATTACGCCGCAGTTGCGCCTTGATGACTTCGATCTCGCGCGCCATCACCATGTCGGAGCGGAAGATCAGGTCCTGCATCGCAATGCTTTCCTTTACCGCATAGCCCCGGCCGTAGAACGTTCGCTGCCGCAGGCCGCTGAGATAGAGGATGGCTTCACGAAAGGTCTTGCTGGGAATTGTGCCGGTATGGACGCAGACGCCGCCGATCGTGCGTTTGCGTTCGATGACCGCCACCTTCTTGCGCAGTTTGGCGGCGCAGATAGCAGCCTTCTGTCCCGCCGGCCCACTGCCGACGACGATCAAATCGTAAACGCTATTGCTGCTGGCTTCGGTTGCTGGCAAGACAATACTCCTTAGCGGAAGAAGATTTAGGTGCTCCGGGTCTCGCGCTCTCCGAGACTTGGGTCCTTGCAGGATATGACCTGAAGCTAACACTAAACGTATACGAACGGAAAGCAGCGCTCAGCTTCCCTTCATCAAGATTCACAACAAGATTTGAAAAAAGAAATGGGTGCTCAAGTCTCGCGCTTTTCGAGATTTGGGTAGGCTCTCACAGCCACCTAAGTCGTTGTTCTCAACCACAGGACAACCCACACCAGGGTAGTGCCCCCTCTAGCAGGCCACTGAAAAAGAGCACTTCAATTCCGCAGTGTGATTGGGCAAGAAGAAATCACGCGTGAAAGGGATCATCGGCAAGGGGACAGGGTTCAGTTATTAGTCGCCGGAGCAAACAGTCCGGGAACGGAGAATTGCCACTGCATGGCAGCCTTTTTCAGCAGCCTGCTAAGCCAGGTTCGGGCTCCGACTGCTATGATTTTTGAGAGCAATTGATCGGCCGGTGCCTACGCTAGGGTAAAGCGCAGAAAGAAGCCTGTCGCGAGAACCATCTTCGGATTTGCACCGGGCGAAAATACCTAGTCAGGCCGAGCCGGAAAAACTTCTGAGATGAAGCTGCAGGGGTCCCCAGCCGTACGAACCGCGAACGTGTGCCGCCACTATTCCATGGGTGGCAACATAATCCGCGCGGTGGATGGCATCTCGCTGAGCATCGAACGCGGCCAGTTTGTTGCGTTGCTGGGGCCATCCGGCTCCGGCAAATCCACGCTGTTGAACTTGCTTGCCGGCCTGGATCGGCCGACCTCCGGCTCGGTAATCGTCGAGGGGCGCGATCTGGCGAAGATGTCGTCGGAAGAACTGGCGCGTTACCGCCGCAACGACGTGGGCATGGTCTTCCAGGCTTTTCATCTCATTCCCAGCATGACTATCACGGAAAACGTTGAGCTGCCTATGCGCTTCGCCGAAGTCGAACGGCCCGAGCGAGCGCAGCGCGTGCGCGAATCCCTGGAGCGGGTTGGGCTGGGCCACCGGCTTCAGCATCGGCCAGCGGAGCTTTCCGGCGGCGAGCAGCAGCGTGTTTCTTTGGCACGTGCGCTCGCCAACCGGCCGTCGCTGTTGCTGGCGGATGAACCGACCGGCAATCTCGACAGCCGCACTGGCGAAGACATTCTCAATCTCATTCGCGAGGTGAGCCTGTCGCTAGCCATGACCGTCGTGATGGTGACCCACGAGCGCGCGTTGGCCGAGCGCTTCGCCCAGCGACTGCTCTTTCTGGGCGACGGCAAACTGACCTCTTCCTCCCCGGCGAATCCAACTACGCGACCTACGGACAGCCCAGGTCAGCAGGAGATGCGGGCATGAAGAGCTACGACTTGCTCGACCTCGCCTTGCGCAACCTGCGGCAATCGAAGCTGCGCAACGGGCTGACCACCGTCGGCATCTCCGTGGGGGTGGCCTCGCTGGTTGCCATGCTGTCGCTCGGCGTGGGACTGCAGCAGCTTGCGACAAAACGCCTGGCCGGCTCAGGAATGTTCGACACAGTTTTTGTTAGTTCGAAGCAGGACCATCGCGGCTTTGACGACGACGCCGGCAAAGACGATCAGCATCCGGGAAACGCTCCCCTGCTCGACGAGGCCGCGCGCCTGAAGATGACGAAACTGCCGTACGTCACTGAAGTCGAGCCGGAAATCCGCGTCATGGCTGAGATTCTCTATCACGGCCAGACGCACTTCGGCTTCGTCACCGGCTTGCCCATGTCAGCGCGCGAGAACGAGGCCTTTGACAATCTCCAAGGCAAATTTTTCTCGCGCTCCGATGCCGACGAAGTGATCCTGCTGAACGACTTCGCCAAGGAGCTTGAGCCGCAGAATCCCAAGTCTCTGATCGGTCAGGAGGTCACGCTGCGCTATGGCGAGCATCAGCCACTGGCCGCGGATGCAGAAAACTCCACGCAATTCTCGGCCGAAGGCGCGGACCGATCCAACGGCGACGAGAATTACGGCTTCTCGGTGGTACGCAAGCTGCAGCCGCTGCAAGTGGTCGGCATCATTGACGAAGAGCCTTACGGCGGCATGCGTATGGTTTCGCGCGGGCGCATTTATCTTCCCGTCGATCTCACCGAAAAGCTGAATATGGCCGAGTTCAGCGATATGCGCAGCTCGCTGCGCGGGAAAAACTACATGACGCTGATGGTGCGCGTTAAAGATCCGGCAAAAGTCGCATGGGTGCAGGACGCGATCAAGCAGATGGGCTTTCGTACCTTCTCGATCCTGGATGCAACCAAAGGCCTGCGCCGTTTCTTTACCGTGCTTGACCTCTTTCTGGGCATCTTCGGATCGCTGGCACTGGCTGTGGCTACGTTGGCGATCATCAACACGCTGGTGATGGCGGTGTTGGAGCGGCGGCGCGAGATCGGCGTGATGAAAGCCATCGGCGCCAGCGACGGCGACGTGAAGCGGCTCTTTTTTGCTGAAGCGGGAGCGATGGGCTTCTTCGGCGGCGTGCTGGGCATTTTGCTCGGCTTCGCAATTGGCAAGGCCATCAACTTTGGAACCGGCATTTATCTGCGCAACCACAAGCTGCCGGCCGAAGCGGTGTGGGTCCTGCCGCCGTGGCTCATCGGCGCGGCCATCGCCTTTTCGATTGTGGTCAGCCTGCTGGCCGGCCTGTATCCCGCCAGCCGTGCTGCACGGCTTGATCCGGTGCAGACACTGAAATACGAATAAGCTTGCCGCCACACTACATTTTGCCGGTTGATTTATGGCATAATGTAGATGAGGATTGTTGGATGTCTGTCCTTCACCAACAAATTGGGCAGTGGTTAGGAGTTGCCATCCCTCGGACGGAGCAGCAGATGCTGGAAATCGTTGAGCATCAACTGCCGACCTCCGCTATTAACCGCCTTGTGTCGCTCGGTCTCACGCGTTCCGAGATTGACGTGCTGGTCATTCCATTGCGGACGTTGCAGCATCGCCGTTCCCGGCGCGAGAAGCTCACCGTAGAGGAGTCGGACCGGGTATTGCGGATCGCCCGTCTTTTGTCCCAGGCCGAATCGCTCTATGGATCACGCGAGCGGGCGCTGGCCTGGCTTCGCCGTCCGCATCCCCGCCTGCGCAATCGCCCTCCTCTGGAGATGGCAAAGACCGACACCGGCAGCCGCATCGTCGAAGAGTTGCTGGTGCAGATTGATGAGGGCATGGTCGTTTGACGACGCTCTGGCGCGTGAGCCAGCATCGCGACCTCACAGGAGCGGGCGGTTTGCGTGCTCCCGGCCGCTGGCATGAGCGCGGTCTGCCGGTGGTCTATCTCGCGGAGAGCCCTGCAGGAGCCCTGCTGGAAGCTTGCGTTCACACCAGCGCCAACGATGTTCCTCCCCATTACGTTCTGCTGGCCATCGAAGTCGATGCCGGAGTAGCCATCGACACGGTAGAGATCGGCAGCCTTCCCGCGAAGTGGATCGAGGAGTTGCATCAAACCCGAAAGATAGGTTCAACATGGCTTCGAGAAGCAAGAACCGCCCTGTTGCGAGTGCCCAGTGCGCTTGTGCCCGCCACTTTTAACATGATGCTGAATCCCCTGCACGCCGACGCCAGACGAGTTCGCGTCCGCTCGGCAATACGCTATCCGTTTGATCCGAGGATCAAGAAGTGAGGAGCATGTTGGAATCCGGCTCAGCCGGCTGCCGCGGCCGAATTTTCACGATCTTGCTGGCCGTCCTGTCTTTTGCCGCTGCTCTACACGCCCAGGGTCGTGCCGAGTGCTCCGTCATCAAGTCAGAAATTCTCGCCCGCCCTATTCGCTACTGCGCTTTCCTGCCGCCCGGCTTCGACCACGACAGGTCCCGTCGTTACCCGGTGTTGTACTTTCTTCACGGCTTGGGCGACAACGAACAGTCGCTGCTGGACTCGGGCGGTTGGGACATCATTTCCGATCTGCGTAGCAGGGGGAAAATCGGCGACTTTGTGATTCTAGCTCCCAGCGCCGGCCGCACTTTCTACATCAACTCTGAAAACGGCAAGTTGCGCTACGAGGACTTTTTCATCCAGGAATTCATGCCGCAGATGGAAAAGAAGTATCGCGCCGAGGGAACGCGCGCCACGCGCGGCATTACCGGCATCTCTATGGGAGGCTACGGGGCCTTGCGTCTGGCCTTCAAATATCCTGATAAGTTCGCTGCGGTCAGCGCCCAGATGCCGGCGCTCATCACCAATCTGCCTAAGAACATCGGCGCGAGCGCGCCTGGCTCGCCGGAAGCCCTGATGGGCGACGTGTTCGGATCGCCACTTAATCGCGCCTACTTCGACCGCAACAACGTTTTCTATTTTGCCCGCGTCGATAACGCCGCCAGTCTGCGGCGAATGAAGATCTACTTCGACGTTGGCGACAACGACGACTACGGCTTCGAGCAGGGAGCGCAGGAGCTGGACAAGCTGCTGACCTCGCGCGGTGTTCCACACGAGTTTCACATTTATCCCGGTGGACACAATTGGCAGTTCGTCGTGCGCCACTTTCCGGACGTCATCCAGTTCCAATGGGCCGCGATTGGAGCAGGCAAGTATCGGTGATGAAGCTTAGTTCAAGGAAGCTCGACTCTTACTGGGCAGTATCAAACACCCACATCGCGTGGTCTAACACGTGTTTGGGCCGATACCTCCACAACCAGTGATACGAATCGTAATCATCAAGGACCTGCCCGGAAAGACAACTGGCGCCGGCGATCACAGTTCCCTTAACTTGCTCATGGGGAGCGAGCGGCGTCGCCCGGATGCCGTACAGCTTAGGATCGACCGAGCCGAAGTAGGCAAGGTACAACGTTTTCTCCGGATGCGTGCGCTCGTAGGCGCGCAACGCCAGCAGCCCCTGTCCCCAATCCAGGCTGCTATCGGTGAGCAATCGCCAACTGTTCTCGGGCTTCACGAAGACATTTAAATACGCCAGATAATCCGGCGCGGAGCGCAGCGCGTCGGCGGCGTTCAGGCAAAGCGCCAGGACCACGAGCGCCCGCGCGGTGCGGTGCTTGCGCACATGCTCCCAAAGGCCTCCCGCGATCAACAGTGCAAACGGGTAGAGGGGCAGAATGTGCCGTTCGCCGATATCAAATCGCGATTGCAGCACGAACGCCAGGAACATCAATCCAAACAAGCAGGTGATGAGTAAATCGCGAGGAGCACGGCAAGTTTTACGAACGCCTAGGACCAGGCTCGCAAAGAACAGCAACAGCAGGATCGTGGGCCACTTCAGCGCAATCGCTGCCAAATAGAAAGTTTTTATGCCGCCGCGAGGATAAATCCGCCCCCAGAACCACGCGGGCCGCCCGTGCCGGTTGCTCATGGCGACTAGGCGCGCACCCTCCACGTATTCGCCCGCAGGTATCCATAAGTTGAGATGCAGCTTCGACTTCGTCGCCAGCGTGCTCGTCAGCCGGTTAGGAAACGTCACTACCACCTGTCCGTCTCTCACCGTCAAGTGCGAAACGTGAAACAGGTATCCCGCCCATAAGATCACCAGCGCCATGCCCAAAGCCGTCAGCGCCGGTTTCCAATTCCATTGACGGGGCGGATTCACCCACCTCAGTTTGCGCTCCGCGCCTGTCGGCAGCACCAGCATGAGCAAGATTGCCAGCAGCATTTCCGGCGGAGTGTACAGCTTGGCCAGCAGCAGCCCGCCCAAAACCAGCCCCATCAGCACAGTCCGCCTGGGGCTTGGATTTCTGCGCCACAACACGATCTGACAGGCGGTGAGAAAGACGAACAGCGTGCCGATGCCGTCAGTCGTTGTCAGGGAAAAATGTGCGATCAGCGATGGCGCAAAGGCAAACAGTGCGAGCGCGACATTCGCCGCGCCTTCGGAAAAGTAACGGCGGGTGGCGAACCACAGCGCCAAGCCCAGCGCCAGACCTAGCAACGTGTTCATGGGGCGCGTGTGCCAGGCCAGCCACTCGGGACCGGGCTGCATGGCACTCACGTGATAACCGTGCGGCAGCGGCTCCTGCACGATGTCGACATGCGTCCGCGCCAGCGGCAGCGTCAGCCAGTATCGGCCCAGCGGCGGGTGGTCCGGCCACATCTCGAAGCGGCCATGCTGCCAGGCGTCAACTCCGGCGATGATGTGGCCCGGCTCGTCGTACGTCAGCGACTGCGTGCCGATAAACCACAGCGACTGCAGCGCAAACAACGCCAGCAGCGAGGTGGGAATCCACCAGCGTAAAGGCCGGTTGTGCAGGCCTTCCTCGCCGGGGCTGCAAGCTGAAGCAGTAGCGTTCGTGTCCAAGCCGTGCACCTAGGGCACATCCACAGCGCCGGGCTCCGGGGCCCCCGACGAGTCCCGCAGTTGGACTCGTTGGGGCGGGGGATCCGCCAACATGCGATCTATCGCAATCGCCAGCCCGAAGTAGAAAAACAGGATCATCGCCACCGATTCTATTCCCAGGTCATAGTGCACGATGGCAGTTGTCTGGTAAGCGACAAACCCGGCCAGCACCCCGACCGCCGCACCGGTGGCGAAACGGCTACGCCCACGGCAGCGGCGAATCAACTGCAACAGAAAGACCAGGTACGCAATGACAAACCAAAGCCAGGCTGCGAGCGCCGGCAGCCCACGCTCCACCGCAATCTGGATCATGTCGTTGTGAAAATGGCTTTCATCATGGAAAAAACTGAATGCGCGAATGTGCCATTGCTCCCAGTGGTTGCGAATGGTTTCCATGCCCACGCCGAACCAGGGATGCTGCCCAATCAGCCGCACGCCGTCCTCCCACATCATGGTGCGGAAGTGCGTTCCCGGGTCCTGCAAGCCCAGCCAGCCTGGCCCCCGCGTGTGCCGCACCCACGCCGCCGCGGCCACCACAAAAATCAGCAGCGCGGCCGTAGCCCAATACCTTGAGCGTTTCCCGGTCAGCATCAGCACCGCAACGAAGCCACCCACGGCCAGTCCGCCCAGCGCCGCGCGAGTCTCGGTGAGGAATAACGCGGCCACGAGCGCCACAAAGATCACCGCCAACAGCAGCCGCAGTCCGCGCTTGCGCGGCTCCGCGCTCAGCAGCATGGCCCAGGTCATGCAGCCGATCTGCATCAGCATCTCAGCGAACACCACGTAGTGGCCTAGCGTTCCCTGGGCCTTCAGCGGATGCCCGCGCGTGAGCGGCAATGCCGCCGTTCCCAACCCGCTCTTCAGTAGCTGCTCGCGAACGATGTAGATGCGCTTCTTGTGAAAGGGATATCCGTGCAGCAGGTCAATTCGCAGCAGCGTTCCCGGCGGGCTCTGCTCAACCAGTTGCTCCATTTGCCGGGGCGTGTGCACCCGGCGTCCGTTAATGCACTGGATAATGTCATCCTGATACACATGTGCCTGGTATAACGGCGACTCGCCATCGACATGCGCAATCCCCACCCCCACGCCGTACGTGTACTGCCAGGCGGTAAAGCCGGCGGCCGCCAGCCCCGACAGCACCAGCAGGAAGATCAGCACGCGCACCTGCTTCAGGCGATGCAAATTCTGCCCTACCGTGATACCGACCAGCACCAGGCAGACAATCTTCATGCGGTCCCAGCTCAGATTGAGATCCGGACTGAGCGCACTGGAGATTCCGCTCAGCGTCACATAAGCCAGCAGCGGCGCCGACAGCGGCTGCGGGAAGGGCCGCTTGCGCTCGACGGCCAGCTTGATGAGCCAGAGCAGAAACACAATTTGCCACGAGTGTTGCGCTCCTTTGATGGAATGCGGCAGGAGGATGGCCAGCAGGCAAAGAAAGAAAAAGATGGCGCCGTCCAGAAACCCGCCCACCCGCCTCTGGACCTTTCCGGCAGTTCGTACGGCAGGCGAAGCTGCGCGCTGTGCGTCGTTTGGCGGAGAGGTTTGTTGTCGGATGGCCATCGAGACTTCTACAGTATCGAGAAACTCAAATTTGGTCCGGCCTTTGACGGGGACGGCCTTGAGGCCATTCGTAATCGATGGAAAGCACTTCGGCTTCAGCTCCGGAAGGATTTCGTTCGAACCGAGTCGGAGCTCCCCTTGCTAGCCTATACTACTGGCACGGCAGCGAGAAATGCTGCTACAGTTA
>Ga0070737_10005399_pt1 | contig 12231 bp, 8 predicted proteins | sample Coa_R1_10_FD_66438 | JGI IMG/M metagenome (GOLD analysis project Ga0070737, IMG submission 66438) | Surface soil microbial communities from Centralia Pennsylvania, which are recovering from an underground coalmine fire - Coalmine... | ecosystem: Environmental > Terrestrial > Soil > Unclassified ... | reverse complement strand
CTGGCCGGACGTTTCGGAGGCGAGGAGTTCGTCGTCCTGCTCCCGCAAACCGGCGAGGAGGGCGCGCGCGCCATTGCCGAGCGGCTCCGGACCTACATCGCCTCCCTGGGCGTCCCTGTCGATGAGACGCCCGACGCCGCCTGCATCAGCGTCACCGTCTCCGTGGGCCTCGCCGTCCTGGACGGCGGCCGCCGCGAACTGACCGAACTCCTCGCCGCCGCCGACGCGGCCCTCTATTACGCGAAGGAAACGGGCCGTAACCGGGTCCGGATCATGTCGGACGCGGACTCCCGCGACGGTGGCGAACCAGGGAACACCCGCCTGAGCGAGGCCTGAGCTCAGCGCGCGTGTGGCGATGCCCGTGCGGCCGTGCTGGGCGGCTGGATGCCCGTGCGGGTCTGGCCAGTGCGGGGCTGGCCAGTGCGGGGCTGGCCAGTGCGGGGCTGGCCAGTGCGGGGCTGGCCAGTGCGGGGCTGGCCAGTGCGCGGCTGCCAGTGCGCGGCTGCCAGTGTGGCCCTGCTGGGCGGCTGGATGCCCGTGCGGCGATGCCCGTGCGGCGATGTCCGCACGGCGGTGCCCGCGCGGTACCGGGCGACGTTTCCGCTGACGGCTTGGCGGACGGCGCCGGTGCGGACATGTCCCGGAGGACGTTCGTGATCGCAGCCCGCCAGCGGACCTTGCGGCGAGCGCCCAAGGCCGCCCGGATCTGCTCGGGCGTGGCGAGCCCTCGCTCCGTCGCCCGAGACAGCCAGGCCGCGGCCTCATCAAAGGCCCGGACCGTCTGGGTCAGGTCGAGCACGGTGTCCTCGATGCGTGTCCGCGGAGGCAGGACCGACGGCCGCCGGGTCTGACGGGCCCGGATCGACCGATGGACCACCACGCCAGGGATGCACTGGGCCCGTCCGGCCTGCCTTCCGCCCGGGACGGTCACGTGGATCGGTCGGCTCGGGCTGTCGGCCAGGCCCGTCACCTCGGCCGCGGTCTCGTGGCTGAGTACGGCGCCCGGCCCGGCGCGGAGCAGGGCGGCCCACAGCACCGCCTCCCGCCAGGGCTCGCCACCGAACGTCGCGTAGACGCCGCGCTGGAGCCTGGACCATCTGCCGGATTCGAGGAGGGATTCGACGGCGTCCGTGGCGAGTCCCGCGGCGAGCGCCTGGCGACGTGCGATGACGCCGTGCTGGAGGGCGATCAGCCTGCGGAGGTCGGCCGGGAGTCTGGTGGGCATGACTCCAGCCTGACCGACGCCCGCGGGCACGAGAAGCACACGTCGCTGGGCTGTGGATAACTCGAGCCCACTCGGGCCATCTGTGGGTTACTGGCGTGCTGCGACCCGGCCATGTGGATAATGACGGCCGCCGGCCCCGGTCCCCCCGGCCCCGGTCATGCCGGCCCCTCCGGTCACGCCGCCCCGGTCATGCCGGCCCCGCTGGCCCCCTGTACCTCCTGTACCACCCGTGTCTCCCCGGTGTCGTACCCGGCACGGCAGCGATCGAGCTCACGCGTGGCCAGGTCGGCCTTGGCGGGCAGTCGTAGCTCGTTGAAGATGGACAGGCTCTGCCGGAGGTAGCCGGCGGCCTGCTCGGCGTCGCCGATGGCTTGATACGCGTAACCGAGCTTGAGCAGGCACAGCCCATGATGGCGCCGGATGCAGTAGTCATTGAAGGTCCGCAGGGCCTTGCTGAGCACCTCTATCGCCTCGTGGTAGCGCCCGAGGCCCTGATAGGCGTCGCCCATCATGCCGAGGCACATTGCCTCGCCGTGTACCTCGTCGTACTTGCGCGCCTGCCGCAACCGGCGCCTGCTCAGGACGATGGCCCGTTCGTGCTGGCCATCCTTGTTGCAGGCGAAGATCAGGCTGCTGAGGGCGAGCGAGGCGGTCGACTCCTCACCCAATTCTTCGGCGATGCTCAGGGCACGCTCGCAGGCGGCGACCGCCTGGCCGGTCAGCCCCAGCACATGGAGGGAACTGCCGAGGATCCGTTGGTTCAGGCACTCCGCGTGGCGGTTACCGGCCATCTGCGCGATCAGCACGCCACGTTCGGCGTCCCGCCGGGCCGGCTCGCCCAGGTCGAGGTCGAAGGCGGCCGAGCTACGCCAGTGCAGGGCCATCGCGAGGGAGTTCAGATCCTGGGCCGCCTCGAACGCCTCGACGCACTCATCGAGCATGTCGATGGTGTCCGCGGCGTATCCCATCTCGATCTTCGCCTCGGCCAGGTGGAGCTGAGCATGACGCGCGTTCAGGGTGTCCCCGGAGGCGGCGAACGCGTCGCCGACGGTGCGCCAGATCCGCTGCGCGTCGTCGTAGCGGCAGAGGAAGTAGTGCATGTCCCCGAGCAGCGTGGCCAGTTCGGCGGCTAGCTCCGGCCGGCCGCGGGCGCACGCGTACTCGACCGCCGCGTTCAGGTTCAGGCGTTCCGCGTTGAACCAGGCGACGGGGTCGGCCGTCAGCAGTTCGGCCGTGACTCCGCCGACGATCTGCTCCGGCACCCGCCCGGCTCCCGGGCGATGGAACGGCGGGGCTGGAAGCCGCGAGACCGCCAGGTGGGTGAGCTGGAGCCAGCCACGGAGCGCTCGGTCGAGCGCCGCGTCCTGCTCGTCGGCGGGGTCGTCGCGCAGGCGTTCGGTCGCGTAGTCGCGCAGCAGGTCGTGGAGCCGGTACCGTGGCTCGCCGGTCTCGTCCGCTCTGAGCGGAGTGAGCAGGGACTTGTCGACGAGTTCGGCGACGGCGTCGCTTCCGTCCGGTTCGCCCAGCAGGGCTCCGGCGATCCAGTCGGCCACATCCAGCGGCCCGAGGAGGCCCAGCCGCCGGAATGCCCGTTGGGCCTTCTCGCCCAGCGTATCGTAGCTCACCGCCAGGCTGGCCCGTACGGACAGGTCACCGGCCTGCAGCTCGTCCAGCCTGTGCCGTTCATCCGCGAGCTTCTTCGCCATGAGCGAGACAGGCCACGACGGGCGGGTGGCCAGCCGGGCCCCGGAGATCCGCACGGCCAGCGGCAGCAGGCCGCATTCGGTGGCCAGCTTCCTCGCGGCCTCGGGCTCGGCGGTCACCCGGGCCCGGCCGACGATCCGGCTCAGCATGCCGAGAGCGTCGTCTCCGCTCAGTGCGTCGAGCGGGAGGAAGTCCGCGTAGGGGAGGCCGGCCAGGCGCAGCCGGCTGGTGGCGATCACGGCGCTCCCGGCCGTCCCGGGCAGCAGTGCCTCCAGCTGGGGCGCGGAGGCCACGTCGTCGGCCACGAGCAGGACGCGGCGGTCGGCAAGGCGTGAGCGGTAGAGCGCGGCTCGCTCGCGCGCCCGGTCCGGGATCGCGGAGCCGTGCACTCCCAGGGACCGCAGCAGTTCCCCGAGCACCTCGCCGGGGTCTCGCGGCCGGCTCGACGAACCCGCCAGCTGCACCCAGAGCTGGCCGTCGGGAAAGTGCCCCCGCAGCCTGTGCGCGACATGCAGGGCCAGGCAGGTCTTGCCGATGCCCGGCGGCCCGCTCAGCACGGCCAGCGGGACTCCGACGGCGTCCCGGCCGGGCACGATGATCTCCGCCAGCCGGGAGCATTCGGATTCCCGGCCGGTGAAATCTCCTGGCGCCAGCGGTAGCTGGCACACCGGCAGCCCGACGTGGTCGGTCCTGCCCGGCTCCATCGCAAGCGCGGTCGGCAGTTCCTGCCGCAGCACCCGTTCCTGCGCCTCCGCGAGTGCCGCGCCCGGCGTTACACCGAGCTCGGCATCCAGCCGCCGCCGCACGTCGGAAAAGGTGTGCAGCGCCTCTGCCTGTTGCCCGCTCATGGCCAGGGCCATGATCAGCTGCGCGTGGGCAAGCTCGTTCAGCGGTTCCCGGCCGGCCAGCGCGCGGAGGTGGGGAAGCACCCTTGTGTGCTGCCCGGCACGGAACGCCGCGTCGGCGTACGCCAGGATGAGGGCGCCGCGGCGCAGGGTCAGGCTGGTGACGGTCGGGTGGTCCCGCAGGATCTCGATGTCGGCCAGCGGCTCACCGCGCCACAGGCCCAGCGCGCTCTCGAACAGCTCGCAGGCCCCGGCAACGTCACCGGCGGCGGCCGTCTCCTGTGCCTGCCGCGCCATCTGCTCGAACGCCAGCAGGTCGAGCTGTGGGCCACAGATGCGCAGGCAGTAGGACGAGCCGTCGCGGATGATGGTCCCCTGGTGCGCGAGCCGGCCGGCCGTTCCCTCGCCGAGCAGCTTGCGCAGCCTGCTGACGTGGGTCTGGAAGATCGCGATCGCGCTGTCCGGAGGCTGGCTGCCCCACAGCGAATCTATGATCGCCTCTCGCGAGACGGCCGTGTTCGGGCTGAGCGCGAGCAGCCCCAGTACCGTCCGCTGAGCGGTGCGGCCGAGCGGCAGGGCAATCCCCTTGCGCTGGACGAGAAGCGGTCCGAGGACAGCGATCCTCAGATCCGCCGTGCCCTCCGGCGGCCTGTCCCGTGCCATACCGTCCGAGAGCGCGCCGTCCAGGCCCGTTCCGCGGGCAGGGGCGCCCCGGCCCGGCGGGGCCGCGGCCCGGCGGCTGACGCGGGCCAGGGTCACCGCGTCCTCGGCAGCCTCCTGCTTACCCCCATGGCAGGACTTTGGCCAGTACCTGACGTTCTGGCGCTCCTATGCTCGCATCGCATAGATCCAATTGAACAGGATAGTTCGATGGGTTGCACGACGTTAGTGGTGAGCGGCGGCCCGCGGAGCCGGAACACACCCATATCGATTCCTGTACCTGCGAAAAGAGCGGTTATGTATACGCGTACGGCAACCGGCAAACGCTACTTGATGCTGTCGCCGCTGACGACTTGCTGTCGCGGATTGCGGCCGGCGTCAAGTTTCTGTCATGCGTCGCGTATCAGTATGCCTTGACGGCGTACCAGCAGCGCCTATTGTCGCTGGTGGCGCGGACACGTTAGCTCGAGGAGATCCTGTGTCAGGAACCGCGGCAATGAGCCCATCGGTGCCGCTGGCGACCCCATTGCCGCTCGCGCGTCCATTGCCGTTGGCCTCCCCATTAAGGCCGCACCCGTACGCCGCCCCGGCGCCGGCCGGCAGCGTAACGCCGCACCCGTACGCCACCGCGACGTCGGCCGCCAGCTCCGCGCACGGCTGACGACGGCACCGGCACCCCGGGAACACACCGATGCCCAGCACCAGGGATGTATCACTGGCCAGAGCGGCGCTCGGCAAACGGCTGGCCGAACTGCGCCAGCGCGCGGGCCTGAGCCAGCGGAGCCTGGCCCCGGAGACCGGATTCAGCCGTAGCGTCCTCGCGCGCGCCGAAAAGGGCCACCGGCATGTCTCCCAGGACTTCTGGCTGATCGTCGACACCACCCTGGGCGCCCAGGGTGAACTGGTGGGAGCGCACGACCAGATCCTGGCCATGGAACGGTCCCTGCGGGAAGAGACTCGCCGCCTGGAACTGATCGAGCGCGAACGGCGGATACGGCGCCTCCGGAAGGGCCGCGCGTGCCCCGCGCCCGACGGGCAGGAGGCCGTCGTCTCCGCGCCATCCGCCTCGTTGTCCGCCTCACCGGGCGCACCGGCCCCGGACGCTCTTCTCTGTCCCTACTGCCACCGCCCGGTGGCCATTACCGTCCGGCTCGCGGCCCCGAAAACCGATGATCAGGATCACCCGCCCGCGCCGTTAACACCACGGGGCGAAGAACGGCATAGCCGCCGGTTTGCCTAATACTCCACGTAGGTTGGGTGCAGAGCGCGGCGGGCTGGCGGTCGCATGCATTTCCTCATCGTGCATTCTCGGTCGCACGGCTCCGCCCCGCCCGGTGCAAAGGCATGTATCCGCAAGTTTCGCGTCTATAAGCCGGCCGCCCGGCGCCGGCCGGCTTACGATCGCGTGACGTAAAATTAGCTGGCCAGGTGGCGGGCCCGGTACCCGGAGAAAGCCGGAATCCCTGGTTCTGAAAACGCGGTCCAGCATTCCGGACCGCTGCCCGGCCGGCAATTGTATCGGCCATGCCGAATATCCGTCGCAACGTCCACGTCGGCCTGCGGAAGGCTCGGCGTTCCCCTTCTCCCGTCTGCGATCCCATCCGGCCCGGCCGGCCTTCCCCCCGCGGAAGGATGCCTTTCGCCGCGTGCCGGATGGCGGCTTGCGGAATGGCGCTCGGCGCGCTGGCCACCGCATGTACCGCCGCCAGCGGGACGACCGCGGCGACCTCGACGGGCAGCTTGACACCCATCACGGTGGCCGTGGTCCCGATCACCGACGCGATCCCGTACTTCGAGGCGGTGAAGAACGGCTACTTCAGGCAGGCCGGGCTCGACGTCACCACGAAGATCACGCCCCAGTCGACGGCCGCCACCGCCGACCTGCTCCGCGGCAGCGTGCAGGTGATCGCCGCGGCGAACTACGTGAACTTCTTCGCCGGCGAGGCCAGGGGCACGCTCCACATCAAGGTGCTGGCGGACAACAGCGACTGCGGCACGGACACCCAGACCGTGCTCGCCCTCCCTAACTCCGGAATCACCGGGCCGGCCGGTCTGATCGGCAAGTCGATCGCCGTCAACATCAACCCGAACATCCAGACCCTGACCATCGACGAGCAGCTCAAGGCCAACGACATCGACCCGTCAAAGGTCCACTTCGTCACGGTCACGTTCCCCAACATGGCGACCGCGCTCAAGGCGCACCGCGTCGACGCGATCAGCGAGGTGGAGCCGTTCATCTCCCAGGCCGAGAACGCGCTCGGCGCCGTGCCCGTCCTGCAGCAGTGCGTCGGCTCCACCGCGGACATGCCGCTGGCCGGCTTCATCGCCAACGCGGCCTGGGCCGACTCGCACCGCCGGACGGCTCTGGCCTTCCAGCGTGCCATCCAGCGGGGTGAGGCCTACGCCAGTGCCAACAACCAGGCGGACGAGAAGATCATGCCGTCGTTCATCAAGATCCCGCCGAGCATCGCCGCGGTCGTGAACCTCAACATCTTCCCGTCCACGCTCAACCCCGTAAGGCTCCAGCGGGTCATCGACCTGATGCAGCGCGGCGGGATGATCCCGGCGTCGAAGCACATGTCCGTGGTGCCGTTGCTGTTCCACTGACCGTTTCACCGTCAGACTGGCGGAAGGGGGGCACCACCGGGAGGAGACGGGCGCGAATGAGGGCGGCCATCGTCGGCGGCGGCATCGGAGGTGTGGCCGCCGCGGTGGCCCTGGCCGCGCAGCGCATCGACGTCCGGGTCTACGAGCAGGCACCGGCACTGACCGAGGTCGGCGCGGGGGTCGTCCTGGCTCCGAACGGCTTGCGGCTGCTCGATGGCCTGGGCCTGGGACCCGGGATCGCCAGGCTGGGCGCCCGCCTGACCGACACCCGGCTCTGCCGGGCGGACGGCCGGGTGGCCGAGCATGGACCCGACCGGTTCTCCGCCCCGGGCGAGCGTGCGGGCATGCACCGTGCCGACCTGCTCGCGCTGCTGGTGGCCCGGGTACCGGAGGGCACGATACGGACCGGGCACCGGTGTACCGGGGTGGTTCTGGAGGATGACCGGGCCGTGGTCACCTTCGCCCACGGCGGCCGGGCGGAAGCGGACGTGGTGATCGGGGCGGACGGCATCCACTCGGCCTGCCAGGGTCACGTGACCGGGCCGGCCGCCCCGGTGTTCTCCGGCGTGGTGGCCCACCGGGGCGTGATTCCGGCCCGGAGCGTGCCGTCCTGGCCGCGGGGGACGATGCGGCTGTGGATGGGGGAAGGCAGGCACTTCCTGGTCTTCCCGGTCCGGGCCGGGGAGTTGCTCAACTTCGTGGGGTTCGTGCCCTCCGGTGAGCAGACGCGGGAATCGTGGTCGGCGTCCGGTGACCCGGCCGCCCTGGCCGCCGCGTTCTCCGGGTGGGACCCGGTGATCGGGAAGGTCATCGCCGCGATCGGCCCCGCGGGCTTCCGGTGGGGCCTGTACGACCGGGCGCCGCTGGCGCGCTGGACCCGCGGCCGGCTGACGCTGCTGGGGGACGCGGCCCATCCGATGCTGCCTCATCTGGGCCAGGGCGTGAACCAGGCCATCGAGGATGCCGTCGCGCTGGCCGGGCTGCTCGGCGCCGTGGACCGCGCCGGTGTGCCCTCGGCCCTGGCCGCGTACGAAGCGCTGCGGCGCGGCCGCACGGCCCGGGTCCAGCAAGGCTCCCGGCTCAACGGCGCGAGTTACGACGCGTCGGGCACCGGTTCCGGCGGCCGCCCGCGGAACCGCCGCTGGATCTACGACTACGACGCCCACGCCGAGGCGGCCGCGGTGGCCGCGACCCTGCGCACCGGGAGCCGCCCCGATCCCGGCCGATAGCCGGCGGATCGCACCGGCGCGTCACGGCGGGGCGTGATCCCCGACAATTGTGATCATGACGGTGGCACTCTTCACGCTGGGCGGGACGATCGCGAGCACGAACGACCAGGGCGCCGGAGACGCCGGAGACGCCGGAGACGCCGGGCGCGGCGGGAGGGCCGGAGCCGGCCGCGCCGCCGGGGTGACGCCCCGGCTCGGCGGCAAGGAACTGCTGAGCGCGATCCCCGGGCTCGGCGGGCTGGGCGCTCCGGTGGAGGTCCACGACTTCCGCCAGATGCCCGGGGCCTCGCTCGCGATCGCGGACGTCGTCGCGCTGGCCGGGGCCATCCGGGCGCGGGTCGACGCGGGCGTGGACGGCGTCGTGGTCACCCAGGGAACCGACACCCTGGAGGAGACGGCCTTCCTGCTCGACCTGCTCTGGGACGGGGCGGCGCCGGTCGTGGTGACCGGGGCCATGCGCAACCCCACGCTGGCGGGCGCGGACGGCCCGGCCAACGTGCTGGCCGCCCTGACCGTGGCCGCGAGTCCCGCGGCCCGCGGCCTCGGCTGCCTGGTGGTGATGGCCGACCAGATCCACGCGGCGCGTTACGTGCGCAAGGTCCACACCATGAGCGTCGCGGCCTTCGCGTCGCCGGCTCTCGGGCCCATCGGCGCCGTGACCGAGGCACGTGCGCGGATACTGACACGACCGCTGGTTAGGCTGAATTTCCCGGTTTCCGGGTCCGCCGCGGCGGCCAGCGAGGTGCGGACCGGCCTGGTCACGATGGTCCTCGGTGACGACGGCGCGTTGCTGCGGGCGGCGGGCGACCAGTTCGACGGGCTGGTGGTGGCCGGTTTCGGAGTGGGGCACGTGCCGGAGGCGATCGTGCCGGACCTGCACAGGCTGGCCGGCCGCATCCCGGTGGTCCTGGCCTCACGTACCGGCGCGGGCATGGTGCTGGCCCGCACCTACGCCTTCCCCGGGTCCGAGCGTGACCTCCTGGACCGTGGCCTCGTCGGGGCGGGGTTCCTCGATCCGCTCAAGGCGCGCATTCTGCTGCACGTCCTGCTCATGGCCGGCGCGGGCCGTGACCGGATCGCCGCCACGTTCCGTGCGCTGGCCGGCGACGGCCAGGGAACGTCACCGTGGTGACCGAGGCCCCGCGCGCCCCGCAGACCCGCGAGGCCGGCCTGCAAGTTTCACCGTGATCCCCGGCTGAACGGCGCGTTTTGCCTTCTCAAAGGCGTGTTCTGAGGCCCGGCCACGCGCTGGCGCCCGGCTTCGTTGACGCCGCGCCGGCCGCCCGGAAAAGGTCGGGGCAACGACGTCACGGGAGCGGGACGATCCGTGGCGGTGGGCATGGGCGAGGAGAACAGCATGCGGTCTCGGTTCCGGTTCGGCCCGGTGCTCGCGGCGGCCGGCGCGGTGGCGCTGGCCGCGAGCTGGCTGGCGGCGCAGTCAACGGCGGGCGCGTCGGCCGCCCAGCCGGCCCCGGCCGTCCCGGCCGTCCCGGCGGCCGCCGGCGCCGGCGCGGGCTACTGGCACACCAGCGGTAACCAGATCCTCGACTCGGGGGGCAACCCGGTCCGGATCGCCGGGGTCAACTGGTACGGCTTCGAGACGCCGGACGAGGTGGCGCACGGGCTGTGGGCGCAGGACTACCACTCGATCATCAACGACATGAAGAACCTCGGCTACAACACCATCCGCATCCCCTTCTCGAACCAGATGGTGGAGGACCCGATCGTCCCGCAGAACCTCAGCTACTACAACACGGGCCCGATCAACACCGACCTGGCGGGCCTGAATTCGCTCCAGATCCTCGACAAGATCATCTCCTACGCGGGCCAGGAGGGGCTGAAGGTCATCCTCGACGACCACCGCTCCGAGGCCGGCGAGTCCGCCGAGCAGGACGGCCTGTGGTACACCTCCACCTACACCAGCCAGGACTGGGTCAACGACTGGGTGACGCTGGCCAGGCGGTACGCGGGCAACCCGACCGTGGTCGGCTTCGACCTGCGGAACGAGCCGCATACCCCGGCCGGCGACACCTACGCGGAGGGCGCCACCTGGGGCACCGGCGACACGGCCACGGACGTCCGGCTCGCCTATGAGCAGGCCGGCAACGCGATCCTGGCCGTGGACCCGGGCGCGCTCATCTTCTGCGAGGGCATCAGCGAGAACCCGACCTCCTCCGGCGCCTACAACTCCACCTGGTGGGGCGGTGACCTGGCCCTGGCCGGCCAGTACCCGGTCACGCTGAGCTCGCCCGGCCACGTCGTGTACTCGGCGCACGACTACGGCCCCAACCTGTTCCAGCAGACCTGGTTCAACTCCTCGACCACCCCGGCCAGCCTCGACGCGGTGTGGAACGCGAACTGGGGCTACCTGTACACGCAGGGGACCGCCCCGGTGTGGGTGGGGGAGTTCGGCACCGACAACACCGCGTCCGACATCGAGAGCAGCACACCGGGGTCGCAGGGGCAGTGGTTCGAGAGCCTGGTCTCGTACCTGAGCAGCAACCCGTGGATGGGCTGGACCTACTGGGCGCTGAACGGCGAGGACCCCTACGACCTGCTGGACAGCCAGTACGACGCGACTCCGGCCAGCCCGGAGAAGCAGTCGCTGCTGGCCACCATCCAGTTCCCGCTGCCCGGCGCCGCGAACGGCACCCCGCCGCCGACCGGCACGCCCACGCCGACGCCGGGGGCGGTGTCGTGCTCCGCGGCGTACTCGCTGACGAACTCCTGGTCCGGGGGGTTCCAGGCGCAGATCGTGCTGACCAACACCGGCAGCAGCCCGATCGGTCCGTGGACGCTGAGCTGGACGTTCCCCGGCGACCAGAAGATCAGCCAGATGTGGAACGCGACGGAGAGCCAGTCCGGGGAGCAGGTGACGGCGGCCAGCGAGAGCTACGACGCCACGATCGCGCCGTCGGCCTCGGTCACGATCGGCTTCACCGGGACCTACACGGCCAGCGACACCGCACCGGCCGGTTTCTCGGTCAACGGGACGGCCTGCACGTGACCGGTGCAGGCCCGTAGCGCCGGCCGGCGGCGTGCCCGTCTTTGTTTATTTAATTTAACTTTCCGTGGTGGCGGTCATTGCCCTCCCCGGGGCGTTTCCCGCTGGGGCGTCTCCCATCCCCCTGGATAGTGCGGCGGGACGCTCCCCCGAAGCGCCCCGCCGCAGCCCAGCCGCGGCCGGACGGCCGCACGTCGATGTCAGCAGGTCACGCGGACCGCCCCGACGGCGGCCGCGGCCGTCGGGGGCCCCTCGCCCCGGTCCGTGGCCTCGATGAGCACGGTGCCGCCCGGGAACGTGAACGGCCCCTTGCTGATCCACTGGCCCTGATGGGTGGCCTGGTCGATGGTGAAGTCGGCGATCCGGTTGACCGCGTTCGGCGAGCCGGCGCTGAACCAGTAGTAGACGGTGGAATTCGCCTGGGGCGCCGCCGGAATGTAGATGCTCATCCGGCACGACGGCGAGGAAAGCCCGGTCCGGAAGATCCACGCGTAATGGTCGTGCCATTCACCGGGGTTCCCGGGCACCATGGCCAGGTAGCTGTACACGAACGCGTTCCCGCAGGGCCCGCTGGCCGTGGACGAGCCGAGGTGCCAGCCGTCGCCGTCCGGCGCCTGGTAGGGCTCGGTCGTGGCCGCCGGCACCGGATTGCAGCCCGGTCCGGCGGTGGCGGTGAACCGGGCGGCCGCGCCGGCCTGCCCGTGGCCCGCCCCGGCGGACTGATTCTGCGCGAGCGGAGCGGCCGCGAGCGAAGACTGCTTGTGGTGATCGAACGTCCGCACGGCCAGCATGCTCAACGGGACGGCGCCGGCCGCCGCCAGCACCCCGGCGATCACCATCGCGGCCCGGCCCGGGCGCCCCGCCCGCCGGGGGCGGGGCGCCCGCTGCGGCCCCCGCCGCGCATGCCGCGGCCCGCCAGGGCCGTCCGGGCGTGACGCTTCCCAGATCGACAGCTCG
>Ga0070737_10005396_pt1 | contig 12236 bp, 8 predicted proteins | sample Coa_R1_10_FD_66438 | JGI IMG/M metagenome (GOLD analysis project Ga0070737, IMG submission 66438) | Surface soil microbial communities from Centralia Pennsylvania, which are recovering from an underground coalmine fire - Coalmine... | ecosystem: Environmental > Terrestrial > Soil > Unclassified ... | reverse complement strand
CCTGTCGGAGAGCCGGATGCGGGAAATCCGCACGTCCGGTTCGATGAGCGGGGACGGGAAACGAGGCCGCTATTTTGTTGCTATCGCGCCCGCCCTCGACTCTACCTGTCGCTCAGAATGTCAGGTGAAGGCGCTGACTGTGGCTGCCCACTCTTTCGGCGATGAGGTTTCCTATTGCTCTCGCTTTGGATGGATGAAGTATAGTAAGCAGAAGGAATCCAGTGATCTGAGGTGATCCAGGAATAATGGCCAAAACGATTGTTGTTGTCGAAGACCTGATTTTCCTTTCCAAGATTCAGCAGACGGCAAAGCTGGTGAATGCGGAAATTGAGACCGCCCGGCTTGACGATTTGCCGGCCAGTCTCTCCCAGGCTCCGGCTCGCGCCATCATCCTTGATCTCAATCACCGCTCAGGGCGCGCGGTTGAAGCGCTCCGAACTTTGAAGTCCGACCCCTCGACGAAGAATATTCCGGTTATTGGCTTTGTCTCGCACGTGCAGGATGGTGTGGTAAGGGCCGCGCGGGAAGCGGGTTGCGACACGGTAATGGCTCGCTCAGCCTTTGTCCAGAAGCTTCCCGAATTGCTTCAGAAGCACAACCGACAGTAAAGGCCGGAGGCTATATCAAAAACAGTGATCAATGACGAGTGATGAGTGATGAGCAGAAAAATCAATGAAAGGTGCTGGTTGCTTTTTCTCGTCACTTTCCACTCATCACTGCCGTTGGGATTCCTTGCGGAGTTTATTCTGAATCGAAATACGGAGATTCTTCGCTTCGCTCGCTCAGAATGACAGTAGGAGAATTCAGGATGGCACGCGAAGGACTCAGAATGGCAAGGTGCAGAACTGTTTTTCAGCAACCTGCCAGAACCCGCTGACTTCAGACAACGTCATGCACCACGTCGGTGGGTTTAGCGACGCAGGCGTAAAGCGTGGGAAGGAAGAAGATACTGATGGCCAGGGAAAGGCTCAGGCCGCCGACAATGACGATGGCGAACGGGCGTTGAGAATCTGAGCCGATGGCGTGCGAAAGCGCGGCCGGGAGCAATCCCAGCGTAGCCACCAACATCGTCATCATGATGGGTCGCAGGCGCAACTGGCAAGCTTCCACAATTGCATCTTCCAACGCAAGCCCACGCGCGCGTAGCTGGTTGATGTATTCCAGCATCACCAGGCCAATCTGGGTGGATACCCCGAACAGGGCGAGCAATCCGACTCCGGAAGACACGCTGAAATAAGTGCCTGTAACCAGCAATGCGATGAGGCCGCCGAGAGGCGCCAATGCCACATCCAGCAGAATCACCCACACCCATTTGAATGAATCGAAGGCGGCGTAAACCAATAGGGCGATAATGAGCAACGTCAGAGGAATAATGATCTCAAGACGTTTGTTGGCAGCCACTTCATTGGCATATTCGCCGGCCCAATCGATTCGATAGCCGCTGGGCAGCTTCACCTTGTTGTTGACCTCCTCGATGGCTTGCCGGACTGTACTGCCCAGGTCACGCCCTCGGACGCTGTATTTGACGGCGATATAGCGCTCATTCCCTTCGCGATAAATCATGGATGCGCCTTCCTGGACTTTGATATCGCAAACCTGCCCGAGCGAGATTCGCGCGCCGGAAGGTGACAATATCCGAATATCGGCAATATCCTGCACCGTCTGCCGATAAGGCTTTTCATAACGCACCACGAGGTCAAATCGTTGGTCGCCAATGAGTATTTGACTGACCGTTTTTCCTCCGACGGCTGTTTCAACCGCATCCTGAATGTCAGAGACATTGATGCCGTAACGGCCTGCCAGTTCGCGATTCACAATGAGGTTGACGTTGGGTTGTCCCATGACTCGAAATACGCCGAGGTCTGCGATTCCCGGTATGCGCCGCATCACATCAGCGATTTCATCGGCTTTGGCTTCGAGGGTTTTGAGATCGGTTCCATAGATTTTGACCGCCAGGGCTCCTTTCACGCCACTGACGGCTTCATCGACATTATCTTCGATCGGCTGCGAGAAGTTCCAAATGACGCCGGGAATGGTCGATTCCAGCTTCTGATCCAACGCGGCGATGAGCTTGTCCTTATCAGAGCGGTAAGGTTCGGGCCACTGCTTTTGGGGTTTCAAGCCCACGTAATACTCGGTGTTGAAGAAGCCGGTGGAGTCTGTCCCATCGTCGGGGCGACCGACCTGGCTGACGATTTCTGTGGTCTCAGGAAACGAGGCAAATATGAGCCGGGCCTGGTGGACGATCCGTTCGCCTTCCGAAGGGCCCGTGCTTGCCGCGAGTGTTCCGCGCGCCCAGATGGCGCCTTCATCGAGATGCGGCAGGAATTCAGAGCCAATGATGCCGCTTGTGGCCAGGTAAATCATCACCGCAAAAAGCGCTCCGGCGCCTGCGAGCGTGGCTTTGCGATGGCGAAGGCACCAGCGCAGGGCGGCGCGATAACGCGCGCCGAGAAACAACAGGATGGGATTGTGCCATTCTTCGACGTGCCGGCGCAGAAGCAGGCTGGAAAGAACCGTTGAGATGACCAGGGCGAAAATCAGGCCGCCCAGCAGCGCAAAGGCCACCGTCCAGGCCATCGGATGAAACAGCTTTCCGGCCACGCCCTGAAGGGTGAAGATGGGAAGATAGGCGGTAATGATAATCAGGATTGCGTAAAAAACAGGGCGCTGAACTTCGTGCGCAGCCCAGTAGATGATTTCTCCAATGTTCTTATGTTTCCATTCGCGCAAGCTGATCAGGCGCAGGATATTCTCCACCATGACGACGGTTCCATCCACCACCATGCCAAAGTCCAGAGCGCCAAGCGAGAGAAGGTTTGCCGGAATATGACTCAAATCCAGGCACGTGGCGGCAAATAGAAGCGAAAAAGGGATAGTGGTGGCAACGATCACGGCGCTGCGGATGTTTCCCAGAAAGAAAAAAAGCAGGACCGTCACCAGGAGGAATCCATCGGTGAGATTTCTCAACACCGTATCCGTGGTGTATTGGATCAGATCGCCGCGATCGAGATAAGGCACAATTTTGACCCCGGGAGGAAGGACATGACGATTCAGCTCAGTTACCTTCTCTTCAATGCCCCGAAGCGTTGAGTCTGTTTGAGCGCCTTTGCGGAGCAGCACAATCCCTTCCACCACGTCGTTATCGTCCACAATGGTTCCGTCCGGGTTGCGGACGGTCTTCCCGATCTGGCCGAGCCGTATGGCATGACCCTGAATCACCTCGCCGACATCGCGCACCCGCACGGGAGTGCCATTCTGCACCTTGAGCACGGCGGCTGCGATGTCCTGAGTGTTCTGCATCAACCCCACAGCCCGCACGTTAAAGGCTTGCTGGCCGTGCTCCACGAAGCTTCCTCCGGCATTGGTATTGTTTGCCGCGAGGACCTGCTCAACCTGGCTCAGAGTAAGGTCGTAATTGATCAGTTGTTCAGGATTGATGAGCACCTGGTATTGGCGGGTGAGCCCTCCGAAACTCGAGACATCGACAACCCCAGGCACGGATTTGAATTGCCTTTCGAGGACCCAATCCTGAAGCGTTTTCAACTGCATTAAGTCGTAGCGAGGATTTGTGCTTTCAAGCGTGTACCAATAGATCTGGCCCACGGGGCTGTAGTCGGGCCCCAACATGGGTTGAACATTGGCGGGCAATACAACCCCGGACAGGCGCTCGAGGACCTGTTCCCGATTAAGCAGGTCGTCTGAATTGTCGGTGAAAATCATGGTGACCACGGAGAGGCCAAAAAGGGATTGCGAGCGCAGGTCCACCATGTGGGCAATGCCATTCATCTCGATTTCAATCGGAACCGTGATCTGTTGCTCCACTTCCTCGGCAGCATGTCCCGGCCACTGAGTAATCACCTGGACCCAAGGGGGAGCGACATCGGGATAAGCTTCAACCGGCAGGCGGTGGAACGAGATGATCCCCCAAACAAGCAGGGCTATCCCGAGGCTGAGCATGAGCCATTTCTCTCGAAGGGCGAAATCGACGATTCGTTGGACCATCGTTACTTTTCCGCCTCAACCGTCTGAGCAAATTGCAGTGAATTGGCTACCACTTTTTCGCCGGGTTCGAGTCCGCTCAGAATCTCCTGATAGCCTCCTGGCACGGCGGTTCCCGCCTGAACCGGCCGGCGCTCAAAGAGACCCAGTCCGGTGGGAACAAAGACCCAATATTGATCGTGCAGTTGGAAGAGCGCTGAGCTTGGAACCACCATCCGGGAAACCAGCTTGCGGGAGACGATCTTCACAGTTGCAAACATCTGCGGGCGCAGCGTTCCGCGTGGATTATCCAGGACAATCCGCACCGCGGCTGTCCGTGTCGAGGGGTCGAGCACCCGGGAGATGTTATCAACCTGGCCCCGAAAAACGCGGTCGGGAAAGGCATTGAAACGGACTTCAGCGAAATCGCCCAGATGCACCTTGCCAAGGTCGTTTTCATAAACGTTGGAAAGAACCCAGACCCGCGAGAGGTCAGCAATCGTAAACAGCGCCGAGGAGCTATCGACGGACTTCACGGCTTCGCCCGGCGAGATGTTCTGCTCCACAATTGTGCCTGAAATCGGAGCTTTGACTTCAATGAGCGGGGAGAGGTGATGGAGGTCCGCGCCAAGGATGCGGAGTTGTTGCGCCGCAGTTGCGAGGTCAGCCCGGCTCTTTTGCTCCGCGTCTTCAGCCTGTTGCAAATCCTTTAAAGAAATGGCGCCGTGCGAATAGAGTTCCTGAGCGCGGACGAGAGCTTCATGGCTGAATTGTTCGTCCGCCTGAGCCTTTAAGTAAACGTTGATGTCGGCGGAGAGGTCAGGGCTGTGAATCAGCAGAAGCGGCTGGCCCTTTTCAACATATCTTCCTAGCTCGGTTTTTACCTCCATCACCCGTCCGGCGGCGAGGGAGTAGACGTGAACCGTCCGGTTCACGTCAGGAACTACGATTCCCGGAAGCGTGAGCACCGTGGGAAGCGGCCGCATCCCGACGACTGCCAGCGGAAAGAGTTGAGGACGCTGCACGCGAAAGGCATTGCCCGCAGCCGGTTGCTCCATCACGCTCGACGAGGGTTTCGTCGGTTGATCAGACTGGCGCGGACGGCAGCCGGTAAGGGTCAATAAAACTGCGACGGCGAGCGCTAAAGTTACGCGCACTGTGAGTTCTTTATTCATTGCAGTTGCCGGCTAAACGCAATCGGAACGCTGGGATATGAAATCCGCGCGCCGATGGGAACGAGAAAAACCACAAGGCCAAGCTTGTTCTTTCACTTCAGGCAGATCAGCTCTGAAAGACGAATGCCCCTTGCGGAGTGTTTATTCCTGTCGAGCGCATCTCCAACCGAAAAGGTGGAGATGCGGCTCGGCATAAGAACCAGAATCCGCAAATAAGGGTTGGCCGAGCGGCGATTGGAGTTTGGGTTTATAGGAGGGTGTAGCTTGGAGGCGCGCGGCCTGTAGCGGCGGGCGACAGAAGCCCCTGGTGGTGAAACCAGGAGGGGTGAACAAGTGGAATATAACGAAGGGTCGGGGAAACGCCACGGCTCGTAGCCGCCTGAAAGTTACTCAGAACCTCAAGCAGTTGAGCGAGAAAATAACTCGCATGGCTGTGAGATGAATGAGATTCAGCAATGCTCTCGGCGTAAGTCGATTGCCAAATCGCCGGAAGTTGTTGCAGGCTAACCAGGTCGTCGCTGGCCGAGAGGCAAGGGAAAAGCGCCAGAGTGGCCGCCAGAACGGCTATCCCATGCTTGAGGCGCACACGCGCGTGAGGAGCGCGCCGGCGGGATACTTCGCGGATCAACCACACGCTCAGGGATGCGCTGACCACCCCGATCCAGAGCAGATTTAGAACAGTTTCAGGAGTCATTCCAACTAAAAACACTAACAAAATGCCGCTCGATCTTCAACCAATCTGCCTGCGTCATGCTCTGCTTTGTTCCACAACATCGACAATCGCATGGTTGATCAGGCTGGGCGCAGATTTGACCGGAGCAAGATTCTGGGATATGCTCGCTCCAACTCTTAAGGAGCGCAATCCCGGTGCATTCCAATCTCAGCCTGACGGACTGGCTCAATCTTTCTATCCTCGTGGGCATCTTCCTGACGAATCTTGTCGTCCTGAATGCCCTGTCGAGGAAAGCAGCGAGTGATGCAAACGTTCGCGATATCTGCTTGGCTCATGTCTTCTGGACGGCAAACTGGCTCGTGTGGTTTTTTGCATGGCTCGTTCACTTCAAGAGCACGAACTTGATTGTTGCAGACCTGCTGGATGATATCGGAGCCTTTTTTCTGATCGTTTTTGCTATAACCTTTGCCGGAGGATTCAGCAAACTGAAAGCCTATTGGTTTGTGATTGCGGGCTTTTTCATTATGGATGTGGTCTGGCTTGGGAGCGCCAGCGTCGTGACGCCGGACTCGGTTAACCTGGTGTCAGCTTCGAGTTTTAAGGAATGGGTGTTGAGCCTGGGCAGCGCAAGCCCTGAAGATATCATCTTTCGCCGCACCATCGTCTTCGCGCCTTCGCTTTGCCTGGTGATTGTGGCGTTGGGGCTGGTTGCCTGGTCCTTCGTTCAGCGCTTCAAGGAGTGGCAACTGAGCGCCCTCATGGCTTTGCTTACCGGAGTTTATGCTATCCTGCACGTTGCCCTTTTTCAAGCCAACTTTTTCATCCCGGCGCTCAACTTTCATCAGCATGTGGAAATTCTGTTTTTGGCATGGCGCGTGGTCCTTGTCCTGCTGTATTCATTTCTGATACTAAGTTCCGCCGGAATTGAGATACAGTCGCAGCGCATCATCGCCTTGCTGGGCACTGTAGGATCGGTAGTTTCTACGATTGTCGCCCTCAGAAGCTTCATTTTTGGGAAATAGGAAGATTGAAGACTCTTACCCTGTTGCTTGCGTCTCTGTCTCTGTTAGCGATTTTGATGACTGGCGCTTCTGCCGCAATTGCAAACTCCCTGCCAGAGATTGGAAGCGTGGTCATCGTGTTGTATTCCCACGATGAAATTGTTATGGCGGCAGACAGCCGGGTGGTCAACGAGCAGACGGGCCAGTACCGGGGCGACTACTGCAAGATCGTCACGCCCGGCGCCGGGTTTATCTATGGAGCGACTGGAATTACAGAAACTGCCGGGGCGTTCGACGCCGCGGGGTTAGTCAGGCGATTATTTCGTGAAGAAGGTCGTAATTCTGAAGAGGGTTTTATCCAAGGAATCGCGATGAAATGGGCCAATGCGATGGAACAGAACCTTGCAAGACTGCCTGCCAACCGCCTGAGGCAATCTGCAGGAGAAGGCCGAGGAGCGGGTGCGCTCAACTGCGCGATGTTTGCCGGAGTCGAGCCTTCAGGCGAACTCGCTTTGGCTCGCGCTCGGCTGTTTTATCGAGGCGTTTCTGGTGGCGGGATTCCCAGGGTTGCGGCGGAAATCACTCCGATCCCGCTGGATAAGCCTGGCATCAACATTGCGGGGTGCGGTGATGTGGATGTGCTCAAAAGCATTGTTCCGCCGCGAACCGCATGGGCGAAATCGGAAGTGGAGCGGTGGCAGCGCTTCACGGGCGATGCCAAAGCCAAAATCGCGATTCGGCTGGTGCAGTTGACCATCGACCGCGAGAGGCCAAGGCAGTTTGGTTCCCAGGAGATTGTGCCGGTCGGTGGTCAGATCGACGCGGCGGAAATCGTTCCAGAGAGACCTGTGAGATGGATTCAGCGCAAAGCAAACTGTCCGGCTGAATAAGGGTTGAACGAAGCATGAGCTAAAGGAAAGATAGGCTTGTCAGCAGGACTCGAATCAGCAAAATGCTACACTCTTGTTATGGACATCGAAAAAGCGATGCAGTTCATTATCGAGCATCAGGCGCGCCACGGGGCTGCCATCCAGCAGCTTGACGAACGCCTGGTCAGGCTCGGGGGCCTGGTTGAAACCAACACCGGCATGATCCGCCAATTGGTGGATGTCAGCCTGTCTCTGGCGAATACTGTTCAACAGTTAGGTGAAGAGACTGACCGGCGTATCCGGGAGCTTACAGAATCCCAGGCTCACTCCGACCGCCGCCTGGACGCCCTGATTAATGTGGTAGACAAGCTCGCCCGGCGTAATGGCGATAAACTTCAATGAACCATTAGCCCCTTCTGCCATCCTAGGTCTTGCGGAATTTCCCTCCCACAACTCAGCTTTTGCTGATCCTGCCAGTTGAGATCAAATTGCCCGTTCGATGCATCGGCGACTCCCGCGTGGTCCTTACTCTGATTTCGCTTGGCCAGTGATTGCTATTTACCTTTGCCGGAACCATATCTCTCCTGCGCCGAAGCGGCTTTTTATCGCAGGCTGATATTAGCGCGGGCAGCCGCGCACAACAGACTCGTTTGTTTTCTGCTGCATCACGCGCCGAATTATCGCCGGATCATCCAGCGGGGCAGAAGGCGGCTCGGCAACCGGCTTAAGCCCTTTTTCGATGACTTTTGCGGGATCGAAAACGCGGAGATCGGAAGGAATAGCCTCGTAAGGCGCAAAATCAGGAATATCGGTGAAGCGGTCGAAAAGATCGGTCGCGGCTGCATCGTATTGATTCAGCCAGGGCAGACCGAAAATCAGGTCGAAGGTTTTGAGGATGCTCATGAAATCCGTATGCACGAGGGAGACGCCGCGACGCGAATACGGGCTGATCACCAGCAGAATGCTGCGATGCGCGTCCACGTGGTCTGTGCCCGACTGCGCGTCGTCTTCGGTTACGAAAATCGCCATGTGCTTCCAATACCGGCTGTGAGAAAAAACCTCGACCAGCTTTCCGAGCGCCAGATCATTATCAGCGACGTAGGAAGCCCGAAATGGATACCCTTCTGAGGGTCGCGGCTTCGCGGTGTGATCCTGCGGCAGCCACATGGAAATAAACTGCGGCAGCGGTTCGCGGCCGCTGGCATAACGACTCTGCCACTCGATCATGAACTGTTGAAAGCGGTATTGGTCCGAGATATTGGTATTGAAATTCGGATAGATGCGCGAGGTGTTTTCAAACAGCGGCTCAGGCATGGGAATGTTCACCGATTCGCGGACGCCGGTAGGTTCCATGTCGGAATCTTCGTCGTAGCCTGCCAACTCGAGACCTTCCCCGTAATTGCGGAAGCTGATGTGATGCCGGGCCAGATGTTCCCAGAGCGAGCCGGTTTCGAGGTAATCCTCGGGCCAGGGGCTCGTCGAGCCGATTTCAAGCCGTCCGGGCGCCTTTGAGTCCGGCTTCCAATCGAATTCTCCTCCGTAAGCAGCCGGCCAGCTTGACTCAAAGAGGACATTCGGATAATTGCCCACCAGCCAGTGATGGCCATCCACGGAGACGTCCGAGTCGACGTAAAAATTATCGCTGATGCCGAAGCGTTCGGCCAGCGCGTGCGCATTGGGCGTCACCCGGACATCGCGGAAGGCCAGGCCCAAAGACTTGTTTTCGACGCACGCCTCGTCGCCGTATTCAGCAAGGTCCGGATCTCCGTTCACCGCCTTCCCGTTCACTTCTTTCAGATCTCCAAACACCTGGTCGAAGGTGCGGTTTTCCCTGATGATAAAAATGACGTGACGAATCTTTTCGCTGGCCGTGCCGGGCGGAGGAATGGGAAAATCCGGCGAGCGGCGGTCGGGGTGAGCCAGAGGCAGAAAGCCGTTGTTTGTCAGCACCTGCTCTGTTTCAGCGCTGAGCGGGGAAGTCGATTGGGACCCTGTGATTGCGCGCTGGTTTGCAGCCTCGGCGGAGAGATGGAGAAGGTTGATGATGGAAACCGTCCCTTTGGTGATGTCACCGATATACGTACCCTCAGGACCTTTATGGAAATCTGGCCCGCCATTCGGGCCAGCGCCAAAGCCCTTGGCGTTCGTCACATAGAGAGTCTTACCATCAGGGCTGAGCGCCACGCGCGCCGGAAACCAGCCTGTAGGAATGTAGCCTAAAACCTCATTATTTCGCGTATCGATCACAGCCACAGCATTGATTCCAGCGCAAGCGACGTAGAGCGCGCGACCATTGGGGCTGAGCGCCAGACCAAAAGGCAGCACGCCCCGCAGTCCTTTTAAAGCCGGAGCGGGCTCGAGCAGGATCGTTTTCTGGATTTGACCGCTGTGCGCATCGATAATCGTAATGCTATCCTGGCTGGCGTTGCTGACATAAATCCGCTGCCGTGTGGCCACAATGCCGCACGGGCTGCTGCCTCCCACAGACCCAGGCCCAACCGGGATGCCGGTTCTTATCTTGAACTTGACCACAGGCCCCGCCGGATTCGAGACATCGATCGCCCAGATGGAATTTGAGAGCAACGTGTTGGGGTTGCCCAGGCCGGGAATCTTTCTTCCCTCGACAATGGCGCCCTGCTCGGCCTGCGGCGACGGGAAACCGAAGGGAGGAAAAGTCAATCCGGTCGCGCGAAGATGTTTCGGATCATAACCAGGCACGAGCGAATAGCGGAACATTCCCGCATTGGAGACGTAAAGGGTGTGACCATCGGGCGCGAACGCGATCCCGAAGGGCAAATAACCCACCGGCTGGCCGGCGATGATTTTTCCCGACCGCGTGCTGAAGATCACTAACCGAAAGTGAGCGATGTCCAAAGCATACAGGTGAAGGCCGTCCGGGGAAAGCTTCAGATCCCCAGTCAGGCTGTCGTGAAATTCCGAGCCGCCGAAGCTACCGTTCAGGCTCAGCTCTCCTGTGCGGCGATGCCGCCGGAGGTCAAAAATCCCAATCTCGCCATTGTTGCCTTCGGAAACGTAAGCGGTCCGGTTGTCGGGGCCAATGGCTGCGCCAAGATAAACGCTCTTGGGATCTGCATCGGAGGGCTTGAAACCAGGAGGAATCTGCGCGACCCGGGGATGCGAGCGGCCAAGGTGAGTGATGATGGAGATGGAGAACGGCGCCGTGCCGCTGTTCACGGTGATTAACGTTTTGCCGTTGGGACTGAGCGCGAGGCCATAGGGATGCGGCGCCACCGTCACCTGAACGCCACGCGGCGTGATCAGCCGTCCGTTGGGGAGAATCGTAACTGCGGATCGATTGATGTGGGTGGCACGGGTTCCAGCGGGCGCTTCGAGCTGGGCGGTCGCGCCGACCTGAAGCGCATTGCCTTTTGGTAGCGCTGGCGAGAAGAGGCACATGAAAAGAACGGCGAGCAGAAGTAACCACAGCCAGCGAATTGTCATCTCCTGATTTCGTCTCCTGAGAATGAATGCCGAGACAGGTCCTCTCAGGTTGCTGAAAAACATTTTTAGTGCCTGTCATCCTGAGCGTAGCGAAGGATCCCGGCATTTATTTTCAATGGAATACAGGAATGCTTCGCTGCGCTCAGCATGACAATTCGACTTTTTTCAGTAACCTGCAAAGCGCTGAGAGACGAACGAAGAATGTAATGATGGGTCACATTTTCTTGTCTCTCGCCTCTCGTCTCCTGCCTCTGCCTTCTTACAATGCCTGCTCGTAGAGCGCTGCCATATCCGATTCGGTGCAAGGCCTTGGGTTGAGCAGATGGCAGGCATCCTCCATCGCCTTCTTCGAGAGGGCGGGGATCATGTCGCGCGTGATTCCAAGCGTGCTGAGCCGATCAGGGACGCTGACTTCCTTAAGGAGTTGCCGAATCCGCTCGATCACCGCAGTAGAAGCCTCCGTCGCAGATGCGCACGTTCCGTCCAAACCCATGGCTTGCGCGATATCCCGCAGCCGCTCTTCACACGCAGGGCGATTAAATTCGAGGACGTACGGCAGGAGTATGCCGTTCGTCGTTCCGTGATGCAGGCCGCCAATGGAAGAAAGCGGATGGGCGAGCGAGTGAGTTACCCCTAAACCCTTCTGGAAGGCCACGGCGCCCATGAGGGAGGCCATCATCATACTTGTCCGCGCGGCAAGGTTGCGGCCATCATGAACCGCAAGGGGAAGATTTTTCACGGCCAGGCGTATGCCGTAAAGGGCGATGGCATCACACAGAGGTTGGTAACCCTTCGCCAAGTACGCCTCTACGTTGTGAGTAAGTGCGTCGAGGCCCGTTCCCGCAGTGATGCCAGGCGGCAGGCCGAGCGTCAGTTCCGGGTCATCCAGGGCGACACTGGGAATCAGGTGAGGGCTGAAAATCACGGTCTTGCGGTCGGTGGACTTGAGCAGGATGACGGCGCTGCGTCCCACTTCGCTGCCGGTCCCGGATGTTGTGGCAATGGCGATCATTGGCGGGAGATTGGCCGTAATCCGGTCGCTGCCGTTTGCCTGGTCGTCGTATTGCGCGAGAGG
>Ga0070737_10005395_pt1 | contig 12238 bp, 8 predicted proteins | sample Coa_R1_10_FD_66438 | JGI IMG/M metagenome (GOLD analysis project Ga0070737, IMG submission 66438) | Surface soil microbial communities from Centralia Pennsylvania, which are recovering from an underground coalmine fire - Coalmine... | ecosystem: Environmental > Terrestrial > Soil > Unclassified ... | reverse complement strand
CGTCAGGCGCAGCGGCGTCGTGTCGCCGGCGCCGAGCGCCATCGAATACTCGCGCGGCATGTGGTCCATGATGCCGAACCGCTCGACGGTCTTGGCAATCGCGTTCATGCCGATCATCACCGCGACGCGCGCGGTCGCCGCGTTCAGCGAGTGTTCGAGCGCCACCCGCAGCGGGACGACGCCGCGGTATTCGTTGGCATAATTGGTCGGGGTCCAGGGCGGCAGCCCCGGCCCGATATTGATCGACACCGGCGCATCGAGCACCAGGGTCGACGGGGTGAAGCCGTGTTCAAGCGCGGTCAGATAGACAAAGGGCTTGATCGCCGAGCCGGGCTGCCGCTGCGCCTGGATCGCCCGGTCGAACTGGCTGACCGCGAAGCTGAAGCCGCCGGAAAGCGCCAGCACGCGCCCGGTATGCGGATCGAGCGCGACGAGGGCGCCGGAGACCAGCGGCACCTGGCATAGCGTGAACAGCCCCGGCCGTGCCGTCCGCGCGGAGGCGTGCGGCGACCACGGCGCGATGATCGGCGCGACCATGACGACATCGCCCGGCTTGACGACGTCGGCGGCGCGTTGCGGGCTCGGTCCGAGGCGGCCCTCGGCATGGCGCCGTCTCGCCCAGCGCAGTTCGGAGAACGGAATCCGCCCGCGCGTGCCGTCGGCAAAGCCGATCGCGGCGCCATCGGTGTCGTCGTGCAGGACCACCGCGAGCCGCCAGCCGACATCGTTCGCGACCGCCGGCACCGGGACGCGGCCGAGCCTTGCCGCCCAATCGCCGGCAGGGTCGATATGGGTGACCGGCCCGCGCCACCCGTCATGGCTGCGGTCATAGGCGATCAGGTGCTGGCGCAGCGCGGCGTCGGCGGCCGCCTGCATTTTCGGATCGAGGCTGGTGCGCACCGTGAGGCCGCCCTCATACAGCATCTTCTCGCCATAGCGGGCGAGCAGCTCGCGCCGCACCTCTTCGGCAAAATAGGGGGCGCTGACCTCCTCGGTCGGGCGCCGGCTCTTCAGCACGATCGGCTCCGCCTTGGCGGCGGCCGCCTGCTGCGGCGTCACATAGCCGTCCTCGACCATGCGATCGATGACCCAGTCGCGCCGCGCCTTGGCGGCCTGGGGGAAGCGCCGCGGGTCGTAGCGGCTTGGCGCCTTCGGCAGGCCGGCGAGAAACGCCGCCTCGGCCAGCGTCAGCCGGTCGAGCGGCTTGTCGAAATAGGTCAGCGCGGCGGCGGCGACGCCATAGGCCCCGGAACCCAGATAGATCTGGTTCAGATACAGTTCGAGGATGCGGTCCTTGGGAAGCGCCGCATCGAGCCGGGTGGCAAGCAGGATCTCCTTGATCTTGCGGGCGAGCGACAGCTTGTTCGTAAGCAGCATGTTCTTTGCGACTTGCTGGGTGATCGTCGAGGCGCCGATCGGCCGGCGATGCTCGCTCAGGCGGCCGATATCGGTGATGGCGGCGCGCAGGATCGACACCGGGTCGATGCCGTGCTCGATATAGAAATTTTTATCCTCGGCCGCGATAAACGCGTCTTTGACGAGCGGCGGGATCGCCTCTATCGGCACGAACAGGCGCCGCTCGCTCGCGTATTCGGCCAACAGCCGGCCGTCCCCGGCATAAATGCGGGTCATAATCGGCGGCTCGTAATGGGCGAGCTGCTGGTAATCGGGCAGATCACGCCCAAAATACCATAGTGTGATGCCAATCACGCCGCACCCGGCTATGGCCGCGAGAACGGTGCAGACAAACAGGAATCTGATCAGCTTGACCATCGGCGGATGCGATACGGCCGGCTCCCGCAAAATCACTTGCCGGGGCGCCGGCTCCCCTGGAAACGCGCCTCTTATGCGCCAACCGCATCGGCATGGGAAGGAGGTTTTGCCGGGCCGCCGCCAGGCCCGGCGCTGCAGCCCGCGCCGACATGCGGAAATCGTTGTAGCGGGCGGCCCTCCTATGTAAATTGGCCGCCGCGAAACCCATCGCCGCCCGCCGGCCGGGTGCGATGCCCGGCGCGCTGTGACGCAAGCTCGTACAATCGGCATGATGATCGTGCCGCCGCCTCGGGTCACAGCGCCGGACGCGAAATTGAGCAACCCCGAGCCGTCCCCTGACGAGACGCCCATGACCGAGAGAGCGCCGGTCCGCAATCAGAGACGTTCAGGCCGCGGCGGCTTTTCTGCCCCCATCATCGCGCCGCCGGCCGGATTCGATGCGGCCGCAAGGGCGCGTCCCGGAGTTATGCCCGAATGGCAAAACGCATGCTCATTGATGCCACGCATCCGGAAGAGACCCGGGTGGCTGTCATCACCGACAATCGTCTGGAAGAATTCGATTTCGAATCTTCCACAAAAAAACAGGTAAAGGGCAATATCTATTTAGCAAAGGTGACGCGGGTTGAACCGTCCCTGCAGGCCGCCTTTGTCGATTACGGGGGGAACCGTCATGGTTTCTTGGCTTTCAGCGAAATTCATCCGGACTACTATCGGATCCCGGTAGCAGACCGAGAAACCGACGAAGCCCGAGCGGCGCCGACCGAGCCGGCCGAGGCCGGCGCCGAGAAAGGGGAGGAGGCCGGAGTTCCGCTCGAAACCGCCCTGCCGGAGCCGGTGCCGCTCCCGGAACGCGGCGCGGCCGATGAGGAAATTGCCGAGGCCGAGCTTGCCGTTGCGGAAGAGGCGCCGCCCGCGGAGGGGGAAGGGGGGGCTTCCGCGGAAGCGCTCTCCTCATGGGTAACGGCGGTCGGCAACGGCGCGGCCTGGGATACCGAGACTGCGGCCGAATGGGAGGGAGCGACGGAAGCCACCGCGGCCGCGCCGCCGGATGCGCAGGCGCGGCCGGCTGAAGAGCCTGCCCGCACCCTCGCCCTCAGAGCCGAGGGGGAGGCGGCGCTGACCCTCTCCGGCAACGTTCCGGCGGGCGAGGAGCGCGCCGAGGGCGACGCCGAGGCCGAAACCGTCGAGACGATCGGCGGCGACGAGCTCGACGAGGCCGAAACCCACCGCTCGCGGCCGCTGCGCACCTACAAGATCCAGGAGGTCATCAAGCGCCGCCAGATCATGCTGGTGCAGGTGACAAAGGAGGAGCGCGGCAACAAGGGCGCCGCTCTGACCACCTATCTCTCGCTCGCCGGGCGCTATTGCGTGCTGATGCCGAATTCCGGCCGCGGCGGCGGCGTCTCGCGCAAGATCACCAATATGGCCGATCGCCGGCGGCTCAAGGAGATTCTGGAGGAGCTCGACATCCCGGAGGGGATGGGGGTCATCGTCCGCACCGCCGGCGCCGAACGCTCGAAGGCCGAGATCAAGCGCGACTATGAATATCTGCTGCGGCTGTGGAACGAGATCCGCGATCTGACACTGCGCTCGACGGCGCCGGCGCTGATCTATGAGGAAGGCAATCTGATCAAGCGCTCGATCCGCGATCTTTATACGCGCGACATCGACGAGGTGTTGGTCGAGGGCGAAGAGGGCTATCGCACCGCGAAAGCCTTCATGAAGATGCTGATCCCAAGCCACGCCCGGCGCGTACAGCCCTATCGCGATCCGCAGATCGGGCTGTTCCACCGCTTCCAGGTGGAAAGCCAGATCGATGCGATCCATTCGCCGATCGTGCAGCTGCGCTCGGGCGGCTATCTGGTCATCAACCAGACCGAGGCGCTGGTCGCGATCGACGTCAATTCCGGCCGCGCGACGCGCGAGCGCAATATCGAGGAAACCGCGCTGCGCACCAATCTCGAAGCCGCCGAGGAGATCGCCCGCCAGCTCCGTCTGCGCGACCTTGCCGGGCTGATCGTCATCGACTTTATCGACATGGAGGAGCATCGCAACCAGTTGGCGGTCGAGCGACGCCTCAAGGAGGCGCTGAAGAGCGACCGGGCCCGCATCCAGGTCGGGCGGATCAGCCCGTTCGGCCTGCTCGAGATGTCGCGCCAGCGGTTGCGGCCGTCGCTGACCGAGGCTTCGACCCAGCCCTGCCCGCATTGCGGCGGCACCGGTTTCATCCGTTCGACCGAATCGACGGCCCTCTATGTGCTGCGCTCGATCGAGGAAGAGGGGATCCGGCGCCGCTCGGCCGAAATCTGCGTCTATGTGCCGACCGCGGTGGCGCTTTATATCCTCAATCAGAAGCGCGACTCGCTGATCCGGCTGGAGGGGCGCTATGGGCTGCACGTGCTGGTGGCGCGCGATGATACGCTGATCCCGCCGGCCTTCCGGATCGAACGCCTGCGGCCCTACGAGGCCGCCGAGGCGGCCGCGAGCGCGCCGGCTCCGCTGACCCAGGCGGCGCCCGAGAGCGAGGCGGAAGAGGCCGAGCCGGTCGAAACGGCGGCGCGCGGGGCCGAGGCCCTGGCCTCCGCGGAAGAGGAAGAGGAGGAGCGCGTTCGCAGCCGCCGTCGCCGCCGCCGGCGGCGGCGGTCCGAGCCCGGCCAGCGCCCCCATCGCTATGCGGCCGGCGAGGAGCGCGCGGGCGAAGAGGGCGCCGGCATCGCCGCAGAGGCGCGGGCGGCGGCCGAGGGCGGGGGCGAGGAGGAGAGCGAAGCCGAAGCGCGCCGCCGTCGGCGCGGTCGGCGCGGCGGTCGGCGCCGCTCCCGGCGCGGAACGCCCGGGAGCGAGGCTCCCCGTCCGGCGGCCGAGATGATCGAAGCGCTGCCGCCGGCGGAAGACGTCGAAGGACCGTCGGACCAGCCGCGCGAGACGGGCGAGACATGGAGCGCGGCGGCGCCCGCAAGCGCGCTCGAGACGGCAAGCCTGCCGGCCGTCGCCGGCGAGGGCGAGGGGGAGGCGGCGGCGCAGATGCCCGCCGCCCCCGAGGCCGCGGCGGAGGATTCGCCGCCCGCTCCGCCGGCGGCACAGCCCGAGGAGAGCGCGCCCGGCCCGCAGCAGAGCGAAGAGCAGGCGCCCCCATCCCGGCCGCCGCTGCCGGTGCAAATGATCACGGAAAGGCCGGCGAATCCGCGCCGGGGATGGTGGCAGCGCGCGATGCACTCTTGAGAGCGCGCCCGCTCCTCTCCCGCGCCGGGAAGGTCGCGCCGCGGGCGTATCGCTTGCCCCCGCCCTGCCGCATTTCTATTCTAGGAGAAGCGGATCGGCATGCCTTCGCCTCTCGGGCATGAGGCGCCCGCCGGTTTTGGAAGCGGCTGTCATGGGCTTTGGTGCGACCCTCAGAACCACGGTCCTCGCCCTGGCGGCGATATCGGTCGGTTTCCTTGGGCCCGCCGTCGCGCATGACGGCTCGGGCGGGATGACGGTTCTGCGCGATACCGAGATCGAGGCCGACATCCATACGATGATGACCCCGATCTGGCGGGCGGCGGGGCTCGATCCCGATGCCGTGCACGTCTATGTCGTCGCCGACCCGACGATCAATTCGTTCGTCGCCGGCGGTCAGAACATTTTCATCAACAGCGGCCTGCTGCTGCACGCCGACACCCCGAACCAGCTGATCGGCGTCCTGTCGCACGAGACCGGCCATATCGCCGGCGGGCATCTCGAACGCGGCGCCGAGGCCATGCGCAATGCCGGCATCGAAGGCCTCATCTTCACGGCGCTGGGTGCGGCGGCGGCGGTGCTGGGGCCGGGGGACGAGAGCGGCGCGGCGCTGCTGGGCGGCACCGCCGTCGCCGAGCGCGCCTACGCCCGCTTCTCGGTCACCCAGGAAGCCACCGCCGATCACGCCGCTCTTCGCTATCTCGACGAGACCCATCAATCGGCCCGGGGGCTGCTGCAATTCTTCGAGAAATTGCAGAGCGAGAACATGCTGACCGGGGCCTATCAGGATCCCTATCTGCGCGACCATCCGCTGACGCAGGAGCGGATCGATTACGTGCGCGAGCACGTGCGCCGCTCGCCCTATTCGAACGTGCCGGATCCGCCCGCCTATATCGCCATGCTGCGGCGGATCAAGGCAAAGCTGGCGGCCTTTACCGAACCGCCCGGGCAAATCCTTGCCCGATACCCGCCACAAGATCGCTCGGTCGCGGCGCGTTACGCCCGCGCCATCGCCTACTATCGGATCCCGCAGCTCGACAAGGCGCTCGCGATCATTGACCGGCTTATCCACGATTATCCGGACGACCCCTATTTTCGCGAATTGAAAGGGCAGATGCTGTTTGAAAACGGGCACATTCACGCCGCCATCGCCCCCTACGAGGCGGCCGTGCGCCTTGCCCCGAACGCGCCGCTGCTGCGCATTGCCCTCTCGCAGGTCTATATCGAATCGCACGATCCCGCCCTGAACCGGCGGGCGATCGGCTATCTCGACGAGGCCTTGCGCAGCGAGGATCAGGACCCCATGGCTTGGCACCTGCTGGCGACCGCCTACGGCCGCGATCATCAGATCGGCATGGCGGCGCTGGCGCTGGCCGAAGAGGGTCTGGCCGCCGGCAACAAGCGCGATGCCGTCGGGGAGGCAAAGCGGGCGCAGCACCTGTTGCCGAAAAGCTCCGCCGGGTTTGCGCGCGCGGTCGAGATCGAGCGCGAGGCGGAACAGCTCGATTCATCCGATTGACCCCGCCGTTGGAGTTCTCGATGCGGTTGCGCGCAGGCTTGCCGCCGCTGGCGCTGGGATGCGTCCTTCTTGCCTTCGTTGCGGCCGGCACGGCCGGGGCGGCGGAGATTGGGCCCTCGCAGCGCCGGGCGATCGAGGGGGTTATCCACGACTATCTGCTCTCCCACCCCGAGGTTTTGCTGCAGGCCCTGAACGAGGCCGAGAAGAAGCTCGATCAGAGCGCCGGCGAGGGCGCCCGGCAGGCGATCGCGGCCCATCGGCGCGCGCTTTTCAACGATCCGGCGACCCCGGTGGGCGGCAACCCCGCCGGCAATGTCACGATCGTCGAATTCTTCGATTACAGCTGCCCGTACTGCAAGGCGGTCGAGCCCACGCTCGAGCGGCTGCTCGGCAGGGATCACAACCTGCGCTTTGTCTACAAGGAGTTCCCGGTTCTCGGGCCCGAATCCGTGACGGCGGCGCGGGCGGCCCTGGCCGCCAGCCGCCAGGGCAAATACGTGGCCTTTCACGACGCCATGATGACCGCCAAGGGGCCGCTTGACGACGAGCGCATTTATCGGGTCGCCGGCGCGGTGGGGCTTGATCTTTCACGTCTGAAGCGCGACATGGCCGCACCGTGGGTGACGGCGGAGCTGAAGGCCAATATGGCCCTGGCCGCCGCCCTCGGCGTGCAGGGCACGCCGACCTTTGTCATCGGCCATAAGATCGTGCCGGGGGCGGTCGATCTCGATCGCCTCGAGCGCCTGATCGCCGCGGCCCGCAAGGGATAGCGGGACCGGCGCAGGGCCGGGTTTGCCCGCCCGGCGGATTTCAGACTCGCGGATGGGGCGGATACGGATTTTTTACCTTCCCCGCCTACGATGGACGCCCTCACGCACCGTTAACCTTGACCGCATATGGAAGAGCCGAAGATCACGGCGGCGAAAGAAGAGGGCGCGGCGCAGCGGGCCCGCGCCGCGGCGGCGGATCCCGGCGGGGGGCGTCCCGAGCGGCGGCGCAGCCCGCGCCGCCGCGCCCTGAAGAGCGCCCGCATCCTCTTCAATGACGGCCATTGCAGCATGAGCTGCCACGTTCTCGATACCTCCGAGACCGGCGCGCTGATCATGCCGGCGGATATCCTGTCCTGCCCCGATCACTTCATCCTGGAGCCGCTATCGGGCCCCCCGCGCGCGTGCGAACTGGTCTGGCGCAAAGGGACGAAGGCCGGGATCCGCTACCTCTAGCGGTTGGCGGGGACGCGCCGGCCGGCCAGGTCGGCGCGGGCGGGAAGCGACGCTCTGGCTTCGCCGCGCATGATCCACAGCAGCAAGACGAGGCCGGGCACGCAGGCGGCGGTGCTGAGAAAAAAGAAGGGCGCCCAGCCGAGCGCGTCGGCAAGCGCGCCGCCCGAGGCGGCCAGGGTGGTGCGCCCGACGGCCGCGAGGGAGGACAGCAACGCATATTGCGTCGCCGTGAAGGCGACATTGCAAAGGCCAGACAGATAGGCGACGAAAGCCGCCGAACCCATCGCCCCGGTCAGGTTCTCGACGCCGATCGTCACGGCCAGCACCGCAAGGCTGTGCCCGGCCCATAATTGCAGCGCATACATCAGGTTGGACAGCATCTGCAGCACGCCGCAGACGAGCAGCGCGCGAAAGACACCGATGCGCAGCACGACCGCACCGCCCAGCGCCAGCCCCAGCAGGCTGGCGGCAAAGCCGTAGATCTTGCCGATATCGGCAACTTCGATCTTGGTGAAGCCGAGCGCGACATAAAGCGGGTTCGACATCGTGCCGGCGAGCGCGTCGCCGAATTTGTAGAGGATCACGAAGCCGAGGATCATCGCGGTGCCGGGACGGCGCAGCATGTCGGCGAACGGACCGATGACGGCGCGCTCAAGCCAGCCCGCGGCGCGCGCGAGCGCGCTGGTGCCGGGGAGCGGCTCGGGCGGGCGGATGCCGCCCGGCTCCGGCGTCAGCCATACGGTCAGCATGCCGACCAGCATCAGCGCCGCCATCACGCCGTAAGCGGTGCGCCAGCCGCCCAGGCTGGCGACGAAAAGCGCTCCCGCCGAGGAGGCGAGCATGCCGAAACGGTAGCCCCATTGCGTCGCGGCGGCGCCGGCACCCTGCTCTTCCGGCCGCAGCAGCTCGATGCGGTAGGCGTCGATGACGATGTCCTGGCTCGCCGACAGAAAGGCGACGATGACCGCGGCCAGCGCCGTCGCGGCGGGGTCGGCGGCGGGGTTGGTCAGGCCCAGGGCCAGGATCGCCAGCGCCAATGCCGGCTGGATCGCCAACGCCCAGCCGCGGCGCCGCCCAAGCCGGGTTGTCCACGAAGGGAGCGGCAGCCGGTCGATCAGCGGCGACCACAGAAATTTGAGACTGTAGGAGATGCCGACGAGCGCGAAGAGCCCGATCGAGGTGCGCGAGACGCCGACCTCGGCCAGGCGAAAGGACAGGGTGGCGAAGGTCAGCGGCAGCGGCAGACCGCTCGAAAATCCCATCAGCAGCACGGCGATGAGCCGCGGCTCGCGATAGACGGCGAGCGCCGAAATCCACCGGCTCAGCAGAGTTGCGGCGCGCGGCGGAGCGGCGGAGGTCACGGGCCCTGATTCGGCTGTCGGCCGTCGGCGGCGACCCGCATGCTGATGATGCGGTCCGGGTTCGCAACCATACCGTTGCGCATCGGGTCGCCCTTTTTGAGGCGGTCGACATGCTCCATTCCGGAGGTGACCGCGCCCCAGATCGTGTATTTGCCGTCGAGCGAGGGGGCGGGCGCGAACATGATGAAAAACTGGCTGTCGGCGCTGTCCGGGTCGGAGGCGCGCGCCATCGAGACGGTGCCGCGCAGGTGCTTTTCTTGCGAAAACTCGGCCTTCAGGCGCCGGCCCGATCCGCCGGTGCCGTCACCCCTGGGATCGCCGGTCTGCGCCATGAACCCGGCGATGACCCGGTGGAAGGCGAGCCCGTCGTAGAACCCGCTGCGCACCAGCCGCTTGATCTGCGCGCAGTGATTGGGCGCCAGATCGGGGCGCATCGCGATCATCACATGGCCGGAGGCGAGCTCCATGTCGAGCGTATTTTCAAGATCTGCATCCATTGACCGCCTCCAAATTAGCGGAGCGGCGCGCTTCCCTCGCCATCGGCGATTGTCCGCCGCTGCCGTCGGCCCGACCTTAACGAAACCGCGGGCGCGGCGAAAGCGGATAGGCGGCGGCGACGGAGAGGCTCAGCGCGGCGGCCGGTCGTACCAACCGCCGCGGCGAAAACGATCGAGATAGGTGGGCAGAATCGTCTCCAGCGGGGTCGGCGTCAGGCCGAGGGTTTCGAGCGTCATCGCCCCCGTCGAGACGATATTGTCGTGCCGCAACAACTCGACCTGGTCGGGGGTCAGGGGCGGGGTCGGCAGCAGCGACAGGAGCCGCGCTTGCAGCTCGGCAACGGCGAACGGCAGATCGACGAGCAGGCGCCGACGCCGGATCTCGGCCAGCAGCAGCTCGACGAGTTCGCGGAACGTATAGACCTTCGGGCCGCCAAGCTCGTAGGTGCGCCCGGCCGCGGCCGGATCGGTCAGGCATCGGACCACGGCGTCGGCGACATCGCCGACATAGACCGGCTGGAGCCGGGTATGGCCGCCGCCGATCAGCGGCAAGACCGGCGAGATCAGCGCCATCGCGGCCAGGCGGTTGAAGAACTGGTCCTCGGCTCCGAAGACCACCGAGGGGCGCAGGATCGAGGCGGTCGGAAAAGCGTCGCGCACGGCCTGTTCGCCGGCCGCTTTGCTGCGGGCATAGGCCGAGCGCGATCGCGGGTCGGCGCCCAGCGCCGAGATGTGGACAAAGCGCTCGATCCCGGCCTCGCGGGCCAGGCGGGCGAGCCGCGCCGGCCCCGTATGATGGACGAGATCGAAGGTCTGCGCTCCCCGCTCGTAAAGAATGCCGACGCAATTCACGACGGCGTCGCTGCCGGCGAGAAAGGCGGGGAGCAGCGCCTCGTCGCCGATCGACAGGTTGACGACCGCAATCTGACCGACATTCCCCATCGGCTGGAGGAACTTGGCTTCCTCCGCGTGGCGGCAGCCGACGACGACGATTTCGCCTTGCGCCGCCAGGCGCCTGACCACATACCGGCCGATGAAGCCCGATCCGCCGAGTACCGCGGTGCGGCGATGTCTCATATCTGCTCCCGGAACACGCCGCCGGCCCTCATCGTGCTTGATCCCCTTTCAGGGCCTTAGCAAAAGCCGCCAGTTCGGGCAATATCGTCGCGTGAGGGCGGGAGAGCACGATGAGCGCGGGACAGCGGCTTGGCAATGCATACACTATACCGGAGCGGATGAAGGCTTGGGTGCTCGGCGGGCCGGATGAGATCCGGCTTGTCGAAAAGCCCGTGCCCGAACCCGCAGAAGCCGAAGTTCTGGTCCGCATCGACGCGGTCGCGATCTGCGCGACCGATCTTGAAATCCTGCGCCACGGCGCGCCGGCAATGGTCGACGGCGGGTTGCCGTTCAACAAGAACTTCACGATCGGCCACGAATATATGGGGACGGTGGTCCGGCTCGGGCCGGGGGTCGACGAATATCGTGTCGGCGACCGCGTCACCGTCGAGGTTCATGCCGGCTGCGGCCGCTGCCGGCGCTGCCGCCAGGGCATGTACACCTCCTGCCTCAATTACGGCGATCGCCGCAAGGGGCATCGCGCCAACGGGTTCACGACCGATGGCGGGTTCGCCGAATACGCGGTCAACCACGTCAACACGCTCGTCCATGTGCCGGAGGATATGAGCGATGAGGAGGCAACTCTCGTCGTCACCGCCGGCACCGCGATGTACGGCCTCGACGTGCTGGGCGGGCTGGTCGCCGGGGAAGGCGTCGCCGTCATCGGACCGGGACCGATCGGGCTGCTCGGGGTCGGCGTCGCCAAGGCGCTCGGCGCCGATCCGGTCATCCTGATCGGCACGCGCGAGCGCCGCCTCGATCTTGGCGCCAAGCTCGGCGCCGATCATCTCGTCAACGCCCGGCGCGAGGATCCCGTCGCCGCCGTCCGCCGCATCACGGAAGGGGCCGGCGTCCAGTTCGTGCTCGAATGTTCGGGCGCGCCTGAGGCGCTGAACGAAGCGGCGCGGATGGTCGACCGCGGCGGCCGCATCTGCCTTGCCGCCTTTCCTCACGATCCGGCGCCAGTCGACCTCGCCCATATCGTGCGCAACAACATCTATGTCTTCGGTATCCGCGGCGAGGGCAAAAGCGCCACCCACCGGGCGATGGCGCTGATGAAGCAGAAGCGCTTTGCGGCGCGGCTCGTCCACACCCATACCTTCCCGCTCGACGAGCTGCCGACGGCGCTGCGTTATGCCCGCGAGCGAATCGACGATGCGATCAAGGTCGTCGTCAAGGCCGCGCCGTAGCCCCGGAGGCGTGCCTACTCGATAGGCAGATGGCGGGCATTGCGGCATTGCGCCGATGCCCGCCCCGGCCCGGCCTTATTCCGCCGCAACCGGCACCCGACCGCCTTCGCCGTGCAGCGCATAAGCCTCCTCCCCATGCACGGCGTCGTCGCCGATTTCGAGCATGCGCTCGCTCATGCGCAGCGGCACGAACAGCGAGATCAGTTTGAGGATGACCGCGGTCGCGACGGCATTGGCGGCGATGATGAACAAGGCGCCCTCGGCCTGCAGGACGAGCTGGTGGAAATTGCCGTAGAGCCAGCCGGTCACGCTGACGCCGGGGGCATCCTTTGCGGTGCCGATG
>Ga0070737_10005394_pt1 | contig 12240 bp, 7 predicted proteins | sample Coa_R1_10_FD_66438 | JGI IMG/M metagenome (GOLD analysis project Ga0070737, IMG submission 66438) | Surface soil microbial communities from Centralia Pennsylvania, which are recovering from an underground coalmine fire - Coalmine... | ecosystem: Environmental > Terrestrial > Soil > Unclassified ... | reverse complement strand
GGGGAGAGGAACGATCCCCCGGAAAGCGGCGTGGCAGGCGCCTGCACCCTCTCCGGTTCGATACCGTTGTGTTGGCAGCCATCGTGCCGCTAACACTTTCGAGAGGAGAGGCGCCGCCCGTGCCACCGCTTACCGAAACCGCCCGGGTGACCGCGGATCCTGTCCCCGCAGACTCCTACACCGCCAGGCACCTGTCGGTCCTCGAGGGACTGGAGGCCGTCCGCAAGCGCCCCGGCATGTACATCGGCTCGACCGACGGCCGGGGCTTGCAGCACTGCCTTTGGGAGATCTTCGATAACGCGGTCGACGAGGCGCTTGCCGGGGTCTGTACCAAGGTCGAAGTCATCCTGCACAGCGACGGGTCCGCCGAGGTACGCGACAACGGCCGCGGCATCCCGGTGGACACCGAGCGCAAGACCAAGCTCAGCGGCGTCGAGCTCGTCATGACCCGGCTGCACGCGGGCGGGAAGTTCGGCGGCGGCTCCTACACCGCCTCCGGCGGCCTGCACGGCGTCGGCGCAAGCGTGGTCAACGCGCTGTCCGCCCGGCTGGACGTCGAGGTGGACCGGGAGGGGCACACCTGGGCGGCGAGCTTCCGCCGCGGTGTCACCGGCGAGTTCGCCGGCGAGGGACCGGACGCCGAGTTCACCAGGCGCTCCGGGCTCCGCCAGGTGGCCAGGGTCGCGAAAGCCAAGACCGGCACCCGGATCCGGTTCTGGCCGGACCGGCAGGTCTTCCTGCGCGATGCCACCTTCAGCTATGACAGCCTCGTCGAGCGTGCGCGGCAGACCGCGTACCTGGTGCCGGGCCTCACGATCGCCGTCCGCGCCGAGTCCCGCGCCGAGCCCGGCACCGGGCCCCGCGCCGAGTCCGGCACCGGGCCCCGCGCCAGCGCCGGCACCGGAACGGAAGCCGGATCCGGGGCCGAGGCCGGCCTCGGCGGTGCCGAGGCCGGAACCGAGGCCGGAGCCGGAACCGAGGCCGGCGGCGCCGCCCGCGAAGCCGAGTTCCGCTTCGCCGGCGGCATCAGCGAGTTCTGCGAGCACCTGGCCACCAGCGCTCCCGTGACCGGCGTGATCCGGCTGACCGGAAGCGGCACGTTCACCGAGACCATCCCGGTGCTCGACGACCGCGGGCACATGACGCCCACCGAGGTGGAGCGCACGCTCGACGTGGACGTGGCGATCCAGTGGGGGACCGGCTACGACACCGTCACCCGGAGCTTCGTGAACGTGATCGCCACCCCGCACCACGGCACGCACGTCACCGGCTTCGACCGCGCCATCGTCAGAACCCTCAACGAGCAGCTCCGCAACGCGCGGATCCTGAAGAACGGCGACGAGCCGGTCACCAAGGAGGACGTGCTTGAGGGCCTGACCGCGATCGTGGCCGTCCGGGTGCCCGAGCCGCAGTTCGAAGGCCAGACCAAGGAGGTCCTCGGCACCCCCGCGGCCACCAAGATCGTCAGCCAGGTCGTCGGCGCTCAGCTCAAGCAGTACTTCGAGAACCCGCCGCGCGGCGCCAAGCAGCAGGCAAGGGCAGTCCTCGACAAGGTCGCGGCCGCGGCCAAGGCGCGCATCGCGGCCCGCGAGCACCGCGAGAACCAGCGCCGCAAGTCCGCCCTGGCGAGCTCGAGCCTGCCGGCCAAGCTCGTCGACTGCCGGTCCGCCGACGACCGCAGCGAGCTGTTCATCGTCGAGGGCGACAGCGCGCTCGGCACCGCGAAGCTGGCCCGTGACAGCGAGTTCCAGGCGCTGCTGCCGATCCGCGGCAAGATCCTCAACGTGCAGAAGTCGAGCCTGGCCGACATGCTCAAGAACGCCGAATGCGCGGCGATCATCCAGGTGATCGGCGCTGGCTCGGGCTCCAGCTTCGACCTCGACTCGGCCCGCTACCAGCGGGTCATCTTCATGGCCGACGCGGACGTCGACGGCGCGCACATCCGGACCCTGCTGCTGACCCTGTTCCACCGGTACCTGCGGCCGATGCTGGAAGCGGGCCGGGTCTTCGCCGCCGTTCCGCCGCTGCACCGGGTGGAGCTGATCAGCCCGCGCAAGGGCCAGCAGAAGTACATGTACACCTACTCCGACTCCGAACTGCACCGCACGCTCCTTGAGCTTGAGCGCCGCGGCCAGCGGTGGAAGGAGCCGGTCCAGCGGTACAAGGGCCTCGGCGAGATGGATGCCGCCCAACTGGCCGAGACGACCATGGACCCGCGTCACCGCACGCTGCGCAGGATCAGGATCGAGGACGCGGCGGCGGCCGCCGACATCTTCAACCTGCTGATGGGCACCGATGTGGCGCCGCGCCGCGACTTCATCGTCGGCAGCGCCGCCGAACTCGACCCGTCCCGCATCGACACCTAAGCACCCACGTACCTGAGCACCTGAGAAGGACCGCATGCCACCACGTCGCGGCGCGACGACCGCGTCTCCCTCCGGCCCCGCTAGCCCGGGTGGACAACCCCCCGGCCCCCCCGACGAGATCGAAGAGAACATCGTCGACGTCGACGTCACCGAGGAGATGCGCGGCTCGTACCTTGAGTACGCCTACAGCGTTATCTACTCGCGGGCACTGCCCGACGCCCGGGACGGCCTGAAGCCCGTCCAGCGGCGAATCCTCTATCAGATGAACGAGATGGGCCTGCGGCCCGACCGCGGGCACGTCAAGTGCGCCCGCGTGGTCGGCGACGTCATGGGCCGCCTGCACCCGCACGGGGACAGCGCGATCTACGACGCCCTGGTACGGCTGGCCCAGCCGTGGGCGATGCGCCTGCCGCTGATCGACGGCCACGGGAACTTCGGTTCGCTCGGCGGCGACGACGCGCCCGCCGCGATGCGCTACACCGAGTGCCGCCCCACCGAGGCCGCGATGGCGATGGTGGCCGGCATCGACGAGGACACCGTCGACTTCGGCCCGAACTACGACGGCCAGGAGCAAGAGCCGCAGGTCCTTCCCGCCGCGCTGCCCAACCTGCTGGTCAACGGCGCCTCCGGCATCGCCGTCGGCATGGCCACGAACATGGCGCCGCACAACCTGTCCGAGGTCATCGCCGCCGCCCGGTACCTGCTGAAGCACCCGGACGCCTCCCTTGAGCAGCTCATGCGCTTCGTCCCGGGACCGGACCTGCCCACCGGCGGCAAGATCGTCGGCCTGGACGGCATCCGCGAGGCGTACCGGACCGGCCGCGGTGTCTTCCGCACCCGGGCGACCGCGACGATCGAGCAGCTCAACGCCAGGAAGACCGGCATCGTCGTCACCGAGCTCCCGTACGGCGTGGGCCCGGAGAAGGTCATCGCCCGGATCAAGGACCTTGTCCAGGCCAAGAAGATCACCGGCATCTCCGACCTCAAGGACCTCACGGACCGCAAGCGCGGCCTTCAGCTGGTGATCGAGGTGCGCAGCGGCTTCAACCCCGAGGCCGTCCGCAACGAGCTGTACCGGCTCACGCCGATGGAGGAGACGTTCGGCATCAACAACGTCGCCCTCGTCGACGGCCAGCCGCGCGTGCTCGGCCTCAAGGAGCTGCTCGCGATCTACGTCGACCACCGCCTGGAAGTCACCCGCAGGCGCAGCGAGCACCGCAGGCGCAAGCGCGCCGACCGTCTCCACCTCGTGGACGGCATCATCATCGCGCTGCTCAACATCGACGAGGTCATCCAGGTCATCCGCGGCAGCGACGACGCCTCCGAGGCCAAGCGCCGCCTGACGGAAATCTTCGACCTGTCGCAGACCCAGGCCCAGTACATCCTCGATACCCCGCTGCGCCGCCTGACCAGGTACGACCGGCTGGAACTGGAGCGCGAGCAGGAGACGCTGCGCGCCGAGATCGCCGAACTCACCGAGATCCTCACCTCAGACGCCAGGCTCCGCGAGGTGGCCGGCGGCGAGATGGCCGAGCTGGCGAAGAAGTTCGGCACGCCGCGCCGCACGGTGCTGCTCGACAGTGACGCGGCGGCGGCCGCCGCCGTCCCGCTTGAGGTGGCCGACGACCCGTGCGTCGTGGTGCTGTCGGCGACCGGCCTGCTGGCCCGCTTCCCCGTCTCTTCCGATCAGCCCGAACGGACGGTGGCGTCTGTCCATGTCCAGCCCGAGCCCGATCGCGCCAGCCACGACATCGTCGCGTCGGCGGTCTTGGCCACCGCCCGCGGCACCATCGGCGCCGTGACGTCGGCGGGCCGGATGATCCGCCTCAGCGTCCTGGAGATCCCCGCCCTGCCGCGCAACGACGCAGCCCCCTCCCTGTCCGGCGGCCATCCTGTGACGGAGTTCGTGCCCCGGCTGGAACCGGGCGAGACCGTGCTGGCGCTGGCGAACCTGGAGGCGGACGCCGGGGTGGCACTGGGCACCGCGAGCGGCGTGGTCAAGCGGGTGCTGCCGGACTATCCGGCGGGCCGCGACGAGTTCGAGCTGATCACGCTCAGGGAAGGCGACCGCGTGGTCGGGGCGGTCCAGCTCACCGGCGATGACGCCGAGCTTGTGTTCATCACGACCGACGCCCAGCTGCTCCGCTTCCCGGCGGCCTCGGTGCGCCCGCAGGGCCGCCCGGCCGGCGGAATGGCCGGCATCAGGCTCGCGGACGGCGCGTCCGTCGTCTGGTTCGGCGCGATCGGCCCCGCCGCCAGCGGCGCAGCAGGCCCCGCCGCCAGCGGCGCAGCAGGCCCCGCCGTCGGCGGGGCCGCAGGGTCCGCCGACGGCAGCGCAGGCCCCGCCGGGGGCGAGGCGCCGGATGCCGTCGTGGTGACGGTCGCGGGCCGCGCGGGGGCGCTGCCCGGCGCGTCGGCCGCGAGCGTGAAGGTCACCCCGTTCGCGGAGTACCCGCCGAAGGGCAGGGCGACCGGCGGCGTGCGCTGCCAGCGCTTCCTCAAGGGGGAGGACCGCCTGGTCATGGCCTGGGCCGGCCCGGGGCCCGCGCTCGGTGCCACCGAGGCCGGCGTCCCGGTGGACCTGTCCGGCATGCAGGGCAGGCGCGACGGCTCCGGCACCCCGCTGACCCGCCAGCTAGCCCATATAGGCTCCGTTCACCGCGCTATGTGACGTCCGCCGCGCTACGTGGCCGAGAAGCCCCCGTCCACGTAGATCGTCTGGCCGGTGATGTAGTCGCTCGCGGGGGACGCGAGGAACACCGCCACCCCGGCGAAGTCGGCGGGTTCGCCGTTCCGGCCGATCATCGTCCGTGCCGCCAGGGCCGCCGACCGCGCCGGGTCGGACGACACCCCGGCGGTGAGCGGCGTCGCGACGAACCCGGGACAAACCGAGTTCACGCGGACGCCCGACGAAGCCCACGCCTCGGACTGGGACCGGGTGAGCGCCGCCATGCCGCCCTTGGACACGCCGTACCCGCCGCTGTTGCCGAACGCGCGCTCCGCCTGCTGCGACGTGACGTTGATGATCCGCCCCCAGCCGCGGTCGGCCATCCGCGGGCCGAACCGCTGCCCGAGCAGGAACGGCGCGGTCAGGTTGACCGCGAGCATCAGGTCCCACTGGTCTTCAGGCAGCGCGGCGAGCGGTGGCCGCAGGTTCACGCCGGCGCAGTTGACCAGGATGTCCGGCTCGCCGAACGCCGCGGCCGCCGCCGACGCGGCCCGCCGCACCTCCCTGCGGTCGGACAGGTCGGCGCTGACCCACGCCGCGGCGCAGCCCGCCGCGCACAGCGCGGCCGAGGCGGAGGACAGCCGCGTCGGATCCCGCGCCACCAGCACGACCTTCGCCCCGGCGAACGCCAGGGCGGACGCCATCGCCTCGCCGATCCCCGAACTGCCGCCGGTCACGACGGCGACCCGGCCCTCGAGCGAGAACAATTCCGTGAGGAAGCCAATCACGCAGGCTTGCTTACCATAGGCGCGGCGCCGCGGACACGGCAAGAGACGGGCATCAGCGGAAAAGTCATCATTTGTGACCGAGGCGTTCCCGTGTGACCGAGGCGTTCCCGTGTGACCGAGGCGTTCCCGTGTGACGAGGCGTTCCCGTGTGACGAGGCGTTCCCAGGCCGCCTCGGCGCGGCGGACGGCGGCAGCGCCACCGGCCCCGGGCAGACCGTCAGCCGGCCGGGGCGCGGCGCCACCGGCTGGGTGTACCGTCAGCCGGCCGGGCGCGCCGTCAGGCCGGCCGGGCAGACCGTCAGCCGGCCGGGCGCGCCGTCAGCCGACCGTTTCCGTTGCGCCGCGTCCGGCTGCCGGGGCGGCGGCCGCGGGCTCGGCGTCTTCGGGACGATGGAAGTCCTTGCGGCGGATCAGCAGCGTGGCGCACACCGCGCCGGCAAGGGCGAGGCCGGCGGTGATGTAGAGCAGGTCGCCCAGGGCCGCGGCGAAGCCCGACCTGAGCGCCCCGCCGACGGACGCGCGGTCAGCGGCCGGCACCGAGGCGAGCAACTGCCCGACCGAGCCCTGGCGCACTGCGTTCACCATCTTCCCCGCCGACCCGGCCAGCGACGGCGGCAGCGCGCCGGACAGGTAGCTTTGGATCTGCGAGGTGAAGACCGAGCCGAGCGCGGCGATCCCGGTGGCGATGCCGACCTGGCGGAAGGTCGTGTTGACGCCCGAGGCCATCCCGGCCTTGTGCGGCGGGACGACGCCGATGGCGGTCGAGGCCAGCGGCGGGTTCACCAGCCCGCTCCCGAGCCCGGCGATGACGAACCCGGGAACCAGGTGCGTCCAGGCCGAGTCACCGGTCAGCCCCGTCATCGCGATCAGCCCGATGCCGACGAGCAGCAGGCCCGGGCCGATCAGCCAGCGGACCGGCACGCGCTCGCTGAGCCGCCCGGCGAGCGCTGACGTGGCGAGCTGCGCGACGCTGATGATGGCCAGTCGCAGCCCCGCGCCGAGCGCCGAGTAGCCGAGGACCTCCTGAAGGTAGATCACGAAGTACAGCAGCAGCGCGTACAGTGACCCGTTCATCGCGAACGCCGCGATGGAACCGCCGGTGAACGTGGGGACGCGCAGCAGGGACAGGTCGAACATCGGGTGCGCGACGCGGCCCTCGACCACAAGGAAGGCGGCGAGCAGGGCCACGGCGGCGGCCAGGCAGGCGATCACCCCGGTGTCGGACCACGAGTTCTCGCCGGCCCGGATCAGGCCGTACACCAGCCCGATCAGCCCGGCGGTGAGCAGCGCGAAGCCCGGCCAGTCCGGCGGCGCGGGGTGCGGGGAACGGGACTCTTCTGCCCGCCAGACCGTCACGGCCAGCGCGAACACGCCGATCGGCACGTTGACCAGGAAGATGCCGCGCCAGTCCCAGTCTGTCGTGATCACGCCGCCGAGCACCGGGCCGAGCGCGGTGGACACGCCGATTACCGCGCCCCACACGCCGAACGCCACGCCCCGGTCACGACCGCGAAAGCTCTGCCCGATCAGCGCCAGCGACGTCGCGAACATGATCGCGCCGCCGATCCCCTGGCCGCTTCTGGAGAGGATGAGCATGAGCGGATCGACAGCGAGGCCGCACAGCAGGGAACCGAGCGTGAAGATCGTCAGCCCGATCGAGAACAGCAGCTTGCGGCCATACCGGTCGGCGAGCACGCCCGACGTCAGCAGCAGCGCGGCGAGGGTGAGGGCGTATGCGTCGAGGGTCCACTGCACATCGCTGAACCCCGCGTGCAGGCCGGCCTGGATCGCGGGCTGCGCCACCGTGACGATCGTCACGTCGAGCAGCAGCATGAAGATCCCCGCGCACACCGCGACAAGGGTCCACCACTTCTTGTCCACCGGTTATCGCCCTTCTCGTTAGCACTGCATCGTCCATCGTGCCCGCCACCAGGAAAATGACCTGGATTCAGCGGCCATCCAGCCGGATCTCGACATCACTAGGCTGGAATCCGTGAAAACCAGCCAGCTCGATGACGTCGACCGGAAGCTCCTCCACGCGCTGACCTTGGCGCCGCGGGCGCCGTTCCGCCTGCTCGCCGAGGTGATCGGGGTTTCCGACCAGACCATCGCGAGACGGTACCGCCGCCTGGCGGAAACCGCCGGCCTGCGCGTGCTCGGCCTCATCGACGGGCAGCGTGCCGGCTGGGTGGACTGGCTCATCCGCCTGCGGGCCGCCCCGGGCAGTGCGCAGCGCATCGCGGACACGCTCGCGCGCCGGTCAGATACCCGGTGGGTGCGGCTGTATTCGGGGGGCGCCGAGATCGTCTGCACATTGCAGGCGCGCACCCCGGAGCAGCGCAACACGCTGTTCCTGCGCGGCCTGCCCGGCAGCCGCCATGTCACGGCCATCACGGCACACTCGATCCTGCACGAGTTCACCTCCAGCGCCTACGCCGGCTACGCCAGCGCCCTGTCAGCCGCTGAGCTGGCCGCGCTCCGCCAGGCCGTGCCGCAGCCGCCGCCCCCGCCGTCCGCGGCGGTCCCGCCGCCGGGCACCGCGCGCTCCTGGACCCCGGACAGCGCGACGGTGCTCCGCGCCGGCGACGACCCCCTGATCGCCGAGCTGGCCCGTGACGGCAGGGCGCCGGTGGCCGACCTCGCGGCCGCTACGCACTGGCACGAGTCGACCGTTCGCCGGCGGATCGAGGAGCTGCGGCGAGCCGGGCTGCTGTACTTCGACATCGACATCGATGACTCGGCCCTCGGCGTCAACGTGACCGTGATGCTGTGGCTCAAGGTCGAACCCGCCTGCCTCGAAGCCGCCGGGCGCGCCGTCGCCGCGCATCCCGAGGTCCCGTTCGCCGTCGCGACGACCGGCCCCACCAACCTCGCCGTCAGCGCGGTGTTCCGCGATACCCGCCAGCTCTACGCCTACCTGACGACCAGGCTGGCCGGCCTGCCCGGCCTCCAGTCTGTGGAGAGCGCGCCGATCATCGGGACGGTGAAGAAGGAGGGCCGGTACGAAGAGCCGCGCGGCCTCAGGCCCCACGCTGCCATCCCTATGTAACGGCTCCGTCCCTATGTAAGAGACCAAAATCCCTTTCGGCCGTTCTGGGCTCCCGCTGGGAATAGGCAGCTCAGCATGCGCCAAAAGCGTCCCTCTAATCACGTACGTGACTTCTAACACAATTGACAGCTATATGCCAGGACATTACAAATCACCTGCTATGAAACATGATTCAACCGGAGACGAGGCCTGGCTCGCTACGGTGCCGGGCATTGGCGGCGGGCAGCCGGCGACACCTGCGCCGCCACCAGCAGGGGGAAAACCGCGACCGCCCAGGCGCCCCCGCGCCGGCGCGGCGCCCGCCGTATGCGGGGTGATCGCCGTGGCCCTGGCCGCCGTTGGCCTGTCATCGTGCGGTTCGGCGTCATCCGGCGGTTCGGCGTCATCCGGCGGTCCGGCGTCGTCCGGGGGCTCAGCGCAATCGTCGGTCCAGCCGTCTGGCTTGCAGGCAGACGGGCCGCTTGATATCGGCTGCAAGGTGACGGGAACGCCGGGCAGGACCTCGCATGCCGCTACGGTGACCCTCTGGAATCCCGGCAGTTCCCCGCAGCCGGTCTCGGAGCTGATGATCAACTTTGACTCTCACGGGGCGCTGCTTTCCCAGACTCCGCTCACGCTGTCCGTTAACGTCGCTCCGCGGACGGCGCGCACCGAGACCATGCCTGCGCCCGCCGCCGCCACCACGTGCGTGTTGGCCTGGTGGAACCCCTGACCGTGCGGCTGACGGCAGCCGCGCCTAAGTCATGGGGACGTCGGTGATCTAAGTTACCGATGTCCGGTTTCCGGCGTGCGTCATACGGATTGCCGGGCCACGCCCGGGGCGGGTCCGGGCCCTGTGGCCCGCCGGCCTCATCAGGCGAGGCCGGCGGCCCACAGGCCTCACGCCACAGGCCTCACGCCACAGGCCTCACGCCACAGGCCTCACGCCACAGGCCTTGTGCGGCAGACCTCACGCGGCAGGCCTTGTGCGGCGCTGGCGCTGGGCGCCGGCCTCGTCGGCCGCGCCCGGCTGTCATCGGTCGGCCCCGGCTGTCGGCCGCGCCCGGCTAGAGGACGGGGCGGGCGCCGATCAGGTTGAGCGCATGCGCGGCGAGGCGGCAGCCGCTGCCGAGCGCCTCGGCCGGCGGCTTCTTGTCCAGCCAGGCGGGCAGGAACCCGGCGATGAACGCGTCGCCCGCCCCGGTCCCGTCGACAACCCGCTCGACCGGCGGCGCGGGCACCCGCACCGGGGGGCGGCCGTTGGCGTAGAAGAGTGCCCCGTCCGCGCCGAGCTTGATGACGACCTGCGGGTACCAGGCGGTGAGCACGCGGGCGGCCTGTTCGGGGTCGTCCCGTCCCGTCAGCACCTTGGCCTGCGCGGCGTTCACGAAGAGCAGCACCGCGTTGCCCGACAACTCGAGGAACGGCTCCGCTCCCGTCCGCTCGAGCGGCGCCGCCGACGCCCCGTCCACCGAGGCCGACATGCCCACCCGCCGGGAGAAGTCCAGCGCGGCCAGCGCCGCCGCCCGTGACCCCTCGGACAGCAGCGTGTACCCCGAGACGTGCAGGTGCGCGCCGGGGACGAACAGGTCGTGCGGCAGGTCGTCGGGGGCCAGCGCGGCATTGGCGCCGGGATCGGACAGCATCGTCCGCTCGCCCTTGTGGGTCACCATGACGACACAGGTCCCGGTGGGCCGTTCCGGGTCCATCACCAGCCGCGCGTCAACGCCATAGCCCATCAGTTCCATGTCCCGGTTCCGGCCCGCGATGTCGGCGCCGCGGCGCCCGACGAACGCGACGTCGGCCCCGTCGGCGGCGAGCCACGCGGCGATGTTCGCGCCGGAACCGCCGCCATGGGTGGTAACCCTCGCCGGCGTGTCGCTGCCGCGCGCCAGGGGCAGCGACGCGTGGGCGACGGTGTCCGTCATCAAATCGCCAATGACAACGATGCGGGCCATAGTCGTCATCACCTCATCATCGGAATTATCGGGAGGTGAGCCGCCGATGCCCGGCAACAGCGCAGGGGGCGGCGGACATGAAACCTGATCGGGGACTCCAAGGTATCCGTATCCCCGCGGTGGCGGCCACCGCGTCAGGGGCAGGTTATCAAAGTGGTAAAGAAAGCACGAAAGGCTGATGCCCGGCCCGGCCGGCCGCCGGCGGGTACGCCTCAGCCCAGGAACGACAGCCGGACCTGCCGGTCCGGATTGTCCACGTTGACGTCGACGAGGGCGACGGACTGCCATGTGCCCAGCGCGAGCCGGCCGCCGAGCACCGGGATGGTGGCATACGGCGCGACGAACGCCGGCAGCACGTGCGACCGGCCGTGCCCGCGCGATCCGTGCGCGTGCCGCCAGCGGTCGTCGGCCGGCAGCAGGTCCGCCAGTGCCGCGAGCAGGTCGGCGTCGCTGCCCGCGCCAAGCTCGAGCAGCGCCACGCCCGCCGTGGCGTGCGGGACGAATATGTGCAGCAGCCCATCGCCGCCGCCCGAAGCCGACCTGGCGAACTCGGCGCACTCGCCGGTGATGTCCCGCACGGTCTCCCGCCCGCCGGTGTGCACCCGGATGATCTCGCTCTTCATGTTTGCGGATCATAGGCGCCCGTCCCGCGAACCTTGAGGCTGGCGCCGCAGTATCCGGCCCGGCGAGGTGAGCACCGTGTCCTTACCAGGCCCAGACCTGGTCCAGGATGGGCAGGTGGGCGTCACCATCGCGGCCATCGCGGCGGTGACGCACCGGGCGGACCCCGCGTACTCGCTAGCCTTCCGGAAGAGCGGCCTTAGCGACTGAGGGAGCGCGCATGACGGAGACCCCTGGCACGACCGGTACCCGGCTCCGGCTGGCTCGGCAGGCGCGCGGGTTCTCCCAGCAGCAGCTCGCGGGCATGGCCGGGGTCAGCCGGCAGGCGGTGTCGGCCGTGGAGTCCGGGCATTCGGACCCTTCCCTGCGCGTCGCGCTGGCCCTCGCCCGGGCGCTGGGGATGACGGTGGAGGAGCTGTTCGGCCCGGGTGAGCTGGCGCAGCCGGTGCCGGCCGTGCCGGTGGCGCCGCTGGCGGGCGACCTGGTGCGGGTGGCGCTCGCCCCGGTCGGCGACCAGTTCGTCGCGCTCCCGCTGCGCGGTGACGCGGCGGCCGGCGTGGGCTTCGTCCCGGCCGGCGGCCTAGCGGTCCCGGCCGGCGGCCTAGCGGTCCCGGCCGGCGGTCTCGTGGTCCCGGATGACCGCCCGGCCGTCCCGGCCGGCGGCCCGGCGGCTCCCGCTGGCGTCCTGGCCGTCCCGGATGACCGCCCGGCGGTCCCGGCCGGCGGCCCGGCCGTCCCCGTCCGGCCGATCGGCCCGCCCAGGCCGACCCTGGTGGTGGCCGGCTGTGACCCGGCGCTGCCGCTGCTCGCG
>Ga0070737_10005393_pt1 | contig 12244 bp, 10 predicted proteins | sample Coa_R1_10_FD_66438 | JGI IMG/M metagenome (GOLD analysis project Ga0070737, IMG submission 66438) | Surface soil microbial communities from Centralia Pennsylvania, which are recovering from an underground coalmine fire - Coalmine... | ecosystem: Environmental > Terrestrial > Soil > Unclassified... | reverse complement strand
AGACTGAAAGAGCATATAAAAAATAGTTTAGCGGGAGTTAACCCTTTTCCTGTCCAGTTGAGGGGGATTACTGCTTCGACCGATAATTATTTGTTCTTAAATGTTAAGAAGGGAAACGACAATATAATCGAATTGCACGATAGGTTATATTCTGGTCCTTTATTTGAATTTATGAGTCGTAAACATACCTATTTCCCTCATTTAACTATTGGAAGATTAAAAAATAATATTGAACTTCTAAATGCACTTGATGATACAATATTATTTGAAGAGAGTTTCAAAACGATTGTTACTGAAATTACTTCTGAAATCATAGAGAGTAATGGAGATTCAACTGTTGAATTTAAGGTGTCTTTATGAATTTTAAAAATTGTTACGAAGATATTAAACAAAAAGTAATGTTTTTTTCTATTGCTGATTTAGTTCCCAAACTCATGCCATTTTAAATGCTAAATGGATATCGAAACCGAACCAGCTGGGGAATTTTGATTAATAGTAAATTTTAAAGCTGATTGTTAGCTATTTGTTCTATTGGCTCCTTTATAACGCCCGAAGGAGAAGCACCGGAGGAGCATCGGTAGATAAAAGTGGTTCAAAACGCCCGAAGGAGAAACACCGGAGTAACTTCGGTAGATAAAAGCGGCAATATGAATGAAATTTGCGTTTTAATTCCATGGTATCCAGTTTGATAAAATACTTGCTCTTTCCTTTGAAAGACAAGCCTTGTTTGTATGTGGCAGCATGATTTTTTGTATTCACAAAACTAGAATACACAACAAAAAGTCCTTCATATCCAACAACTGGTTCTCTTTAAAGGTGCAATACCGTAAATAACAATGCAAATAGGATGAGAAATCGCAAGTGATTTTCTCACCCTATTTTTTGTTGCTGTATCAATTAGCGTATAAAATCGCAATCTATATCACATTGTAAATAATAATTTGCGAATAGATATTCTCTATCCGATAATTTAATAGCTAATATTGATGTAAATGACCATCTGATTCCCTTGTGTTTGAAATAAACGGAAAAATTCCGTTTAAATTGGGAAATGCTTATATTTCCCCTGAATTAAGGGAAGTTTTTCCACTTATATTATCCAAATCTCTTGAATTTTGCCTTGTTTGGAGGTATTAATCGGAATATCTCCGCTTATATCTGCTTATTAATCCTCAAAATTTACATTAGACGGAAATTCTCCGCCTATGAATTCTCATACCTATCCTTTGGAGAATCCCTTTGCGAATTACCACGCTATTTCATAAGATATTTAACCAGTTTTTTCATTTTTTGCACCCCGAAAGACAACCCGTTAATATCCAACATAAAGGACTTTTTGTTGATCTCGAAAGTAAAACTTACCCAATCCTCTCCTCAGAAGCACGATTCAGCTTGCTTCCATATTCCTGTTCCCAAAGTTCTTTCATTTTCTGTCTGCCGCTTTCGATTTGCGGATTGAATTGGATGGCAGCAGAGGCGCGCACATTGCGGACATGTTGGACGGCGTGCTCGATCTGATGGTCGATCGCGTTACGACCTTTGCCGGCATGTTTTGCAATGGCCAAGCCTGCAACGGTTCCTTGTGCCATCGCAATCTTGCCGCTTTCAATCCCGGTAATATTTCCGGCGACAAACAGGCCGGGAAGAGGGGTTTCCATCCATTCAGAATGCACGGGCACATGTCCGCCAAGTTCCGGTACAAATTGAAATGGGCATCCGGCAACTGCTGTCAGTTCTGCCAATGGGTACAGACCGCCTGCAATGCAGACGAAATCGGCTTCATATATCTCTTCTGACCCAGGGACGATGGTGCCGTCAACGCCAATATCTACTACTTTGACGCCTTCTACTTGATGTTGGCCTATAATTTCTATGGCCGCTTTTCGCAATTGCAGCGGGGTACCGTTTACTTTCATACCGCCCTTTGGATAAAAGCGGAGTCCTAATTGTCGAAACCACTCATTTTTCATGAACCGGCTGCCCAGCCTGAGCAGCGGAGAAGGTGCGAGATGGGCGGCGTTAAGCAATGACTTCAGCACTTCTTCCGGTTCGCCGGCTTTTTGGCTGATCGCACTTTTTTCCGGAAGGACAATGCGATCCACATGGATCCCGGCTAGCTGTAACTCATTTAAAATCGCAAAAGCTAAAATATTGGCTCCAATAATGATCCCCTTTTTCCCAACTTGGACGCGGTGGACATTCGTCATGACTTGTGCAGCCCCAATGGACATGACACCGGGCAACGTCCATCCGGGCACAGGAATTGGGAATTCGGCAGCGCCTGTTGCAACAAGAACAAATGGTGCCGTAAATGTACCTGCATTCGTATATACATTCCAGCAGGAATCCTCTTTTTCTAAATTATAGACAGATACACCACAGCGAATGTCTACAGATAATTGAATCGCTTCTTGGTGTAGGCGTTCTGCTTCTTTGATGCCATTCCACCACTCACCTGATGGTTCTTGATGCAATTGGCCCAACAACCGGCCTCCTGGTTTGATAAATTCATCAAGGACGGTGACATGAAGTCCAAATCTGGCACAGGCAATGGCCCCGGCTAATCCTGCCGGCCCGGCCCCAATAATGATACAATCGCTCATGACTGTTCCACCATCCTCTTAATGATGTTGGGCAGCTGTTTCCCGCTTTCCACGACCATGCCTTCTTTCACCACGGTGAGACAAGATCTTACATTGTCTTGACCGTTCACCGTGACACGGCATTCCATGCAATGACCGATGTTGCAATAGATACCGCGGGGATTTCCGCTTTCTTCGTGAACGCGCAGTTTTCTAATTCCATTCGCAAGCAGAGCAGCGGCGATGGTTTCATTTTCATAGGCTTGATAGGTATGACCATCAAACTGAAATTCTAGGACTTTACGATCCGGCATTTTTCCGAGAACAGGATGATCGATAATTCTACTCATGTCTTTCACCGACCGTTCCAAATGTCATGGGTCGTACTGGCGGCTGGTATTTCAGCGGGATATCCCCTTGTTTCATATCAGGAACCACGCTTTCAATGATTCTATCAATCGAAAGCCGGCATGTGCGTCCCCCGCAAAAGCCCATCCCTGCTCTTGTTCGTAATTTTAACTCCCTTGCGGTACATTTATGTTTATTTGCTGTAGAGAGAAGATCTCCATATGTCACTTCTTCGCAGCGGCAAATAATGACATCTTCCATGTTTGCCATTTTCGATTCCTCCTCGCTGTTTCTACACCCATGTACTATGCAAAAATCATACCAACTATAAAAATTAATCCAGTCCGAGGCGTTTTAATCGATTATAAAGAGTGGCTCTTGTAATCCCGAGCCGTTTGGCGCATTCTAGTTTGTTTCCATTGGCCATTTGCAGTGCTCTTTTCAATACTTTTCGCTCATGTCGATCCATTTCTTCCTGTAAGGTTAGAACGGTTGGATCCATTTCATTGAAGTCTGGCTGCGGTTGGAAGGTGGTCGGTTGCAGCTGATTGACACTTGCGGAAAACGGTAAATATTCTTTCTTAATCACGCCATCTGTGGCAAAAACAACCAGACGTTCTGCTACATTGCGCAGTTCGCGAATATTGCCGGGCCAATCATAGCGCAGGATCTCCTGAAGGCAATCGGCAGTTACTTCGTAAATCGGTCGCTGGTACCGTTTGGAAAAATCATCTAGAAAATAATGGATCAATTCAATGATATCTTCCCGACGCTCGCGCAGCGGCGGAATTGATAAGCTGACAACGTTTAAGCGGTAGTATAAATCCTCACGAAATTGTCCTTTTTTCATCAGTTCTTTCAAATCGCGATTCGTTGCGGCAATGATCCGGAAGTTGATATCAATTTCTTTTTCACCGCCGACACGGTAAAATTTTTTCTCTTGCAGGACCCGAAGCATTTTCACTTGCATTTCCAACGGCATTTCACCTATTTCGTCAAGAAAAAGGGTACCGCCATTAGCCAGTTCGATTTTTCCCTTTTTCCCGCGGTGGTCCGCCCCGGAAAAAGCTCCGCGTTCATAACCAAATAGCTCACTTTCAAACAGTGATTCCGGTATAGCCCCACAGTTAATCGAAATAAATGGTGCATTCGGGTTCTCACTTGCCTTATGAATGGCTTTCGCAAAGACTTCTTTGCCTACGCCGCTTTCGCCTAAAATGAGGACGGAGGATTTGACAGCACATACTTTTTTAGCGATTTGAACCGTCTGTTGCAGCGCCTTGCTTGTTCCTTTAATCGTATAGAATGGATCATCTGGATCCCGATACATGGCAACCTCTTGTTCCAAACGCTGAACCTCTGAAGACATAGTAAATAATTTTTCATTTAGGACGACTTGATGGGTAATATCCGTTTCTGTGCAGACAGCTCCAATGATTCGGTTCTGAAAGTACACCGGGTTCGTGTTAATAAGAACAAATAAATCAGATCTAGGTTGGTGTGTTTGACCTTGGATGCTTTTTCCGTTGTGGAGTGTTTTCAATATTTCTAATTGATTACGATCAAAGAAACGAGTAATCGGCTTGCCTAGGATCTCTTGTTTTTTGATGGAAAAAATCGCTTCCGAGCCTTTCGTCCAAGTTCGAACCCGTTCTTTCGTATCAATGACCGTGATGGAAATATCTGCTGTTTTGATAACGGTTTCATAGAAGGCCAGTAATTGCTGATAGGATTGATGCAGCACGTCTATCAGATCCCAGGCGGTGATACAGGTGATGGGCTGATGCTCTTGATCGATAATAACAACAGCGGGCTCGTGTTTAAACAATTTAATGAACTCGGGAAGCGGTAGACCTATACTCACTGGTTTGCATTTCAGTTCTGGCAAATGTTCGGAAGATCTGTAATAGAAATCTCCATTTCGAAAGTGGATGTTCTTTAATCTTGAAGGGTGGTCAAAGAAATTTTTTATAAAGTCTTGATCAACATGTGTATAAAACGCCATATATGCCCTCCTACAAAGTGTATAGAAAAATAGACACTGTAAAATAAATTATACACTAATTGCCTAAAATTTTTAAATAATTCTAGCAATCGGCTGCAAAACCTCGAAATATTTTGGCACACGATTTGCATTAATAGAGATAAGACCTTTTGGATGAAGGGAGAAAATCTCGTGAGGCATTGTGATGTTCTTGTAATTGGCGGCGGAATTATCGGTTGTTCGATTGCTTATTACCTATCTAAATATGGCAGGGATGTAACGGTTCTAGAGAAAGGGGAATTTGTAAGCGGTACCTCTTCAAGATGTGACGGGAATATTTTGGCCATTGATAAGGATCCGGGTTTCGACAGCCAAATGTCACTGCTTAGTCAGAAGTTAGTCGATGAATGGAGTAAAGAACTGGAACACTCTTTCGAATATCGTGCACCTGGCAGCATTCTTGTTTGCGAAACAGAAGAGGAAATGGAGGCGGCTCAGCAATGGGTTCAGCGGCAAAAAGAGGCGGGGCTGCCATTTAGAATGCTTGATCGCCAAGATATCCGGGAGGAGTCCCGATTCTTCGCAGATGATTTGCTTGGGGGATTAGAGTGTGCCACAGACTCTACCGTAAACCCCTATATGCTTGCCTTCTCGCTGTTAGAAACAGCTATCAAACAAGGAGCCAAGGCCTATAAACAAACAGAAGTAAGGAAGGTGAAAAGGGAAAGCGGTTCCTTTATGGTGGAAACGTCTGAAGGCGTGTTTACGGCCAATCATGTCGTCAATGCGGCAGGCGTCTGGGCACCGCGGATTGGTGAAATGCTGGACCTTATGATTCCGATTCAACCAAGAAAAGGGCATATTATCGTGGCTTCCAGACAAGAGTTCGTAGGCCGGCGCAAAGTAATGGAGTTCGGTTATTTAATCTCCAAATTTGGCGGCAAACGCAAAGTGGATGCCTTAACGGAAAAATATGGAGTGGCGCTTGTGTTTGAACCAACAGAAAGTCAAAACTTTTTGATTGGTTCAAGCCGTGAATTTGTCGGGTTCAATACAAAGGTCAATAACGACATTATTAAATGCATCGCTAACCGGGCGATTCGTTTTTATCCCAAAATGGCGGATATGATGGTCATTCGCTCCTATGCCGGTTTAAGACCATGGACAGAAGACCACCTGCCGATCATTTCCAGGGTGGAAGAAGTTCCGAATTTCTATATTGCTGCTGGGCATGAAGGGGATGGCATCAGCCTTGCAGCCGTTACAGGAAAGTTGATAGAGGAAATGATTAATGACAAAGAAACATCGATTCCGATTGAGCCGCTTCGTTTGGATCGTTTTAAAGAAAGGATGGTAACAAGATGAGGGCACATAAAGTGTTTACTACGATTGATACCCATACAGGCGGGAATCCGACAAGGACAGTGATCAGCGGTTTGCCCAAGCTGGAAGGAAAGACGATGTCGGAAAAAATGCTCTTCTTGAAAAAGGAGTATGACTGGATTCGCAAACTATTAATGAATGAACCGCGCGGCCATGATGTAATGTCAGGAGCGCTGCTTACCGAACCATGTCATCCTGAGGCAGATATTGGTGTCATTTACATAGAAACCGGAGGCTATTTGCCTATGTGCGGCCATGATACGATTGGGGTCTGTACGGCGTTAGTGGAATCTGGGCTCATTCCGGTTCAAGAACCGGTTACATCATTGAAACTGGACACACCAGCCGGACTTGTGGAGGTGGAAATCGCTGTAGAAGACGGGAAAGCAAAAGAAGTCTCCTTTTGTAATGTTCCGGCATTTCTACTCAAAAGGGTCGCTGTCGATGTCAAAGGCATAGGCCGTGTTGAAGCGGACATCGCCTATGGCGGAAATTTCTATGCCATCATCGACGCCACATCTGTCGGCTTAAGTTTAACACCAGAAAATGCGTCTTTGATCATCGAAAAAGCCATTACGATCCGAGATGTCATTAATGAAACAACGGAGATTGTCCATCCGAAATATCCATTTATAAAGGGTCTCACCCATGTTGAGTTTTACTGTGAACCATCCCATCCAAAAGCAGATGTCAAAAACACTGTGGTTGTCCCTCCCGGGGGGATTGACCGGTCCCCATGCGGCACGGGGACATCCGCCAAACTATCCGTCCTGTATGCTAGAAATCAAATTGCCATTGGCGAAGAATTCGTTCACGAAAGCATAGTAGGTTCTTTATTCCGGGGCCGAGTCCTTGGAACTACTCATGTGGAAGGGATGGAGGCCGTTCGCACAAAAATCACTGGTTCCGCTTGGCTGATGGGGATGCATCGGTTCTTTTACCACGAGGAAGACCCGCTTAAGGAAGGATTTTTGCTCATCCCGCCGATGAAGGAACATGAAATGGAGGAAGTACAATGAAAATTCACAAATCGTACTCAACCATTGATGTACACGTGGCCGGTGAAGCCTTTCGAATTGTTAAAGATCTACCGTTCATTTCCTATCGGAATTTGGAAGATTTATATAAACAATTTCCGCATGTGTTTGCGGAAGAAATAAATCTTCTATTCAATGAACCGCGCGGATTTGCCGGTTTAAATGGCTGTCTAGTTGTACCGCCATTGCAAGCTGAAGCCGATGTAGCCGTACTATTTTTTAATCATCAAGGAACATTGCCAATCCACTATGGCGGCATCGTGGCTGTCATCACTGCATTGCTTGAGTCTGGGCAGTTGAAGGCGAAACACTCGAATCAATATCATGTGGAAACATTGAATGGGGTCATCCCGGTCACAGCCGTGATCCAGCAGGATGAAGTCGTTTCTGTAAATATCGAAATCGGTCCATGCCGCCTCTTGCAAACAGGACTTCAGGCAGGCGCCTTACAGCTCGATTTTTCCCTTGTCCAAGCGGATCAACTGTATGCTGTCTTTCATAAGAAAGAAGCCTCTGTTGAAATACGGATGGAGGCATTATCCGATTTAAAAAGATGGGGGAAGAACATTTTTCAACATCTTGATCCAAAATTGGGTATAAAAGGGGCCGTGATCCTGGATGATACGACACTAGGAGACCACCGTGTTCTATCGCTATCCTACCGGGATGACGGATTGATTGTTCGTTCACCTGGATTTGGCCCAACTGCGGCAGTGTACACGTATTTGATTTCAAATGGAGCGATCCAGTCTGATCAGCCGTTTATAAATGAAAGTATTTTCTGCAGCAAACTGCAAGGTCAAGCTGTTGGCACATCCGAAGGCGAGTATCGCTTTCGCTTCACATGCCGTGGATTTATCACCGGCATGCATACGTTTTTATTAGATCCTACTGATCCGCTGGCAGCAGGATTTCTATTAAAATAGTTTACTTTAAGGAGGAGTTACACATGACAACTATTAGAGGAGCTTTTCCCGTATTAATTACACCGATGACAAAGGAGCAGGAAATTGATTGGGCCGGAGTAAGAAATAATGTAAATTACTTCATCAGTCAAGGGGTTGCCGGTCTTGTCATCAATGGCAGCACAGGAGAATTTGTCAGCTTAACAAAAAAAGAAAGAAATCAAATGGTCGAGGTTGTTATGCAAGAAGTAAACGGCCGTGTACCTGTTATTGTCGGAACATCGGCTGAAACAACAAAGGAAACGATCGAGTACACCAAACAAGCTGAAGCTTATGGTGCAAATTGCGCCTTGATCATTAATCCTTACTATAGCAAACCGAAGGAACACGAAATCTATTTCCATTTCAAAGAAGTGTCAAATGCTGTCAATATTCCCATCATGCTGTATAACAATCCATTTACATCCGGAGTGAATATGAGCACGGAGCTAATGCTAAAAATCGGCAAAGATTGCGAAAATGTCACGCATATTAAAGAATCAAGCGGTGAAATCGGTAAAGCAAGAGACTTGGCACGGCAAGGAAAAGGCCATTTCGAAGTATTCTGCGGTTCAGAAGAATTAGTCATGGAATCGTATTTTGTCGGAGCAACCGGCTGGATTGCTGTAGCAGGGAACATTGTGCCGAAGCTAGTAACGGATATGTACAATTACTTCCAAAATGGAGATATCGACAAAGCTTGGGAAATTAACGATAAAATTTTACCGCTATGCTCCTTCCTTGAAGGTTCGGGTAAATATGTTCAAATTTGTAAACGCGCATTGGATCTGCTTGGTCAAGCAGGAGGGCCTGCCCGTCATCCGCGCTTAGGCTTAACACCTGAAGAAGACCAAAAACTAAAAAAATTGTTAGCTGGCTTAGATCTGGCTGTCCATGCGTAACGCATCCCGGATTGAAAAAGTGATAGAAGGAGGCCAAACGATGCAAACAACCTTCATGGCATTAAAGCCAAATGTAGAAGAATTTTTAAATGGAAAAATGGAATTATTTATAGATGGAAAATTCGTCCCATCTGTTAGCAGAAAAACGTTTGAAACGATCAATCCGGCGACGGAAGAGGTGCTTGCGATCGTAAGTGAAGCACAGGAAGAAGACATCGACCTGGCTGTAAAGGCCGCACGCAAAGCCTTTGAATCCGGACAATGGCCTGACCTCAGTGCGGCAGAACGCGCTCGATTGATTTATAAGTTAGCCGATTTAATCGAAGAAAACCGCGAAGAACTTGCCCAATTGGAAGCACTTGATAACGGCAAGCCTTACCAAGTGGCCCTCTCAGATGATATTCCGGCTACTGTCGAGCAATTCCGTTATTATGCTGGCTGGGCAACGAAAATCCTTGGTCAAACTGTACCGATTTCAAAGGATTATGTAAACTATACAAGACACGAACCGATTGGTGTTGTCGGGCAAATTATCCCTTGGAACTATCCGCTGACGATGGCATCTTGGAAAATGGGAGCGGCACTTGCAACCGGCTGTACGATCGTCTTAAAGCCAGCGGAGCAGACACCCCTGTCGGCGCTATATTTAGCTAAGCTTGTGCAAGAAGCCGGTTTCCCTGATGGAGTCGTGAACATTGTCCCAGGATTCGGCCAAATTGCAGGAGCCGCGATTGTGAATCATGAAGACGTCGACAAGGTTGCCTTTACCGGATCGACTGCAACTGGTAAATATATTATGAAACAAGCAGCGGACACCATTAAAAATATAACATTAGAACTTGGCGGCAAATCTCCAAATATAATTTTGGAAGATGCCGATTTGGAAGAAGCGATTACGGGAGCATTTAATGGCATTATGTATAACCACGGACAAAACTGCAGCGCCGGTTCTCGTGTCTTTGTTCAAAGAAAACATTACGAAAAAGTGGTGGAGGAATTTGCGAAACGGGCCAATCATGTCAAACTTGGCGCTGGTTTACATCCAGAATCAGAAATGGGACCGCTTGTTTCGAAAAGACAATTGGAACGGGTGCTCGGCTATATTGAAAAAGGCAAAGCGGAAGGTGCAAGGGTTGTTGCCGGAGGCGAAAAAGCTTTTGATAAAGGCTATTTCGTACAACCAACTGTTTTCGCTGATGTAACGGATGATATGGTCATTGCCAAAGAGGAAATTTTCGGACCCGTCGTTGTGATTTTACCATTTGACACAGTAGAAGAAGTGATTGAACGTGCCAATAACACTCCATATGGACTAGCAGCAGGCGTATGGACAAAAGACATCAAAACAGCGCTTAAAGTCTCGAACAAATTAAAAGCCGGAACCGTTTGGATTAATGACTATAATTTGGAAGATCCGGCGGCAGCATTTGGTGGTTACAAGCAATCGGGGATTGGAAGAGAAATGGGCTCCTACGCACTCGACAACTATACAGAAGTGAAGAGTGTTTGGGTGAATATTAAATAGTAATTTTTGGATGTTGAAGGGTGGAAAGCTCTGATTTACAGGGCTTTCCGGTTTTTCGTTATATTTAGAATATTATTATTTTATATTAATATATGACAACGCTTTCAAAAAAATATATAATATAATTAAAAAACTACCAAGACAGGAGAGTGACAAAGGGAATTCATCACAACAGCTGTGGAGGAGTAAAAAATTTTTTAAAGCAATTATTCAAACTATTTTGATAAAGTTAAGGGAGAGTGTTGCGTTGATGTCAGCAAAAGGGAAATTTAAACGACAGCTATCATTGTTGGATCTTACTTTTATAGGTTTTGGATCTATGTTTGGTTCAGGGTGGCTTTTTGCTGCAAGCCACGTCAGCTCGCTAGCTGGTCCGGCAGGGACGCTTTCTTGGGTGATTGGCGGCATTGCGATTCTTGTCTTAGGCTTGGTGTATTGTGAACTTGGCGCAGCACTTCCGCGTGCAGGAGGAGTTGTCCGCTATCCGGTCTATTCCCACGGCCCGCTTATGGGGTATCTGATTGGTTCCATTACCGTCATTGCCAACTCAAGTTTGATTGCTATTGAGGTGGAGGCTGGACGTCAATATGCTGCAGCCTGGTTTCCCTTTTTAACAAAGGCGGGATCCAGTTCGCCTACTGTTGCGGGATGGCTTGTCCAATTTGCCCTATTATTACTCTTTTTTCTACTCAATTATTGGAGTGTCAAAACCTTTGCGAAGTCAAATACGATTATTACAATCTTTAAATTCTTTGTCCCAGCCCTTACCATTATTGTTCTATTAACACAATTGAAATCAGCGAATTTCTCCATTCATGGATTTGCACCATTAGGGACCTTTGGGATTCAATCTGCTATTTCGACAGGCGGGGTAATCTTTGCCTATTTAGGATTAACGCCAATTGTTGCCGCTGCAAGTGAAGCCAGAAATCCACAGCGGACCATCCCGATTGCATTGATTCTATCGGTCATTTTATCAACGATTGTTTACGTTTTATTACAAGTTGCTTTCCTTGGAAGTATTCCAACACATATGTTGTCAAATGGATGGTCAGGGATTGATAAGGCCTTCAGCCTTCCGTTTAAAGATATTGCGACAGTTCTTGGTTTATCAGTACTGGCTGTTTTCATTGTGGTGGATGCGATGATTTCCCCTAGTGGAACTGGAAATATTTATATGAATGCAACACCAAGGATTATTTACGGTTGGGCACGCAGCGGGACATTGTTTAAAATTTTTACAAGAATTGACGAAAAGACCGGTATTCCTCGTCCAGCTCTTTGGTTATCGTTTGCCTTGTCAGTATTTTGGACACTGCCTTTCCCTTCATGGGACGTTTTAATCAGCGTTGTTTCGGCAGCTCTTTGTTTGAGCTATGCACTTGCGCCAATTTCGGCTGGAGCTTTCCGGCATAATGCAAAAGACCTTCATCGTCCATTCTATTTGAAAGGAATGGCTGTCATCGGTCCTCTTGCTTTTATTGTTGGTTCCTTAATCGTCTATTGGTCTGGCTGGAACACTCTATCATGGCTGCTTTC
>Ga0070737_10005392_pt1 | contig 12248 bp, 10 predicted proteins | sample Coa_R1_10_FD_66438 | JGI IMG/M metagenome (GOLD analysis project Ga0070737, IMG submission 66438) | Surface soil microbial communities from Centralia Pennsylvania, which are recovering from an underground coalmine fire - Coalmine... | ecosystem: Environmental > Terrestrial > Soil > Unclassified... | reverse complement strand
GCCTTCAGCAGTAGCGCCGCATCAACGCTGTCCGGCGGCAACTCGGGATTGTCCGGCTTGCTGAGGATGGTCTTGATGTTGTGCAGCCCCTCCTGGCGGGCGCGATTGTCAATGTACTCAATAGCTTTCGGATTGATATCGACCGCATAGACGGTGCCTGTGCTGGTGACGCGCCGCGCGGCCCGCACGGTAAACCATCCGCCGCCGGCCCCGATGTCGGCGACGGTTTTGCCCGGCGTGATGCCTAAAATATCCATCACCTGGTTGATGTGCAGCTTTTGGCCGCGACCCGGCGTGTCAAAGATGGAGAGGTCGCCGGTGTAAGGCTTGCTAGTGGGACGGTGTTGGGCCGGCGAAGCAGCTTGGGCATAAAGGCTGATCGCGTAAGCGACCAGTAGCAGGCAAAAGAAGAATCGCCGAAATCTCATCCATCCATAATGCCACGAAGCAGGAGAGCCGCCACAAAGGCAGAGAGGCGCCTCGGTATCCTTGCAAAAAGCGGCGACTCTATTTACTCAGCGGCAGGAGTCCATAAACGCTCACCTGGTTTGCCGTTCCAACAAAGACCTTGCCATTCGCAACGGTAGGCACGGTGAACTTCGCAGTTTCGCCGGGATTGTCGCGAGCGAAGCGCTGATTGGAGTTGTACAGCTCGTGCCCGAGGTTAAGCGCATCGTAGGCATGGAGCACCGCGGGACCCTGGTGGGGCTCGTAGTAGGCGTCGTTGTTTACCGCCCAGACAATTCCGTTGCTATTACCGTTGGCTGAGATGCTGACCGTGCTGCGCGTGATGTGATACGTGGCCGCGGTCTGTGACACCGGCGTGCGCGACAGCATTCCATTGCGCAGGGTGAAAGCCTTGATCGAGTCCTTGCCCGGGCTGTTTCCGGCCCCAAAGTAGACGCGTCCGTTCCAGTAAGCCGGCGTCCCCATCTGCATTTTGAGTTGGCCCGCCAGTTCCTGCACGATCTGCGGATCGCCTCGGGTTGCCGTGTAGTAGCCTCCCAGATTGTCCCGATTGAGCAGGTAGATGTGCCCGTTTTTCCCGGTGGTGATCGCCAGCCGGCGATAAGGGCCGGCCTGATCGGGCAGCAGCATAACGCCTGCCGAGCCGAGATCGAAGTCGTTTTCTTGCATCTTGGCCTGGTCGTAGGGAGTGAAGAAATCCACCAGCTTAAGCCCTTGTTGATCCAGCCTCAACTTCACCACGCTATCGCCATAGTTCACACCCGGCTGCGGGCCAAAGGCATCGAACGGCCCATTGGCGATGGAAAGATAGAGGTCACCATCGTCATCGGCCGAGATGCCGCAGCCGCTCATCCAGATGCCGCCCTGGTAACCGTTGGGCGTGGAGACCCAGGCCCCAACTTGCCGCAGGCTGGTGGCGTCGAAGGCAATGACCCAGCCGTGATACATCCCAAAATCAGCATTGGAAGCGAAGGCCACGTAGATCCTGCCCTTAGAGAGCAGCAGGGCTGCCCGCTGCAATTGGAAGTGGGAAGCGAAGCTCAGCACGCCGTTGCTGCTGTCTTGCGCCACACCCGGATAGGAAGCCTGGATTAGCCTGGGGCCTCCGAATTTCTCCGCGCCCGAAGCCAGCTCCAAGGCGTGCAGACGATGATAGAAGGCGCCGTTTTCCTTGGTAGCTGCGACCACATACAAGGTGTTGCTGGCCACGTCAATTACTGGAGTGCTGGTAATCCCGATCTCCGGCACGATGTCGCTGGAATGGACGTCGCTGGGGGTTAGCGGGGTGATCCCGGCGGCGGGGTTAAGGAAATTGACATGCCACAAGGGAGTGGGAGTGGGAGAGTCGGCATCGAAGGCGTACACGCTGTCATGTTCCGTCGCCACGATCACGACGTTGTGGATGCCATTGCCCGGTATCGCAACCTGCGGGACATAGAGCGGCTGCGCGTACACGTATCCGTCAACCGGAAAAGAGTACAGCTTGCCAAAATGTGCCGCGTTGACATTGTCCGGTGTAAGTACGGCTTCCAGAGTGTTCTGACCGGTGCGAGCGTTGTCATTGTGATAGGTGGCAACGACGGCCAGGCCGGAGGCGGCCAGCGCCTCCACACTCATGCCGTGCAGGCGCGCCCACGGTCTGGCTTCCGCCAGTAAATCTTCGTCGACGCTTTGGCGACATTGGCAAAGCTGGAGAACCATCAGCCCCAGGGAAAGCGCTGCGCCAATCGACAGCAGGCGCGCACGACCGCGAGAGATCACTCCGGCCTTCCACCAATACCGCAAGGCGAAGTAAATAACGACGGCCAGCCCGAGACACAATCCCGCCGCCGTCATTACAGGTTCGGAAGACAATGCAAGAACGTAGTGCAACATAAGCGGTGTTAGTGCTGTGCTGATTGTAGCGGCACCGGCAAGGATCGAAAGACCAATCATGCTCTGCGCTTCGCCGATTCCTGCTTACGCTGCAATTCTTCCTGCGCGCGAAAGAGGGATCGCATGTAGAATCGAGGCATGGCTTTTCGCGGCGGCAACGACTTCAACCATCACAAGGGCCGGACTCCTCCCCCGGAGGATACCCACCAGGAAGCAGCCTACCTCAGGATGCTGGGCGAAAAGCAGCGCCCGGTCCGCATCAAGCTCATGGATGGCGAGGTGGTCCATGGCTGGATCGAATACTACGATCGCCGCATGGTGCGTCTGACGCGCGACGGCGCCCCCAACCTGTTCATCTTCAAGCACGACATTGCCTACATCGCCGAGGAAGCGGTTCGCAAACCGCGCCCCGAGGCGGCGACCGCGCCGCGTCCTGAAGGCCAGCCGAATTCCGACCAATGAGCCAATACCTGCCAGATTTAGAAGCAATTGCACGTGAGGCCGGAACGCTTTTGATGGACTACCTGGCCCGCAACGTGACCATCGAGTACAAGGGTGAAGTTGATCTGGTGACTGAGGCCGACCGCGCCTCGGAAAAGCTGATTGTCGAGCGCTTGCACGCGCGCTGGCCGCAGCATGGCATCGTCGCCGAGGAAGGCACGCGCAGCGAAACCGGCGCCGAGTATCGCTGGTATGTCGATCCGCTGGACGGCACTACCAACTTTGCCCACGGCTATCCGGTGTTTTGTGTGTCGATTGCGCTGGCGCGCAGTGACGGTGAGCTTCAGGTTGGCGTGCTGTACGATCCTACGCGCGATGAGATGTTCGCAGCCGAGCGAGGCCGGGGCGCCAAGCTGAATGGTCACCCGATTCACGTCTCCAAAACGCAGACGCTGGCGGAGTCGGTCCTGGGCACAGGCTTTCCCAGCCACAAGCGGCACAAGAACCCCAACATCTTTTTCTACCACCAGCTCACCTTGCGCTCGCATGGCGTGCGGCGCGCCGGTTCGGCAGCACTGGATCTGGCAAATGTCGCTTGCGGGCGCTACGACGGCTTCTGGGAGTTCAACCTGAACCCCTGGGACACTGCCGCTGGTGTCCTGCTGGTGTTAGAGGCCGGCGGCCAAGTGACCCGCTTTGACGGTTCGCCTTTCCGACTCGACAGCCGCGAGGTGCTGGCCAGCAATGGCCTCATCCATCAGGAGTTGATCAGCGAGTTCGAAGCCATCTTCGCTGGCCGCGGGTTGGAAGAGTTGGCTTCACCAGTGGAATATGCCAGGACGCGGGAGTAGTGTATCGAGGGCGAGCTTTCATAGAGCGTGTTTCCAAATAGGCTTTGAAAGGGCACGGCTTAGCCGTGCCGCTCCCGGCCCAGAAAAACATCGGGGCTTCAGTTCTTGAGGAAATCTGGATTCGATCGAAACGTTATTTCTCAAACACGTTCTAGCCTTTCCGTGGAACGACATGTCTCCGGCTGATTTTTTCCGTGCCTGGTCGCCTTTCTCACACCCCGCTGTGACGTGCGCTAAAATTGCTTTGTGAACAATTCGCTGCTGAACCGTACCGTTACCAAGCGCCCTGACATGGTTCGTTTCGAGGGGCGGATCCTCTTCCTCACCGAAGATCCCGAGTTGATTAAGCGCCAGCTTGCCGGCGAAAACCTGCCGTGGGACACCGCGCATCCGGAGCGAAATCCCAAGCTGCGCGACGACATCTCCACCGATGAGATCACCCCGGCGCACATCTGCTTCTTCTTCGACGAGACCCTGGGCGAATTTCCCTACACCGGCCTCAAATGCGGCGGTGAGTTGCCCATCAAGCGCGGCGATGTGAAGAAGGGCGGCTTTGTCGCGGCGGTCAGCGGCAAGCGGCGAGGGAAAGGCTCCAGCCGCGAGCAGTCGCCCTACGCCGAGATGTCGGCGGGCATCAAGCTGGTGATTGCCGAAAACATCGAGCGCATTTACAAGCAAAACTGCCAGAACCTCGGGGTGCTGACTTCGACCGACTTCTCGCTCATCGACAAGATTCGCCGCGGGGAAGAAATTCCGCTCGCCAAGTTTACCGAGGGCGAAGACGAGATCACGCGCCAGGTGATCGAATACGGCGGGCTGTTTCCGTTCAATGTGGCCCGTATGCAGGGCAAGGTTTTCCTGCCGCCGATCACCACCAAGCCCCGCCCGATGACGATCGCAGAAAAGATCTTCGCGCGCCACATGATTCAGGGCAACAACCAGGCCGGCGTGGAAGCCGTGCAGCCAGGCGATACCGGCTTCGCGCGCACCGATCTGCGTTTCAGCCATGAGTACGTCACCCCGATGGCGGCCATTTTCTTCGAATACTTCCTCGGCAAAGAGGAGCCGGTGACCGACGCAAAAACAATCATATTTTTCCGCGATCATCTGACCTTTTTGGACGAGGTGCTTTCGGAAGAAAAACGCAAGATGGGCCTGCTCGATCTTGCCGGCCAATTGAAGCTGAAGCAGGAGGAGTTCGCGAAATCGCGCGGCATTAAGCTGCACGGCGAGCTGCGCGACCGCAAGGGCTCGGAAGGAATCTGCCATTCGATTGTGACCGAGAGCTACGCACTGCCCGGCCAGCTCAACGTGGGCAGCGATTCCCACACGCCGCATGTAGGAGCGATGGGCTGCGTGGCCTTCGGCATCGGCACCACCGACGTCTTCAACGCGTGGTTCACCAAAGACGTGCGCGTCAAAGTTCCCGAATCCGTCAAAGTCATCATCCGCGGCAAGAAGCGCGACAATGTGACGGCGAAGGACTTCATCCTCAAGCTGTTGTCGATGGACTACATCCGCAGCGGCAAGGCGCTGGCCAAGGTCATCGAGTACTCCGGCGAGGCCATTGAGGCGCTCGGCGTCGACGAGCGCGCCACCATGACCAACATGGCAGCCGAGATCGGCGGATTCACCGGGATCGTCGCGCCTGACCGGAAGGTCGTCGAGTTTCTGATGGAACGGCGCGGCATGAGCGAGAGCGAGGCGCAGACGCTGATCGAAGGGCTGTACAGCGACCCCGACGCGCACTACGCGCACGTGATTGAGTTGGATGCGGCGGAGATTTATCCCATGGTGGCGACGCCGGGCGACCCCGGCAACGGCAAGTTCATTCGCGAGCTAAATACGCCTGTCCCAGTCGAGATCGCATACGGCGGCACCTGCACCGCCGGCAAAAACGAAGACATGGACATGTACGCGCGGGTGCTCAACGATGCCCTGCGGCAGGGCAAGCGGGTCGCGGAGAGCTGCAAGTTCTATCTGCAATTCGGCTCGCAGGAGACGCGCGAATATTGCGTGCGCAAAGGATACCTTGATATTTTCAAGCGCGCCGGGGCGCAAGTGATCGAGCCGAGCTGTGGGGCCTGCATTAATGCCGGTCCGGGCGTCTCCACTCGTCCTGACCAGATCGTCATCAGCGCGCAGAACCGCAACTTCCCGGGCCGCAGCGGGCCAGGACAGATGTATCTGGCCAGTCCTCTGACAGTGGCCGCCAGTGCGATTGCCGGTTACATCGTAGAATACGAACCGGCCAGCGAGCGCGCAGCGGTGAGCGTGGCATAAGTCTCGTCTCGGGCGAGATAATGTCTTGCCATGCTATTTCGCAAAAAGCGATGCCTGGAATGCGGCGGCGACGGCAAGTGCCCGGAGTGCTTCGGCAGTGGCGTCAACGTTCATCTCGATGAGGACGAGCCGAAGTGCCGCCGCTGCGGCGGCTCGGGCCAGTGTCCTTGGTGTCATGGGACTGGCCGTCAACCCGAGTAACCGCTCTGATTTGGGCGCTGCAAGGCGAACACACGGTGCTCGGTTTTTGATACTATCGAAGCAAGCACACTGCGTGGGGATTCTCCAGAACAGGGCTTAGGGAGAGATTGGTCTATGGCTTATGTGATCGCGGAACCTTGTATTGGCACTAAAGACACCGCCTGTGTCGATGCCTGTCCGGTGGATTGCATCCACCCCAAGAAGGACAGTGAGAAATTCGCGACCGAAGAGATGTTGTACATCGATCCGGTCGAGTGCATCGATTGTGGCGCGTGCGTGCCGGTGTGTCCGGTTTCGGCGATCTTCGCCCTCGATGATCTGCCGGAAAAGTGGAAGGAGTACACCGAGCGCAACGCCAAGTACTTCGGACGATAAGCAGTGCCCAGAGTTGTCCGACAGGCACGCCATTGCGGTGTGCCTTTTTGCTGCGCTGGTTGCGCCTTTTTACCACATCCGTGGGGAAGCCCGAAACAACATTGCTGGTGATCGCTCTAGCGATTTACCCGCGCGTGCGCTGATAGTGCCGGCGGGCCTTGGCCCTGTTGCCGCAGGCTGCCATATCGCACCAGCGGCGGCTGCGATTGCGGCTGCGATCAAGGAAAAGCCACTGGCAATCGGGAGCTTCACAAAGACGCACACTCCGCAGCTCCTTTGAGGTGAGCAGCTCGGCTGCCGCGTGCGCCGCCGGCCACACCACCCGCGCCAGAGGGTCTTTCCCTTCCGTTCCCCATTCCCAGCGATAGCCGCCGCCGGCCGGCGTGAGGCGGCGATGCCGCAGCGCCTCGATGGCGAAGTCGTTGATCAGGCTAAGATCGTCGCGGCCCACCGGCTGCCCCTGCGCAATTGCAGAGAAGGTGCGGAAGATTGCCTCCCGCAGCTCAATCGCGCGCCGGAAATTTTGCCGTGCTTGGGCACTTTCCCGTGCCGCATAGGCATTCAGATCATCCGCTTGTCTGGCGGAAATCAATTCCGCTTGCCGGACGAAGGCGACCAGGTCCGCATAAGAGGCCAAGTGCTCCGCTCGCCGTTCAGGGTCGTCGCGGCGGCTGACGGTATTGGCGAGATCGAGGCAGAGATTTCCGCCGGAGAGATCAAATTCGTATTCCGTAGGAAGCTTCCTTTGCACCGCCTCAGTTTAACTCTCTTTGGCGGCTTTACAGGTTATAGCGCATCGGACTTTAGGGTAATCCGGAGAGCGGCCTTCACCGGGATCGCCAACCGCGCCGCTCCACCCAAATGGAACTGAATCACGGCAATTCTGAAAACGGTGTAGCCGAAAGAACCTCCTTTCGCCCGCGCGTCCCCTGCGGGTCAATGGGTGCGATTCGAGCTCAGCCCGTCATGTTTACCTTCAACAGTCCGACTCTATATAGCACTAACGTAACTATCTTTATGCGACACTTTTGATTCTTCTGTGCCAGTCTTTATTGTCCTATAATGGCCATAGACGTGGGGGTCAAATTCTCCTATGCTGTGCCTACTAGACATGCACCTATGAGCCGATGTCATTGGCTCCTGCTGGCTAGTTTCCTATGCTCCTATAGTGACGTTTGGGCCCAGCAGGCTGTTCGTCCAAGTTTCTGCAGTTATTTTGATATGAGTGGGTCCCTCCAGGCCATTGGATTGGATCGCAGCAGGAATTATTAAGCCGAATCCAACGCTAGCGATTTTCCGCCGTACAAGCTGTAGATCTCCGCGCCACAAAAGGGGGGCGCTTAGTATGCTTCGTCAATCTGGCCGATTGAGAAGGTTTGCAAAGACGGATGAAGGACAAGCCATCGTTCTAACTACGATAGGGCTGGCAGTGCTGATGCTGATGGTCGGCCTGGGCGTGGATGTCAGCTTCCTCCGCTACCAGAAACAACAGATGCAGAAGGCTGCCGACGCCGGGGCCGTGGCCGCGGCTTCCGTCTTGGCCTACGACAAGACGCAGGCTGATATTATCGCAGCCGGCCAGAACGATGCCGCTGCCAATGGCTTCAACAACGGCACCAACGGCATTACCGTCGCCGTCAACAACCCTCCGCTGAGCGGTCCCTTCCAAGGTAACGACAGCTATGTGGAAGTGATCGTCTCACAGCCGCAACCTACGTTCTTCATGAAGGTAGGCGGCTTCTACAGCGTGAACGTAAGCGCGCGGGCGGTATCTTCGGGAGCAGGGAGCGGGGGCGGATGCATCTACTCATTGGATAATCATACCGGCGATACGGGGCTGTTGGTGGATGGCAACGTCAGCATCAACTCGACCTGCGGGATTATGGTCAATGCCCCGGGTGGCTCCGCGCTGACCAAGAAGGGGAATAGCGGCCAGATCAACGTCACCAATGGCGGTGCGATCGGCGTCGTCGGCGATTGCTCTCTTTCACCCCCTGGCGGCGGCGCGAACGGTTGCTCGTCTTCTACCATCACGCCTACGCCGGTAAACATTGCTCCATTCAGCGATCCGCTGCAAGGTGTACCCCCGCCCGCCAATCCCCACCCAGGAGCGTGCGACTATACCAACTGGACGGCCGGCAAGAATGGCGACACTCTTTACCCCGGAGTGTATTGCGGAGGCATCACGATCCACGGCAATAACACGGTAACGGTCACCGGAGGCCTGTACTACATCATCGGCGGCGGAATTGATATGTCCGGCAACGTCAGCCTGGTGGATGCATCAGGCAGTAAAGGGGACCTTTTTTACTTCACCAGCGGCACCGTCAATGGCACCACCTACACCTACGGCGGCATCGACGATCACGGCACCGCAAACATGAACTTGAATGCCCAGACCTCCGGCCCGCAGGCTGGCATCCTGTTCTTCGAAGACCGCTCCGAACCGGCAGGGACTTACTCAGACATTTTCGGCGGCGGCGCTTCCGGCCAGCTCAACGGCGCGCTTTATTTCTCCAAGGATTACCTGACTTACAAGGGCAACCCCAGTGGTGATGCCTACCAGTTGATAGTAGCGTGGCAGTTGGAGTTCAAGGGCAACGCAACTCTCACGGAAAATTACAGCTCACTGCCCCACGGTGGCTCGCCGATCCCCAGCGCCGTCCTGGCGGAATGACGAGGACTTGGCTTCCAACGAGCAGCAACAGAAGAGTACACACCTATGGAGGGATGGTAGTGGCGTCAAGTAACCTAGACAAAAGTGCTAGTCGGATTACTTAAGTTTTCCTCTAAAGTGCTTGACAAACTAGGGCGATATGCTAAGCTTCGCGCGAGGGAGAGGTGTAACTATGAAAGGCTTCTTTCCCGGGCCACTACGTCAATTTTTGAAAGGCGGGGACAAAGGGCAAGCCCTAGCCTTGACTGCTGTGGGGTTAGCGGTCCTCATGCTGATGGCGGGGCTTGGAGTTGATGTAGGATTCCTCCGCTACCAGAAGGAACAGATGCAGAAAGCCGCCGACGCCGGCGCGATGGCTGCAGCTTCGGTGCTGATCTATAGCAACACGGGGGCGCCCGCGATCACCACCGCCGCGCAGAGTGATGCCGCGGCCAATGGCTTTCAGAACGGCACCAACGGGGTTGTAGTCACCGTCAATAACCCGCCCCAGAGCGGCGTGTTTGCCGGGAATGACAACTATGTCGAGGTCATTGTCGCGCAGCCGCAGCCGACGTTCTTCATGAAGGTCGGCGGCTTCGCGTCGGTGAATGTCAGCGCACGGGCGGTCGGTGCGGTGCTGAGCAGCGGCAATGGCTGTATCTACTCCCTGGATCCGAACGGTTCTGAGAGTTTTCTCGTCAACGGCACGGTCAGCATCACTTCTACCTGCGGGATCAAGGTAAATTCCAATAACCAGTACGCCCTCGTTGAAAAGGGCAACAGCGGCAGCATCAAGGTCACTAACGGCGCTCAGATCGGCGTTGTGGGCGGGTACTCCGGCACCGGCTTTTCTCCGACGCCGACGAACATTACCCCATTCAGCGATCCGCTATCGTATTTGCAGCCGCCGACGGTTGGCGGCTGTAACTATACGAACTATAAAACGACCAGTAATGTTACCCTTCAGCCGGCTGTGTACTGCGGAGGAATAACCATCAACGGCAATGCAGTCGTTACCTTCGAGCCGGGTACCTATATTCTGATGGGCGGCGGCATGACTTCCAGTGGGAATACCACGCTGATTGGAAGTGGAGTTACTTTTTACAACACGTTCGGCAACGACTCCGGCCAGTCCTGGAGCTATGGCGCCGTCAACCTCGCCGGTACGGCGCAGACAACGTTGACCGCGCCCACCAGTGGCTCGCTGGCAGGAATTCTCTTTTTCCAGGACCGCCGTGTGCCGGTCGGCACGTGGAACAGCTTCGACGGGACCAACGGCGAGATCTACAGCGGAATTCTCTATTTTCCGACCGGCAATCTGGACTATGCCGGCGATGCCTCCATCGGTCAGTATCTGAACATGATTGCCTGGGACTACGAGTTCAACGGCAATCCCACGCTGTTGAATTACAATCTGCCGGGTGGCCAATCACCTTTCAAGAGCGCATTCCTGGCTGAGTGAGCGAAGAGCAGGTGGATGGGATGAGAGATAGGCGAGCAAAGAGTCACAAGAGGGCGATGCCGGAGGTTGCGGGCAAGTCCCGCGGTGGAGAAGCCGGACAAAGCCTGCTGGAGTTTGCCCTGATGCTGCCGTTTCTCCTGCTGCTCATGCTGGGCGTGGTGGAGATCGGGCGGGCGGCGTATATCAGCATCACGGTAAGCCATGCCGCCGCCGCGGGCGTGCAGTACGGGGCGCAGAGCTCGAAGGCAACCGACATCACCGGCATGGAAACAGCCGCTACGAACGACGTTGGCAGCGACGCGATTGGCGGGACGATGAGCGCAAACGCATATTACGGCTGTGTTTGTGACCAAGGGCCGAGCGGCCAGACGCCGGGAAGCTGCGAGAATGCCACCATCAACTGTACCTCCGGCAGTACGAGTTGCAGTTGCACCAACCTGGGTGCGAGTTGTACGAGTCCCAATCAGATTGTCACATGTGTCAAGGTGACCACGCTGGACAATTTTAGTCCGCTGTTTCACTATCCGGGGCTGCCCAGTTCGTTCACCGCCAGCGGAAACGCAGTGATGCGGGAGCGGCAATAAGGCGTCCCCGGATTCCGGGATGACACGAAGCCGAACTTGCCTCGGGGGAAACGCTGATTCAGTCGGAACGAAGTTCCGCAGCGGCGAAAGCGCGATGATCCGGCAGCTCTTTACGGACGGCCTAAAGGCTGTCCCCTTTAAAGACCGGAGTCGATCAGAGTTTTCCCTAGCGGGCGGTACTGGTGCAAAGCGGACTCTCGGCATTGCGATAAGGCCTTGCGGAGGAGAATGATGCTGCGAACCATCAAACAACAAAACGGCGAGGCGGGCAGCGGGTTGATCGAGTTCACGGTGGTGGCCCTCGCACTACTCACGGTAATGCTCGGGATCGTCGATTTGGGGCGGGCCCTTTATGCCTATAACTACGTCTCCGATGCAGCGCGGAGAGGTGCGCGCTATGCGATCGTAAGGGGATCCAAATGCGATCCTACGTTGTCGGGCTGCCCGGTCCAGTCCTCGCAGGACCCGAACCTGATCAGCTATGTGGAGAGTAATGCGGACGGAATCAACACCAGTAATCTCTCCGTGACCGCCAGTTGCTGTCCCGCCGGGGCGGCCACATGCACCGGGGGCAGCTTCCCCTGCGATCCGGGCAATGCGGTCCAAGTCCAGGTGCAATATACCTTCAACTTTATTACCCCTTTGCTTCCGCAGGCCAGCTGGAAGATGACTAGTACCTCGGAAATGACGGTCTCGCAGTAGCAAAGTCGGTCTTCTGTATCCCTGACACAAAACCCAGGTGATGCGACGAACTGGTGTCTCCTGACCATAGAATTTTTGGCAGGACCATTTGCGCGCAATGCGGTCCACCGATTACCTTACGGAACTGTGGATGCAACGATCTGGTACGTCATAGTCGTGGTATTTGCCGCTACCCTGATTCGTTCGACCCTGGGGTTCGGGGAGGCGCTGTTTGCCGTCCCGCTGCTGGCGCTGCGGCTGGCGGTCCAAGTCGCCGCTCCTTTGGCGGTGCTGATCTCCATCACCATCGCCGCCGTCATCGTGGTCCAGGAGTGGCGAGCGATCGACCTGCGCAGCACGGGCTGGCTGAT
>Ga0070737_10005391_pt1 | contig 12249 bp, 10 predicted proteins | sample Coa_R1_10_FD_66438 | JGI IMG/M metagenome (GOLD analysis project Ga0070737, IMG submission 66438) | Surface soil microbial communities from Centralia Pennsylvania, which are recovering from an underground coalmine fire - Coalmine... | ecosystem: Environmental > Terrestrial > Soil > Unclassified... | reverse complement strand
AGCTGATTCTGTTGTGATTGAGAAGGCATTTGTGACCATTAGGCCAGCTGCCTCCCATCCAGCCTCTAAAAGGGCTTTCCAAGCATCAGGGTCTGTGTGAGCATAATATGTGACCAGTAAGCTATTATCCTTAAGCTTAGAAGCCATAGTAATAAACGAAGAGTTAAGAAGATTCTGGAAATGCCTGACGCCGACCTCATACTTCGCGTCTGCGCCGAGCCTAAGTGGATTAAGGCTTACTTCGCTTAGGGCATATTTCTCCCATTGCGTCGAAACTTCAACCCATTCATCTCCAACTTTCTCATAGAAAGCTTCGGGCAGAAAACGTGGAATAAGCCTGCCGCCCTCAACATCGCTTAGAGCCCTCTTAAGCCAAACATAGTAGAAGTCGCTAAGCTCGGCATAGGGGACGTCATCGTAATAAGGGGGGTCAGTTATTGTTAGGTCAAACTTATCTTCAGCATTTAACTTGCCCAATAGGGTAGCATCATCTAACATAATGTTTACCGTCATTATGCGATTCTTCAATGAAAGATTGAAATATGCTAAACCTTCAATTGTATGTTCAAGAGACTTAGCCCATGAGCCAATAATGTCAAAACTAGGGTCCACCTCTATCCAATTCCACGTCATTGCAATTCCCCTTGAAGCTAATGCAGGAGCAACTAGCTTTCTAGTTGGTTCAACTGAGGTTACTATCACATTATGTCTTTCGTAGTTTGCAAGACATATAGCAAGCATAGTTACAATCGCCTCCGTGTATTTGCGTGCATCTTCGGTAGTTAATCCTTCAGTTTGTTTTTCTTCTTCGATTTTCTTGCCTGCTTCGCGTACCAGCTTGACGAGTTTGACGAGTGTTAAGAGTTGGCGCGGATTAAACAGCTTATACCATTTATCAGCGCCAAGAATTGGTGTAATTCGTCTAACTTCATATATGGGGACAGGTTCTTTTGGTATGTCTGGGTCGCCTTCTCTGAGCATTTTTTCCACTTCTTTTCTCGCTAGTTCGAGTTTTTCTTGGTCTTTTTCTATGCATGGCTCGAACTCTAAGTCGCCGTCTTTCACTTTCACCTTGGCGAGTAATCTTTGTCTTGCAAGAGGCGTTATGGCTTCTCGCTCTAGGCATTGGTTGTATGTTTTTATGGCGTGTTTCACGTAGCCCTCTAGCCTCTCCTTAACCTCTTTAGGCAAACTCCTCGCCTCAGTGTAGTGCCTCCCCGTCTGCGGATCCACCTGCATTATCGGCTGATGGCAGAACAAACAAACGGCTTTTTCACGCCGCGCCTCAATATTGCTTTCCGGAACCCTAAACTCCTTACCACCGGCTTCAACCTTTAATCCAGAAACCCTTGCGCCTTTAACAGCTCTATTCCCCAAAACCTTGTTCAAATCCACAACTCTAATCTTAACCTCATCACCTTCTACAACGGGTTCCATCCAAGCCAGCCTCTCGTAGCCTTCGCCAGCCTTAACCCTCGCAAGCCACCAATTCCCAACAAGCAGAGTCCAACGCCCACAGTGGGGACACTTAACCTCCCAAGAACCGATATAGACTGCTACATCCTCATCATACAACTCCCTAATAAGCGGATCCTCCTTTAACCGCTCAGTAACCCAACGCCCCCAGCGCTCCACATCACGAACAAGCCTCTCGCCATACTTAGCCGGATACTCCAAAACAGCCTTCAAAAAAACATAAGCCACAGGCAAAAGCTCAACAGCTGTAACATCCAGACCGAGACGCAAACCCTCAAGTGGAATAGAACCAAAACCGGCAAAAGGATCCAAAAGCCTAACACCCTCAAAACGATAAAGAGGCTTAACCCTATGAGGCGCCTGCTCAAAAACAATCCGCCCATCAGCTTTACGATCCTTACGCCTAATCCCAATCTTATACAAAAACTCATTTACATTAGTATTCTCAGGCAGCAAACAACCGGCAATAATAGCCCTAGCAGAAATCAAAGGCTTACGAGTCCACCAAAAAACCATCTCCCAATGGGGAGGCCTCCCAGGACCCTTCTCAACAGCAGAAGCCTCACTAATCACACCAAAAGGAAAATTAACAGACTCAATAAAACGCCTATCCATCTACAACCACCCACCCCAAACACCAACGAAATTCACTTCCACAAATAACTACACAGAAATATTCATATAAGCCTTTTAAATGAACAGCGAGAACTCGACTCAACGTATCAACATGCGAATTCAACATTAGCACTAAACCATAAATATTCAACTCTGGCAAAAGATAAACTGTGACCCGTGATGGCTAAGTGTCCAAAATGAAAAACAGAAAACCCAAACCCGACAAAGACATGGAAATACTGCAACTTCACAGTAAAAGCCTACACATGCAAAAACTGCTATTATCATAATTACAACCTATATGTTTAGTTTCAGAATCCCCTTCCAAGACAGAATTAAATCCCCAAAACCTCATTTATAGGAAACCACTTTTGAAATTTATTTCCTGAGAATCTAAATTAAGAGTCTGTTAAAACTAAATGTTGTCATAAAGGATAACGAAAACCACGAATATAATACTAAAACTATAAAGTTATATGAGAAAATAAGTTTTCACAATCATTTTGACATATACACTTTTCTGTTAGGAGACACTAAAGGAAGTCAGAATATTGTATTTCATTAGGTATTCCTTTCATTTTTCACAAAAGCTCCCTTTCTCAAATGAAGGTTCATAGGACTAGGAAAGTTTTGTAAAAAGCATACGATATGTTTGATGATTGGCTAGCTTTTTTAGCATTTTCATATTTTCAGCGAAAAGTGTAAGACAGTGATGCACAGTCTAATAAGGTAAAAATTGAAGTGGAGTTAAAATTAACCGAAACAGCCCTAAAAGCGAAACTATAAGAACTTCACAGTTAAAATAAATCTGCCGAAAGGTCATCGCTTCCAAAGAAGACCAATAGAAAGACAGCAGTTGAAACAGCCATATACTCCCTAAAACAATAGTCCGAAATACACCTGCCGAAACTATGTGAAATATAAGAAAACTTTTAAAAGGATTCACTGAAATATTTAATCGCATATCGCCCGGTTCAATATGGGCCGGTCGTCTAGCTTGGTAGGATGTTACCCTGACGCGGTAAAGGTCCCCGGTTCAAATCCGGGCCGGCCCACTATTAGTAAAGTTTATATCACCAATTCCTTAAAGAGATAATTATGCCCTCTGAAGTCAAAAGCAAGGAAGAATTCATCAAGCTCCTTCCATTGGCGATTGAATGTAGAGTGAAGCAAAATAAAGATCACGTAAAGTTGAAGTTAAGAACTAAGAGAGCACTGTATACCTATAAGACATCGAACCAAGATGAAGTAAAAGAAATCCTAGATCAAGTTAAATGTCCAATAGTAAATATAACCTAAAACACCATAACTAAAAGAACTGTTAGGAAAACTGGGATAGGTAAGCCAGGAAATATTTTGAATTTCTGAGCAAGAATGATTGTTATTATGCCGCCTAATGTTATGCTTATGAAAGAATAAAGAAAACCGATTAATCCCAAAAGACCAAGGTTTGCAGCGATTGCTGAATAGAAAAGCAAATCACCGATTCCTATCTCAATATTGAAGATATTTATGAACATCCCTCTGGTGAAAGAATATCCGCCATCAGTGGAAAGTGCTGATTCTGCGTTCTCTATCTCCTTAGCAATCCTCTTTAAAGGCCCTACAAAAACAGCAACGAGATCATAGACAGCAAAAATCAAGATGAAGATGATGAGCTGTATTAGTTGGAGTATCTCTCCTAAAATCGAACCCATTATACAAGATAAAACGATCAGTGCATGATTTTGGAGAACTGTATTCTTCGCATAAAAGATTCCGTATATTAAAAAAACTGAAAGTGAAAAGTTAATGAATAAAGTCAATGCAAAGGAAAGGTTTTGGGAAAAATGAGCTGCATAATCATAGAATGGATTTAAGAAAAGGGCTAGGAATATAAATGATGCTAAGCTGAAAACTGAAATATATATCAGCCTTATCAGATAATACTGCTTCTTGATTATAATATAAAGAATTATTAAGGTGGAAATTAGCACAGCACCTAAAAATATCAATCCCTGATCAATTGCCTGAGGCACTTCGCCTGTAGAAATCTGGCTCTTAATAGGCTCTGTGACGTTAGAGTAATGAAGATATAATGAAAAAGCTGTTGAGAGTAATATCAATAAAAAAAGTGAGTATACATAATAAATGGCAAAGCGCTTTGGGCTAAACTTGTATTTCTTCTCCATTGTTCGGTAAAATACAATCCAAACCCAATTCCTGTTCAACAATTTTCGACATTTCTAGCATCCTGAAAGGCTCGCCATGTATCAAAACAAGTTTTTCTGGATTTATCGCTCTGATATAATCAATAAGTCCTTTCATATCTGCATGCGATGATATACCGAACCAATCTAAATCTGATTTGACTGGCTCTTGACCTTTTTCGCTTTGGAAAATACGCTTTTCTAGCATTTCTCTACCAGGTGTATCCTTAGCGAGATAGCCAACAAAGAATACCGCATTCTTAGGTTCCTTTATAATTCTAGATATGTAATATGTAGCTGCGCCTCCCTTAAGCATGCCTGCAGGAGAAATTATTACCGATGGTTCTTCGAGTGCTTCTTTCCTATCTTTTTTACCATTGATGATTTTCACTTTAGATAAAGATTCTTTAAGCAGAGAATAATCTCTTACGGATTCAGGGTGATTTAGTATTATTTCGCTTGCAGTCCTAGCCATGCCGTCCATATAAATCGGATAATCAACGTTATTCTTTGTAAACATACAAGCAATTTCTTGAGATCTGCCAACTGAAAATGAAGGTATCAACACATTACCTCCATTATCAAGGACTTCAAGAGAACGATTAACGAGTTCTTCGATCAATCTCGCTCTTGGGATGTGATTTAAGCATGCATAAGTAGATTCGCAGATCATTAAATCTACATCTTCATTTATTTTCTCCGCGCCTTTCAATAAGAAAGAATCGTAAACGTTTATGTCGCCTGTGTAGAGTATTTTCTTACCTCCTACTTCTATAAAAGTAACCCAACTACCAGGGATATGACCTGCACTTACAACTTTTACGAAGAAATCATCGATGTGAAACTCTGAATGGTCTTCGATAATCCTTGCTTTTTCATTTATCAATGGAAGTACTGTTGAGTCGAATTGGAGCTTGTTCTTTGAAATTTTTATAAAATCTTGAATTAGCAAGTTTGTTAGATCTAGAGTTGTTGAATTGATGAACAATGGAGGCGCGAGTGAAGAACTATATATCAAAGGAAAACCTGCAGTGTGATCAAGATGAGCATGCGAGCAAATTATACCCTTCAATTTCTTGATTTGTACAGGCATGGCAAAATCTACTGTTGAATTAAAACTAGCACCATAATCCAACAATAATGATGAATTATCATGATCTATTTCAATTGCATTTCTACCAATTTCTTGAGCACCTCCTAAAAATCGAATCTTAACTGACATACACTCGTGAAATCAATATATGTCCTACGTTATATATACTTTGTAAAGTGAGCATAATGAAGATAAATATAGAAAATTATAATGGGCAAGGTGTTTTTAAGAAAAGAATTGGGGAGGGTAAAATATTCATTACTGGCTTCTATGGGGTTGGCGCCGTAGGTTATTTAGTTTCGAAGTATCTCACAATGCAAAAAGAAGCAAAATATCTAGGATACATATCTACGAAAAGGCTACCGATGATAATAAGGATGGAGGACAACAGAATAGGTCTTCCTTTTGAATTGTACCAATGGAAAAACTATATAATCCTATTAAATGAAAGCATACCTGACGCCCGTGAAATCCATGCTTTTTCTGATATGATAGTAGATTGGGTAATTGAGAACAAATTTAAGCTTGCAGTATTGTTTGGAGGACTTGCGGAAAGAGTAGGGAGCCAAGATCCAATAAGGATTGCATATACGAGGACGTTTCCGAGTGTTATGAAGCCTTTCGCACCAGCACTCGAAAAGAGACTCTCGATTGTTGGGCCTTTAGCTTTATTGCTGAGCGGATTCGAAATGAAAGGATTTCCTTCAGTTTGCATACTTCCTTATGCTAAGGTCTATGAATATGACCTGAATGCTGCATATATGGCACTGAAAGTCTTAAAAGAAAAGTTTGCAGCGGAAATAGACCTTACACAATTAGAAAAGGATCTCTCTTATGAAAAAAAGATAGAATCTGACATTCTAAAAGAATTGGAAAAATCAAGACAGCCTCCTCCGCCAGATAGCAAAATACTATATATGTAACCTTCTTTTCAGAAAATCCATTATAGAAACCATATTTTCCAGATAAGCTGAGTTAAGATCCTTTTTGATATATATTTTTAGTATATCAGCAGTTCCTTTTGCCCTAATCAGGTCTTCAATTTTCTTTATTAGGTTTTTAGTTCTGCCATCTTCAAATAAAATGAAATTTTTAGTTTTTATCTTTGATAACAATCCTGAAAGGAATTTCGATAGATATTTTCTTTCTGGATAGTTTTTTATCCACCCTTCCCATTGCGAAGCTGGATAAATTTCGGAAAGTTCAAAGGGTATGAAGATGAAGGGATAGCCTATAAAAGCAATCCTTATTCTATCGATAGCTGCATGGCCTAACTCTTTTATTAAATCATCTTTGAATCTCTTCATGAAGTGACTTCTACTGAATGGCTTTTCCTCTAGAAATGGAAAAATTACAAGCGTCTCTTCATCATTGACAAAATAAGTTTCTAAGAGGCGTCTGTGATAACTTATTAGCGTAGGATGGATTGCAGAGTATGGGTCGAAGAAAAATATTCCTGCTATATTCACTTTGGTGAATGGCTCCCTTTCTGCAAAATACTCCAACTCGCCTTTCATTAACATAAAAGCCTCGTAAAGAGAAGGATGAGCGCGTGCCTTTTGTTCCAAGTAATTCCACAATGTTCCTTCTTTAATGTGTAATTTTACATGCTTGATTTCTTCGAGCGATACATTAAGGTTATGCTTCTCAAGTAATTCTATCCTTTTATTCAAATCCAAGGACAAAAAATCTTTTGGATCCATACGCCTGCATACTTCACAATTACATGGTAAATAGGATAGGTCTTCGAGCCTATATGTCCTATCCCTAGTTAGATATCTACCATCTTTTGCATACAAGCTGTAAGCTGCTGAATCAAAGGTATCAATGCCACATGCAACAATGAATGGGAATATCATCGGATGCCCGGCCCCGAAAAGATGAAGAGGTGCAGCATCACCAACAATACTCTTCACTGTCATGATCATTTTAAGCACATCTACATATCGGTATTTTTCCATAAGACCTGTAGGACTTCCCAAAGCAAACATTTCATAGCCCATTTCTTTCATCCTGCGTGCACAGTATTTTAGTAAGTTATAGTTCGTGCCCCCCTGAATAGGGGCTACAATAATTGTCTCGCTGTTATTAAGATAACGCCTCGCAAAGTTTGCTCTCCTCAAGGTTAGTGAGACGCTCTTCTTCACGAATTCTATATCCCTAGAAAGACCTGTAGGGTAATCAAGTATAACCCCTATATCACTCTTTATTTTTATTTGATATTCTAACGATTCCTTTGGTCTAATACTAACATCTCCATATTTCAAAACTTGATATCCTCCTGAATCTGTCATTATTATATTTTTAAAATTCAAATATTCGTGTATATCAACTATATCTCCTTTTAATTTTTTCCAAAGTAAATATGCATTAGTTATAACTGATTTAAAATTTAATTTTTTTATATGATTAATTATCTCAGGATTAAAATCTACCTTAATAACAGGAAAAAGAGCTGGAGTTTCTAAGTATCCACTTTTAGTATATATCTTACCTATTCTAGCGGCTAATGACTTATCTAAAATTTCAAAAAACATTATTCAATTATTTTTTAAAAAATTCACTGCAAATAGCCCTAACTTTATCTGCGATGGGCCCGCTGCCCTCTACAGTACCATCTGCTAATACCCTTACCTTATCTGCGACTATAATTACTTTAGATACACTATCATAATTAACGAGTCTAGGGAAATATTTTTCAAGCTTATCAGCTAGTTCTTTTAAATCATGATAGGGAGCTACTAGTTTGATTTCTCCAACTACGACCCCATTAAGAACCAATAAAGAGAAAAAATTTCCAGCATCGTCTTTGACATTACTCAATACTATACTCAATTTATCAGGTTCTATTGCCTGCACTTTCCCAGAATATTTTTTCCCATAGGTAGTATACACCTCAACCTCCTTATCGAGCAGATTGATAATTTCGTTTTGAACCCTCCTTATCGGTAGCGACATAATAATACTCATTATTCTCAAGTGCTATATTTATTTAATCATTTTCGGTCATCCCTATACTTATAAAAATATCATTATGGCTTATCAAAAATCAACTGAAAGCTAGTATTCTATACTCACCCCCTTTTCTATGCTTAGAAGATTTAACAGTGAAATGTCTTCATGCAGTGAATGTGGAGGTCTATTGATCAAGAGCGCTGATGGTAATCTGGTATGTAGTTCATGCGGATTAGTTCACACTCAAAACATTTTTGAAATCGAAGAACACAAGCAAAGCCCTAGCTTTCTTCCAACGATACCGTTAGGTAGCATATTATCGCCTTCAAATTATGGTATCTATAAAGATTACGAAAATGAACCGATTGATGCAGAGAAACAGTCTTCTATTCATCAACTCAAAAAACTAGATGACAGGCTAAAGGCATTCGAAGCTTCAACGCTAATAAGTCCCAATCTCTTGAACAACATGTCTCAAATTGCCAATGAATTGAACTTGAGCAGAATGGCATTTTATTTCGCGCTAAAGCTATATCTCAAATCCATAGGTTTCCTTAAGAAAAATGGGCTGCGATACACTACACCTACAGTTTCAGCCGCCACATTACTTGTTACATCAAGAATGTTTAGCTATGACAAAATACTCAGCCTAGATGAAGTAGCTGAACTTTACGCCAAACACGGGCACAGGATTAAAAAAGGAAAAATTGCTTGGTGTGCATCATTAATAAGTAAGAAAGTTGTCAATAAACAATTTACACAAAGGTATTTAATAAAAATGTATTTAAATAGAATTATAAAAATATTAAAAAACAATAGCGATATAGATAGCATTTTAAACAGTAGAAATATTGATAAAGTTACATATTTTATTTCTTTAAGTGATAAGGCAGCAGAGATCTTAGATAAGATTAGCGATATTAAGCTACAAGGAAAAAGCTCCTTAATATTCGCTGCAGCGATCATATATGCAGCAGATAAAGAAATAGCGAAAACCCAAGGTTTTAGACCCATCCTAACTCATGCAATACTTGAAAAGATAGCTGGTATCCCGGAATTCTCTCTAAGAGAGCATAAGGCGATCGTGAGAAAATATGGTTGCAAGAATTAAAATCAAGGAATTCATTGAAATTCTCAGGAAAAAAGGATTACGCAACGAGGATATTAGAGATATCCTCAAAACAATAGGTGTAAACGAAGAAGTTGTAAAAGGATTTATTCCTGACGAGGAAATGAATGAGCAAGATAAGAAAGCTGAACTTGAGAAAAAAGAAATAATCGAGGAGAAAGAAGAAGGAACGATGGATTTAGAGAGGGAAATAATAAGTTTAAACTTCGATCTTACAAATCTCAAAAATGTTTTCGACAGTTATAAGAAGAAGATTAATGACTTAGAAAAGAAATCAGTTGAACTAGAAGAAAAAATCTCAAATCTTTTCAGTATTCTTGAAGAGTATTTGCCCAACATAATAAAGAAACAAAATGATAAGAAGCTGTGAAAGCTGTAAACTAATAGCAAAAGGAAAAGATATAATATTTCTATGCCCATATAATGAAAATCATTTTGGATTAGACAGAAACCCAGAGTGCAGGAGAAAACTACTTAAGTTAAATGAAAATAATTTTAAAGATATAAATTTAATAATATTCACAAATACGAAAATAAAAAAAATTTTTGATAATGAAAAGATCCGTAAATTAATCGATGCATATAATTTTTTTATGAAACCCTATAATAAATTACTTTTTAAATTTAAATTTAGATGGAACAAAGAGGATATATATAATTTAATAATTAATCCAGATAAACAATTATCGACATTTACAAGATATAGCGATAAAATCATTCAAATACTTAGTAAAAATAAATTTTTTTCAGAAATATTTGAATATAGACTTATGGAATATGATTGGACAAATATTTTTATGAGAGTATTTGAAAACGATATAGACATAGACGAACGACTTTTAAACAACTATGAACTCATGCTACACATTAAACCCATGCCTACCTATACAATAAAGATCTTTAGGACAGGGACCAAGTTCTTGTATTTCGTTAAAATTGAAAAAGATAAGATCTGCGAACAAGGTTCAATTTTCAGTTTACTTGAAGACATGTCAAATGGATCGAATTCACTGAAGCGCCTTATAGCAGCGATGCTAGACCCCGAAGTTCAGGAAATATACTTAGATAGAGAAAATAGTTGGGCGTATTTAGATCATGCAAATTATGGGAGATGCGACACCAATATCTTCTTAAGCAGTGTTGACGTAGAGAAATTTAAGACATTTATAGGTATCGTTACAGGTGAAGAGATAAGCATTGGAGAACCTTCATTAAAGACAAGCTTAAAGACAGAGAACGTAAAACTTAGAATTTCAATAGATACTTATCCTGTTGTAGAAGACAGTAGTTTTGACATAAGAAAATTTGGAAGAAAGCTCCTAGATTTGTCTGAAATGATCAGAAAAGGAGGCATACCGTTAAGCGTTGCTTCATTTTTGGTCTTATCTCTAAGGAATCGACTATCCATCGTCATATGTGGCGAGCCAAACAGCGGCAAAACAACGCTGGCGCACGCATTAGCTATGCATCTTCCCCATGTATTCAGAAAAGTTTATCTCGAAGACGTTGACGAGGTTTATTCTTCTGTACAAGATCTTCCTCATAGCCTGTTCATCAAAACTAGCTCGATAGATGTTAGCGAGAAATATTCTAAAAAATCTGTAGAGATAATTAAGTTGCTCCATCGCTCACCAGATTGGATATTTTTGGGAGAACTACAAACTAAAGAACATTCAAAAGCTTTCTTTCATGCACTTTTAGCAGGATTGAGAGGAATGGTTACTTGCCATTCAAGTTCAGCAATGGATCTAATAAAAAGATGGATTACGCAACATGAGATACCTGTAGAAAACATTGCAGTTTTGGATATAATCGTTGAAATGAAAAGAGAAATCGAAGATAACAGTATAAAGCGATATGTCAATAGTGTTTATGAAGTAAGAGCGGAAAAAGGGTTGCCGGAACTTTTCAAAATTTACTCTATAGATATGGAAGAAAGTGAATTTTGGGAAAGACTCTATAGTTCAATCTCAATACAAAAAATAAAAGGGGGCTACGAGAATATAAGCAGTGCAATAAATAAAATCATGGAAGAAATAAGTAATGGAAAATTATAAAAAATTCTTGCTTCATATAACTATAATAAATTATATAATACTAAAATTTTTATTACTAAAAAGTACAGGAATGAATTTAAATAAATTTATTGAGATAATTTCTTTAAATAAAAATATAGCTTCTCTACCATTCATGAAAAAGATTGTAGAATATAAAGGCTATGGTATAGAAGATGCTCGCTTGCTAAAGTATTTAGCATCATTGACGAATACACCGCAACTTAAGCTACTTATAGATGAATACATCGTGAAGAGACGTGTTGAGGAATTACGAATAATAAATATGCTCGAAAGAAACAGATTGATAATACATATGCTTGAAGAGAAAATAAACTTGTATTTCATAATCTTTACTGCAGTATTATATCCATTACCTGTGGTGTTGATTGTCATCTCTTTCTTTGTAGGATTAAGCTCAATCATTTTCATGCCTCTTCCTGTTGCACTTGCTTATGTAGCATATAGAAAAATGAAGAAAGATATTGCCTATGAACATTCTTAAGGAAATAATCAATAGAGCAGTCCAGTTTCTGGAGATTCAAAGCCTAGAAAAATCGCTATTCTATTTCTTTGCAGAGTATGAGCAACGTAACTATTTAAGACTACTGAAAAAAGGCATACCGGCACGTAGAATATTAGAATTGATAAACAAGCGTGAAAACGTAGGAGAAATAGCTATTTTAGCATCTGAATTGACAGCAATGCCTAGGAATGAAAGACGTGGCATGCATAAAC
>Ga0070737_10005389_pt1 | contig 12251 bp, 12 predicted proteins | sample Coa_R1_10_FD_66438 | JGI IMG/M metagenome (GOLD analysis project Ga0070737, IMG submission 66438) | Surface soil microbial communities from Centralia Pennsylvania, which are recovering from an underground coalmine fire - Coalmine... | ecosystem: Environmental > Terrestrial > Soil > Unclassified... | reverse complement strand
GGCAGCGTAATGATGCCGCTGACCAGAATCGCGGTGGAAAAGTAGGATTCGTAGACGAGTCCCATCCCCGACTGTTCGTAGATTTCCCTGTAGCCCTTGATGGTCGGGAGCCTCTCCGAGATCTTTGCGTACGCAAAGCGCTGTATAGGGTTGAGTTCCTTCAGCTCCGCGTCCTGCGGGGCTTTCTTCGGCTCCTCCTCCTTCTCTGCCCGCTTTGCATTCCTATTCCTTAAACGGAACTTTGCCCTGAGCTGACCCAGGAGCGCCCTGATCCTTGAGAGCACGTTCTTGAAAGGCAACTCTTTGGCGCGCCTTTTGTTTGGGTTTTCGTCCATGTCCTCTTCTTTCGATGGGTTGGTTTGCTTTTCCTCGTTCTTTTTTTGGCGCCTTTGCCTCGGCGTTAGTTTCGATAGCCAAGCGCTCCACTTCCCGCCCTTTACGCTCCTACTCTCCCCGGAGACGTTCGTTATCCCCCGACTGCCGTTCGTAATATCGTGTGCGATAACAAGTTCGTTAGCCGCACCCACATGCTCCATGGAGGCGGATTTTCCACGCCCCGCAAACGAAAACGTGTAAGTCAAGCCTGCGACTCCACGCTCTGCCAGTCCTCGTCGAGTCGGGCCATCTCCTCCACCTCCGATGGATTTGCGTAGTATTTTCGGATAATGGTTGAAACTTCTTTATATGTATGAATCTTCTTCTTAAGCATCCAACTCAGAATCTGTTCTTTCTTCTCCATATCGGTATAGACCTCCCCTTCTTGCATGTGCTTCGTATTCGCAAGTTGCTTGAACACGTCACTCTGACCCACCATCTCGAAGGTGTCCTTCACCTCGCCCGTCCACTGGAACATCGGGTTCAGCTGGGCGTTCTTGGTCTGCTCGTTGAAACCAACGACCTCGACCACGTTTATCGCTCGCCTGAGGAAGGTGTCGCCCACCTTGACGCGCGAGACCTCGACCAGAGTGCTGATGAGCGGAAGGAGGATCCCGGGGATGTCCATCGGCTTGGTCAGCATCCTCTTCATCGCCGAGGAAACGCTCTCCGCGTGGATCGTTGAGATGCCGCCGTGCCCCGTCGAGATCGCCTGGAGGAGGGTGTATGCTTCCTCCCCCCTGATCTCTCCCACTATGATGGCGTCGGGCCTCTGCCTCAGAGAGGATTTCAGAAGATCGAAAAGCCCCACCTCCTGGACGCCTGCTTGGGAAGAAACCCTCGTCACCATCGGGATCCAGTTCTCGTGCGGCAGCTTGATCTCCCTGAGCTCCTCTATCGTCACGATCTTCATCTCCGGTCGGATGAACATCGCTATCGCGCCAAGCGTCGTCGTCTTGCCGGAAGCCGTCGCGCCGATCACGAGCAGCGACTTGAGATTTTCAACGCAAATCCAGAGGTATGCCCCGATCCTGGGGTCGATTGTACCCCACATCATGAGGTCGATGAGCGTCGGGGGTTCATCCCTGAACTTTCTGATCGTGAATGTGGATCCGCGCTTTGACACCTCGTCCAGCGTGAGGTGCGTCCGGTACCCTTCCGGGAGGCTCCCCTCGAGGATCGGCTTGGCCACCGTGATCTGCCCGCCCGACCTGTACGCGAGACGCACGATGAACGAGCTCAACTCCTCGTTGGTCGCGAACTTGACGTTCGTGGGGATACTCTCGTAATCCCTGTGCCACACGTAGATGGGTATCCCCAGCCCGTCGCACGATATGTCCTCGATCTTCGTGTCCCTCACTATCACATCGATGAGCCCGTATCCGAGAAAATCCCGCTCGAGGTAGTACTGAACCTTCTGATATGACTCCCTCGGGATCTCAATCTTGTAGTTCTTGATCAGCTTGACAGCGCTGTTCGCGATGTACTCCTTCATCTTTTGCTGCTCCGAAAATAGGATCAGAGGGGTCTTCACCTCCTCGAGGAAGAGTTTCTTTAGGCGATCGACCTTCTTCCTTTCGTCCTCGGACAATGTCGGCTCGATGACTTCGTAGACAGTGACCCCGTTGATCGTCTTGATCGCAACGTTTCCAAAGGGAGGATTCACGGCGTAAAAATCCCTGAGGATTGATTCCGAGGCGCTTGATTGCTTCAGCCTGAGGCGGCGCTCTTCGTGCAACCTAGCGTGGCTATCTAGTTCATCCATCTCTTGGAGACGCCTTGATTCATCGCCCGACTTGCAAATCTGGCGAATTCAAAGTGACAGATCGTTTCCTTTTCGGCTTGGGCACCCGCGCTGACTTGCAAATAAAATAGAGAAAACCATCTAGCAAAGCAGGGACATGCCTTCGAAGCTCCATGGCCTTTGATCGCGAAATATTAACCTGCTTGTAGCGAGAACCCGCTAATCTGATTGTGGGCCTCGGGATATTCGCTCCGAACCCTTGATCTGATGATCAAGATCTTTCACGGAAGAGCCCTTGCCCCTTCCGTCCAGCATTTCATCAAGGCTTCGGCGGGCCGCAGAGATCTTCTGGATCGTATCCGACGACAGCCGGTTGACTATTTGGATCGTTTCGGAAAGGCTGAACTTTCGATTGTATGCCAGCTCCAGAGTCTTTTTCGTTGTCTGGAGTGAGTTGTATACCTCGAAATCCACGCGTATGCTGGTGTAGCGCGATTGCATAGATTCTGACATGGTTTCTATGCACATACGGTTATAGAACTAAAGTATATAACTTTTGTATACAAACATGCACCCCAAAGTCAAGCTAACTGACGGCGCGGTCGTCACCATAATCGACCTTCCAGCGAGGAACGGAATGCTCGCGAGGGTCCTCGGAAGGGTCTCGCGAAGGTACATGATAGAGCTCTTCGAGACCGGGGAGAGGCTCGCTGTCGAGCGCTCTCAGATCAGGAAGAACGCGATGCACCACTTGAACGCGGTGGCGAACGTCACACAATAGGCAAGAGACCCAGTTTACCTTTTGCCTCTGGATCGCGGATCATTCCATGCAGCGTAGAAAACGGCTTGTCCGTGTAAAGGACCGGCGTCGCGTTGATCAGCTCGACCCGAAGGTCGACGTTGCACAGCGCCCTGAGCGCGGTGACAAGAGCTGCATCTGGGCTTGTTATCTGGATGTGGATGTTATCTCCCGTTCGTATATGCGCTATTGATCTCGCAAGATATTTCGACACATCATCAGCGCCGTACAGTTCTTCCAGTGCGTCCTCGTCGAACACGACCAGAACCGGCTGGCCGCTTTGCTGTTGCTGTTTTTCGATCGTTGCTTCGATTAGGTTGAAATCACTCGCAACATCTCCCGTGAGGAAGGCCTTCCCTTTTTCGTCCGGGCCGTAGCCGAGCACAACGACTTTGCGCTCTATCGTTTCTCTCCCCAGATTGGGGAGGATCTCGTCCATCTCTCGCTTTGCTGTACCTATGAAGGGCGCGTACACGACTGACGAGCCGGAATTCACAAAGTTGGAGAAGATGGTTCGTAGCACCAAGTGCAATATCCTGCTCGGGACGTCGGTGCGAAGTTCCAGGAGGTTGAGGCTCCCCCTCCGCAGTCCTCCCTCGAGCACCGCGTCCATCGACCTTGATCCCGAGGAAAGATAGTCCTTTTTCTCGCTTGAGATCGGTTCGCCCACCTGCGAATCCTCCTCAAGGCTCGTTGCCCTGAACGGTGGGAGGTACCTGAACTTGCCCGATTCCAGAGTGAACAGGAACCTCGACTGATTGATGCTCACTCCTCTGAGCTTCTTTAGCTCTATTTCGCGAACTATCCTCCCTTCGTGAAACTTCCTTCTTAATACGACGACGCCATCCAGCAAGTAATCCAGATCTGTCTGTTCGCGCCTCTCGGTGACGACCACGAAGCGAGCGTCGTAGTCCTCGACGAGCTTCGAGATCTCCTCGACGCCCAACGTGTGCGTCTCAAAGAAGAGGCCCTCCCAACTGTCCAGCACGACGAAGGGGTTCTTCACCTGCTCGAGATACTGACGCATTCCCGAGAGCGCCCTAACCCCGTCCATCCTTCTTGAATCCTGGAAGCCGATCTGGTTTTCCTGCAACCTCGGGACGGTGCCGTACTTGCCCTGAGCGACTTCGACCCAAGGCTGGTGGCTCTTTAGAGTGTCCGCGGAGAGCCTCGTGGACATGTACACGGACTTGAAGCCGTTCTTCGAATGATAATCCAAGAGTTGAAGGACGAGCGACGTCTTGCCTGTGCCCGGATCCCCCCTGATGAGGACCGACCGTCCTCCCACGGTGAAAAAGTCGAGGAGGTACGACGAGGACGCTGCGTCTTCCGACCGCACTCTCGTCTGTGCAGCTTCTGCTTGTTGTTGTCGCATTTCAGGCAATTTGTCTTTCTTTTTTCCCTTCTTTGATCACGAGGAGGACCGGCATTTCTGTACCCTGACAGGTTTCCGACCACGAAAAAAAGATTTATCCATTGTATTTTGGGACAGCCCTATCCGGAGTGGCAACCGCGAGCCCCCGCTCTATTCTCGAGGAGAATAAAGCATGAGAGAGATCACCCGTTCCCCGTGAGTAGATGAGTTCCAATCTAATTGGCGATCCCAAATTCTCTCCTTTTTGGACTGATTGTGGCTTCGATCATGCTCGTGTTTACCTCTTACCTGGACGTGAAAAAGCGAGAGGTAGAGGACAAGGTGTGGCTTTTCTTCGGGGCGATCGGGGTCGCGCTTCAGGTGTATGAGATAGAGACCGGACAGGACAGCCTTGTCGTTCTGGGAGTGTCCTTGATCCTAGCGACGGTGATCGGGATGGGGCTCTTCTTCTTCGGTTTCTACGGCGGCGCTGATGGAAAGGCCCTGATCGTCCTCGCTCTTCTCGTGCCATACTACCACCCGATGGTCGGGCTCTACTCAATCGCGCCGCTCATCGTCCTCACCAACGGGGTTTTGATCTCGGTGCTCCTGCCGTTGGCGATGCTATTCCTCAACGCGGTGAGGCTAGCCAGGGGCGAGAGGATCTTCGAGGGGTTCAACGAGCCGATGATCAGAAAGTTTCTCGCTTGTCTGCTCGGTTACAAGCAACTGGGGACGCCGAGGTCTTTCCAGTTCTCGATGGAGAAAATCGAGCGGAACGGAGAAAAGAAGTTTGACTTTTCGATGATGAGGAACGACTTTGAAACACGCGGGGGGACGTGGGTTACCCCGGGAATCCCGCTCCTCATGTTCTTCGCGCTGGGTTTCTTTGCGATGATCTTCTACGGGGACTTCGTGATCTCGATGATCGGCTTTATGTTCAAAGCCTTTGGGATCTAGACCTCGTATGTGATCTTTTTCGCCTTCTTCTTTTGCTCCCTTGCTTCCTCTTCTTCGCGCTCCTTCTTTTCCTCCTCCGATTCTAGCTTCACTATCGGATGTAGCGCAACCATCGTTACACCGAGGAAGACTATGAAGAGGACACCGTTGATGACGACCGAACCAGCGGTGGCAAGCGCGCTCGGATCAGGAGAAGAAAAGTCGGCGTACAGTTGTGTTATCGTGAGGGCAAGAACGAAAACGGCGGTCGCAACCCTGAACGGCGAGGCAAAGAACCAGTCCTGCTCCTTCAGGGCAAGCCCGATGGAGACAAAGCAGAGTACTGCTGCCACGACGGAGTAGACAGATCCCTCATCCAGAGCCGAGACGGCGATGAAAAACAGCCCCGCCAGAAGGTAGACGACGTTCGTGGCGGTGACCAGGCTCTTGCGACTTGCTGCCATCATAATTTATTGACAAATCCAATCGATTTCCAATGCGCCTTAAAGTGTTTACCCCTTCCTGTCTCTCCAAGTCAATGCTTTCCCACCTTCAGAGCCGACGGCTCGCAAGGATCGCAAAAGCAATGTCAGAGCAGAGAATCCGAGTACCCGTTTCTTTCTTTCGGAAAAGTGAATTATCTTCATTCACTGGCCAGCTTTCTTTGGAAGTTAACTAATTTCTCGCATCAAGAACAAAGCACTTATTTCACCTCTCGCCCAATGCGAGCGGTTAAGTTTCAGCATTGTTCAGTGGAGAAGCAGAGATTCAAGCTAGAAGGAAAACTCTCGCAGTCCTTCAGGATGAAGTCAGGAGGGTGCTTGACGCGTCGCGAGAGCTCGTTCAGCTATACATCGCGCTTTCAAAAAATGATTCAGCAGGAATTCAAGGTTCGCTTGAGAAGATAAGAAAGGCGGAGGAGGATACCGAGCAGCTTCGAAGGATGCTCACGAGGGAACTAGCGGAGATCGGCACGATGATAATCAACCGGGAGGACTTTCTTCGCACGGCCTACAACGTCGAGGAGATGTCTGGGTACATCGCTGGAGTTGCGTTCAAACTCTCGCAGACAAAGTTCACCGCGGTGAAGCGCGCCGGGATCATCGACGACCTGCGCGACCTCATAGACATGAGCGTCGAGTCCGTGCAGAGGTTGAACGAGGTCGTTAGGGCACTTGCCATCAACCCCATTCACGCAATCGATCTTTCAAACTCTGTCCAGAAACTCGAAAGGCAGGTCGACGATAAGTACAGGACTCTCACGAGCAAGATCATGAACGACGTGGACGCGGTGAAGGAGCTCCTCCTTCTCAAGGATATCGTTCAGGGGATAGAGGATCTGGTGGACAATTGTCTTTCTGCAACTGACTCAATCACGATATTAGCGCTCGGACTGTGAGTCACGCTCAAATTGCACGCAGAACTGATAGAGAACAGGCTCGTAGTGTGGAGCATCGAGGACTCGCGAAAGCTCTTCGCCTCCGGGTTCTTCGGGAAACCAATCGGTATTCCAAAACCAAAGCAAAACGAGTTCGATGTACCTATAATCCTAGACCTGCTCGAGGGCTATTATTTAGCGAGCAAGTCCCAGATCCAAGTGATGAGGGACGGGAAGAAGATGTCCATGCAAGCGCTCCTGAAAATCTGCAAGGATAACGTGTTCCAGTTCTCTGAGAAACTGCTGGTGTACACGAGGCTTCGCGACGCTGGGTTTGTCGTATCGCCTGGGATCAAGTTCGGTGCGGACTTTGCAGCGTATGAAAAGGGACCGGGAATCGATCATGCGCCCTATCTTGTCAAAGTTTCTCCAGCGAGCGTCAAGATGACCGCGACCGACATCGTGCTTGCCGGACGTCTGGCCACCACTGTGAGGAAGCAGTTCATCATTGCAATACCAGACCTCGAGAAAGGGCAGGTTTCATTCCTCGGGTTCGATTGGTGGCGAGCATAGCTAACCAGCAACTCGACGACGAAATTTTTTAATTGAGCGCGTCGCGAGGGCTTGAGCCGTCTCTATTCTTCTTCTGGAGAAACGATTTTGTTGTTGCTCGACGCGTAGTGCTGACTGTCCGAGAATTTGCAATTTAAACGGACAACCGTACTGTTACAGTAATTTTAAATATTCATTCTCGTGGTCTTTTCCCCATAAAGTGAACATTCGTTTTGCCGTACGTTAGAGAAGGCGGAAAGATCAAACCACGAAGGTACGCTTCGGCCGATGTTTTTGACAGACTAGCCAAGGAAAACGTTCGTTACGTCGATTTGCAGTTCACGGACGTTCCTGGGCGGTTGCAGCACGTTACGATCCCGGTGGAGTCGCTCGAGGAGGACTCTTTCAAGGACGGCGTGCCGAAGCTCGACGGTAGTTCGATTCGAGGGTTTACCGATATTCACGAGTCGGACATGCTCCTCATGCCCGACCCAAACACGTACGGCACGATGCCCTGGTCACCTGATCCGATAAAGACGGGGAGGATGATCTGCGATGTCTCGATGGGATTCGGGAGGGGCCGCTTTTCAAGGGACCCGAGGTACATCGCCCAGAGGGCGGAGGACGCGGCAAGGATTCTAGGTTACGACACTGTTTACTTTGGTCCCGAGATTGAATTCTTCGTCTTTGACAAGGTATCGTGGGACGTTTCAAACCCTTACGCCACGCAATCATACAGGATTGAATCGAGGGAGGCTTCGTGGAACCCTGGCGCGAGCCAGCTGAGCGGAAGCGCCCCGATCAGGTTCAAGGAGGGCTACTTCCCAGCGACACCTCAGGATACTTTGCAGGATTTCAGGAGCGAATGCGTCTCCACTCTTTCGAACAACTTCGGTGTGGTGTGCGACGCGCACCACCACGAGGTTGCTACCGCAGGTCAGTGCGAGATCGACATGAGGTTCGATACTCTCACGAACGTGGCGGATTCAGCGATGACATACAAGTTCGTCGCGAAGAATACGGCGGCAAAGCACGGACTCGTGGCGACGATGATGCCCAAGCCAATCTTCCTCGATAATGCCTCGGGGATGCACTGCCACGTTTCTCTGTGGCAGAAGGGTACAAACATGATGTTCGATGAGAAGGACGAGTATGCCGAGCTATCTCAGTTCGGGAGATACTTCGGAGGCGGGTTGATCGCTCACGCAAGGGCCCTTGCCGCGATCACGAATCCCACGACGAATTCCTACAGGAGGTTGGTACCGGGCTTTGAAGCTCCCGTGTACGTGGCCTGGAGCCGCCAGAACAGGTCAGCGAACATCAGAATCCCCGTGAACATGAAGGGAGCCAAGTACGCCTCCAGGAAGAGGATGGAGTACAGGACGCCCGATACGTCTGCGAATCCATACCTGTGCTTTGCAGCGATACTCGCCGCCGGTCTGGACGGCGTGAAGAAATCTCTGGACATCGGGAACCCCGTTGACGAGGATATCTACAAGCTCACACCGGAGAGACGCAGGGATCTCGGGGTAAAGGAGTTACCAAAGTCGCTCAAGGAAGCGATCGAGTGTCTGGAATCGGACAATGATTTCCTGAAACCGATCTTCACTCAGGACATCATCGAAGCGATAATCGAGAACGGGACGAGGGAGTTCAACGAAGTGAACAGGAGACCCCACCCCTACGAGTTCTACCTTTACTTCGACATCTAGGAGTAAAGTACTTGTCTGAAAAGATTTAGAGCAGGATAAATGGGGCAGGATCCTCTGCTCCTTTTCCCCCTCCTTCCTTTAATCGTGAAAAAACAGCCACACTTTTTTTAGGACGGAAAAATTAGTGCAGCGCGACCGGTTGCGCCGGTGAGGTATCGCGCTCTACGACCACGGCGGTCCCGTAGGCGAGGACCTCCGTCATCGATCCGCCCATTTCGGACGTGTCAAAACCTATTGAGAGGACGGCATTGGCCCCGAGGCTCTTTGCGTGATCGGCGAGGCGCTGTAGAGCTTGGTGGCGCACCTGTTCGAGGAGGTTCGTGTACACCCTTATCTCTCCGCCTCCCCAAGCGCGAAAGAAAGCAAAGATGTTCTGTCCCAATCCCCTCGATCTCACTATCAATCCAAAGGTCGCGCCGATGACGCGAGTAACTCGATAACCCGAAACGAAGGGAGTCGTCACCATGAGCAGGTCAGCGGGCGGGGTGAACGGTTCTGAAGCAGCGGATGACTTTTCCATTTTTTGCGGCCAGTCATTTCACCGTGCGGAGACCCAGATATATACGCATGTTCTACTTCGAAAGAAGAGATCTCAACCGATCCACGATAAAGTTCGACTTTTACTTGGTGGGGAGCGTGTACCAAGAGTCACTAGCTGTCTCCTCGTGAGCTAACTAGGTTCCTCAATCCACTTCGGTGCGGGTGATTTCCTTTGAGCTTGGTTGATTCTTCGTCTCGTTCCAAGTGTAGTACATCACAGGGACAATTATCACAACCATGAAGACAAGCACTATGAGATTCCCAAAGTCAGCTGGGATGAAATTCTGAGCGCCAAAATAGTAGGCGATCCCCGATGCGACGAATAGAATGCCTCCGAATAGCAGGCTCCTCGCTCCCACCCTCATTCCGAAGTTTCGCAACCTCTCGGTGCCGAATCTCCTTGCGATTTGTAGCATCCCCCCGAACACAAGACCGACAAGCATGAGTACGACCAGGGTCCCAAATCCGAACACAGCACCAGCTAGCCACGCTGTCCCGACGGCGAGGGCCGGTACCGCAACGAGATAGATGAAAGTGGAAAATAGTCCTGAATCTACTCCGAATCCCGCGATGAAACCGTGAATTATGCACCAGTGGATCGGGACCGTGTGAGTCTCGCCGGAGGGATGCTCGCCCTTGTGGGAGGAGTGGTGCTCAAGGTCGACGTTTGAGATCGTGTTGAGCGGGTGCCAGTCAGGTATCCTCCCTCGTAGAATCAGATATCCAGCGAGCGCCATTGCGATGCCCACGAAAATGTAGACCGGCCCGTTCAAGTACTCGTTCGTGACGAGCCAATTTCCAATCGCGAGGAACACTGCCTCAGCCATCAGAGCGCGTTGCACCGTGAATGCAAGCGCAAAGTACATCCCAGATTTCAGCCCTCCCCGCCCCGTGGCTGAGCCTACCGAATACGAGAATGTGATCGGCCAGGTGTGTTCATCGGGGATGACGCCGTGCAGCAGTCCGAGTCCGAAGCACACGGCGAGGAGATAGATTTGGTCTAGCAAATTGATCTTGAGGTTCGCTGGTTGAGAGCTGTGAGCGCAGGTCAATTAATAATCTTACGCTGAAGATTATTAACATGACCACGAGATCATGCAAGATTGTTATTAATCGAAAGCACGGCCGTGCCAGGACCAGGAAGATGCGGCAGGACCGTTTGGAGGCTCCGTTAGTTGACTGTGCACTTCTGGGGTGACCATTGAGAGAACTCTTGGAAAATTATGACACACGGGGACATCTGATTATTTTCCGCCACGCGCATCAACAGACTTGAACTGCCGATCTAGAAACAAATCCCATTGAATGTAAATATTCACATCCGGGACAATTGCCATAGTCAATGCCAGCGATGGACAAGTGGAAGATTGCGTTCTTCGTCGGCCTTGGCGCAGTAGTCGCCGGCGGTTGCATTCTTACATCGCTCGGATTCGGAGTACTCAGGCTACACCGGCCCGACGTTTTGAATTTGATCCTGGATGATTATGCGGAGATTTGGATCGCGCGCATCGCTGGAATCGCGATGATGATAAGCCCGGTCTTCATCCTTCCCTACGTCTTGAGAATTCTGGACAGAAAACACTCCATCAAAGTCGCGGCCAGCCGTCACGTCAAGAGGAGGGCAGAAGAGATACTCTCAGCGATCAAAGCTTTGAAAACTCAATCCGCAAAGAACGTCATAACGGCCGAGCAGAAGAAGTTACTGGACGAGGTGGAAACGGCGTGTCTAAAGTTGATCAGCTCAATAAGCGCTGTTGTCGCCTCCGATGGAGATGAGAGTGGCCGACCAGAGTTTGATCGAAGAATGAGAGAAACACTCCGGTAAGCGCGTCGAAGACCTTGCGAGGATATATATCCTCTCTGGGCGTGATTTGCTCCCAGCAGAATCATCTCTTCTTTGCGTGAATGCGGTCTGTTCGACCTTCCCAAATTTTAGTCGTCTGGATCCGTACTGCGGATCTGTTTCTCTGATTCCGAAGAAGAATATAGCCTAGGGCTCCAATTTCGAGCCCAAGCGAAAACAAGGGATATGAGAAATCCGACCGCGAGAAAGGTCGAACTGATCGCAATTTCACTCCTCGCGTTGATCTTTCTCTGCTCCAATTTGGGAGTCATCGTGTCCGCCCATTCGGCAAACCAAGTTCAGAGCGCCATAAGCGTGAATTTCCATCAGGGAAGCGATCCCTCAGATTCCTACTTGAATGTCACCGTTTCAGCGACCGTCAACAACGGTGTCGCTTTCGCAAACAATCCGCTTTCCGTCCAGGGCTGGGCCGCATTGAACGGGACGGTGGTCGGATACGGTTCCTGCACTCTTCATTACTCGGTTGGACAGGACACTTCCTCCTGCGTGTACCAGATTCCTTACGCGGGGAACGGGCACTACTGGCTGAACGCCACAATCAGCGATAGTCATGGGAAGGCGTTGTCGTTAGCGTGGACTGATCCTCCGATAGAGCCTGAATGGAGATCCAACTGAGAAATTACTTTACTTTGAAAAGAGGAATGTCATCCTGGACAACCTTCTTTCGTGAGCTAGCCTGTGTGTGACCCAAAGGAATCTTTGCAAGCCCCCGTAGTTCTTCTCCCCCTCAACCTTGACCAGTTCTACTTTGTGCTTTTCTCTAGCATCGTGCCAGCGCTTTGCGATCAGATCCATGTTCTCCGTCCCGTCCTCCGTCTTGATGATGGAGAAACCGCACTCCCGTATGAGGCGCTCATCCTCCCCTATCGGATAGAAAACGTATTGAGCGATTGAACTCCTGATGGCGATCTCTTCGCTTGTGACGGGACCGCTGATTATGGTTGGGTCGGTGTAGAGCGCTCTCCCGCCCAGTTTCATTAATCTGTACCACTCC
>Ga0070737_10005386_pt1 | contig 12256 bp, 11 predicted proteins | sample Coa_R1_10_FD_66438 | JGI IMG/M metagenome (GOLD analysis project Ga0070737, IMG submission 66438) | Surface soil microbial communities from Centralia Pennsylvania, which are recovering from an underground coalmine fire - Coalmine... | ecosystem: Environmental > Terrestrial > Soil > Unclassified... | reverse complement strand
ACAAAAATGAACAAACGAACCCAATTCCACCGACAGCTCGCGCGCCCCACAAAAAATGACCAAACGAACCCAATCCCGCCGCCGGCTTCCGCCCACAAAAATGAACAAACGAACCCAATTTCACCGCCAGCTCGCGCGCCCCACAAAAAATGACGAACGAACCCAATCCCGCCGCCGGCCCCCGCCCACAAAAATGAACAAACGAACCCAATTTCCCCCATCCGCGCACATGTCCCGACCGCGAGGCCCCCGTCAGCCCTAGCTACAATAAAAACAGGGTGCCTCTCGTCCCGGCCTATATCGATTCCCTGCGCCCCTACGAGGCGGGGCTTACAGCAGAAGCGGTTCGCCAAAAATACGGCCTTTCCCGTGTCATCAAGCTGGCGTCCAACGAGAACCCGCTCGGCACTTCCCCCAAGGCGATTGAAGCGCTCAGCCGCGCCCTCGGCGGCCTGAATTTTTATCCCAATGGCGGCCTCGACTTGCGCGAAGTCCTCGCTCAGGAGTTCGATCTTCGCATCGAAAACGTAATCGCGGGGAGCGGTTCGGAGGGCATCATGTCCAACATCATCCGCGCATTCCTATGCGACGACGACGAGGTGCTCACCACCGAAGCCGCTTTCATCGGCTTCCAGGTGCTGGCCCGCTCGCGTGGCGTCAAATACCGCACCGTGCCCTACTGCGATTGGCACTACGACCTCCCCGCGCTCGCCCGCGCCATCAACCCCCACACCAAAATCGTTTATCTCGCCAATCCGAATAATCCCACCGGCACCATCTTTACCAGGCACCAGTTCGACGAGTTCTACCGGCACGTCCCCGAGCGCGTGCTGATCATTCTGGACGAAGCCTATTTCGAATACGCCAAAGACGATCCGCGCTACCCGGACTCCATGCATTACCGCTACGACAACGTCATCACATTGCGAACGTTTTCGAAAGTCTATGGCCTGGCCGGTGTCCGCATCGGCTACGGTTTCGCTCACGAGGAATTGATCCGCAATCTGCTCAAGGTAAAGCTGCCGTTCGAGCCTTCCTCTCCCGCGCAAGCAGCCGGAGTGGGAGCGCTAGCCGACCGCGAATTTCTGCACCGCTCGCTCGAACTGAACGCCCGCGGCCTTCGCCTGCTTACCGAAGGGCTCCGCGACGCCGGTTTCACTGTCGCTCCGTCGGAGGCGAATTTTGTCATGGTCATTCTGCCGTCGGAGCAGGAAGCCACCCGTATTTTCGAGGAACTGCTGGCGCAGGGAATCATCGTCCGCCCGTTAAAAGCCTTTGGGCTGCCAAATTGCCTGCGGGTCTCGACGGGCACCGATGAAGATACCGCCCTGTGCCTCCAAGCATTCCGGAGGATCCATCATGCAGCAGCAAGTGTTGGAGAAGCCCGCGCCAGTTGAGGAATTTCTGCCCCTCAACGGCACCGATTACATCGAATTCTACGTAGGCAACGCTCGCCAGGCCGCGCACTTCTACCGCTCGGCTTTCGGTTTCCGGCTCACGGCGTACCGCGGCCCGGAAACCGGCGCGCGCGACCGCGCTTCCTATGTTCTCGAGCAAAACAAAATTCGCTTCGTGCTCACTTCGCCGATGACTCCCGATCATCCCATCATGCGCCACATCGTTCGGCATGGAGATGGCGTGCACGATATCGCGCTGTGGGTAGACGACGCGGAGAAAGCGTGGAAGGAGACGACCGCGCGGGGCGCTCGCGGCGTCCGTCCTCCACAACTGCTGCGCGATTCGAGCGGCGCGGCGCGCCTCGCTTCGATCGCCACTTATGGCGATACGATCCATACCTTCGTTGAGCGCCGCGACTATCATGGCGTCTTCCTGCCGGGCTTCGCGCCGGTGGAAACGGAGAATACCGTGGGCTTGCCCACCGGGCTAAAATTTATCGACCATGTGGTGGGCAACGTGCCGCTCGGCCATATGGACCGCTGGGTCGATTTCTACCGGGACGTGATGGGCTTCCGTCTGTTCAAGCACTTCGACGATCAGGATATTTCGACGGAATATTCCGCCCTGATGTCGAAGGTGATGGCCAACGGCAATGACCGCATCAAGTTTCCCATCAACGAGCCGGCGCACGGCAAGCGCAAATCGCAGATCGAAGAATATCTTGAGTTTTATGGCGGCCCCGGCGTGCAGCATATCGCCCTGTCGACCGATAATATCGTCGAAACCGTTTCGGCGATGCGGGCGCGGGGCGTGGAGTTTCTCCGCGTGCCTTCCACTTACTACGACGATCTGCTGGCCCGCGTCGGCCCGATCGACGAACCCATCGGCCGCCTCTGGGATTTGGGCATTTTGGTGGATCGCGACGATGAAGGCTACATGCTGCAGATCTTCACCCAGCCGGTCGAGGACCGGCCCACTCTGTTTTATGAGGTGATCCAGCGCAAGGGCAGCCGCAGCTTTGGCAAGGGCAATTTTAAAGCGCTGTTCGAAGCCATCGAGCGCGAACAGGCGCGCCGCGGCAATCTCTAACAGAGCCGCGACCGTTAGGGAGCGGTAAGTTCACTTCCACCCATGGAACCCACCCACCACCATTTGAAACTCTGCACATTCGAAGTGTGCACCCATTTGGGCCGCCATCGCCGCCTGGGAGCCCATAAAGAAGGCCGTGTGCTCGATCTGAATTTTGCCACGGCGTGGTACCTGGCGCAGACCGGCGAACCGGATCCGCATCTGTTGGCGGGTGCGCTGGTGCCGCCCACAATGATGGGCTATTTGCGCTCGGGTTTGCGAGCTTCGCATACGGCGGAAGAACTCTTCCTCGGCTCGGGGCCGCGCCCGGCAGAATGGTGGCGCGCCGAACCGCCGCCGCAAGGCCCGAATGGCGAGACCCTGGTGTACGGCGATAGCAGCGTACGGCTGCTCGATATTTTCGGGCGCGAATGGGAACTGCCCGGTCCGGCGGCTTGTGAATGGCAATTGCCACTGGTGGCGGCGGCCGGCCCGGGCGGCGCTCCCATGCCGGGCGGCTACACAATCCTGGTCCGGTCCGGCGGCCACGAACTCGCCGGACCCTACCTGGTCACCCCGAACCAGATTCGCCAGCCGGCGGAAATTCACTGGCTGGCGCGCATCAATGGGAAAGAGTGCGCCCAAGGCGATGCCGCCCTTGCCTTCGACCTGGATAATACCAGGCTCAGTCCAGGAGAATTCCGCTCCACCCTGGTGCTGGGTTCGGCGGCGCTTCGCTCCGGCGATACGTTCGAAGTGGAAGCGGAGCGCATCGGTGTGCTCCGCGCGCGGGTGAGGTAACTGGAGTGGTGGTGGGGCGGGCGCTTCCGCCTGCCAATCGCGCCGAGCCCGGAAGCCAAGCCCGGAAGCTTTGTTACACTCCGATCCGGGCTGTCCGGCCGAGGCGCACGGCATTTTCCATCAGCTTGAGGCCGTGATCGCCCGCGGCCGTGAGCAGAGACTCGGGGTGGAATTGCACCGCTTCCACCGGCAGTTCGCGATGGCGCACGCCCATGATGACGCCGTCCTCGGTCTCGGCCGTGATTTCGAGGCAAGCGGGCAGACTGTCGCGCCGCGCATAGAGCGAGTGATAGCGGCCTACCTGGAATCGCTCCGGCAGTCCCTCGAAAACACCTTGGCCCCTATGGAGAATCGTCGAGGGCTTCCCATGCATAGGGTAATCGAGCACCCCTAATTCGCCGCCGAACGCTTCCACGATGCCTTGCAATCCGAGGCAGACGCCGAACACCGGCACGCCCAATCGCACCGCCGCTTTTACCAGGTCCGGAACTCCGAAATCCGCCGGGCGGCCCGGGCCGGGCGAAATCAGGACCAGGCTGGGCGCAAGCTGCGCAATCAACTCGGGCGGGAAACCGGCGCGGTAGGTCACCACTTCCGCCCCAGTCTGGCGCGCGTAGTTGGCGAGCGTGTGGATGAAGCAATCGTCGTTATCCACCAGCAGGAGTTTGCTTCCAGCGCCCACAGGCGCCGCTTTCACCACGGCAACCGCCTCAGGCGCGGCCTCCGGGGCGGCGCCCAGCGTCCGGAAGAAGCCCGTCGCTTTAAGGCGCGTTTCGCGTTCCTCCATGGCCGGAATCGAATCGTAGAGCAGCGTCGCGCCTACCGGATAACGGGCGATGCCGTCGCGCAGGTAGGTAGTGCGAATCAGGATGCCGGTGTTGATATCGCCGTTGAGCGAGATCATGCCCACCGCCCCCCCGTACCAGCCGCGGGCGTCCTTTTCCAGGCTCTCTATGGTGAGCGCCGCCGCCTTCTTCGGCGCGCCGATCACCGTGACCGCCCACATATGGCTGAGGAAAGCGTCGAGCGAATCGAAGCCGGGCCGCAAAATTCCTTCCACGTGGTCCACCGTGTGGAACACCCCCGCGTAGGATTCGATGAGCCGCCGTCCGATCACCCGCACGCTGCCGGGTTCGGCAATGCGCGATTTATCGTTGCGGTCCACGTCCGTGCACATCGTCAGCTCGGATTCCTCTTTCGCCGATTGCAGCAGCTCGCGGATGGCATCGGCATCCCGCAGCGGATCGCCCGTGCGCTGCGCCGTTCCGGAAATCGGGCAGGTCTCCACGCGCCTTCCTTCCACGCGCACGAACATTTCCGGAGACGCTCCCACCAGTTGCTCATCGCCGAACTGCAGCAAAAATTCGTAGGGGCTGGGGCTGGCGCGCTGCACTTTTTCAAACAGTTCCGAGGCTTTGCCCGCGTACGGAGTGCGAAACGTTTGGCGCAGCACCACCTCGTAGTAATCGCCGCGGCGCATGCCTTCGCGCACGGTCTCTACTTTGGCCATGTACTCTTCGGGAGTGTGGTCGCTCTCAATGGGACCGGCCGCCACCTTGGCGTGGCGGGGCACCGGCTCGTTTTCGCGCGCGAGGCCGGCGGTAGTGACTGCGCCGCGGGAAAACTCGTAGCGGTACCGCTCGATCTGTTCCCGCTTGCGGTCCATGAACCAGATGTCGTCGCACAGAAACAGGTGGAGATCTTTGTGCCCGGCCCGCGGCAGCTTTTTGGGAATCGCCTCGAACTGAAACAGCAGATCGTAGCCGAAGGCGCCCACCAGGCCCAGACGCGAATTCTCCTCGCCGCGAAATTCGGCAATCAGCGCGCGCAGCACGGAAAACGCCGAGGGCTGCTTGCTGCGCTCTTCTTCCGGAAACAGAGCGGGCAGCGGCTTCAGACGGCCGCGCGCCATCCCGGCTTCGAACCCGAATTCTTCCCAATGCGGATGGGCGGAAAGAACCGGATCGAGTATCTCCAGCAGTTTCCGGCCCCGCGAATTCAAAGCCCGGAATTGCACCTCGCGATCGTACGCCATGATTTCCAGGGGAGGACACGAAGAAGCGATATCCCAGCGCGAGTACCGCCCCGGATACTCGTACCCGGAGGAAAGATAAATGCCCCGGTGACGGTCTAGGTCGCGCAGCACGTGCTTGAGCCCCTTGCGATACGGGGCCTTCGATACCGTGCGCGTCACTTCGATGCCGTGCGGGGTCTGGTAGCGGTAAGCGCTCATGGCAGTTGCGAAAGTCAGGCTAAGCCCGGTTCGGGAAATTACCTAAGCATAGCACGGGAATCGGAAATCAGGCACCAACCTTTAGAGGTGCTCATTGCGCTATAGCTCTGAGAGCGCTGTTAAAGCGGTAATCAGCTCCGCCGGTCCGAATGGCTTTTGAACCACACGGGAGGCTGCGGGGTGTTTTGGGCAATTCCCCGAAAAGAGGGGTAGTGAGGCTCTTTTGGGGGGCTCAGGAGGCGCCGATGCGTTTGAAGAACCGATAAAACCGATGGCTGCAGGTGCGGCAGCGGAAGGGAGAAAGGGAAAACGTGGAGAGGGCGCGATCGAGCGGCGTGCGCACCATGGACGGGCGCACATCGTGCCAGCCGCAGCGCGGGCATTGCGGCATGACGGAAGCGGGTACCGCCTTGGCCCCCGCGGCGCTTGCGGTGGCTGCACTCTCGCCGGCTACATTCGGATTCGCCATTGCGGTCTCGCGTCCTCACCCAGTATGGCAGAGGGCCTGTGAAATGGCGTCCCCAGGGCGCCGGAAAGGGATCGTAATCGCACTGGTTCAGCGCGGAATCAGTGAATCCGACCACCGCCCGAACACCTGCCCCGCCAGGTATGCCAGCCGCTCCCGGTTGTGCTGGGGATCGATGGGCGTGTCCAACTCCCGGGCGTCGCCGCACTGGGCATCCTGCGCGCACCAATCCGCGATCATTTCGGGAGTCGCTTCCAAATGGTATTGAAATCCGTACAAATTCGGGCCTACGCGAAAAGCCTGATTGGCGCATCTTTCCGAGCGGGCAAGCTGTACGGCGCCTTCCGGCAGATCGAATGTGTCGTTGTGCCACTGAAGGACGGTTTCGCTGCGATTCATGGCGGACAGAAGCGAATCCGCCGCGCCGGCCTCCGTGAGTTCCACCGGGAACCAGCCGATTTCGGGCAGCGGGTTCCGCCGCACTTGCGCTCCCAGCGCCTTGGCGAGTAATTGCGCTCCCAGGCAGACCCCGAGGACGGGCTGCCCGCGGCCGGCCGCCTCGCGCATGATTTCCATTTCCCGCTGCAGATACGGCAGCGGGTCGTTAGCGGACATGGGACCGCCCATGAAGATCAGGCCGGCGGCATCGCGGGTTTCCGGCGATTCGGCGCCTGGGCGATAGAGATCGGCGCAGAGAATTTCGAAACCGCGCCGGCGCAGCACGGGCTCGATCAGGCCCAGGCCTTCATGCCGAACGTGGCGGAAAACCACTACCCGCATGGGCCGCTCTAGTTCTGCGCCATCTGGAAGTGGCTGAGGCTTTCGGCGTAGCGCGCCACGCCGCGATACAGGGCTTCCGCCAGCCTCTGCCGGTAATCGCTTCTCTTCAGCAGCGCCTCTTCTTTCGGGTTGCTCAAGAATCCGATTTCCGCCAATACCGAGGGCATTTCGGCGCCAATCAGCACCACGAACGGCGCTTTGCGCACCCCGCGGTTTTTCTCGCCGGGGAAATTACGAAGCGAAAGAGCGTAGAGCGACGATTGAATGCGGTTGGCGAATTCCCGCGATTCTTCCAGTTTATCGTGTAAAGTAATTTTCTGAATCAAGTCCCGTAATTCGAAGACCGACTTCTGCGAACTCGCGTTTTCGCGCGCCGCCACATCCAGCGCGTCTTTGGAATCGGTGAAATTCAGGTAATACGTTTCGATTCCGGAGACATGCGCGGCCGGAGAGGAGTTGGCGTGGATGGAGAGAAACAGGTCGGCTTTTTTCTCGTTGGCGAGGGCCGTCCGGCCTTCGAGAGGCACGAAGGTATCGTCGCTGCGCGTATAGATCACTTCGGCGCCCAGACGGTCCTGGACCAGTTTGCCTACCCGCAATGCCACGTCGAGCACCAGATCTTTTTCGAGCAGCCCCTTTGGGCCCATCGTGCCCTGGTCATGGCCGCCGTGACCGGGGTCGATCACGATACGGTTGATCTTCAGGCCGAGGGCGCGGGTGAGCGAACTTTCGCCGGTGCTGGTATGGCGCGCCGATTTGGCCAGCTCGGATGCCGGTGGAGAAGCGATCGCGGCCACCGCCACGGCTTCAGGCCGGGCATCGGCCGGGGTGGTTGAAGCGGCGACGGCAGGCGCGGCAACTGCCGTGGAGGCAACCGCGGCCAGGGGCACGGCGACGGGCGCGTTCGGCAGAGCGATGGCATCGGCCACTGCCGATTTGCTACCGGGCGCCGCTGGCTTGCTATCGGGCGCCACTGGCTTTGGCGCCGGAGCAGGAGGAACAGAAGCAGCAAACGGCTGGCTGGCCGGAGGAGCAGGCGCAGGTCGCGCCTCGCTGATGACCGGCGGTGTAGCCGGCGCAGGCATCGGGCGCAACTCGATCATCAGGCGGTTGGGATTGGTCAGTTGCGATGGGGTGGCCTCGACGTTATCGCCGAGTTCCAGAACCACGCGGGTCACGTCGGGCTGCGTCTCGGCAACCCGTATGCGCTTCAGCATCGTGCCATCGATCTCTTCCGAGAGGAACCGCCGATGACCTTCGAATTGCGGGCGGGCATTGTGGATGTCGAAGTACACCCGCTCCGGATTGTGCAGCCGGTCGCTGCGGATCTCAAACGGACCGGTCACCTCAACGGCCACGCGGGTTACTTCCCCCACCGACCAATGGCGCACGGCGGTAACCGCATGCACCTGCGCGCTTGCGGGCGCGGCCAACAGTGGAACCGCAACCGCCAGTGCCGCTATCAGCTTCATGTCGAGTCCTTACCGTGAGACGTAGCGGACCGAGCCATCCGGTTCCACGATTTCCTGTATCCGGTTATATTCCTGGCCCGTGGCTTCCGGCGCGCCGGCGGTCCGGTTTCCAGCGCTCTCCGAAACCTGTTTTGCAGCCCTGGTTTTCATAGCGGCCGCCATCCGGCCGCCCACTTTCTCCACGTACTTTTGGGTTTCGGCGTACGGCGGCACCCCCCCGTGTTTCGCTACCGCGCCTTCGCCGGCATTGTAAGCGGCCAACGCCAGCCGGTAATCGCCGTGATACAAGTCGAGCAGATACTTAAGGTACTTGGCGCCGCCCCGGATGTTCTCCACAGGATTAAAAGCATTAGAAACGCCGAAGCGGCGCGCGGTTTCCGGAATGAGCTGCATGATTCCGATAGCTCCCTTAGGCGATACGGCGAACGGGTTGTAGTTACTCTCGGTTTGAATCACGGAGCGAATCAATTCCGGAGGAAGCGCGTGCTCGGAAGCCACCTGATCGACCGCCGCCGAGATCACCGGATCGGCGGCAGTCCGCGCCGGACCAGCCGGGAGCGTTACACGAACCAGCTTGCCGGAATGGGGATCGGCCTCGACCACGCTGGTGAGCGGCGCCGTGCAACCCGAATTAGGAAGCAAAAGAGGCATCCAGACAACGCCGAAACAAATCCGGAACAGAATGTTATTCCCCATAATTATAGGAGTCCGGTCACTGGATGCCAAGTGAAATATTTGCTGGCGCCGGGCCAACTAATCCACGATGGTATCATTTTGCTGTGATTCCGGTTAGTAGCGGCCGCGCCGGATACGTGCTCGTGGGAGGACGCAGCTCGCGGATGGGACAGGATAAAGCGCTGCTGCCGTTCCGCGGCGGAACGCTGGTCCAGCACGTTGCCGCCGTGGTGGCCCGCGCCGCGGGAAGTGTCACTCTGGTGGGCGATCCCGCCCGCTATGGGACGCTCGGCTACCCCGTGCTTCCAGACCTCTATCCGGGCGAAGGGCCTCTGGGCGGGGTTATTTCCGCCCTGGCGCATGCCGGAGCCGACTGGAATCTGGTGCTGGCTTGCGACATGCCCGGAGTCTCCCATGAGTTGCTGGTTCGCCTGCTCGAAGGCGCCGAAGCCTCCGATGCCGAGGTTCTCGCTCCCGCCGGCGCTTCCGGCCGCCCCGAGCCGCTGTGCGCCGTGTACCACCGCCGCGCCCTCGGCCGCCTGGAGCGACTGTTCGCCCGCGGCGAGCGCAAAATGAGCCGGGCCCTCGCAGCCCTCCACACCGTAATTTCGCAGGTGGACGCTAGCGGCGGCGGCGCAAACGTCAATACGCCCGCCGATTGGGCCGCTTATGCCCGCCACTGAGTCCTTTCCCCACTACATCGAATTCCGGCATGTGTATAAGACGTTCGATCGCCCGGTTTTGGTCGACTGCAACTTCCATGTCAATGCCGGCGAAACGGTAGCCATTATCGGGCGCAGCGGCGTCGGCAAGTCGGTCACTCTCTCGCACATTATGGGATTTCTGAAGCCGGATAAGGGGCGGGTGATCGTGGCCCACGAAGATATTACCGACTTTGCCGAAAATGAGCTGCGCCGCATCCGCAAGAAGGTCACTATGGTGTTTCAATCGGGCGCTCTTTTCGATTCGATGACCGTGGCTGAAAATGTGCTGTTCTCGCTCGAACTGCGGGAAGATTACGACGACAAGAATAAAGAAGAGATTGTCGATGGCCTGCTCGGCATGGTCGATATCCAGACCGCCCGCGACGCCTACCCGGCCGATCTCTCGACCGGCTACAAGCGCGCGGTGGCGATTGCGCGCGCGCTCGCGGCCCAGCCCGAATGTATCCTCTACGACGAGCCCACCACCATGGTGGACCCCATCATGAGCGAACACCTGAGCGACCTCATGCTGCGCCTCAAACGCCAGTTACATCTCACCTCGGTGGTGGTCACGCACGATCTCGACTTGATGTATAAGATCGCCGATCGCGTGGTCGTGCTGTTTGAAGGGAAAGTGATTTACTTCGGGCCAGTGGCGGAACTGGCCAAATCCGATCATCCGCACATCCACGAGTTTTTGGAGATGGACCGCGTGGCGTGAGGGCTTGGCTGGACTTCAGGAGTTGGCCTGGACCCGGTGCTATCCTGTCCTCATTACACCCATGAAACTCCAAGGTATTTTTCCGCCGGTGACCACTCCGTTCGATCACGAGGGAAACCTCTACGCAATTAAAGTGCAGCACAACGTCGAAAAGTGGAACAAAACGGGCCTGGCCGGGTACGTGGTCTGCGGCTCCACCGGCGAAACACCGCTGCTTTCGGCCGAAGAGAAATACGCCTTATGGGAGCTAGTAGCGAAATCGGCGGCGCCGGAAAAGCTTCTGATCGCGGGCACCGGCGTGGAGGGCGTCCACGAGACCGTGTGCCTGACCAACCGCGCGGCCGCCATGGGATACAAAGCGGCGCTGGTGCTGACGCCGCACTACTTCAAAAACCAGATGACGCGCGCGGAAACCCAGATGCTTTACTTTCGCGCCGTCGCCGACCGGGCGCACATTCCCGTGCTGCTCTACAATTATCCGCAGCTCACGGGAGTCGATCTTGCCTGGGAGACGGTCGTGGCGCTTTCCGAGCACCCCAATATCATCGGCATGAAGGACAGCTCCGGAAATATGGAGCGGCTGATGCACATTGTGCGCGAGGTGAAGCCGGGTTTTCAGGTGCTGGTCGGTTCCGCGCAGATTCTGTTGCCGGCGCTGATGATGGGGGCTACGGGCGGCATACTGGCGTATGCGAATGCAGCTCCCTATTCGGCAATCGCGGTTTGGGAGGCATTCCGCACCCGCGAAGAAGAGGCGGCGCGCGACTGGCAGCGCCGCGTGGGCCGCGCGGCGCCTTACGTTACCAGCAAATACGGCATTGCCGGCCTGAAGTACGCGATGGACCTGAACGGATATTACGGCGGCCCACCGCGCCTGCCACTGGCGCCGCCTACGCCGCAGGCTAAAGCGGAGATCGAGGAAGCCTTCCGCGATCTGAAGGGGTGATGCCTTACGCCAGCGCTTTGCCGTATAGCGCGAGCAGACGGCTCCAGGCCTTCTCGGCTTGCGACTCGCTATAGACTCCGCTATCCGGAGGGCACCAGCCGTGCATGGCGGGGTACACTTCGATTTCCGCCGGCAGTCCCGCCTTGGCGAACGTTTCCTTCATAATGTTCTTCTCGTCGGGCGCCTGCATGTCGTCATTCTGCGCAATCGCGACCAGAAACTGCGCGTGCGATTTGGCGGCCTCGAGATGCGGGCTGTCCTCACTCTTGGTAACCAGGCCATTGCCGCCGTGGAACGAGGCGACCGCTCCAATGCGATCGGGCACGGCCGCCGCGGTGCGAAACGCCATCGGCCCGCCCATGCAATATCCCTGGGTGCCGACCTTACGGTTCTTAGCCACGGCCGATTGCTGGTCCAGCCAGCTTACGAAGGCTTTGGCGTCGGTCATGTTGGTCTTCTCGTTCAGAGACCGGGCCAGCGGCATCAGCTGCTGGATCGGCGTTTTCGCGCCTTCATCCGCCGTGGGCGCCTTCTTGGTGCGGTAGAACGGATTGACCACCAGCACCGAATAGCCCGATTCCGCGAGGCGTTTGCCCATCTGGCGGAACGCGGGCCGCAGCCCGAAGATATCCGGCCACACCAGAACGCCAGGGGCCGTGCCGGTGGACGGATGCACAAAGTAGCAGTCCGCCGTTCCATCCGGCGTCTTCACCTCCACGTCCGATTCGCTGACTGCCACGGCGTTGGCAACTCGCGGCAGCATCATGGCGACGCCTGCCCCCAGCATCATGCCGAATTGCTTCCGGGTAATCAGACCACGAGCCTCAAGCTCCTGCAGTTCTTCCTCGGAATGATTCCGATCACACATATCCCCTCCTATGATGGTTTGTCTACTCCAAAGTTGTTGTGCAGCTCGGGGCCGACCAACGGGAGGCCGCACAGAGCCGCGAACGGAGAAGGGTTTGCGTTTGCCCGCTTTCCCTTCTCATGGG
>Ga0070737_10005382_pt1 | contig 12266 bp, 9 predicted proteins | sample Coa_R1_10_FD_66438 | JGI IMG/M metagenome (GOLD analysis project Ga0070737, IMG submission 66438) | Surface soil microbial communities from Centralia Pennsylvania, which are recovering from an underground coalmine fire - Coalmine... | ecosystem: Environmental > Terrestrial > Soil > Unclassified ... | reverse complement strand
AAGAACTCGATCACCGGCGCCTACCTGTCCGGTGCGGAAAGTATTGAGGTACCGGCAATTCGGCGGCCCGTCGACAAGCGGCGCCGGCTCACCGTCGTGGGCGCCCGGGAGCACAATCTGCGCGATATCGACGTATCCTTCCCGCTCGGGGTGTTTACCTCGGTGACCGGCGTCTCCGGCTCCGGAAAGTCCACACTGGTCAACGACATCCTGGCCGCGGTGCTGGCCAACAAACTCAACGGCGCCCGCCAAGTTCCGGGCCGCCACACCCGGGTCACCGGGCTCGATCACGTCGACAAACTGGTGCAAGTCGACCAGTCGCCGATCGGACGCACACCACGCTCCAACCCGGCCACCTACACCGGCGTATTCGACAAGATCCGGACCCTGTTCGCCGCCACCACCGAGGCGAAGGTCCGCGGCTATCGGCCGGGCCGGTTCTCGTTCAACGTCAAAGGCGGCCGCTGCGAAGCATGTTCGGGTGACGGCACCATCAAAATCGAAATGAACTTTCTGCCGGATGTGTATGTGCCCTGCGAGGTGTGCCATGGTGCGCGCTACAACCGGGAAACCCTCGAGGTGCACTACAAGGGCAAGACCATCGCCGAGGTGCTCGACATGTCGATCGAGGAAGCCGAGGATTTTTTCGCGCCGATCACCGGCATCCACCGGTATCTGCGCACGCTGGTCGACGTTGGCCTCGGCTATGTGCGACTCGGGCAGCCGGCGCCGACCCTGTCCGGCGGTGAGGCGCAACGGGTAAAGCTGGCCTCCGAACTGCAGAAGCGCTCCACCGGTCGCACCGTTTACATCCTCGACGAGCCCACCACCGGGCTGCATTTCGATGACATCCGCAAACTGCTCCGCGTCCTCAACGGCCTTGTGGACAAAGGCAATACGGTGATCGTCATCGAGCACAACCTGGATGTGATCAAGACGTCGGACTGGATCATCGACATGGGGCCGGAGGGTGGTGCCGAGGGCGGAACGATCGTGGCGCAAGGCACACCCGAGGACGTCGCGGCGGTACCGCAGAGTTACACCGGCAAGTTCCTGGCCGAGATACTGGGGGTGCCGGTCAACGCGGCGCCGCGGCCCAACCGGCGCCGCTTGGTCGGCGCGTAGCGCGTCTTATCGCGCCGAGTGTGCAGGTTGTGCTCGACAAATCGGCGAAATCGCGCTTACAAGCTGCACACTCGGCACAGCAGCCTCAGCTCGGCGCTGCCGTGGACAATCGCGATTCGCACGCTGTCGAACCAGAACATGAGTTCGTCGGCTCGCCCAGCGAATCGAATGTCGGTACGCCCGAGGCGTGGTATCCGGTATCGGGGTCAGCCATTTTCGGATGCCGGCGTCATCTGGAGGACCGGTAGGGGATAGGTTCGGCCGGTCAGGCATCTGGACCTGCCGCGCCGCTACCCGCGGAAACCTCGGCTGTCGACGAACCAGACCCGGCTGCGGGTCAGCCGCTGGTGACATAGCGTGCTCTCATGATTGATTTCGCCCTGCGATCGTGCGGGCTGCGCGGGCATGCGACGTTTGCCCCCGATGAGCCGCGGCTACGCGACCGGCTAAAGGCCGACACTCCGGCGGGTGAGGCATGGCGGTGTTTGCGCTGCGAAACGTTTGTGGTCGGCCCTCCGCGGCGGAGCGGTCCGGCCGACACCGCGCCGGAGATCCCGCGCGGGAGATTGCTGAGAGACCGGACGTTGATGCGAGCGCTGGCGGTCGAACGCGCGATTCGCGGCGCCGTGTTTGTGGTGCTGGCGCTCGGTGTAGTTGAGATTCGTGGGCGGCGGACACGGCTGCAGCAAGCGTTCGACCAGGACCTTCCGTTGATTCGACCGTTGGCCAACCAGATCGGATGGGATCCGGACAACTCGAAAATCGTTCGCCATATCGCCCACCTCTTCACGCTGTCGTCGTCGACGTTCCTGTGGATCGCGATCGGGTTCGCCGTGTACGCCGCGATCGAGTTTGTCGAAGCTGTCGGGCTGTGGCTGGTGGCGCGATGGGGCGAGTATTTCGCGGTGGTCGCCACCAGTGTGTTCCTGCCTCTGGAGATCTACGAGCTCACTGAAAAGGTGACGGCTCTTCGGGTTACCGCATTTCTGATCAATGTCGTCGCGGTGGTGTGGCTGCTGTGGAGCAAACGGCTTTTCGGGCTCAACGGCGGCGGCGAAGCCTACCGCGAAGAGCATCGAACAGAAAGCCTGCTGACCGTCGAGCGGGCGGGTCTGCTCGAAACCGCCGGGCAGACCGGCGATTAGTCGCAAGACCGGCCGACGTCATCGACGCTACTTCTGGGCGCCGTGTCCCAACGCCCCCCGGGCAGGTGCGGCTGGCGGTGGGACAGCGGGAGACGACAAGCTGGGCAAGGGGATTCGCGCCACACTAGGAGTACCCACCTGGCCGGCCAGCCATGGCAATGCGGTCGTGAAAGCCCGGCCCGCGAACGGCCAGTCGTGTTTGCCGGGTTGGGCGATCACGGCACAGTCGATGCCGTGGGCGCGACCCAGCGTGCACAGCGATTCGGCGGCCACGGCCTGCTCATTGGGGTGAGCGGCTGTGGCGTGGCCAACCCCGTCGGCGGTGCCGACCGCCGTGAGACTGCGGTGCGACCTCACCGCGCCGTCCGAGTTGACCGCGAACCAGCCGGAAACTCCGGTGTAGGAACCGTGCCGTTTGATCACGGTGGTCGGGTCGAAGGCGGCCCACGCGTCGGCATTTCCGCCGAACAACCGGGCGATGGTCTGTGCCCTGGTTCCCGAACTGGGGCCGAGGTCACCGGCGATGTCGACAAACGTGCTGAACAGCTCCGGATGCATCACGGTCAGATCCACCGCACACGTTCCGCCCATCGACCAGCCGACGACTCCCCAGTTGGACCGATCCGGGCTAACGCCGAAGGTCGACACCATGAAGGGTGGCACGTCTTTGGTGAGATGGTCGGCGGCGTTGCCGCGGCTGCCGTTTACGCATTCGGTGTCGTTGTTGAACGCGCCCCCGGAGTCCACGAACACGAACACCGGCGCGTTGCCGCCATGAGCCGCAGCGAACTCGTCGATGGTCGTCACCGCATTTCCGGCGCGCAGCCAATCGGCCGGTGTGTTGAACTCACCGCCGATCATCATCACGGTGGGCAGCCGCGGCGGCGGCGTGCTGGCAAACCATGCCGGCGGCAGGTACACCAGCTCGCCGCGATGCTTGAAATGAGACGCATCGGCGGGGATGATCACCGGGACCACGCTGCCGCGGGGCGGAAGCGCCGGCTTGCCGGCCATCGCCGCGATGGTCGTCTTGTCGGTCTGGTCCGGCAGCGGACCGGCGGTGACCTGGTTCCACGCCGCCTGCACCGTCGGGAAATATCCCACCCACTCGTTGAGCGCCAGCGCGGCGCTCAGCAAGCACAGCGGCACTGCCCCGATCGACGCCGCGCGTCGCCACCAGTGTGCGCTGCGCCAGCCCAGCAGCAACGCCGCTGCGGCGGCACCGGTCAGCGCAACCCACAGCCACAGGGTGAGCGGCGCCGGATCGTCAGCAAGACCGTCGGTGTCGATAAACCATCGCACCCCCACCGCGACCGCGAGTCCCACAACCACCGCGACCGGAAGCCTCAGCATCCACCAGCGGCGCGACCGCCGCCCGACCGCCAACACCAGCACGACCGCGGTCAGCGCCTGGATCGTGACCGGCAGCCACCCGTGCATCAGCGAGGTGTGCTGACCGACCAGCAGCGGCGCGGCAATCGTCGTCGACGAAACTGGCACATCGTTCATTGCCGTTCATTCTGGCGCATGTGCACAACGGTTCATCGCGGCTTGGCCAAGGGGAACGGGAGGGTCTCGCGGATGCTGCGCCCGGTGATGAGCATGACGAGGCGGTCGACTCCCATGCCCAGACCGCCGGTGGGCGGCATCGCGTATTCCATCGCCTGCAGGAAATCCTCGTCAAGCTCCATGGCCTCGGGATCGCCGCCCGCGGCTCGCAACGATTGCTCCTGCAGGCGGCGGCGCTGCTCGACCGGGTCGGTGAGCTCGGTGTAGGCGGTGCCGAGCTCGACGCCCCAGGCCACCAGATCCCAGCGTTCGGCCACACCGCGCTTGCTGCGGTGCGGCCGGGTCAGCGGCGAAACCGAGATCGGGAAGTCGATGTAGAAGGTGGGCTCCTCGGTTCGGGCCTCGACCAGATGCTCGTAGAGCTCCAGCACCAGCGCCCCAGCGTCCCAGCGCCGCAGATACGGGATGTTGGCGGCGTCGGCCAGCTTGCGCAGTGTCGCCAAGTCGGTGTCGGCGTCGATGTATTCACCGAGCGTCTCGGACACTGCTTCATGCACGGTCTTCACCGGCCACGTGCCGGAGATATCGACCGGCTTATGGCTGTTGCCGTCGCCCGCCGGACGCAGCACAATCGGTTCACCGTGCGCCGCCTCGGCGGCGTTTTGGATCAGCTCCCGGGTGCCGTCAACCCAGGTCCGATAGTCCGCGTGCGCCTGGTATGCCTCCAGCAGCGTGAATTCAGGGTTGTGGCTGAAGTCGACGCCTTCGTTGCGAAACGCCCGGCCCAGCTCAAACACGCGCTCAACACCGCCGACACACAGCCGCTTCAAGTAGAGCTCGGGTGCGATCCGCAGGTACAGGTCCATGTCGTAGCTGTTGATGTGGGTGATGAACGGACGCGCGCTGGCGCCGCCGTGGATCTGCTGCAGCACCGGCGTCTCGACTTCGACAAACCCCTTGGCGAACAACGTCTCCCGCAGCGAACGCAGCACCCTGCTGCGCACGGTGATCAACTCACGCGATTCGACGTTGACCGCCAGGTCCAGGTAGCGGGTACGCACCCGGGCCTCGGCGTCGGTGAGTCCCTTCCACTTGTTGGGCAGCGGACGCAGGCACTTGCCGATCAGCCGCCATCGGCGGACCAGCAGCGAGCGCGTGCCGGTCTTGCTGTACCCCATGTGGCCGGTGACTTCGACCAAATCGCCGAGATCAACCACTCTGGTGAAGTCCGCGGCACGGCCCGTATCCAGCAGCGAATTATCAAGCAGCAGCTGCATTTCAGCTGACCAGTCGCGCAGTTGCGCAAACAGCACGCCACCGAAGTCGCGGATACGCAGCACGCGGCCCGACACCGAAACCCCGGCCTGGTCATCGGCTGCCAACGCCTGGGCGACGGTATGACTGGGCGGGCAGCCCACCGGATAGGCGTCAATGCCCTTGCCCTGTAACGTCTTCAGCTTATCCAGCCGCACCCGCATCTGCTCGGGCAGCCGGGCCCGCGGCTCTTCGGCCCCGGAGACCTGAATGCGCCGCAGGGCGGACAGATCCGGGGCGCTGCCGTCCTGGTGCAACAGTCCGCTCGCCGCTAATGCCCGGGGCACCGAAGGATGGTGGCCGGTGTGCTGCCTGTTCCGCCGGGTGAAGGGCAACACGAGAAACCCCTCGGCGATGACCGATGCCACGCCGACCCGCGGGATCATCCGTGCGTCCTCGTAGCAGGCGTACCGAGGCACCCATTCCGGTTGGTATTTCTCGTTCGAGCGGTACAGCGTCTCCAACTGCCACCAGCGCGACAGGAACACCAGCAGTCCGCGCCACAACCGTGCGATGGGTCCGGCACCCAACTGGGCACCCTGCGCGAATGCGGAGCGGAACATCGCGAAGTTCAGTGAAATACGGCTAATGCCAAGACGTTCAGCGTGTAGGGCCAGTTCGCTGACCATGAGTTCGATGGTGCCGTTAGGGGATTGCGGTGATCGGCGCATGAGATCGAGGGACACCCCGGTGTGCCCCCAGGGCACCAGCGACAGCATCGCCACCACGTCGTGGTCGGGCCGCAACGCCTCGACCAGCAAGCAATCGGAGTCGGCGGGGTCGCCGAGCCGGCCCAAGGCCATCGAGAAGCCACGCTCGGTTTCGGTGTCCCGCCACGCGTCCGCGCGTTCGATGACGTGCACCATCTCGTCAGGGGAGATCTCCAGGTGCCGACGGATGCGCACGGTCAGCCCGGCGCGTCGGGCCCGCGTGACGGCCTGGCGCACGCTGCGCATCTGCGGGCCGGACAGTTTGAAGTCCGCGGTGTGCAGAATGGCTTCATCGCCGAGTTCCAAGGCGTTCAAGCCGGCGCGCCGAAAGGCTTGGGCACCTTGTGAACTCGCGCCCATGACACCCGGCGCCCAGCCGTAGGACTGGCACAACTGCAACCATGCGTCAATGGCCTGCGGCCACGCGTTGGGATCGCCGATGGGATCGCCGCTGGCGAGGCAGACGCCGACCTCCACCCGGTAGGTGATGGCGGCGCGCCCGTTGGGGGCGAACACCACAGACTTGTCGCGGCGGGTCGCAAAGTAGCCCAGGGAGTCGTTGTGTCCGTACAACTCGAGCAGCCCGCGGATCGCGGATTCGTCTTCGCCGGTGAGTGCGTTTTCGGCGCGCTGGGATTGAAACAGCACGATCGCCGCGGCGATCAGCGCCAGCGCGCCGAACAACCCGAACAGCGCGTTGAGGATGACGTCCGGCCTGCCGTGAAACAGGTCCGGGTCGGCCAGGGCGAACCCGATGACCCGGTTGACGACGTATGGCAACCGGTCCTGGCGAGCCAGCGAGCCGGGAAACAACTCGACCAGCCCCCAGGACAGCAGGATCGCGATCGCCCACCCGGCGAGCAGAACCCCGGCCGCCTTGTACAGCGCGCCGCGGCGCACCTTGGCCCAGAACTCCCGGTAGGCCAAGACCAGCAGGATGATCGCGGCCACGTGCAGGGCAAGCCCGAGATTCTCGCCGAAGGTTTCCAGCCGGGTGTTGTCGCCCGCCGCCAGGTCCGCGACGTTCAGTCCGGCGGCAATGAGCAGGTTGCCCAGCAGCGCCCACCAGGCGATGCGCTTGCGCGCCGTTAACGCGCCGGCCAGCAATGCCAGCACAAACGACCACGCGAAGCTGGTGTCGGGAAAGTTGAAAACGTAGTCGTTGATGAACTCTCGCGGGACCTTGATGACCCACCGGATCAGCGGTGACACGCTTGCCACCAGCGACAGGGTGGCGATGACACCGACGGTCCAGCCGGCTGCCGCCGGAACCCAGTGGTACCGGGAGGCCGGCCGGCTCGTGGTTACGGTCACAGACCGCGAGGATATTCGCTGAACCTGGGACAGGCGTGCGACGTGGTCGCGGCGTGGCCAGGCATCGGTCCCGCTAAACACATCATGACTGCTAAACTGGCCGATGCGACCGTCCCGGCGAAGACCGGGGACAGCAAGTGGAGTCCCACTCCCACCGCTGGCCACGGGAACTCCCCGGAAGGCTCAGTGGTCCGGTCACAGGCAACCTGCCTGTTCTGCGCAGCGCGCAGGCGGCTCTCGCCGCGACCGGTCGGCATCAGGGCCCTGCTGCAGCAGGGCCTTTTTGCTGATGGCGGGTACCACGTGCTGCACCCGGCCGAGTCGGCGCCGGCCACTATTGAGGCAATACGACACAGGGAGGCCACATCAGCACTGAGACCCGCGTCAACGAGCGCATCCGCGTACCTGAAGTCCGATTGATCGGTCCAGGAGGAGAGCAGGTAGGCATCGTGCGCATCGAAGATGCACTCCGCGTCGCCGCGGACGCCGATCTCGACCTCGTCGAAGTCGCCCCCAACGCCAGACCGCCGGTCTGCAAGATCATGGACTACGGCAAGTACAAATACGAGGCGGCACAAAAGGCGCGCGAGTCTCGCAGAAACCAACAGCAGACCGTCGTCAAGGAACAAAAGCTGCGACCAAAGATCGACGATCACGACTATGAAACCAAGAAAGGCCATGTCATCCGTTTCCTGGAGGCGGGATCGAAGGTCAAAGTCACAATCATGTTCCGCGGACGCGAGCAGTCCCGGCCCGAACTGGGCTATCGACTGTTACAGCGCCTGGGTGCGGACGTCGCCGACTACGGCTTCGTCGAGACGGCCGCCAAACAGGACGGACGCAATATGACCATGGTGCTGGCGCCGCACCGCGGTGCAAAGACCCGGGCCAGGGCGGCGCGACAAGCGGTCGCACCTATGCCCGAGCCCCCACATAACGGCGATACCGAACGGTGATCGACCTGACAAGAGAGCAGAACTGAGAACCATGCCCAAAGCAAAGACCCACAGCGGGGCTTCGAAGCGGTTCCGGCGCACCGGAACCGGCAAACTCGTGCGCCAGCACGCCAACCGGCGGCATCTGTTCGAGCACAAGCCCACCACCCGGACGCGACGGCTGGAAGGTCGCACCGCGGTGTCGACGGTCGACACCAAGCGGGTCAAGTCGATGCTGAACGGCTGACCAGGTCACTACGTCCGAACGACGAAGATAGGAATAGCCATGGCACGCGTGAAGCGGGCAGTCAACGCCCACAAGAAGCGGCGCACCGTCTTGAAGGCTTCGCGAGGCTATCGCGGCCAGCGGTCTCGGCTTTACCGTAAAGCCAAAGAGCAGCAACTGCATTCGCTGAACTATGCGTTCCGCGACCGACGGGCCCGTAAGGGCGAGTTCCGCAAGCTGTGGATCTCGCGGATCAACGCCGCAGCGCGTGCTAACGACATCACCTACAACCGGCTCATCCAGGGCCTTAAAGCGGCCGGCGTCGAAGTGGACCGCAAGAACCTCGCCGACATCGCGGTGACTGATCCCGCGGCGTTCACCGCCTTGGTCGATGTCGCACGGGCGGCGCTGCCGGACAACGTCAACGCGCCTTCGGGAGAAGCAGCCTGACCCGGCCCGGCGACGATGCAGAGCGCGGAGCGCGATGAGGAGGAGCCGGGCAATCGGACCCGGCTCGCGTCCGGTGCTCACCGAACGCTCGGGCCGGGTGGTCGCCGCGGTCAAACTTCACCGGCATGTCCGGCGACGCCAGGCGCGGCGCTTTCTCGCCGAAGGCCCCAACCTCGTCGAGGCCGCGTTCCGGCGGGGTTTGGTGCGAGAAGTTTTTGTGACCGAATCCGCGGCATGCCGACATGCCGAGTTGTTGCACACCCAGGGCGTACCCGTCCATCTGGTCAATGAGCGTGCTGCTAAAGCACTTTCGGAGACAGTGACTCCTGCAGGCCTGGTTGCGGTGTGCGAGCTGCCCGCCACCCGCTTGGAGGACGTGCTGGCCAGCAACCCTGTGCTGATCGCTGCCGCCGTCGAAATCGGTGAGCCCGGCAACGCAGGCTCGCTGATCCGCATCGCTGACGCGCTGGGCGCCGCGGCGGTTGTCCTGTCGGGGCACAGCGTCGACCCGTACAACAGCAAGTGTTTACGCGCCTCCGCGGGCAGCATCTTCGCGATCCCGGTCGTGGTCGCACCGGATGCTCGCGCGGCCGTCGCGGCAATGCGCAACGGGGGCCTGCAGGTGTTGGCGACCACACTGGACGCGCCGATGAGTCTCGAGGATGCCGAACCGCTGCTGAACCGGCCGACGGTGTGGCTGTTCGGAGCCGAATCGCGTGGCCTGCCGGCCGAGCTCGCCGAGTTGGCTGACCACCGGGTCCGCATCCCAATGTCCGGCGGCGTACAGAGCCTCAACGTGGCTGCGGCAGCAGCGATTTGCCTGTACCAGAGTTCACGCGCGCTGCGCTGACCGGCGTCAGCGCAGCGCACCTCATGCCGCGGTGCCGCGACCCCAGGCCGGGCGCAGGCCAGCCAGCGAAAACGTGGTGTGCACAAGCGAGCCCGCCCGCTCGATGATCGTCTTGCGCGGCGGGAAGTAATGCATCGGCAAGCCGCGGCGGTCGCGCGGCGGCGCCATGAACCGGGGTGCTTCCACCAGCGGCGCATCGGGCGGAATCCGGCCTTGCGCCCGGCGGTAGGCGGCCAGCGCCCGCGGATGCAACCGGATCTCGTCGGGCACGGCCATGAACGCCAGTTCCACGAACTTGCCGAACAGCCGCAATAACACCTCGTCTCCCGGTGTCCAGCGCATCCCGGCCTTCTCACGCACCGGCGGATCGAACAGCCCGGCGGCGATCCAACGTTGGCCGGCCATCCACGGTTTGAACAGCTGATCCCACAGCGGGGTGGGCATCAGCACGAATTTCGGCTTGGGGATTCGCATCTGGAAGATGTCGAGGGTGGCCTGGTTGATCTCCAAGCGCTCGCGACACACCCGGTCCCAGTACTCCTGGAATTCCTCCCAGGACCGGGGCACCGGCCGCATGCTCATCCCATACATCCGGTACCACTGCACGTGCTCGTCGAAAAGCTGGCGCTTTTCGGCCTCGGTCAGGCCGCCGCAAAAGTATTCGGCGACCTTGATCACCAGCATGAAAAACGTGGCATGCGCCCAATAGAAGGTCTCGGGGTTTAGCGCGTGGTAACGACGGCCGTTGGCGTCGACGCCTTTGATGGTGCGGTGGTAGTTCTTGATCTGTTGGGCGGTTTGGGCCGCACGGTCACCGTCGTAGACGACGCCCATGATCGGGTACACCGAGCGGGCCACCCGCTGCAGCGGTTCTCGCAGCAGGATCGAATGCTCCTCAACACCGGCGCCGAGCTCGGGGTACATGTTCTGGATCGCCCCGATCCACACGCCCATCATCCCGGTGCGCAGGTCACCGAAGTACTTCCACGTCAGCGAGTCAGGCCCCAACGGGGCGGCGTTGGCGGGCGCAGCCTGGCCTCCCGGATCACCCTCGAAGTATCGGGGCAGGGGCTTGGCCGACGTCGTTGGTGTGGCGGTCATGGCGGCCTCCTGATCCTGGTACGACCCACGATAATGTTGACAACGCATGTTGTCTACGATTTCCCGGGCGTGCCGCATGGCGGTCTCAGCCGGCGTCGACGGCATCAGCTCAGGCCGCCTGATCAGGCCGTTTGCCGGCCGCGGTGGCGCAGATCATGGCGGACTTCGTTGCCCCTCGCCGCAGCGTTTCCCTATGCTCGGCAAAGTGGAACTCGGGCCCGATCCGGCGTCCGGCAAGCCCGAGCAAGCGGCGACCATGTCGGCTGCGCGCGACTCGCGACGGCTTTCGCCGGTGCAGTGGCTGCGCAGCGGGAACGAAAATCCGAAAGTAGTGGAATTGCTCCGCCGTGCCCGACGCGCCCTGCCGGGCGATCCCGAGTTCGGCGACCCCTTGTCCACCGCCGGTGACGGCGGTCCCCGTGCGGCCGCACGTGCAGCGGGTCGAGTACTCGGTGGTGCCGCATCCCGGGAGGTCGGCCTGGGCGCGCTTCAGCTGTGGCAGGCGTTGACCGAGGCGGTTTCTCGCCGGCCTGCCAATCCCGAGGTGACGCTGGTGTTCACCGACCTGGTGGGATTCTCGGAGTGGTCGCTGAACGCCGGCGATGATGCCGCCCTGAAGCTGTTGCGGCGGGCGGCGCGCGCCGTCGAGCCGCCACTGCTGGATGCCGGTGGACGCATTGTCAAACGTATGGGCGACGGCATCATGGCGGTGTTCGACAACCCGGTTGCCGCCTTGCGTGGCGCCTGCGCGGCAGAAAAAGCCCTCAAATCCGTTCACGTCGACGGCTATACACCACGGATGCGACTCGGCATCCACACCGGCCATCCGCGGCGCGTGGCCGCGGACTGGCTCGGTGTCGATGTCAACATCGCCGCACGGGTCATGGAACGCGCGACCAAGGGCGGCATCATGGTGTCCGGTCCCGCGCTGGACAAGATTCCGCAATCCGAACTGGATCGGCTCGGCGTCGTCGTCAAACGCGCCCATCGACCGCTGTTCGGCGGCAAGCCCAGCGGTGTTCCCACCGACATGGCCATCTACCGCATTGAAACTTCGAGGGAACTGACAGGTGCCGGTGCAGACGACGACACCACTCGGCAGGCATAGTGGATGCCGATGATTCTTGGGATCTTGTCGCGGATGGCACGGGTTCGGATCACGCTCAGTTACGCGGCCGCCCTGGTCGCGGTCAGTACCGCGCTGGTGGTCCTCGGTCCCCGAGTGCAGCACCAAGTGATCCTGCACGTCAGCACCAACCTGCATAACTTGGCCCGCGGGAAAATCGGAACCCTGTTCGGCAGCGCGTTCGTCATCGACGCCGCCCCGATGTACATCTGGCTACCGGGCTTGGTGTGTCTGCTTGCGCTGGCGGAATTGCATTGGCGCAGTGGCCGGCTCACGGTCGCGTTTCTGCTCGGCCACGTCGGCGCGACCCTGGTGGTGGCGGCCGGGTTGGTCGCCGCGATCGAATTCGGCTGGCTGCCGCTGTCGATCAGCCGGGCCAGCGACGTCGGGGTCAGCTACGGCGCCGTCGCGGTCCTCGGCGCGTTGACCACCGCGATCCCGCGGCGCTGGCGGCCGGCCTG
>Ga0070737_10005380_pt1 | contig 12267 bp, 11 predicted proteins | sample Coa_R1_10_FD_66438 | JGI IMG/M metagenome (GOLD analysis project Ga0070737, IMG submission 66438) | Surface soil microbial communities from Centralia Pennsylvania, which are recovering from an underground coalmine fire - Coalmine... | ecosystem: Environmental > Terrestrial > Soil > Unclassified... | reverse complement strand
AGTGGGCTCGGAAGATGGGCGCCGCCAAAAGCAAACTGCTGCGATCCTGCAAAATCGAATCGCCGTTTCCGCCGCGCTTCCGCTGAGAGCGGCGTCCCGGAAAAGGGGCTATGGAAATGATGGAAATGACGGGGCTGTGGAAAGCGTGGAAAGCCAAAAGCAGGCTTCCCCCTCTTTCCACCAGCCCCTTGGAAATCTCGCCCAAAGGCGGCGAGATTTGGAATCAAAACTCGATTTCAGGATCATTCTTCGATTGGAAAATGCTGGGGTCGGCCACGGTCAACACCCATCTGCCAGTCAAGGCGGTAAGGCGCGCAATATCCTTCTCCGATGCACTGATAAAGAGCACCTGGCAGGTCTTTGGAGCGGGCGCCTGCTCTACGCGAATCACCGCCAGGCGCCGGCCATCCTTCACCTGATATTCGGACGGCTGCGCCGCGGGCTGCGCGCGCGCCGGCGCGGCCCAACTCGCAAGCAAACACAGCAGCACTTCCGCTCGCAAAAGCAAGCCCGGAGACTGCCCGCCATTTCCAACGCGCCCTACCGCCTTCATGTGAGTGACAGGTATTCGCTCCGCCGGATTAAGACCAGTGGCCCAGATCGCCCGCATATTCGGCGTGGTGGGGCTCTGAAAGGTTGCGCCCGACGATCGAGAATTCCCATTGCGGCCCAAAGCGCCAAGCAAATCGCACGCCGCCGGTGGAATCGTCTGGCACCAAAAGAGTGCATGTTTCTCACCCGCCCGTGAAATCGGCTACGCACCCCTGAAATCGGAGCTTTGAGAACAACGCTGACTTAATACGCGCCAGATCGCATCGTATAACGCGGATTCGGGAACTATGTGCTTTACCGTTCGTTACCGCTCTCAGGCGGTTCCGGCGGCGCGGGGAGTCTTCAGGCACTTCCGGATGGCATCGAGGAGCTCCGGCCGCCCAAATGGTTTTGTAACAAACGCACAGGCCAAGCCTGGGTGCTGGATGCGTTGTTCTTCGAGATCAAACGGATAGCCGGAGATGAAGCTGATGGGTGTTTTCTCGAATTTTTGGACCACGGCGTGCGCCCAGGCGATCCCATCCAGGCAGGGCATACGGATGTCCGTGATCAGGCGGTCAATGCGCCCGGCTTTCTCTTCCATCCGTTCCAGGGCATCCTGGCCGTTTTCTGCTTTGACAGCCAGGTAGGCGCGGACGGTATTTTCGTCGTCCGCTACCAAAAGCATGGAAAAAGGACACTTCGCGCGGATTATAGCGCGCGAACGGAGCCGGCCCACTGATTTCGCCTCAAATGCTCCGGCAGCGGGGCGGTGCAAGCTAAAATGATTACTTTGCCATATGCAGGAAGTCTTTATCTGTGACGCTCTTCGCACTCCATTCGGCCGCTACGGCGGAGCGCTGGCCCCGGTTCGCACCGACGATCTGGCGGCAATGCCCATCCGTGCACTGATGGAGAGGAACCGTGGGGTCGATTGGGGCGCGCTCGACGACGTGATTCTCGGCTGCGCCAACCAGGCCGGCGAAGACAACCGCAACGTAGCCCGGATGGCCCTGCTGCTGGCGGGTCTACCGAAGGAAGTTACGGGCACGACCGTGAACCGGCTGTGCGGCTCCAGCATGGACGCAGTGGGCATGGCCGCGCGCGCCATCAAATCCGAAGAGGCCGAGCTGATCGCCGCCGGCGGCGTGGAAAGCATGTCGCGAGCGCCTTTTGTGCTCGGCAAGGCGGAGACGGCTTTCAGCCGCGCGGCCGAAATCTTCGATACAACGATCGGCTGGCGGTTCGTGAATCCGCTGATGAAGAGCCAATATGGCACCGATTCGATGCCGGAAACGGCCGAAAATGTGGCGGAAGAGTTCCAGGTGAGCCGTGCCGACCAGGATGCATTTGCCTTCCGCACACAGCAACGCTGGGCCGCGGCGCAGCAGGCGGGTTTCTTCCAATGCGAAGTGATTCCCGTTAGGATTCCGCAGAAGAAAGGCGAGGCGAAGCGGTTCGAGGTGGATGAGCATCCGCGACCGGACACGACGCTCGAGGCGCTCGCGAGGCTCAAGCCGGTGGTGAAACCGGGAGGGACGGTGACGGCGGGCAACGCTTCCGGAGTGAATGATGGGGCTTGTGTCCTGCTGCTGGCCAGCGAACGCGCCGCGGCGAAGTATCATTTAACGCCGCGCGCGCGGGTGCTGGCTACGGCTACCGCGGGGGTGGCGCCACGCATCATGGGTTTTGCGCCCGCGCCCGCCACGCGCAAAGTGCTGGCGAAAACCGGCCTCTCGCTGGGAAAGATGGACGTGATTGAACTGAACGAAGCTTTTGCCGCCCAGGCGCTGGCGGTGACTCGCGATTTGGGCTTGCCGGACGACGCCGCCCACGTGAATCCGAATGGGGGAGCGATCGCCATCGGGCATCCTCTGGGCGCGAGCGGCGCACGGCTGGTGACCACGGCCGTGTATCAACTGGAAAAAAGCGGTGGAAAGTACGCTCTTTGCACCATGTGCATCGGCGTGGGCCAAGGCATTGCGACAGTTCTGGAACGCTGCTAGGGCCGGTCTGGGGCTGGCTTCGATTGCGGCGTTGTTCGTCGCCGCCGCTCTGGCGCAGACATCTTCTCCGCCGCCCAAGGATCCGCTGGGCCGCGATGACCCGCAAGACGCCATCTTTCAGTTCCTGGAAGCCTGCCACGCGCGCAATTACGGCAAAGCGGCTCGCTATCTCGATTTGCGCAAAATGACTCCGGCCGAGCGCGCCGCGCAGGGACCGGAACTCGCCCGCCAACTGGAAGACCTGCTGGACGATACCTCGTTTGATATCACCATATTGAGCCGCGACCCGGCGGGCGATCTCGGCGATGGGCTTTCGCCGGCGAAGGAACATCTGGCAACCTTCACGGTGAACGGGCAAAAGATGGAACTCGAGCTCGAACGGATTGAGACGCGCCCGGGCACTCGTGTTTGGGAAGTGTCGCCGGACAGCCTGCCACTGATTCCCAAAGCCCATCAACTCCTGCGCGAGACCCCGCTAGAAAGCAAGCTGCCGCAGGTGCTGGTGAATTTTGAACTGTTCGACACACCCATCTGGCGATGGATCGCGCTGCTGATTGCCGGCGTGATCCTTTGGTTCGTCGCTGGCGGGGTCGCCCGGCTTTTGACGAAAGCGGTACACCCGGTTAAGGCGTTTCGGGCCTTTCGCGGCCCGGTGCGCCTGGTGCTGGCGGTGGGCAGCTTTCGCGCCGCCATGGGACTGGCTCCTCCTTCGACTTTGCCACGGCTCGCCGTGGAACGCGGCCTCGGGATGTTGCTGGCCCTGGGGCTGGCCTGGGCGGCCTCGGTGGTAATCGACCGGCTGGCTACGCGCTGGCACACGCGCCTCGATCCGCGCGCGCAAGCGGTCACGTATTCAATGTTGCCGCTGGGCAGGCAGGTGGTGAAGTTACTGCTGTTCCTGCTCGCCGTTTTGAGCGTGGCCAGCGCCTGGGGATACAACACCTCCGGAATCCTGGCCGGTCTCGGAGTGGGTGGGCTGGCTTTCGCGCTGGCGGCGCAAAAGACGATTGAGAATCTGTTCGGCGGCATTTCGGTGATCGGCGACCGCCCCGTTCTGGTGGGCGATTTCTGCCGCTTCGGCGACCGGCAGGGCACCGTCTCGCATATCGGCCTGCGATCTACGCGCATCCGCACGCTCGATCGAACCATCATCAGCATCCCAAACGGCCAGTTTTCGGCCATGGAACTGGAGAATTTCTCCGTGCGCGACAAGATCTGGTTTCACCCAGCGCTGAGCCTGCGGCGCGACACCACGGCGGAACAGATGCTGCGCGTGCTGGGTTCCGTGGAACGGATTCTGAAGGAACATCCCAAAGTGGAGACCGGAGCGCTGCCGGTTCGCTTTGTGGGCGTGGCCGCCGGGGCGCTCAACGTGGAAGTATTCGCCTACGTAAAAACCGGCGATGGAGACGAGTTCCTGGCGATCCAGCAGGAGTTGTTACTCAAGATCCTGCAGGCGGTGGAGCAGGCCGGAACCGCGCTGGCGCTGCCGGTACAGGAGAATGTGAGTCCCCCGCAGAGCAGCAGCGCCAGCGCGTAGGCCGCTCAGTTGATGATTTCCAGATCGGATTATGCGGCAAGACTCAGGCGAGGGACAGTACTTAGCAATCTATACGGCGTGGTACTCAGGCAAGGAATCCCGCGGCCGCGATCACCACACCCGCAATCCCGGCAACTACTCCTATGACAGGGAACATCTTCTTATGTGAGATGAAATAGAGGGAGGTCACGACCAGCGCGACTTCGAGCAGACCATCGCCGATATCGAACCGCAAGGCGCGGTGCTCCAGTTCCTCGGCGGCGGCTTCGGAATGGTGAGCGTCGTCCATGAGTTTGGCGCTTTCCGATTCGTACTTGCGCTTCTGCCTTTCGTAATCTGCGAGCACCTGCGCGGCGCCGTTCTTGCCGCCGACGAGGTTCGCGACCGCTTCCCCTAACTCGACGTTGTGGAACTTCAGGCGGGTGGATTGGTATTCGGCCCAGATATCGCTGGAATGGGTGGTCAGGATGATGGCATTGGTATGGGCGCGGTGCGAAATAATGCCGACGACGGCGAGGATGACGGCCAGGACCGCTGCCAGAACACCCACCCGCTGGCCCGCTGGGTCGATGGGGTGGTGGCTTTCGTGATGGATTTCAAGTTCGGCCATTGAGAATCCGTATTATAGGCTAATGAATTTTGACGAGTGGTGCATGCGGGAATCGTTGCACTTAGCGCGGGCCGCGGCCGCGGCGGGTGAGGTGCCGGTGGGCGCGGTGGTCGCGATCGGCCGCGAAGTTGTGGGCCGCGGCGCGAACTCGCCAATTGCGCGCAACGACCCGACCGCTCATGCCGAAATTCTGGCCCTGCGCGAAGCCGCGGCGCGGGTAGGGAACTACCGGCTCGCGGAAGCCACGCTCTATTGCACACTCGAACCATGCGCGATGTGCGCGGGGGCGCTGGTGGCGGCGCGGGTGAAGCGGTTGGTTTTCGGCGCGCGCGATCTGCGTTTCGGCGGCGTACGGAGCAAGTTTCGAATTGCGGATTCGGAGTTGTTGAACCATTCGGTGCAGATTGTGGAAGGTGTGCTGGCCGCGGATTGCGTGGATGCGCTGCGGGAATTTTTCGAAGCGCGGCGGTGAAGAAACCGCTCCCTTACGGCCGCGGCTCAGAAAGCTACGGTCGCGGCGCGGCAAGCCTGGCCAGTTCCCGCGTATAAAGGCGGTTGTGCGGGTAGTCTCGGGCGAGCGAGGCGAGAATGCCGCGGGCTTTATCGGTGGCGTGATCGCGCAAGGCCGCCACAGCCAGCAGGAGGCGCGCGAACGGCGCCAGGTAGCGGCCCTTTTCGGCCGTGATTTGGAGCTTTTCAATGCCGAGGGCGCGGTCGGTTTCGGCTCCTTCCAGGCGCAGCAGCCAGCGAATGGGCGCCGGCTTGACGCTCAGCATGTAGTTCTCCACACCGACCGCAAGCCACGCGTCCGCGTATTCGGGATGGGCCGTTAACAACTGCTCGGAAAGGGTTCGGGCAGTTTTCATTTCCTTGAATGCGGCGCCATAGCGCTTTTCGACGAGGCCAAGATAGTCGGAGCGCAGACCATGGGCAAGCAGTTCGGCAAACTGGCTGTTAGGGTCGCCGGGGACGCGGCTTGCCAATTCAACGGCTTCGGTGAGAGCGGATTCGAACTTCTGCTTGACGGCGGGATCGGGCGTGAGTTTCTTATCTGTGAAGAAGTGAGCGTCCTCGGTGAAGAATTCCGATTGCAGAATGTGGAGGCGATCGAACTCGGAGAACAGCCATGCGGCGGCATCGGAGGCGGCGGCAAGCGGATCGGCGGGGTGCGCTTTCCGGTATTCGGCGAATGTGCGGTGGGCGCCCGCGAAATCGAGATTGTACATCTGCGCGTAGCCTTGATCGAGCAACCCCCGATCGAGCAACCCCTGATTGAGCAGCGCCGGCTCTGCCGCGAACGCAGTCACGCAGGATAGGAGGGTAAGGATTATGGAGCGTATCGGCATTCCGGGCTATTGTTCAGCAGACGCGGGGGGCTTGATCGAGGTTTCTGGGCCGCCCGCCTTGACAGGTTAAAGCCTGTCCCACCTATCTGACCAGGTCTTCCAGTTGAATTTTGTCATCGGTTTTGCTGTCGCGGTATTTCACAATGACAGGAGTGTAAACCGAGAGACCCCAATCTTTGCCAGGGCCGTGAGAAATGGCGCGCGAGCCGGGAACGACCACGGCATCCTCGGGAATCACAAGAGGTTCGTCGCCGGAGGCGCGATGCACGGTACTGCGCACCACATCGTAAACGGGGGTGGAGCGGTTGAGAATCGTACCCGTTCCCAGTACCGCGCGCCGCTTTACGACGGTGCCTTCGTAGATGCCGCAGTTGCCGCCGACCAGCACCTCGTCTTCAATAATGACGGGCATAGCGCCGATGGGTTCAATGACGCCGCCAAGCTGGCTGGCGGCCGAAATGTGGCAATTGCCGCCGACCTGCGCGCAGCTACCGACCAGGGCATGCGAATCGATCATGCTGCCATCGCCCACGTATGCTCCGATGTTGATATACATGGGCGGCATACAAATGACGCCGCGGCCCACGTACGAGCCATCGCGAATGCTGGAGCCGCCGGGGACGATGCGTACGCCGCTCGCGACGGTGAACCGCTTCACCGGAACGGTGTGCTTATCGAACCAGGGCTGGCGGGCGGTATCGATGGACATATCGGCGAGCGAACCCATGCGCAAGCCCAGGAGAATGCCTTTTTTCACCCAGGCGTTCACACGCCAGCCTGTTTTCGAGCCGGGGCAGGGTTCGGCGGCGCGAATCGAGCCGGCGTTCAATCCCGCTTTGAAGGCGGTGAACAGATCGAAGTGCTCGCTCGCGAACTGAGAGGGAGTCTGATCGAAGAGCCGTTCGATTTCAGCCTGCAACGCGCACTCCCGGAAGCAGGCCCACGGATTCGAGGACGTTTTCGATGCGGGCGCGGTTTGGCTCGGCGGCGCGGCAGAGCGGCAGGCGGAACACGGGTTCGAGCAGGCCCATCATGGCCATGGCTTCCTTCACCGGGATCGGGTTGGACTCGACAAAGTTGATGTTCATGAGCGGCAGATAGCGGTTCTGGATCTGGCGGGCGGCGGCGAAATCGCCGCGCAGACAGGCTTGCGCAAGCTGGGTCATTTCGGCCGGAATCTGGTTGGAAACGACCGAGATTACGCCCTTGCCGCCAAGCGCCATGAGAGCAAGCGTAATGGGATCGTCGCCGCAGAGGACCGTAAATTCGGGCGGAAGCGTGCCCAGAATGTTCGCCATCTGCGCGATATTGCCGGACGCTTCTTTCACGCCGATGATATTCGGAATTTTAGCGAGGCGGGCGAGCGTGGCCGGTTCCACATTGATGCCCGTGCGACCCTGGATGCTGTAAACGATGATGGGTAGATCGACGGCGGAAGCGATCGCATGATAGTGCTGGTACAGGCCTTCGGGCGTGGGCTTGTTGTAGTAGGGTGTTACGGACAGGATGCCGTTCGCGCCCATGTCCTCCAGCTCGCGGGCGAGTTCGATCACCTCGCGCGTGTTATAGCCGCCGGCGCCGGCCAGCACGGGAACCGCGCCGTTGGCTTCTTCGAGCGTGATTTCGACCACCCGCAGATGTTCGGCATGGCTCAGCGTGGGGCTTTCGCCGGTGGTGCCGCAGGGCACCAGAAAATTGATGCCCGCGTCAATCTGTCGCCGGACCAGGCGGCGGAGAGTTTCTTCATCGAGCGATTGATCGCCGCGAAACGGAGTGACTAATGCGGTGCCACAGCCGGTAAACATGTACCACCTCCAAAAGCAGAAGTCAGGGGACAGGAGTCAGGAGCCAGAATGCGTTCCCCCGGGCTCCCGGCTCCTCTCGAGAACCATATCGCTGAATTCGTAAAAACCTTTTTTCCCTATAATCCATTGTGCCGCCTGCAGGGCGCCGCGGGCGAATCCTTCGCGGCTCCGGGCGGAGTGGCGCAGCGTGATGGTGTCGGCGGCGGAATCGAAGCCGATCTCGTGTGTTCCGGGGACCATGCCGGCGCGGCTGGAACTGACGTCGATGGGGCGCGCGAAGCCGGCCTGTTTCATGTCGTCCACCAGCTTTCGGAGTGTACCGGACGGGGCGTCTTTTTTGGCGGCGTGGTGGATTTCCCACGCCCAGGCGCCGTATTCGGGCTGAGCGGCCAACAGGCGCGCGGCTTCGGAAACCAGGCGGAAGAAGACATTGACCCCGATGGAAAAATTCGGGCTCCAGACAAGACCGACATTGTGCCGCTCGACGGCCGATTGCACCGCGCCGATGTGTTCCAGCCAGCCCGTGGTGCCCACGACCATGTTCACACCGAAGGAAGCGATGGTCTCGACGTTGGGCCGCACGGCGCCGGGAATGGTAAACTCGACAGCCACATCGATGCCGCGAAAATCCGCCGCAAGGAGCGGTTCCTGGTCGCGCTTCAGGGCGACGTGGAACCCGTACTCGGGCGCGAGTTGTTCGATCAGCCGGCCCATTTTGCCATAGCCGACGATGGCCAGTTCAGGCATTTTCAGGCATGCACCACAGCGGCCGGAGCCGGCTCGAACACCGATGTATCCGGGTCGGTGAAGAACTCTTCGTGCAAGGCCGCCACGGTAGAACGAAGATCCTGCTCGGCGACTACGAAGCTGAGGTTGAGCAGGGAAGCGCCCTGCGAAATCATACGGATGTTGATGCCTTCGAGAGCGCCGAACACGCGTTTGGCAACCCCGGGCGTGTAGCGGATGTTATCGCCCACCAGGCAGACGATTGCCTGGGCGCGTTCGGCATCGACTTCGGCGAACTGCCGCAGCTCAGCGATGATTTCGTCCAGGCGGCGGGGATTATCGATGGTCAGGGAGACACTCACTTCGGAGGTGGCCACCATGTCCACGGGCGTTTCGAAGCGATCGAACACTTCAAAAATCCGCCGCAGGAAGCCGTGGGCCATGAGCATGCGGGTAGAGTGAATGTTGAGCAGGGCGATTTGGCGCTTGCAGGCAATCGATTTGACGATGTTGCGGCAAGGCACGGATTCCGCCACGATGCGCGTACCCGGCACTTCCGGGCGGCGGGAATTCAGAATCAGCACGGGGATGTTCTTTTCGATAGCCGGAACGAGGGTGGCGGGATGCAGGACTTTGGCGCCGAAGTAGGCCAGTTCGGCGGCTTCCGCGAAGGAGATGGTCTTCACACGGTGACCGCCGGGCAGGATAGTGGGATCGGTGGTGAGCATGCCATCCACGTCGGTCCAGATTTGAATTTCCTCGGCGCCGATGCCGGCGCCTACGATAGCGGCGGTGAAATCGGAGCCGCCGCGGCCGAGCGTGGAGGTGACGCCGCTTTCGGTGGAGCCGATGAATCCGCCCATTACGACGACATTGCCGGCTGCGAGCGCGGGCAGAGCCGCCAAACGTGTGTAGGTGACGGGATAGATCGGGACGGCCTGGGTATGGCGGCTATCGGTGACAATGAACTGGCGCGCATCGACGTGCTGGACCTGCATGCCGAAATGCTGGAAGGCGAGGGCCACGATGCGGCTGGAGAGGCGTTCGCCGTAGCTGGAGATGGCGTCGATGGAGCGGGGCGTGAGTTCGCCGAGGACGGCGAGTCCTTTGACGAGTTCGGTGAGTTCCTGAAAGTGCTCGTCGAGCATGCGGTCGAGCGCGGCGCGCTGGCCGAGGGGGACGACCGGGCGGGCTTCGCGGGAGTGGAAATCGCGAAGGTCCTGAAGCTGGCGGATGTACTGCTGGCGATCGCCTTCGATGGCGGTGGACGCGATGGCAAGGAGCTTATTGGTGGTCTTGCCCATAGCTGAGACCACGACAACTGGGGCGCGGTCGAGGCGGGCATGGACGATGCCGGCGACACGCTCGATAGCGGCGGCGGATCCGACGGAGGTGCCGCCGAATTTCATGACGATCATGCGGCGACCTCGGGGCGTGCGTTCCCCGCAGAGGCGCAGAGACGCAAAGAAGGCAATTGTGGAACCACAAAGATACGGAGAGGCGGAGGAAGGGAGATCAAAGTCAGAACCTGAGGGCACGGAAGCGGCAGAGGGCGCGGGGAAAACCGTTCAGACAGGGTGGGGATCATCAGTCGAGCATCCCTTCCGAATGCATCAACTCGGCATTCAGCACGGCGGCTCCGGCGGCGCCGCGGATGGTGTTGTGGCCCAGAGCGACGAACTTGTAATCGAAAACGGGGCAGGGGCGGAGGCGGCCGACGAAGGCAGACATGCCGCGCTCGCGCTCGGCATCGCGGCGCGGTTGCGGGCGGTTGTTTTCGCGCATATAGATGACGGGCCGCGGGGGCGCGCTGGGGAGATGGCGTTCCTGCGGCACGCCGCGGAAGCTGTCATAAGCGGCATGCAACTCGGCCATGGAAGGCTTAGCGGAAAGCTCTACCGAGACGGTAACCGTATGACCGTCAATGACAGGGACGCGGTTGCAGTGCGCGCTCACCATGGCCGCGAGCGGCTCGATGTGGTCGCCCCGAAATTCGCCCAAAATTTTTTGCGTTTCCTGCTGCATTTTTTCCTCCTCCCCGCCGATGTAAGGGATGACATTGGCGACGATATCCATGGAGGCAACACCCGGATAGCCGGCGCCGGAGATGGCCTGAAGAGTGGTGGCGACGACTTTTGTGATACCGAACTGCTTCAGCGGAGCAAGACCCATGGTGAGGGCGACGGTGGAGCAGTTCGGGTTGGTGACGATTTGGCCCTTCCAGCCGCGGGCGCGCTGCTGGCCGGGAACGAGCTTTAAATGGTCGGGGTTGATTTCGGGGACCAGCAGGGGCACGTCGCGATCCATCCGGTGATTTTTCGAGTTGGAGACCACGATATGACCGGCATGGGCGAAGGCTTGCTCAATTTCGGTGGCAACAGAGGCGTCCATGGCGGAGAAGAGCAGGCGCGGCGCATTGCCCGGCTTGGAATCTTCCACGGTGAGATCGGCGATGGCGGAGGGAACCGTGCCGGCCAGGTGCCAGGTGGCGGCTTCGCGGTACTTTTTGCCGGCGGAGCGGTCGCTGGCGCCAAGCCAGCGCAGATCAAACCAGGGGTGTCCTTCGAGAAACCTGACGAAATGCTGACCCACCATCCCGGTGGCACCCAAAATGCCTACTTCGATGCGCGTTTGCATAACTGTCTCACCATATTTTGATAGATCCCCACCGCTCGCTCGAGTTCGCTTTTCAGAATGTGCTCTTCGAGCGAATGGGCTACATGAATGCTGCCGGGGCCGATCAGAAACGGCTCGCCCCACGCGCCGCTGAAAGCCGGAATGTCTGTCGTGAATGCCACCACGGTGGTTTCCATGCCATCGAGCGACCCCAGCCGCAGGGCGGGGATTTCGAGGATTTCCAAAAGCTGGGCGCGGCCGTGAACGGCACGCTCGATGGCTTGCCGGACGGGAGCGGAATCGCCCACCAGGCGGATGAAAACTTCGGCGGAGGCCTCGTCGGCGACTACATTGGGCGCATAACCGCCAGTGATGGTGCCGATATTGAGCGTGCTTGGTCCGAGAAGGGGATCGACAGGAAGCGAGATGTGGAGCATGTCCGCCAAGACCTCGACCAGTTTGTGTACCGCAGAATCGCCCAGTTCGGGATAAGCCGAGTGCGCCATTTTTCCGCCGGCATGTACTTCGTAGCGCAAGGCGCCTTTGGAGCCAATGGCCAGAAGGTTTTCCGTGGGTTCCCCGTTGATGATGTAGCGGGAGCCGCGCGGATTTTTGGCGGCATGGTGGGCTCCGGCGCTATTGCGCTCCTCGCCCACTACGAACAGCAGGCCGAAATTGCTCTGGCCCTCTGCCAGCAGAGCTTCGGCGGCGCGAATCATGGCGGCGATGATGCCCTTTGTGTCGCAGGCGCCCCGGCCCCAGATATGCGTCTCGTTTTCGCTCGAAGCGAAGAAGGGGGGCACGGTATCCATGTGAGTGGAAAGCGTGACGATGAGCGGATCGCCCCATTGGGCGAACACGTTGAAGCGCTTCGGCTCAACCTCCATCTGCTCGACGCGGCCCCCGGTGCGCGCAGCCAGGCGGGCAAGGTATTCGTAAAGGTAATTGGCAACCGCCTGCTCGTTGCCGGTGACCGATTCGATATCGATCAGTGCGCGTGTCAGTTGAACGACGGACATAGAAGCATCGGTTTTCGGACAATAACTACTCAGCGCCGGGAAATTTGGGAAGGAGGCAAAGGGGAGGC
>Ga0070737_10005378_pt1 | contig 12274 bp, 12 predicted proteins | sample Coa_R1_10_FD_66438 | JGI IMG/M metagenome (GOLD analysis project Ga0070737, IMG submission 66438) | Surface soil microbial communities from Centralia Pennsylvania, which are recovering from an underground coalmine fire - Coalmine... | ecosystem: Environmental > Terrestrial > Soil > Unclassified... | reverse complement strand
GTACCCGGCATCGTCGGGCTGGGTGCCGCCTGTGCAATTGCGCATCGCGAGATGGCTGAAGAAGCTAAACGCATGAGCTTTTTGCGCGACAAGTTGAAGGACAAGCTGACCAGGGAACTCGACGAGGTCTATATCAACGGAACCATGGAGCACCGGCTGCCGAACAATCTCAATATCAGCTTTGCGTACGTCGAAGGCGAGAGCCTGCTGATGGGCATCAACGACATAGCGGTTTCAAGCGGCTCGGCCTGCACCTCGGCGACGCTCGAACCCAGCTACGTGCTGAAGGCGCTGGGCGCGGGCGACGATCTCGCGCACTCCTCCATCCGGTTCGGCCTCGGGCGCTTCAATACGGAAGACGAAGTGAATTACGTCGCCGATAAAGTCATCGACGTGGTGCGGAAGCTGCGCGAACTTTCGCCGCTCTACGAAATGGCAAAAGAAGGCGTGGACCTGACGAAAGTAGTTTGGGCGGCGCACTAGTTACATCCAAGGCGCACTAGTTATCATTCAAAGAAGAGGGAAACATGGCATATTCTGACAAAGTTCTCGACCACTACAATCATCCGCGGAACGTGGGTTCTCTCGATAAGAGCAGTCCTCATGTGGGCACGGGCATGGTGGGCGCGCCGGAGTGCGGCGACGTGATGAAGCTGCAAGTCAAGGTGAATCCGGATACCGGGGTCATTGAGGAAGCGAAGTTCAAGACGTTCGGCTGCGGCAGCGCGATCGCAAGCTCTTCGCTCGCCACCGAATGGCTGAAGGGCAAGACAGTGGATCAGGCGCTCGAAATCAAGAACACCGACATCGTGAATGAGCTTTCGCTGCCGCCCGTAAAGATTCACTGCTCGGTGCTGGCCGAAGACGCCATCAAAGCTGCCATCGGCGATTACAAAAAGAAGCAGCAACAGGTAGCCACGCCGGCTGAGCCGGTGGCCGTTCAGTAGGTCCATGGCCGAATTGACTCAGCTCGGCGAGCAGCGCCCGTCTGCGGGTGCGGTTGAGTCCGCACCCAAGCAGATCCACGTCACGCCCAAAGCCGTGCAGAAAATTCGTGAGGCCTTTGCCCGCGAAGGCGTAATGGGCGGCCTGCGACTCGGCGTGCTGGGCGGCGGCTGCTCCGGGCTGAGCTATCAGTTCAAGTTTGCTCCCGAGGCGCGGCCCCGCGATCATGTCTTCGAATTTGAAGATGTGAAGGTGTTTGTCGACCCTAAGAGCATGCTGTTTCTGGACGGCATGACGTTGGATTGGCACGATTCGCTGATGCAATCGGGTTTCGTGTTCCAGAATCCGCACGCCACCAAAAGCTGCGGATGCGGCACGTCGTTCTCGGCCTGACACTGCCGCGCCGGACGACCGCAGCTTCCCAGCTAAGCACCTGGCAATGACTGGTTCGGGTGTATTATGCCTACTCTTTCAAAAGATTTCTACGAATTTTTCGGCTTGGCGCGCAAGCTGCGGGTCTCTCACGAGACGCTGCAAAAGCGCTTCTATGAGCTGAGCCGCCAATGGCATCCGGATCGCTTCAGCCGCAAGAGTGCGGACGAGCAGGCGCAGGCGCTCGAGGCGACGGCCATCCTCAACGACGGATACCGGACGCTGCGAGATCCGGTGAAACGCGCCGAGTACCTGTTGACCGAAGAAGGATTCCCCATCGCGGAGCAGCGCTCGAAAGACGTTCCGCCGGAGCTGCTCGAGGAGGTGTTCGAGCTGAACATGATGCTCGAAGAACTGAAGAGCGGTGAGGAGTCGGCGCGGCCGCAACTGGAGGCGGCGAAACAGAACTTCATCGGATTGCGCGCCGGAATCGACGCCGATCTGGAGCAGTTGTTCGCCAAGTACGACGCGGCCGAGGCGCAGAGCGAGACGGCCAGGCAGGCGCTACAAGAGATTCGCGGCGCGCTCAACCGGCGGCGCTATATCGAGAACCTGATTCGCGATGTGGAGCGCGTGCTGAATCCGACGCTCGCTGCGCCGGAGCCGGTCGAAGAGCGGCTATAGCAAAACACCATGGGAACTTTTCAAATCGACTTCGGCGAGAGCCGCAAATCCAAGATCGTCGGCATCGATCTTGGCACCACCAACAGCCTGATTGCCGAGATGGGCCTGACCGGTCCGCGCATTATCGAAGACGCGGAGGGCCGCAAAATCGTGCCGAGCGTCGTGTCTCTCACCGCGAACGGCAAACTGGTGGCCGGTGAACCGGCTCGCGAACTCCTGCTCACCCATCCAGAGCGAACCGTCTACTCGGCGAAACGGTTGATGGGCCGCGGTGTGGGCGACGTTCAAGATGAGCTCCAGTTGTTTCCGTTTCGCATTGCGGAGGACAGCGAATCAGTCATTAAGCTCAAGCTGGGCGGACAAACGTTCACTCCACCGGAAATATCGGCGGCAGTGCTGCGGCAATTGAAGGACAATGCCGAGGCCGCCTTGGGCGCTCCTGTGAACGAAGCGGTGATCACGGTCCCGGCCTATTTCAACGACGCGCAACGCCAGGCAACCAAAGACGCCGGACGGCTCGCCGGGCTCGAGGTTCTGCGGCTGGTCAATGAACCGACCGCCGCCTCGCTGGCCTATGGCCTCGATAAGCGTAAAGACGGCATCATTGCCGTGTACGATTTCGGCGGCGGCACCTTCGATATCTCCATTCTGCGCTTGCACGACGGCATCTTCGAAGTGCTTGCGACCAACGGCGACACGCATCTGGGCGGTGACGACATCGATAATCTGCTGCTGCGCATCGCGCTCGAAGACATCGAGTCGGAGTGGGGCGAAACTCTCTCCCAGGACTCCGAAGGCGTGCAACGATTGCGGCGCGCCGTGATTCGCGCCAAAGAAGAGCTCTCGTTTGTACCGGAAACAAAGATCGAGCTTGCGTACCGCGGCAAGCGCTATCAACGCGCCATTGATCGCACTTTGTTCGAACGGCTCATCGCGCCCGTGGTGGAGCGAACGCTCGAACCATGCCGCGCCTGTCTGGCGGATGCGAAGCTGAAGCCGGCCGACATCGAAGAAGTGGTACTGGTGGGCGGCTCGACGCGCATTCCGTTGGTGCGCGCGGCCGTCGAGCGGCTGTTCCAGGCCAAGCCGCATACGGAGCTGAATCCGGATGAAGTGGTCGCCTTGGGCGCCGCGGTCCAGGCCGGTATCCTGGCCGGCGACGTGGAAGATAAGCTGCTGCTCGATGTGACCCCGCTGTCGCTTGGCATTGAGATCATGGGCGGTGTCATCTCCAAGCTGATTCACCGCAACTCGACGATCCCCGCCAGCGCGACCGAAACATTTACAACTGCTGTAGACGGCCAGAAAAACGTGCTCATTCACGTCCTGCAAGGCGAGCGCGAACTGGTGAAGGATTGCCGCAGCCTGGCGCGTTTCGATCTGAAGGATATTCAGCCCATGCCCGCCGGACTGGCGCGCATTGAGGTTCGTTTCCTGATCGACGCCAACGGCATTCTGAACGTGACCGCGCGGGATGCGCGCACGGCGAAAGAACAAACCGTCGAAGTAAAGCCTTCTTATGGCTTGACCGACGAGCAAGTCGAGGCCATGATTCGCGAGTCCTTCGAGAAAGCCGAAGAGGACATGCGCGAGCGGCAGGTGCGCGAAGCGCGAGTGGAGGCCGACAACATTCTCACGGCAACCGAAAAAGCCCAGCGCAACGACGCTTGGTTGAGTCTATCGGCTGAGGAACAAGCGACCGTCGAAAGCGCCAAGCGCGAGTTGCACAGCGCCTATCACGCCAACGATCACCATTTGATAAACGATAAGATCGAAGCGCTGAATCGCGCCACGCAGAAGCTGGCGGAAAACATGATGAACACCGCAGTTGGCGGCGCCCTAAAAGGTACAAAAATCGACTAAACCGGTCAGCGAACATGCGCCTTTGCGGCCGCCGCCGCTGCCCGCAGCTTCGCATCCATCGTCCACAACCGGCAGTCTGAAAGTAAAGCCGACGCGATCAGGTGCGCATCCACCCACCCGATTCCGCGGCTCCACAGCGCGTGATGATCGAGGAGCCGCATCACTTCCTCGTGCGTGGCCGAAACCGCCAAGGGCAATTCATCAAGATTGGCGAGAACGCGCTTGCGATGTTTCATGCTGCCGCACGCCAGCTCACCAATCACGAACGGGTGCATCAGTACCTGCCCGTCTTCCAGCAGGTCGCGCAACTCAGCACTTGCCGTTCGCAAGTGGCCGATCCACACCGACGAATCGACAAGAAACATCGGCGGTGCACTATTTAGCGACCGCGGCCCGACGCCGCGGAATCGGGCGCAAGTCCGGCTCCGAACCGCCCAGAGCCGCCAACCGCCGGGCCGCTTCCCGGGCAATCAGAGCGCGTAAACCTTCATGCACCAACGCAGTTTTTTCGTGTATACCGCTAAATTCGCGAGCGCGATCCAACAACTCGTCATCGATAATCAGCGTCGTCCTCATATGCATCATTATGCATCATATTAGCATACCTGTCAAGCCCAAATATCGTCCCTGTCTCCTACAATAGAGCCATGCCTGGACTCACCTGGGACCATACCGAAGACATCGCGCTCAGCCTTTACGACGCGCACCCAGACGTCGATCCGACGCACATCCGCTTTACAGACCTTCACAAGTGGATTACCGAACTCCCGGACTTCAAGGACGACCCGATGAAGTCTACAGAAGGAAAGCTGGAAGCAATCCAGATGGCGTGGCTCGAGGAATACCAGGACAACCAATAGTTGCCTCTGTCTTTACGCAACGTTCTTCGACGCCTGAGCCGGCCTGTTCAAGCACTCCGCCGGCGCACCAGTATCTCGACTGAATATGTCTCATCGGCTCCGTCACCTCAGAACGCACTCAATATTTTCCAGGGCCGCTGGTGGTCGCAATTGCCGGAGCCGTTCGCAGGTTTCAAGGCCGGCAGCGTGGGACTGTTTGAAGATCCGCGCATCGCGTGGGCGCTAGCGGAATTCGGCGGCGTGGCGGGGCAAACGGTTCTCGAACTGGGGCCGCTCGAAGGCGCCCATAGCTATATGCTCGAGCGCGCGGGCGCCGCTTCCATCCTCTCGATTGAGGCGAACCCGGAGGCCTATCTGAAATGCCTGATTGTGAAGGAAACGGTCGGGCTGGAGCGAACGCATTTTCTGTGCGGCGACTTCCTCGAATATCTGCGCAATTCCCCGCCCCCCTACGATGCCGCCATCGCTTCGGGCGTGCTGTATCACATGGTGGAGCCGGCGCAATTGATCGGCCTGCTGGCCGCCATCACCAAACGGCTGTATCTCTGGACGCACTATTACGACGCCAAACTAGTCGCTAGCGACCGGAAGCTTGCCGGAATGTTCACCGGCGCGCGGGAGGGCGGCTACGCCGGGTTTCGCCACCGGCTTTATCGCTATGAATACTGGGGCAGTTTCGGATCGCGCAGATTTTGCGGCGGCTCGCGCCCACACGCGCACTGGATGACGCGGCAGGACATCCTCGAATGCCTGCGCCACTTTGAATTCACCGATATTCGCACCAGCTTCGACGCCCCGGAGCACCCGGACGGCCCGGCCTTCGCAGTAGTCGCTTGCAAGCACTGAGCGCAGTCGATAACGGCATACTGGTAGATAGGTATGCTGCGCGATTCTTCCCTCGACTCCGGCTATTCGCTACCCGAAGTCCACGAAAGCGTCGCCACGTCGCATACCCGGTTCTGGCGGCGGCTCCTTGCCTTCGCCGGCCCGGCCTATCTTGTCAGCGTCGGCTACATGGACCCGGGCAACTGGGCCACCGATCTCGAAGGCGGCGCCAGATTCGGCTACCGCCTGATCTGGGTCCTCGTGGTTTCAAACTTGATGGCGCTGCTGCTGCAGACGCTCAGCTCGCGCCTCGGAATCGTAACCGGGCGCGACCTCGCGCAGGCCTGCCGCGATGAATACCCGCGCGCCGTTTCCTACACCCTCTGGCTCTTATGCGAGTTCGCCATCATCGCCTGCGATCTGGCCGAAGTATTGGGCGCGGCCATCGGCTTGAATCTCCTCTTCCATGTTCCGATGCTGATCGGCGTCCTGGTCACCGCCGCGGACACGCTGCTAGTCCTATGGTTCTCGCGCATGGGCATCCGAGTCATCGAGGCTTTCGTGCTGGTGCTGATCGCCACCATCGCCGGCTGCTTTGCGTTTGAAATCTTTCTGTCGCGGCCCGATCTGCCGGGCGTAGTCACCGGCCTCATCCCGCGCCTCAATTCGAGCAGCATCTACATCGCAGTCGCAATTTTCGGCGCCACCGTGATGCCGCACAACCTGTATCTGCATTCGGCGCTGGTGCAAACGCGCCAGATCGGCGAAACGGGAAGCGATAAACGCACCGCCTGCCGCTATAACTTTCTCGATTCCACACTCGCCTTGAATGGCGCGCTGTTCGTCAACGCCGCCATCCTGGTGATGTCGGCCGCGGTCTTTTATAGCCGCCATATCGTGGTCACCGAAATTCAGCAGGCGCATCAGCTCCTGGCGCCGCTGCTCGGCACCACGGCGGCCAGCGTACTGTTTGGATTGGCGCTGCTGTGCTCCGGGCAATCTTCCACGCTGACCGGAACCATGGCCGGGCAAATCGTCATGGAAGGCTTCCTGCGCTTCCGCATACAGCCCTGGCTGCGGCGCTTCGTCACTCGCTGCCTGGCGATCACGCCCGCTGTCCTCACGCTGTATCTTGCCGGCGACTCGGGCACCTATCAATTAATCATCCTCAGCCAAGTGATCATCAACTTTCAATTGCCGTTCGCCGTCATCCCGCTTGTGCATTTCACGAGCGACAAAAGGCGCATGGGTGAGTTCGCCAACGGCCTCTGGTTGCAGATGGGCGCCTGGTTCTGCGCTGTCTTTATCCTCGTGCTGAATTCCTGGCTCGTTTGGGACGAGGCTTCCAAATGGATCGCCGCCAGCGGCAAATACCGCATCCTGGTGGCGCTCGGCTGCGTTGTGTCTAGCCTGGGATTCGCGGCGCTGCTCGTCGTCACCGGCTTCTGGCCGTGGCTGAGGCGTACGCCTCCACGCCCGGCGCGTGTTGCCGTGACGGTGCCCGGCGAGTCCGCTCCCGTTTTCCCGACGCGCACGTATGCCAGCATCCTGGTTCCGCTGGACCACAGCGATTCAGACCAGGAGGCGCTCGGCAATGCGCTGGCCCTCGCCCGCCTGCACGGATCGAAGCTGGTGCTGCTGCACGTCGAAGAAGGCATCCCCAGCCAGTTGTTCGGTTCGCTCTCTTCGACAGCGGAAATCACCGAGGGCCAGGAGTATCTCCGCAATCTTGTGAAATCGCTTCGCGAACAAAACGTCACCGTCGAAGTGGTGGTGCGGCATGGCAAAAGCCCCGCCAAAGAAATCGCCGAAGCGATTCATGACCTCGAGCCCGATCTGGTCGTGATGGCGTCGCACGGCCATAGCGGATTCAAAGATCTGCTCTTTGGCACCACCATCAACTCGCTTCGCCATCGCGTCAAAGTGCCGCTTTTGATCGTCAGACACGGGCAATGACCGACCTCTCCAAAGGCACAATCCTGGTCACCGGAGGCGCCGGTTTCATTGGCAGCGCTCTGGTTTGGGAATTGAATCGCCGCGGCCTGAAAAACATTCTGATCGCGGATTTTCTAGGAAACGACGAGAAGTGGAAAAATCTCGCGCCGCTCGCATTCGCCGATTACCTCGAAGCCGGCGACCTGCTGGCGCGCATCCGCGAATCCCCGCACGTGTTCAGCAACATCGGAACTATTCTTCACCTGGGCGCATGTTCTTCCACGACCGAAACCGATGCGGCCTATCTGATCCGTAACAACTTCGAATACACCAAGGCGCTCGCCCACTTCGCGCTCAACGGCGGACGCCGTTTCGTCTACGCTTCTTCGGCCGCTACCTACGGCGGCTTGGAAGCCAGCTTGCCGGAATCGGTGGCGCTCCAAAGCTTGCGGCCGCTCAACATGTACGGCTATTCCAAGCATCTCTTCGATTGCTACGCGCAGCACGCGGGCATGCTGCCGCGCATCACGGGCCTGAAATACTTCAACGTCTTCGGCCCGAACGAAAACCACAAGGGTGAAATGCGCAGCCTGGTGCACAAAGCGTTTCATCAGATCCGCGAAAAGGGATCCGTCGCGCTGTTCAAGAGCTACCGGCCGGAGTTTGCCCATGGCGGCCAGCGCCGTGATTTCCTGTACGTCAAGGATGCGGTCGCTGCAACCTTGTTCTTGGCGGAACACGTGGAGGGCGGCGGGTTGTTCAACATCGGCTCCGGCCAGCCGCATACCTGGCTGGAGCTGACCAACGCCATCTTCAGCGCGCTCGAGCGCGAGCCGAAAATCGAATTCATCGAGATGCCCGAGCAACTCCGCGGCAAGTATCAATATTTCACCTGCGCGCATATTCACAAGCTGCGCGAGGCTGGCTTCCGCGACGCCTTCACGCCGCTAGAGGACGCCGTCGGCGACTACGTTCGCAATTACCTGCTGCCGGACCGGCGCTTAGGCGACGAAGAGCCGGCTCACTAGCTCGCCGCAAGACCGCGCAGGTTCCAACCGCAGATCCGGCTCGCTTCCAGCTTGTTGCCCTGCGGGCCCGGCCAATGTGTCTCGAGACTCAGAAAGCCTGTGTAGCCGTCCGCAAGCAGCGCAGCAATTTGACCTTTCCAGCGCACGCGCCGCGTTCCTAATGGACCCCACACCGGCTTGTCGCCCTCCAGGTGACAGTCTTTCGCATGAACGTGCGCGATGCGATGCTTCGGCAGCAGCGAATAGCCGAGCGGAAACGGATCCTCTCCGGCAACCAGCGCGTTCGCCGGGTCCCACACGATCTGCAAATTCGGATGCGCCGCCTGCGCGAGTATGCGCGCGGTCTCGGCCCCCGTCGCCACGTTGCAGGCGTGCTCGTTTTCCAGCCCCACCACCACGTTCTCTTTGGCCGCGGCCTCGGCCAGATCGCTCAGGGCGCGCACGATGGCATCCTCGCAATCTGCCGGCCCCACCGTCCGCCAATACGAGAACACGCGCACGATGCGCGCGCCGAAAAAATGCGCCAAACGAAATGCGCGCTCCGTCAGCCTCGGCTGGTCTTCAAACGTATGCTTCGAAGCGAACACGTCATGCTCGAAACGGCTGTCGAGTTCCGGGCCGTTCGGCAGTACGCATTTCAGCAACGGCGACGCGATGGACACCACCGGCAGCCTCGCGCGGTCGAGCCCGTCCTTGGCTCGCTGCGCCTCCTCGTCGCTCAAGTCGAGAATGTTCTTGCCGTCTATCACGCGCAGCTCTGCCGCCGTCATGCCAATCTCTTGCATCACCGGAATGGCTTCGGCCAGCTTGGGGGAGAACTCGTCGGTTATGGCGGCAATCGGTATCTTTGGCTGCACGGCTTCTATACTAAGGGTATGTTCTTCCGCCCACGACCGAAAGTTCCGACCTTTGCCGAACGGGTGGATCTGCTCAAGAAAGCCGGATTCGCCACCGACAATCTGCCGGACGGGCGCGTGAAGATCGCCAAGAATGGCGCCGGCGCAATTGTCGGAGACGAGGGCAAAAACCAGCCGCGAATGGAAAGAGCCGGCATTCTCGTCGGCCCCGAAATCGCCACGCTATTGAATGGCGGTTATCAGATGTTCCTCGAAACGCCGTCAGGACGTCGCATTCCGGCAACCGCCGTTCAGCTCAAATCGCTGCACGAGTTCGAGGAAGATGTGCGCGCGGCGCTCGGCATGGTGGATTTATACAACACCTCGCTCGGCACCACGAGCCCGAAACATATTTACGATCGAGTGTTTAAACGCGACTCGGGCCGTCAGCCGAGGCCGTGGGAAAAGAAAGAACACCGCATCGCTCCTCCGGACACCAAAGGGTCATTGCACCTTTAAGTTCAGCAACTGCCGCATCTCAGTGAACGGCAAGACGGCGAACTGATCGGCTCCCGTCAGGTTCGGCACGAACGCTTCGACAGATACTTTGCGTGCTTCCGCCGACTGTCCGGCGCGATTCAAAGAGGCCCCCAGCATTGCACGTGCGCGCAGGTCGGCGCCGCCCGATTCTTCCACCAGCCTCTGCCATTCCGCGGCCGCTTCCGGATAATGCGCGTTCAGGAACAACCCGTACGCGAGTACCGCCTGCTTGATCGATTCTTCGAGCGGCGCTGCCCGGACCTGTTCCCTCCACTGTTCCACCGGACCATCGCTATTGGCGATCAAAACCGAGATGGCGGCAAACAGCTTCGGCACCGGCGCGTTCGCAAGCCCGGCAGCGAGCGCGGCATTCTTCCTTGCACCCGCAAAATCTTTGCCCATCGACTGCCAGATAGAACCCTGGCTCGCGCCAAGCGAGCGCAAATCATTCTGCGATAAATTAGTGCGCGCGAGATACTGGACGCCGTCGGCGGGCGATTTTGAGACCGCAATCCAGTTCGCCTGTGCCAGAAACAGCGAGCGGTCGTTCGCAGCCGAGCGTTGCTGCAAATAATTCGAGAACACGGTGTTCGCGCGCCCGGCATCGCCTTTCAACAACAGACAGACGGCGAGCTGCGGCAGCACGGCAGCCTCATTGTCGATACCGCTGAAGAGCTTCTCGGCTTCGGCGAAGCGGCGTACTTCTAACAGCCCTTCGGCAAGCTGCGCGCGAACGTTCACGTTATCCGGGCTGAGCTCGAGCGCCCGCTTCAGCAGCTTCTCACCTTCGGCTGCGTTGTCCTCGAGAAAGCGTTCCGATCCGAGCGTGGTCAATGCGTCCACATCGTTCGGCGCAAGCTGCAGAACGGCGGCGGTGGCATTTGCCTGCTGCGCAAGCGGCGCATGCGATGCACGTGCGGAAAGCGCGGCAAACCGGGCCCTATCGAGCGGAGTAAACGCGTCCCGGTGCGAGGCGGCCGCCGAAAGCAGCGGCTTCAGATTGCGGTCGCCCGCCTGATTGAGCACCTCCGCTAACACCAGGTATGCGAGCCCGAAGGACGGATCCGCGCTTACAGCCGCGTTCAACATCTGAACCCGTGTTTGCACATTTGCGGACCCCGCGGCCACCGTATACGCCTGCCACGCGCGCTCATTCTTGGTCGAAAAGTCAGAGCACTGCGGGTCGATGCGCTTGGCAAGAGCATTCACAACCGCCAGCATCCCCGCCGAAGACGGCAGATTTACCTCTCCGTACGAAGTGATGCGCTGCTTTGCCAGATCCGTTACCGTCACGCGCAGGTGAATGACTCCGCTGGCATCGTCCACCGTCGTGCGCAGAACTTCGGTCACGCCCCGCTGGTACGCCCCGGAGTCGCTCGTGGCAAGCACAGCGGCGATGTGCGGCGAAGTCGCAAAGTCCTGCTCGAGCGCGAGCGCAATCCCAAGCGACATCCACTCGGAAGACCCGTTATTCAACAGAACATTGGCGGGCAGAATGGCCACCCTCTGAAGCGAGCCGCCCGCGTTGTGCGAGCAGCTCGACACAACCAGCAGTGCGATCAGAAGAAACCGAAATTTAAGCCGCAGGACCAGCCTCTACAAAGGTCTCGGGTTCTCTGCAAGAAGTTCTTTGAACGCCGGTTCGGTCTTGAGCAGCGTGAACTCCGGCATTTCGGGTATTTTCTTGCGGTCTTTCACGCCTTCCTCGAGCGCCTTGCGCAGATAGATCAGCGCCCGGTCGTTTGCACCTGACTTCGCGTACATCTTCGCCAGATACAGATGGAACGTGGCCCGCTCTTCCACCGTGCGCTCCTGCATCATCGTGCCGAAGCCGCTATGGTGCTCGAAGACATCGGGATCCAGAGTGAGCGCCTGTTCGTAATACTCAGTCGCGCGCTTGTAATTCTTCCGCCCGAAGTACGCCGCACCCAGGTTCGCATAGATCGACGCACTCGGAGGCGAGTACTTCAAGGCGCGGTTGTAGCAGCCGATAGCTTTGCGATAATTCTTCTGCGCGTAGTAGACCGTGCCCAGGTTGTTGATCGCTTCCGGATACCGGGAATCCAGCTTGATCGCAAGCTCATAATTCTTCTTTGCCTGATCCAGCAGCAAAAGCTGGTGGAACGCGATGCCGATCTTATTGGCGACCACCGGCGAATCCGGCGAGCTTTCCCGATACATGTCGATGGCCTCGCGATACATCTTGCGAGCCATGAAAATATCACCGCGCAGTTCCGGCGTCAGCGGCGGCTGCCGGATGACATCAGGCTGTGGCGGCAGCGACGCCGAAGCGCGCAACTCGGGTGAAGAGATGGGGTTCTGTTGGGCGAAGCTGCCCAGCGGAACGAGCGAAACAAGCGAAACCGCTAAATAGCAGGCAAAATGC
>Ga0070737_10005377_pt1 | contig 12274 bp, 8 predicted proteins | sample Coa_R1_10_FD_66438 | JGI IMG/M metagenome (GOLD analysis project Ga0070737, IMG submission 66438) | Surface soil microbial communities from Centralia Pennsylvania, which are recovering from an underground coalmine fire - Coalmine... | ecosystem: Environmental > Terrestrial > Soil > Unclassified ... | reverse complement strand
GATCTTCACGCCCTCGACCGGGAGGCGGTATTTCATGCGGAACTTAACCTTCGCGATGTGGTGGAGGCGGTGGGTCATTCGCGCTGCGAACAGGCACTGCCGTTTCTTATCGAACTCACGTCGAGCAAGTCTCGCGCGGAACAGCTTGGCGACGCGTGGATCAACGCCCGTCGCTGCCGTCGATAGTCCGGAATCGCGCTCGGTGTTTGCTCAGTTTCATCGATCCGGAATTGCGGGGAATGCCCGATGAAATCGTTTTCTCAAAGGAGCATGTTCTAATAGCCCGGATTGTCGAATTGGCGCAGCGCGATCCGGCAATCGAACAGCGCTTGCTCGCGCTCTGTGAAACGGGCTTGCCGCCTGCAAAGCGATTGCTTCTCGCCAAGGTCATCGGAAACCTCGGGGCCTGCCCGCCATTACAGCAGGTCTCCGTCTCATCAATGACAGAGACGCCGCCCCGGTCCCCTTCGAAATCTGGAAACTGATCGAGGACGCGTTCGTCGAACGGCGGCCCCACGGCGGGAACGCAAATGTTTTCACGCTGGAGCCTCGAAGCTCAATGCGATCAGAATGCAACTTCTCGATATGGCGTGCAATGATGAACGCCGAAAAAAATCAGCCTTAAACCTCCTCGCCCAAATCGAAGAGTGGCTGCAGGAGTACGGTCGCCCGGCCGGCGAACCCCGGAACCCGGGATCGCAGTCGGGACAACCCTGGCCGCCGAGGCCGAAGACGGTTTCGAGCCCAGCAACCTCCCAAACGATACCGTCCGAATGATCTTAAAAGGGAGATCCTGATGAATTGCCGCGAGGCTATCAAGAGGACATCCACTGCCATTGGCGCTCCTACTGCTTTCGGGGTGATGGCTTTTGCGACTTTTTCAATCTCAGCTCAATCGCGGCAACTCTATTTTTAAGTGCCAGGACCTCGTCCTGCGATCCCTTGCCTTTTTTCAGCGATTCCAGATCGCTCTGTATGGAGGTCAGTTCTGCTTGCAAGCCCTTCAGTCCTCCCGAAGAAACGTCAACGGCACCGACGATGCTTATCGCGGTCGGCCCCACCGGCAGTTTATTCAACATGATTGCCGCAGGCACAGCGGCGATCGTAACGAGGATAACGGCGCCAGCAGTCAGGAGATGCGCGCCTTTTACGAACTGCGCGAGATGATCATTCATCGCTTCGTTCGTCGAAGTGCACCACAGGAGGCCCCGGAGACGGAACGCCCTGTCGAATTTGCGGACCTGTCCGGCCTCGTCGAGGACGGATTGCAAATAGAGCGCCTGGTTTGCCTTGACGGCGACAGCGCGAATGGCGGAGATAAACCCCAGCAGAAGGAGGACAGCGAAGGGTCAAGAGCACTAGCACGATTAACCGGCTTACGGTGCCGGCACCCGCCGTTTTGCTGATTAGGAAGACAAACAGGGACGCCAATAGAGGCACAAGGAACGTCATCAAGCTGAAAGTCGATTGGGCTTTCTGTTCGAGATGCACCCTGCGCTGTTCCGCCTGATCGAACAGAAAGTGGGACTGATCTAATTGCTCCTGCTCGACCTCGTTCTTGGGCTCCGGTATGTCCGGGATGTCCTTGGGGCTCTCCCTGAACGGCACGAGTATCTGCCAGACGATAAATCGCAGCGTTGCAGGAGCAGTCCGAAATGGCCCTTCAGTTCGCGCCGCTTTATCGGCTCGGGCGGCTCAGCAATATAAGGGAAACTCATTGGCCACCATAGAAGAGTTGAATGAAGGCGCTGCGCATCGGAAAACCGAGGCGGTCCTCCAGCCATGCCCACTCGCCAGTGGGATTAACCTCCAGAAAAACGAGACGGCCGTCCTGCGCCCGAACGAAATCGAAAGCTCCGTAACGCAGGCCCAGCCTGGAAAGCATCACCCTGCAAAGGCCTTCGACTTCCGACGGAAGTGTCGAGGGCGTGTAAGAGACTTTCATCGCCGGATCGCGCCAATCGACAATTCCGTCATCTCCCTTGATATCCGCCGCAAAGCAGCTTGGCCCGATGAACGTCGCACGCACGTCCGCGCTTCGGGCGATTTCTTCCTGTAAAAACACAGGACAGGCGACGCCCGCATCGTCGCCCAGCGAGTCGGGTGTCACCCGGCGCGTGAAAATGGAAAAAGCGCTGTTGCCGTCCACGAACAGGCCATGAAAGATGGGTTTGCAGATCGTGCCCTGGCGATTGCCTTCCGCGAAACGACGCAACGCCGCCGGGTCGCTTGAGACAAGCGTTCCCGTGAAGGTCGTTTCCCCGAATTTCGTCGGCTCCGCCTGACTCTGGAGGCACTCTATCACGGCAGATTGCGTCGCCTGTCGATCCAGAGTTGGAGGTCTATATCGTAAACATGCTCCGCATCGGGCGCAGCTTCGACGGGCAACTGTTTGCGCCCCCGCAGAATGAAAGGTTTCATTTGAGGACCTCCGCCGGTCGGCCCGGCTTTCTGTACATGGCTTTAACCCACACGTTAGCGAGCCGTTTCAGGAGTAGCAATACGGACGGTCGCCAACCTGACCAGCTCAGAAAAACCGATTCACCTGTGTCGGCGAATTGAAGCGCAAGTTCCATAAATTTGTTCGTTAATCGGTAGCGGTGTAATCAATTGTGACCGGTTGTCGAAAACGGTGAGAATGACTTGGGCTCAACGGCTGGCTTGGGTGTCCCGAGTCCTTGCTCTCCGTCTAGGCTGGTCCAACGCCGTCCGGCCTCCCGGCAAGCCATTGTCTGGTCTCAGCTTCATTGAGATTCTTGCAGGTTGTGGCCGCATCGTTCCACGGGCCTGCTTGCCAGGCACGAGAGTGGGACCTCGTTCAATTTGCGAAACTACTCGAGTTCGGTGCGCTCACGGCGACCCGAGACGATAGCGACAATGCGGATGACAGAGTACGTAGCCTCGGCGCAGAGAGCGGCGTCACGGAAGATTGCAGTGCGCTTGTGCTGGAGTTCGTTAGCCAAATCAAAAGCGGCCTTGGCATGCTTTCGAGCCGTCGCATGCTCGCCACCTGCTAACTCAATCGCGAGAAACGCCTCCAGCATGCGCTTTGCATCGGTCGGGCTAGGCGCGACGCCGTCCACCGGCGGATGACGGCTGCGGTCGAAGACAGCCTGTGCGGCCGAGATCAGCGCTTCACGGCAAAGATGGCCGACCGATTGGAACTGTTCCTCATTCGACGCCTCCCGCAGGCGGAGCCGCAGTTCGCCCATCTGCCGGTCAACGCGCGGCCATCCTGTCGGTTCCGGGAAGATCTCTGACTGCTGCTCCGTCCGCCGCGCGCTGAAGACAGGCCGACCTGAAATGTCGGCGCTGCGCACGAGCTCCCAGCCGTCGGCTTTCAGCTCTTGGTTGTAAAATTCGACCAGTTCGAGCGCTTCTTGCGTATCGGGGCGGACAACAGGGTGGACCGTTTCACTAAGGAAACGGAGGAAGTCTTCGTCCGGCCCGTGCAGCAGGTTGAACCGGCCGTCGTAGAAGATCCAGTCGGGGTCGCCGTCATCGTTGTGTACGCGGTGCCGCCAAATATCGCCGGCCGCAGTGTCGAAACGTGGGTCATTCGAGGGAAGCGCGTTCAGGTCCCACAGGCGGGAAAGGAAGTTGTCTTCATGCAGGCGCCCCGCCCAAGCGCGGTGCGCCAGACCATCGATGATCTCACGCCTTGTGACCTCAGTAATTTGTGGAGGGACGGGCGCAGGCACCTGTTTGGGAACCCAACGGATGTTCCGCACCGAATCGCTGCCGCTGGCCTCGGCCAGTTCGCGTACCGCCGCTTCTATTATCTTGCCGATGGTCGTGCCATTGCGACGCACGCGGCGCAAGGTGGGCGCTGGGGCTTCAATGTTTACGTCCCAGAGATCGTAATCGCCATCGCCGCCAAGCTCCGAGAGCAATGTCACCCAGATCCAGTTGAGCGAACATCCCTTTGAAAGCTCCGCCGCCTCGGTTTCGCCGCTGTCTTTGAGCCACCGAAACAACTGCTCTGCGTCCACCATGTTAACGTTCATTATTACGGTACGATGGTTCGTTCAAAGCGTGATTAGTGGCGGTGCGCCGTTTACCTTCTCTGCGAGCCTACGGCTCCTGCCGCGTAGGCGTTCCCCCGATTTCCGTCGCTATCTATTCATAGACTGATCTGCTTGCGAGTGCCAGGCAGGTTTACCCTTATACGCGGCTGTCCTTAACGGCGGTTGATTCTGTCGTTTCTGTTTCTTAAGCATCGTAGATATCTTCGGTTGCGTAGGAGCAAACTAGGACTCTCGGAACTGCGGCGATTCGATGTCGTATATCTTACCGTTTATCCGCACTTTAGAAGGCTGATGAATGTTTGAAATTCAAGAACCGCGAGGTTCGCTGTGGCACCGTTGGGATCCACATCTTCATGCTCCAGGTACGCTACTGAATGACTAATTCGGCGGCGATTGGGAGGCATATCTAACGCGAGTCGAGAGTTCTGAACCGCGGATGAGGCTCTCGGGGTCACAGATTACTTTTGTATCGATACCTACAAGGAAGTCCGCAAGCGTAAAACCGCGGGACGTCTGGGGGACGTGCAATTCCTGTTCCGAACGTCGAACTTCGCATTGAAACGAAGACAGCGGCCGACCGAGCGATCAATATCCATCTTCTCTTTTTCCCTAGCGATCCGAACCACGAGACGGAGATTGAGAGAATCCTGGGGCAGCTCACCTTTGATGCTGGCGAACGCGAATACGCCTGTACTCGATCCGATCTAATCGCCCTAGGGCGCAAACACGATCCGAAGCAAACAGATGAACGCGGAGCTCTTAAGACAGGCGCTAACCAGTTCAAGACGACCTTACGTGACCTAAAGAACCGCTTCAAGGTTGAGCGTTGGTTACGCGAAAACTGTCTCGTGGCCATTCAATGCAAGTCTGGAGATGGCACGTCAGGCCTGAAGAACGATGATGCGTTCGCAATGATGCGAAAAGAGCTAGAACGTTTTGCCGACATCATGTTCACTAGCAGGCCAAAGGACCGCGCCTACTGGCTTGGCGAGCAATCCGGCAGAGATCGCACCTTCATTGAGAAGACATACCGCAGTCTTAAGCCGTGCCTGCTCGGTTCTGACGCTCACTCTGAAGAAGACATAGGCGTTCCGGAGCAAGAGCGGCTTTGCTGGATCAAGGGCGATTTAACTTTCGAGACTTTGCGCCAAGCAGTCATCGAGCCTGGTGAACGAGTTGCGATCGCTGCCGCCCCACCTTCGCAAGCCATCCCAGCGTTGACTGTCCGGCAAGTGTCTTTTGCGGATGCGAAATGGATGAAGAGAGATGCGGTTGAACTCAATGGAGGCCTTATCGCAATCATAGGGGCGCGGGGTTCAGGGAAAACAGCTTTAGCCGACCTCATCGCGACCGGCGCTTACGCGCGTGACGCAGGAAAGGGAGAAGCGTCGTTTCTCAAACGCGCATCTTCTCCGGTGGATCATCTCGGAGCAGCGATCGTTGAGGTCGCTTGGGCGGACGGTACGACGCTCGTCGGCGCATGCGGCCAGGGCCACTCACGGAAGAATCAGAACTTGTGCGCTATCTATCGCAGCACTTTGTCGAAAAGCTATGCTCGGCTGCCGGCCTTGCAACTGAACTTCGATCCGCTATGGAACGAGTCGTGTTCGAAAGCACGGATCCGCTTGACCGTCTCGAGGCCGAAACGTTCGATGAACTTGCGACCCGTTTGCTTGAGCCGATCCGGACGACTTACGCGGATCTACAGCACCGGATCGACGAGATCGGGGATTCGATCGTACAGGAGGAAATTCTACGCGACGGCCTGCAGAAAATGATTCGTGATAGAGACGCGCTAGCAAAGAAAGTTGACAGTGCGAAGAAAGAACAACAGAAGCTTATCCCGAAGGGAAACGAAGAACGAGTCAAGCTCCTGGCGACGCTGGAAACTTCCTGTACGACGGTCCAGGCCCAGGTAGAAAGCCTGCGGCTCAGTCTCAGGACAATTGAAGACCTGAATGCGGCTGCAGCCTATCTTGTCGGTACAGCGGAAAACACCCGCTTCATGTCGATGCATCAGAAATATGCTGCGGCGAGATTGACGCTGGAGGAGTGGAAAGCTTTTCGCTTGCGTTTCACAGGAGACACAGCGGCGGCACTCAATGCAGCGAGGACACGCGCCGAGTATGCAATGAAGATTGCTGTCGAAGGTGATCCCGCGGTGAAGATCGACACTGCGACTACACCACTCGCACAATGGCCGCTGAAGCTGCTACAAGCTGAGCGAGACAAGTTGAAGGCGGCAGTTGGGATCGATGCAGAACGAAAGAGAAAGTATGACGATGCGCAGAGGGGGATCGCAGGTGACGAGCTCGGACTCACAAGACTTGATGCGCAAATAGCTCATGCCCGAGGGGCGGAAGCCCGCAGGGCGGCACATATCGAACTTCGCCGAAAGCTTTACCTCGAAGTCTTTGAGCAGCTTGTCAATGAAGAGAAGGTGCTGAGCAACCTCTATGAGCCGCTAAAGAACCGGCTAGACGGCACGGACCGGCGCGCTTAGCAAGCTCGCCTTTGTAACTGAACGTACTCTCGATGTCGAACGCTGGTGTGAGCAAGGCGAAGAGCAGTTCGATTTGCGTTCCGGCGAGCGTGTTCGCGGACGGGGCAGCATTCGGAAGCTTGCGGAGGAGCATCTTTTGCCGGCATGGCGAGCTGGCACAGCGGAAGAAGTTGCCGCTGCGATGGACCGCTTCCGGGCTGAGATTCAAAACGAGATGAAAAGCATGCCGCCTTGGGTAAGTCCTGACGAACGGCGCAGCTGGTACAAGGCGGTTTCCGCTTGGCTTTACAGCACCAATCACATCAAATTGCGGTATGGCATAGAATGCGATGGCGTCGCCATCGAGCAACTTTCGCCCGGTACCCGTGGCGTCGTCTTATTGCTTCTCTATTTAGCAGTTGATCTGCATGATCAACGACCGCTAATCGTCGATCAGCCGGAAGAAAATCTCGACCCAAATTCCGTCTTTGAAGAACTGGTTCCGCATTTTCGCGACGCGCGCAAGAGACGACAAGTGATCATTGTGACGCACAATGCCAATCTGGTTGTGAATACAGATGCCGATCAAGTGATAGTCGCGAGGTCCACCCAAGGAGCCGGAGCAGGCCTGCCTCATATCGACTATCAATCAGGCGCGCTTGAGAATCGCAATATCCGCGAACTGGTCTGTCAAATCCTTGAGGGAGGTGAACGTGCTTTCTTGGAACGGGAGCGACGTTATCGCTTTCGTTGGGGCCAGGACCTGCTTCAGGAGCCTGGGCGGGCCTCGGGCGTTGGTTCCATTCAGTAAGCCTTCGACCTCATCTCATCCTAAGTCCGATTGTGTAGCTTCATCGCTTCATCCGGTGCAAACGTGCAGCAATCTTCTGCGGCGGAAGGCGTCGGAGTCAGAAATCCCTTACTTCCGGCGATCGTGATGTACGCCAGATAGTAACGGCAATTCGGCTAGGGTCCGCCGAATGGTGATGACCCATCGGCGTTTTCTGAGCTACTCTATTTCCCGCTCATTCTTCTGCACTTCAGCTTCGTCCTCCGACCCAGTGAGCGCTTGCACGTCGCTTTTGTGGAGGTCGAGGGCGGCGTTCAGTTCCGCTTGCTTGAGCTCTAGATCTCTAAGACGCGCTTCGTGTTCAAAAGGCTTTTCGATTTCGCGCCGGTAAGCGGCCAGATCGGTTTCGAGTTGCCGAAGTTTCTCTTCTTCTCGTTCCGCCATGCGTTCAAACGAGCGCAATGCGTACTCGATGCTCTGAACCGTGCCGACCGGGTTGGTGGGATTGAGTGTCACGCTGTATGTTCCCGCTCCACGAACGAACAGGGACGGGACGGGATCAGGTTCGAGAAACGACGGGCGTTTGCCTTGGCTGAGGATTTGGAAACCGCGAAAGTGACCTCGCACTTCGCGGGCTTCGTCGTCCTTCCACGCTAGAACGAGATAAGTAAGAGCCTTGGCTGCTTCTTCGCGAGCGCCTTTACCGGAGTACTCACGATTTCCGATGGTCATCGAGAAACCGTCCGTCTCGTGTGCATTGCGCAACGCGATATCGGAATGGATGTGAGCGATCATCTGGTGCGAACGCTCGATGCTGTACGGGAGTTCCGACATTTGGCGGGTCACACGATAAATCTGGTTCTGGTGCGCGGCACGCAACGCATCAAGCTTCCGGATTTCGGTGTCGACGCGAACCTTTTCCATAACCAGTGGATTGCCGGATGCGATGGCTTTGATCTCGGCAAACGTAAGGGCCGCATTTTCGAGATCCTCGACCCGGCGCGTGGAAACCTGACCGCACATGACCTGAGCGATGAACCGGGCTTTCACTTCGAGCAGCTGCCACATATAGGCGTCAAATGACCCTGTAGTAACATAACGGAACACGCGCACCTGGGAATAGCGATTGCCTTGACGCAATATCCGGCCTTCGCGTTGTTCTATATCGCGAGGTCTCCAAGGGGCGTCGAGGTGCGTCAGAGCGGCGAGCCGGCGCTGGACGTTCATACCAGCCCCCATTTTTTCCGTGCTGCCCATGAGGATGCGGACTCGACCAGCATTCACGGCTTCGAAAAGCAGCTTTTTCTTAGCATCCGTGTCGGCCTCATGGATGAAGGCGATCTCTTGGGCCGGAATGCCGAACTGAATGAGCTGGTCGCGAACCTCGTCATAAACGTTCCAACGCGCAGGATCGGGCGTTGACAAATCGCAGAAGACGAGCTGTGTCCCACGATCTGCAGCCGTTTCCTGCCAGACTGTGAACATGCGCTGGATGGCCCGCCTCAGTTTGGTTTCGTGGTCGGGGTTTTCAGGTAAATCAACCAGCCGGAGGTCGAGAGCCGCTTTGCGGCCATCGCCCGTGATCTTGAGCATGTTATCGACGCTCGGATCGACTCGTTCTTTCTTCAGAGCTTCGGCGCGTTTGACGAGCGTTTGGATGTAACTCTTCAGTGTGTCGCTGGCGGGCGCTGCTTCGATGATCGGCCGGCCGGTTTCAAGCTCGGGCCGGGGAAGTTGGAGCATGTCCGCGGTTTGAATGTCCGCGACGGTGCGGAACATCGAGAGCAGCTCGGGCAGATTGATGAACCGGGCGAAACGCGTGTTCATGCGGTAGCCGCTGCCATCCGGGGCGAGTTCGAGTGCTGTCACCGCCTCGGCGAAATTCGCGGCCCAAGCATCGAAATGACTCGTGCCAGTGGATTCGAGCAAGGACGGTGCGAGATACCGGAGCACCGTGTACATTTCGGCGAGCGTGTTGCTGATCGGGGTTCCGGTGGCGAAAACCACACCGCGAGTTTGCGGATTCTGCTGAATGTAGCGGATCTTGAGGAACATATCGAAGGCACGGAAGGAATCGGAATTGGGGAGCCCGGCGATGCGCTGCATCTTTGACACGTACGCAAGATTCTTGTACGCGTCTGCTTCGTCCACCATGAGCTGGGAAATGCCGAGATCTTCGAAGGTAACGGTGTTGTCCTTGTTTTCCCGATTAGCACGCTTCTCAAACCGGACCTTCAACCGTTTTTTGGCGGCTTCGAGTTGTTTTACGATTCTGCGATTTTCGTTGTCGCCCACCTTGGCGCGCACAAGCTCTTCGTCAATTTCCCGGATTTCTGCTTCGAGAAAGTGTTTGAACAGTCCATCGGATACAGGTAGAAACTCGAAGCTGCGGAAGGAAACGATGACCGCATCGTAATTGCCAGTAGCGATGCGAGCCATAGCGCGCTGGCGATTGCCGTTCGAGAATTGATCCCTGCCGGCAACGAAGAGATTTGCTTGCGGGTAGAGTTTCAGAAACTCGGTGGCCCACTGCTCGACCAAATGATTAGGCACGACCACCATAGTTTTCTTCGCCAGACCAAGCCGCTTCAGTTCCATAGCGGCTGCTACTAAGGTGAATGTTTTCCCGGCGCCCACGACATGCCCGATCAAGGAGTTGTCGGACTGCAGAATTCGCCAGACGGCATTCTTTTGGTGAGGCGCGAGATCCCCGCCGCGCAGGTGGGAGCGGGACATTCCGGGACAGGTCAGATGTGAGCCGTCATAGGTGCGCAGACGCAGACAGTTGAAGCGCTCGTTGTAATCGCGGGCGAGCCGCTGTGCGCGTGCGAGATCTTGCCAGATCCACTTTTGGAACTTGTCCTTTAGTTCTTGCTGGCGCTCGCGTGCCGCTAGCGTTTCATTCTGATTGACAACCAGCCGCTTTTCGCCATCTGGGCCGGTTACTTCGTCGTACGCCGTGGGTGTTCGGTTGTTGAGAGCTTGCTCGATAAGGGTGCTGGCGTTGAACCGGGCCGTGCCGTACGTTGTAGTATTAGCCGCTGCGTATTTTGCGCTGTAGCCCAGTTCGACGGTCCAGCTCGCGATGCTCTCGGCGTGAGACACGGTGACATCTTTTGAATCCGCCGACAGCAGTTCGCAAAGGAACGAGCGTATATCGGACGTTGGAATCCATGGCGATCCGAGGCGTCCGTCAATATCGCCGGGTTCGAGATCTTGCGGCTGCACGGCTCTGAGTGCATCGACGTTGGGCGCAAACGCGGATGAGCAAGCAGCGGCTGCTTCGGCTGCGTGAAGCTTTTGACGGACGTTGCCCGAGAGATAGGCATCGGCGGTTTCCCAGGTGTTCCCCTCGGGATTGCGAAAGACCAAGCCGGTCAGCTCACCTTCCAGCGCCGGAACGGTCTTTCCGGTGAGGAGCGCCATGCAGGACCAATCCACCCGGCCCGTTTCGTTGAGGCTGACAACCAGCGCTTCCGCGGCTGTGTCGACACGTTCAACGGGTTTATATCCTTCGATGGTGCGTTCGTGAAAAACTTTGGTCTTGCTGGCCCGTTTCGTTTCCGGGTCGTAGTCTTCTAGAGAAAGCAGAAGCGGATGGTCAGGATCGCCGGCGTATGCCCGAAAGTTCTCCTTGGCTGAAATGGGACCGAAGCGGAGAACGAAGCGATCGTACTCAACGTTTAGATGATCACGGGCGCGGATAATGTTCTCTTCAGAAGCGTTGTCCAGCTGCGTGCGAATGACATCCCGGACCGCATCGCGAACTCGCATGTGTGCGCGAATCCTGGTTTCGACCGTGCTGCTCGAAGTAACCGGTTCGAGCGCCGTGCCGTTGCGAATCACTAGCTGGTTGTTCGCCAGACCGTATGCGCCGTCCTTGATGGACTCAAGCTCGCAAGTCGGCAAAGCAGCGGAGACCTGTACGGTGTACTTCGGCGATGCGGGGGCATAGATGTTTGAAGGCAACTGCGCGATGACCGCGGCGAATCGGTTGGAACAGAACGAACCCGAGAGAGAGAACTCGCGCGCCTGATATAGATTTCCGTCGAGAGTTGGCGTGCCGAGCATCCTGTCCGGATGGTTCACGAAATACTCGTTGATCGTGGCGGGGCCATCTTCGGTCTGGATGGTGTTGACCTCAAGCCAAGCTTCGGTTTGTTTGTCCATTGAAGGTGTGCGGCGTTGCAGAAAAAGGACATCGGTGGTCACCTCCGTACCCGCGTTCGCTTTGAATGTTGTGTTGGGGAGCCGGATCGCGGCGATTAGATTCGCTTTGGACGCGATGTACTCCCGAACCGCGCTGTTCTGTTTATCCAGCGTGTAGCGGCTTGTGATGAGAGCAACGAGTCCACCGGGCCGGACCAGATCGACCGATCTGGCGACGAAATAGTCGTGGATCGAGCGCGTTAGCGCAGCGTGCCTGGCGTACTGCGGGTCGTAGACCGGATAGTTTCCGAACGGCACATTGCCAACCACAACATCGAAGAAAGAGTTGGGTAGCGAGACTGCTTCGAAAGCTGCTTCACGAATATTGGAGTCCGGGTAGAGAAGGTGGGCGATGCGAGCGGAGATGGAATCAAGTTCAATTCCTACTCGAGTTGCGTTCTGTTCGAGCGGTGCGGGCATAAGGCCGAAGAAGTGACCAATGCCAAGAGCGGGCTCCAGGATCTTGGCTGGAGACGCTGCGCCAAATTGCAGAATGGCTTTCCAGATCGCTTCGATAACGGCGCACGAGGTGTAGTGCGCATTCGGTGTGGAAGCCCTAGCTGAGTCGTATTCCGCGTCAGTTAAGAGGCTTCTTAGCTCAGCGGCCGTGCTGCGCCACTCTTCGGCTACACGAGGATGAAAAACTTGCGGGAGCGCCCCCCAGCCACTATAACGAACGAGGATCGCCTTCTCGTCATCGGCAGCAAGCCTGCTGTCCTGTTCAATTTTCTTGAGGAGGCGAATGGCTGCGAGGTTGGCCGCCGC
>Ga0070737_10005375_pt1 | contig 12278 bp, 8 predicted proteins | sample Coa_R1_10_FD_66438 | JGI IMG/M metagenome (GOLD analysis project Ga0070737, IMG submission 66438) | Surface soil microbial communities from Centralia Pennsylvania, which are recovering from an underground coalmine fire - Coalmine... | ecosystem: Environmental > Terrestrial > Soil > Unclassified ... | reverse complement strand
AGATAGACCAGGGCCGCGGCGCGCTCATCGCACGCCTGGTTCAGCCATTCGAACGCTTCATCCTTCCGGCCCAGCGCGGCGAAGGTTTCGCCGACCTCCGCCGGCGGCACATACTGGCTCTTGGCGAGCTGCAGCAGTTCGTTCAGGATTTGCGTTGCCGGCGCGCTCCTGCCGGCCGCGGCATACGAGCGGGCCAGAAATGCCTTGGCCACCGGATCACCCTTGCTCAGATCCACGCCGCGCTGAAACTCGGCGATGGCCAGATCGTTTTCGCCTTTGTATTGGTAAGCCAGCCCAAGCACGCGATGCGCCAGCAGAAAATCCGGATCGATAGCGATGGCCTGTTTCTCCCAGCGGATGGCGTTGTCGTAGTCGCGCGCCATCAGGTAAGTCCAGCCCATGTGTTCGTTCATCACCGTATCCGACGGCGCGAGGGCCAGCGCGCGCCGGGCCTGCTCGAAGGACTCATCCGTGTGACCCAACGCCATCAGCTCGTGCGAATACCAGTGGTGGGCGGTGTCGTACAGCGGATTGAGCGCAATGGCGCGCTTAAACTCCTGCTCCGCTCCCGCCCAGTCCCAGTCATAGGTGAACTTGATGTAGCCGAGCGAGGCATGAACTTCCGCCAGGCTGTCATCGATGGCCAGCGCTTTGGCGGCCGCAGCTTCGGCCTGCGGCATGGCCTGACTGGGCGGAAGGATGCTGTAGCCATACGAACCCGCCAGGGTGTAAGAGTCGGCCAGTCCGGCATAGGCCAGCGCATAGTTGGGGTCGGCCTGGATGGCGCGCTGGAAATATTCGATGCTGGTCTTCACGCCCTCCACCGTGCGCTTGTTCCAGTAGTAGCGGCCCTTTAGGTAAAGCTGATAGGCGTCGCTGCTTTCGGTAAAAGGCCGCAGGAACTGCTTTTGTTCATCGCCACTCAGGTTCACCGTAAGCCGGTCGGCCACTTCCTGCGAAATTGAGTCCTCCACGGAAAACATGTCGGTAAATTTCTGGTCAAATTTGTTGGCCCAGAGCACTTCTCCATCCGCCACCCGCAGCAGGCGCACGGTCACTCGTATCTTGTCCTCCACCGGTTCACGCTGAATGCTGCCTTCCAGCACCGACTGCACCGCCAGTTGCCGTCCGGCGGCGATAGGATCGTCGCCGTTGGTGTACTTGCGCACCGCCCCAATAGGCCGCACGATGATCTTGTGCAACATGCCCAGCCGGGTAATCAGCGCGTCCGTCAAGCCCAGTCCCAGATAGGAATCCTCCGGCGCCGCATCCAGCGGGCGAAATGGCAGGATGGCGATCGAACGCTCCGCCGCGCTCACCGGACGGGAGCGCAACTTCCAGTGCGCTACCACATAAAACAGCCCGAGGGCCAGGCCAATCAGCACCACCGTGATGCTGAGGATTCTGCCTATCGAGGTTTTCCAGGACGCTCGACTGCCCGCCGTCGCCCCCACCGTGGGAGTTGATCGCGGCACGTCCTCCACTGTGGGAGTTGCCGCAAAAGCCTCAACCGGCGGAGCTTCCGCGGCTGGCGGTGCTGCCGCAGCCGCCGGCTGCTCCATCCCATCTCCCACAGACGAGGACGTTACACTGGTATTACTTTTCTGGGCCTTGGCGCTGTCCTCTTCGCCTTCGCTGACCTCAACCACAAAGCGATATCCCTTGCGCGGAACGGTCTCGATATAAGTTTGCCCGTCGCGCTCCAGCGTCTTGCGCAGCAGCGAAATATTCACCGTAAGATTGGTTTCTTCCACAAAACTGTCGGGCCAGATGGCCTCCATCAGGGCGTCGCGCTTCACCAACCGGCCGCGGTTTTCGACCAGATACACCAGGATGTCGAAGGCCTTGGGGGCCAATGGCACCGCCGTTTCTTCGCGCAACAGCAGATGCTCGGTTGGATACAGGCGGAATTCACCGAAGCGGAAGTATTTGACTGGCGAGGTCATGATCTACCCAACCGCGTTCTCCGATTTTTGCCGGTCCGAAAAAAGAATTTCGTGCCTGGCATTCGCGCTAATCGTCTCTGTTGGTGGATATAGGGCGGCGACAAAGAGCCTGGTCATCGTCAAGCGATGTGGGAGCTATTCTAACTCAGCGAGATGTACCCCGTAAGACGGACTTGTCACGCCAATCGCTTCCGTCTACTTCCGAGGGCTCTGCTTGCCCGGGGTGTATGTAGCGCCCTTGGTCTCAAACAGCTTGGGTGCCAGGTTCTGGTTGTAGCGGAAGGCGGTCATGAAGCGCTGACCGGTCATGTCGCCGTTGCGATAGCTCACCATACTGAACGGCGTCTGAATGCCCTCGACCAGCTTGTAGTTGCTGAAGACGGTGGAGTCGTTGTTGAATTGCCGGTCCTCCGGATCGCGCCAACTGTAAGCGATCTTCACCGGCAGGTGGGTAGTGCTGTCGACGGAAATGGTCACGCTGTCGTTGTTGGCGTTGAGCACGCTCACCTGGTCGGCTAGGTTGTCCTCCACCATGGCCGTACCGTCGAAGAGGATCATCGTGCCCGGCGCCGGCAGCCACTGGCGGACGACCCACTCCAGCGAATGGTCGCGGCGGCGCAAATAGTCTTGCAGCTCCTTTGGGTCCTTCGCGGCGGTGCCTTTGTAGGTGATTTCGTAACCCTTGTCGCCGACGAACAGCTCGACAACATCGCGCTGCTTGGTCAGCTCCACGCGCTCCTTGTCCGGCCACTCCCAGAAGAGCCAGAACTCTGTGCCGGTGCCGCTCGGCTGCCCGTGATAGAAGCCGTACGTCCGGCCCTCCGTCTGCATATTGCGAATGTTGAGCCAGGCGTCTCCGCCCAGCGCGCGGATCATGGTGTTGAGCACCTGGTAGGCCTTCTGCACACTGGGGTCCTTGGCCGAGGCGAATTGCGCCGTCGGCCAGTTGGAAGGTGCAGACGCTTGCGGCGGGGCTGTCGTCTGCGCAACCCCAGCGGCGGCGACAAGAAGAGCGAAGAAGGCGGCGGCTCTACGCATGCCATCATTTTATCTCCCGCTCCAATCGGCTTGACTCCCAAGTCTGCCAGTGCTAACGTTGCCTCCCATCGAGGGGCGAAGCAAGGCAGGTCCGATATGCAGCATCAGAGAAGGACGCTCCTCAGAGAAGCACCTCTCGCGGCTTTTGCTTGGGTCGTAGTTTGTGCGGCGGCGCTCGCAACCGCACCCGCGCAGGCCCAAACCTTCACCGTTCTTCACCAATTTACGGGAGAGCTGGACGGACGTTTTCCCTACGCCGGCTTGCTCAGGAACGCGGCAGGAAATTTCTATGGTTCCTGCACGGCCGGCGGTCCTCATACCTGGGGCACGGTGTTCGAGCTGGAACATGCGGGCAGCGGCTGGATCATCCAGCCACTGTACAGCTTCACCGGCGGTAGCGACGGAGGATCGCCGTTAGCGGCGGTGACCATCGGCGCCAGCGGCATCGTCTACGGCACGGCAGGGTTGGCCGGCTCGAACGGCGACGGCACAGCTTTCATGGTGAGACCGGGGGCGCACGCCCCGGCATCCGTCATTACCCCTTGGACGGAGAGCGTTCTTTATGAGTTCGCGCCGGGGAGTAATGGTGCGCTTCCAGGATACGGCGCACTCGCTGTCGATCCGGAAGGAAACCTCTATGGCACAACTGAAATTGGAGGCGCTTCGAACAAGGGTACGGTTTATGAACTCTCACCCTCCGGCGGAGGCTGGACGGAAACCGTTATTGCCAGTTTCTCCGGGGGCAGCAGCGACGGAGACCAGCCCTACGCCGGCGTCATCTTCGACCAGGCCGGTGATCTTTACGGCACAACCACTCTGGGCGGTACCTCCAACTGGGGTACCGTGTACGAACTGGTGCACTCGCAGTCGGGCTGGACGAAGAGGGTCCTTTACAGCTTTACCGACGGCAATGACGGCGGGCTGCCGATCGGCGGCTTGATCTTCGACGCAGCCGGCAATCTATATGGAACGGCCGCGTTGGGCGGCGCAAACGGTAACGGCACGGTGTTCAAGCTGTCACCTTCTTCAAATGGTAACTGGACCTTTACTACGCTCTACGGCTTCAGCGGTAGCGGAGGACCCTGGGATAGTCTGACGATGGATGCCGGCGGTAACCTCTACGGCACCACCACTGGCGGAGGCGCCTACGAACAGGGATCGGTTTTCAAGCTGACGCTCTCCGGCGGTAGTTGGATCTATACCGACCTGCACGACTTTACCAACGGCACCGATGGCGGCCAGCCAATTGGCAGCGTGGTCCTGGACAGCAGCGGCGACATTTACGGCACAGCCCCGTCCGGCGGAGAGTATGGCAACGGGGTCCTCTTCGAGATCACACCCTAGTGCTTGGGTGCAGAAATTAGCGTACGGTTCAACAGGTTGAAACCACTGCCGAATCGACCTCCCAGGAGATACGGGAACTTACGCAACTGAGTATCAGTCCCGCAGGGACGAAACAGCCTGTAGCCCGGCACGGCAGAAACTATTTCTTCTTGCCCCGCTTTGATGGCGACGGACCCTCCTCGACCACCGCAAACTGAATCCGCCTTTGCGTGCGGTCGATGCGGTCTACCAGCACGCGGACTGGATCGCCCAGAGCGTAAATCTTGCGGCTGCGCTGGCCGATGATCTCGCGCGTGCTCTCGTGATACACCCAACGGTCGTCCGGCAGCGAGCCGAGCGGCACCAACCCTTCAATAAACATATCGGTCAGCTCGACGAAGAGGCCGAACTTGGTGACGCTGACGATGAGGCCGTCGAATTCCTCGCCCAGGCGCTCTTCCATGAACTTCATCTTTTTCCATTCCATCAGCTCGCGCTCGGCATCGTCGGCGTGGCGCTCCGCCGAGCTGGACTCCTCTGCGATGTCGTGAAGTTCATCCTCAGAAATCACCGTGGCCACGCCACGCAAGCCGGTTTTGGTTGAGTGGGGTTTTTGGTCCGAGCGGGAAGCCCTCTTCGACCAGGGCGATTGAGCCTCGTCTTTTTCCGCAAGGGCGCCCACTCCAATATCGACTCCCTGCTCTTCCCGCTCCGCCGACTCGCGCAACACCTCCTTCAGAATCCGGTGCACGACGAGGTCCGGGTAGCGGCGAATGGGCGAGGTGAAGTGCGTGTAGGTGGGCGCAGCCAGCGCGAAGTGACCCTCGTTGATTTCGGAATACCGCGCCTGCTTCAGCGAACGCAGCATCAGGTAGGACAGGATGCGCTCTTCCGGCTTGCCGGCAATCTTCTGTGTCAGCTTCTGATACATGCGCGGCGTGATGTGGATGTCCTCCGGAATTTCGATCGTCTTGGCGCCTCGCCCGGTCCCATAGCGCTCGCGCCGCTCGGCTTTGAGCTGCACCCGCTTCACCGGCAGCGCGCCAACGCCCAGCGAGTAGCCGAATTTGGCCGCGATGATCTCAAACTCCATCACCCGTTTGGGCTCGGGCTTTTCGTGGATGCGGTAGAGCGAAGGAACACCTTTGTTCTCCAGATAGCCGGCGACGCATTCATTCGCCGCCAGCATAAACTCCTCAATGATGCGGTGGGCGATGTTGCGCTCCGAGCGGGTGATGCTCTGCATCAGCCCGTGCTCGTCGAACTCGATCACCGGCTCGGGCAGGTCGAAGTCAATGGAGCCGCGGCGCACTCGCTTGCGGTTCAGCACCATCGCCAGCTCGCGCATCAGCTCGAAACCATCGACCAGCTTGCGATAGCGCTCACGCAGCGCCGCATCGCCCTCCAGGATCAGATTGACGCTGGTGTAGGTCATGCGCTCGGCGGATCGAATGACGCCCTCGCTGAGCGTGTAGCCGATGATCGCTCCGTGAGGATCGATTTCCATGACGCATGACAGCACCAGGCGATCGACCTGCGGGCGCAGGCTGCACAGGTCCGTGGAAAGCTCCATCGGCAGCATCGGGACGGCGCGGTCAGGAAAGTAGACGGAGGTGCCGCGCAGCCGCGCCTCCAAATCAATGGCCGATCCTTCGCGCACGTAATGCGCCACGTCGGCGATGTGCACCTGCAACTCGAAGTTGCCGCTGGCAAGGCGGCGCACGGTGACCGCGTCATCGAAGTCGCGCGCGCTTTCCCCGTCGATGGTCACGATAGGTGTCGAGCGAAAATCCCGGCGATGACGCAACTGGCCGGCTGGAATCACCGCCTCGAACTGCTGCGCCTCCTGCAGCGCGTCGACCGGGAAGCGGTGCGGCAGGTGATACTTGCGGATGACGATCTCAACATCCACGCCGAAGTCGTCCTCATAGCCGAGGATTTCGATGACCCGGCCGCGCGGGTTCTGCGTCGGCGAGGGCCACTCGGTGATCTCCGCTTCGACGACTACGTTTTCCAGATCGTCCCATTCGCGCCGGCGCGCTTCGCTGCCCAGCACGCGGTCACGACTTGCCGGCTTGTGTCGCTGACCTTCCTGAAGGGTCATCCCGAGCGCGGCTCGCCTCTGGCGGGCGGAGTCGGGGGACCTGCTGTCCGTCTGGAAGCTGGGTGCCCCACTCATTCGCTTCCTTTGCGAATGAGTGGGAGCGTTACCCTCCGGCCATTCCATCCCCCGCGGGATCAGGATCGGCTGCGTGATCTTCTCGTCCATCGGGGTGACGTAATTCTGCCGGGGACCGTAATGAAAGGTCCCTACCACGGTGGGATTGCCGCGCGTGAGCACGCGCAGGATGCGGCCTTCGGCGCGGCCGTCCTGCCTCTGCCGAGTCAGCTCCACCAGCACCTGATCGCCGTGCATGGCTGAGCCAATGGCCGGCGGCGGAAGAAAGATGTCGCCTTCTACCTTGATCTGTTGCCCCGCGTTGGGGATCACGAAGCCGTAGCCGTCACGATGCATGGCGAGCCGGCCGGCGATCAGATTTTGGCCAGCACCGGCGCCTCCGACAACCGCCGATGGAGACCGTCCCGAGCGGCCTGCAGGTGGGATGGTTGGGATAGCATGCTCGGCCGGGGTGTAACGGTCGCGGCCTGTCTCCACCAGGCGACCGCTTTGGACTAGCTTTTGCAAGCGCTCGGTGAGCTGCCGCCGCTCCTCGCCCCGGAGGTTCAACTCACGGACGAGCTGCTTGTATCCCGCGGAGTGGTGCGGCTGGCGTTCGATGTGCCGCAGAATGGCCTGGTCAGTCAGCATGAGCAATTCGACGCGTCTAGCTAAGCATAAATCGCCGGCAAGAAATCCTGGTCCAGCACCAGGCCGGTTCGGCGCCGCAGTTGAGAATCACAAATTGACCACTAGTCCCTGACCACGAACAACTTCTCTAGTCCCTTCGCCGTAATCCGGCCCGGAATTGTTCACCGAGACGCGATAAAAAATCGCGTAAGGGTATTCCCTCATGCAGAAAGTCGCTGTATGGTAGCAATAATTACATCGCAAACCGGCGAGCGCAGTCTGCGCGCGGGGAGCGATGAAGCAATAATCGCCGCACCAGGCCAGCAGGTTCTTGCGCACAGTCTGTGGCGCCTCGGTTTGGCATAACAAGTGCCTCCCATAGCACTTACGACCCTCAGAAAGGATTTTGAACTTATCATGTGGAAACCTACAAATCCCCCTGCCTCGAACCCTACTCCCAACCCAGAGCCGCCGCGTGCCTTCGTGCCGCCGACGGAGCCGGTCACGCCTCCGCGCCCGGCCAGCGCAGCAATGAACATGCAGGAGCAAGCCACGCTGGGCAAGTCGTTAGTCATCAAAGGCGAAGTCACCGGCTCGGAGTCGCTGTACATTGATGGCCGGGTAGAAGGCTCCATCAATCTGCCGGGCAACCGCGTGACCGTGGGCCGCAACGGCGTCGTCTCCGCCAATATTTCCGCACGTGAGATCGTGGTGCTGGGTAAGGTGCGGGGCAACATGACGGCCAGCGATCGCGTGGACATTCGCGGCGAAGGTTCGCTGACCGGCGACGTGGTGGCACAGCGCATCAGCATCGAGGACGGCGCCTATTTCAAGGGCGGCATCGACATTCGCAAGCCCGGTCAGAAGGCCAACGGCGAAGCCAAGGAGACCCCAGCGGCGACGACGGGCGTCGAGGCCGGGGCAAGCGCGGCCGCGCGGGCATAAGCGAGAAGCGAATTCAGAATTGCTATGAGCTGCGCCGCGTCTGGTTACATTTGTGCCATGTGTAAGTTTTTACCTTAGCCGGCGCAAAATGGTGTAATTCCTACACCACCCAGGGAAGCCGCGGCGAAGAGGTTTTGCGCTCCAGCGCCGCGGATTCCCAAAATGGCATCATTGCTCATTGGTTCAAAAGTGAATTGCTGCAGGTGTTCTAAGGCAATTCTCTTGTTGACGCGGCCGCCGGTCGGAGTGAGTCTGTGCTCAGGCGTCGGCACGCAGTCGTCAGCATGCAGCCTTTAGCCAACGCTGACGACTGAGGCAACGCTTTCTTTCCATCACGGAGGGAAGCGGCGCGGCAGCTTCGGGTCTCTGTGCCGGCTCGGCACGGCCGGCTGCATGATCGTGGTTCGCTGGGGCTAGAAGGTGTTGTAATGTGGGACCGTTTGCTGGAATTGCTCCCTGTCGGTTGCCGTCACCGGCACATGTCGTTGCCGTTTTCGGCAGCCCCCACCACGGGAAGGACCTCTAACCAGGAACAATGGGACCGAATTGCGCCCTCCGATACCGGGGTCTACGTTGTCTGCCTCGACTGCGGCAAGCATTTCGACTACGACTGGTCGCAGATGCGAGTGGTGAAGTAGCAACGCCATGGGCCACACATTGCAGCCGGCTAATCCCCAGCCTCATATTGGCAGGCTTCGCCTTGGTGAATGCGGCTGCGGTAATCCCTGCTCTCTCTACCGCAGCTCTTCCAGGTCTTGCTCCCAGAGTTTGATGCCCCCCAGGATTCCGTCTTCATTGGAGATGATTTTGGCATTCTTCGGCAGCTTGAGGGAGACCTTGGCCGCATTGCCGCCTCCGATATACAGCCGGTCATAATAGAAGAGCCGGTAGAGCTGATCGATGGCTTCGGCCAGGCGCTTGTTCCACTTCTTGCGGCCTTCTTTGTCCAGCGCGCGGCGGCCGAGCACGTCTTCGTAAGTCTTGCCGCCGCGGAAGGGATGATGTCCCATTTCCAGCGACGGTATGGGTAGGCCGTCGAGATACAGCGCAGCGCCCATGCCTGTGCCCAGGGTGATCACCAGCTCAACCCCTTTGCCGCTTACCGCGCCCAGTCCCTGGACCACCGCATCGTTGGCCACGCGCACCGGCTTCGCCAGCGCCCGCGAGAGGTTGTCGGCCAAAGGATATTCAATCCATTTCTTGTCGAGATTGGCGGCGGTGTAGACGACGCCCTTCTTGATCACACCCGGAAATCCCACCGACACGCGGTCAAAGTCGCCGAGCTGCTGAGCAAGGTCTGCGATGACTTTGGTAATGGCCTTGGGTGTGGGCGGATTCGGCGTTTTCGCCCGCAGCCGCTCGGTCAGCGGCTTGCCCACCTGGTCCAGCAGCATCGTCTTCACGCCGCTGCCGCCAATGTCGATGGCGAGCGTCCGCGCCCCTGGCGCACCCGGCGCCTTAGGGTCCAGGTTAACGCCTGCAGCTTGCTTCTTTTTCTTTGATAGAACGGCCTCACTCATGGGACCTCCTCGCAGTGGGCTTGTCCACCTGCCGTTAATTCTGGACAGCAGAGCATACCGGATAAGGCCCGACCCTCGCCAGTCCATTGACGTTGTAAGCACACTGTAGCCACAATCATTTCCGGTGCGGGCACGTGGGTTTCGATTGGAACTCTGCCGCCCGCAATCCAGTCGTCGAGCCACGGGACCGCGCCGGAAGGGGCGGGGTAGGCGGGGCGCAACGGCCCTATCGATCTGTTTTTGCGAATCGCAGGGGCGAACAGCGGATTCTAGAATCAGGCGAGACCGAGTCGGCATCGCCTGCTGGTCGTATGCGAGTCTTCCTTACTGGAGCTTCGGGTTTTCTGGGTTCGGCCCTGACGCCCGCGCTGCGCGCGGCGGGGCACCAGCCGGTGGCGCTCGTGCGTCGGGCGCCGCAAGCTGGCGAGCTGCAGTGGGACCCGTCTTGCGTGCTCGATCCTTCCAAGCTGGCCAACGCCGACGCGGTGGTGCATCTGGCGGGTAAAAACATCGCTGGGCGGTGGACAAAGCAGTTCAAGCAGGAGGTGCTGGAAAGCCGGGCGCGCGGCACCCAGACGCTGGCCACGGCGGCGGCCGAGAGTTATCGCCGGAGCGGCCGGCCGCTGGTCTTCCTCTGCGCCTCCGGCATCAGTTACTACGGTAACCGCGGCGATGAGTTGCTAACGGAAGACAGCCCACCGGGCGAGGGATTTCTGGCGGAGGTGGTTCGCCAATGGGAGGCTGCGACGGCGCCCGCGGCTGAGGCGGGCGTACGCGTGGTTTGCCTGCGCATTGGAGTCGTCCTCGGACGCGGGGGCGGGGCGCTGAAGCCCATGCTGCTGCCGTTTCGGCTGGGGCTGGGCGGGAGAATCGGCAGCGGAAGACAGTATTGGAGCTGGATTGCGCTGGAGGACGTGATCGGCGGGATGAGGTTCGCCCTGGAAAACGACGGCCTGCGCGGGCCGGTCAATCTCGTAGGGCCGGAGCCGGTCCGCAACGGCGAATTCGTCCGCGCCTTGGGCCGGGAATTACATCGTCCTACGATATTTCCGCTGCCTGCCTTCGCGGTGCGTGCCGCACTGGGCGAGATGGGCGAGGAGCTGTTGCTCGCCTCGGCGCGAGTGCTGCCGGCCAGACTGACCGCCGCCGGATATAGGTTTCGATACAGCGATCTGCACGCCGCCTTGCACGCCGCCGTGGGATGAAGGGCGCCGTTCCGATTCGGTTGGATGGTCCCTGGTTTGGGAATCTGTGGGATTACGAACTGGAAGACTGCGCCGGCCGCATTCTTCTCAGCAGCCGCCGGTACAACTTCGCGGAGCGAATCGTGACGAAATTGAAGGTCATGGAAAGCAGGGCTGCCAGCATCTGCCGGGGCCGGCCGCGGTAGTGGCGGACGCGGGCGTTCCAATGGATACGAAAGATCGTCTTATGTGCCGTCAACATTTTTTCTTGAAATAGATGCGGCATGGCGAGACGGTGGGGGAGCAAAATCAGCGGCTCATTCACATAAGCGACGTCATAGCGCTCGGTCACGCGGCACCACATATCCATGTCCGCCCAAAAGGAGTATCGCTCGTCGAAGAGCCCCATCTCCAGGTAGACCGAACGGCGCGCCATGACGGTACCCCAGACCGCAAATTCAACGTCGCGGTCGGCAAACACAAGCTGTTCCAGGAAATCTTTGCCGGTCATGAACTCCGGCAAACGTGCCGTGGTCGCACCGCTGCGCCCATCGGGCGAAAGATGGGTGTATTGGTTGAATACGAAAGCCGCGGAGGGAAAGCGCAGCAAGGCAGCGCGCCACTTCTCAATCAGGGTAGGAGCATAAATGTCGCCATCATGCAGGGTAGCTACCAACTCATGCCTGGCCAGCCGGATGCCATTGTTCAGGTTGCCGGGCATCCCCAGATTACGCGGGTTGCGGATGTAGCGGATGCGCCTGTCCTGTTGCGCGTAGCGTTCACAGATTTGCCGGGTCCCGTCAGTGGAGGCGTCATCGCAGATCAGCAGTTCGAAATTCGGGTAGGATTGCGCCAGCACGCAGTCCAGTGTCCGGGGAAGAAATTTCTCGCGATTGTAGGTGACCAGAACAATGCTGACATCGGTCAGCGGCATCTCAATCATGGATGAACGGGCGCGTGCTTTCAGCGCCAGCGTGGCGCTTGCGGCCCGCATCGCCTTTCTGATCTTGGTTCGGCTCTAATTGCTGTACAGCAACACGCCGTCAGTCTTCTCTTCGCCGACGGGGCGGTAGAAAAGCTGATCGTTATCGAGGTAGACCTCGATGAAGGCCGGGCGCTGGGCGAAGGTGCCCTGGATGAGCGCCTCCGACAGCGGGTCTTCAATGTACTTCTGCAGCGCGCGGCGCAGCGGACGCGCGCCGTAGCTGCGATCGGTGAGGGTCTTGTCGAGGATCCACTTGCGCGCCTCTTCGGTCACCGTCACCGTAATCGAACGCTGCGCCAGGTTGCTGTTCAACTGCTGCACCATCAGCTCGACGATCTGGATCAGGTCCTGCTCGGTCAGCGCGTTGAAGATGATGATTTCATCCAGGCGGTTGAGGAACTCGGGGTTGAAGGTGCGCTTGACTTCGTTGCGCACCATGTCCTCCACCTTGCTGGAGATGGCTTCTTCGTGCTCGGACTGGAAGCCCAGGCCGGTGCGCTTTTGCAGGTGGCGCGCGCCGATGTTGGAGGTCATGATGATGATGGTGTT
>Ga0070737_10005374_pt1 | contig 12278 bp, 14 predicted proteins | sample Coa_R1_10_FD_66438 | JGI IMG/M metagenome (GOLD analysis project Ga0070737, IMG submission 66438) | Surface soil microbial communities from Centralia Pennsylvania, which are recovering from an underground coalmine fire - Coalmine... | ecosystem: Environmental > Terrestrial > Soil > Unclassified... | reverse complement strand
GCGGCCATCTGGCCGCAGTAGAAGCCCTGGGCCAGCCGAAGGGGCTGCAGGCCCATGGCCAGGCAGGCGGCGAAGTCGGGCGTGGTCAACCCCGAGTCGAAGACCCCGGCGCCGGCGACGGGGGCGGCGGCGTCGGCCATCAGTTGTCGAACGAGATGATCGTCGTCGGCTGCGGGATCACCACTGGGGCGGCGCCCTGGCGGCGGCCGACGGCGGTACCGAGGGAAAGGAACTCGATGGCGTGCTCGCCCCACATGTGGTTCTTTTCCTCGAGGCGCATGCCGACCACCCCGGCGGCCCCGAGGTTGGCGGCCTCGTCCTGCATCCGCTTCATGGCCAGCTCGCGGGCGTCGTACATGGCCTGGGTGAAGTTTTGCAGCTCGCCGTTGCGGCCCATTTGGCTGATGGCCTGGCCGAGCCCGCGGTGGGCGATGTGGTACACGCAGGTGCCCATGACCAGGCCGAGCGGGAAATAGCCGGTCTGGGTGAGCGTCCAGAAGTCCTGGCCGGACAGGTCGCTGGTAAACGGCTTGCCCTGGCTGTTGCGGTACGACTGGCCGTCCTCGGCCTTGACGGCGGTGCCGACGGCGATGAACTCGGCCGAGTCGGCCCCCCACTCGTAAAACTTGACGTCCAGGCGGACGCCCACGACGCCGTCGGCGCCGAGCTGGTCGGCCTCCTCCTCCATGCGGTTCATGGCCAGCTCCCGGGCGTTGTACATCGCCTCGGAGAGCTTGTTCATCTCCTGGGAGGAACCCCAGTTACCCCGCTGGACACCGATGTGATAGATCGAGCTGCCCATCACCAGGCCGAGCGGGTGAAACCCGGCCCGCTTGACCACCAGGAACTCGTTGACCGAGAGGTCGCTGGTGAACATCCCGTGCTCCAGCTCCTCGAGCCGGCTGCCGGCGTCCTTGGGGAGATCAGAGGGGACGGTGCTCATGGGCTACCTCCGGGTCATGGGCTTATTGCCCGACGATGATGTTTTGCAGGGCCTGCTGGGCGGACTGGTTGCCCATCGCCTCGACTTGCAGGGCGGCGAGGAGCCGGTGGAGCCACTCCTCGACGGTGACGGACTCGTTGCGGATGCGGATCCCGCCCGAGCTCCGCCCGATCCGGCAGTGCACCGACTGGCCGTCGATGTCCGCCTCGTAGTCATCGTCGCCGAGGCGGACGAGGATGGCTTTGACCTCTTCGGGCTTGTGGCGCAGAAGGCCGCCGGAGGCCTTTTTGATCTGCACCCGTTCGCCGAGTGACCCCTGCAGGGTGGTGCCGAGCACCCGCAGCAGCATCCGCACGTCCTTGTTGTTGGCGAGGACGGCGGCGACCGCGATCTGCATGTCCGGCTGGTCCATGCCGGGGTCGCCCATGCCGGAGTCGAAGGTGCTCACGGCGTGTCCTTGGCCGCCTCAGGGTTCGCGGCGGCGCTGGTGCCGGGCTGGGCGGTGGGGGCCGCTCCGAGGGCCTGCGGCGCCGGCGGTGCGCTGAGGGCGGCGTTGGCCTTGAGGGCGGCCAACTCGGACTCGACCGAGCTGCCGGCGCCGATCTGGTCGAGCTCGCGCTGGATGTCGTCGCCGTGGGCGGCGCCGACGTCGTCGAGCACCCCCGACTCCAGCAGCTCGTCGAGAGCCCCGGCGTGGGCCTGGGCGTTGGCGATCTTGTCCTGCGCCCGTTGCAGGGCGGCGTTGGAACTGTTGAAGGTGTCGGAGATCCCGGCGATCTGGTTGTCGACCGAGGACACCGCCGTCGAGGCCGCGTACTGGGCCTTGAGCGTCTCCTTTTGGGTGCGAAACTGGTTGACCCGCTGCTGGAGGGCCTGCAGCGTGGAGGTCAGCTTGTCCTGCTGATCGATCAGCTGCTGGTGCTGCGGCTCCATGGAGTCGATCTGCTGCTGGGCCACCTGCTTGCGGCTGAGCGCCTCGCGGGCCAAATCCTCCCGGCCGGCGCCGATGGCCTGCTGGGCCTGGTGGGTCAGCGTGTCCATCGAATGCTTGAACTGGTCCTCCTGCATCTCCAGCTGCTTGCGGGAGGCGGCCACCGTTACCAGCGCCTGGCGGACCTTGGTGATCTGCTGGAGCATCTGCTCGTAGCTGTAGTCGAGCATCTCGTCGGGCTTCTCGGCCGCATCGAGGGCCCGATTGGCCTTGGCGTTGGCGATGTCCCTGGCCCGATGGAAAAACCCGGTCATGCGTGCCTCCATGGAGGGTCGACGTGCATCCGTACTGTACGTCTGCCCGCAGGCTCGGTCCGCCTCGCCTCCGGTCTTTTGGCCCGCCGTTCCGCCGGGTCCGGGCTGATCATACGCACCGGGCCCTAGGAAGGAAAGAAATTGGATCAAGGCGGCCGTCGCGGCCGTCGCGGCCTCGGTGCGTTAGTCGCTGGCCGGGGGCCGGCGGTCCGGCCCATACTCGCCTCCATGGCCGCGGAGCGCATCGTGGTGGACGTGGACGGCGGTTCGGTCGTCGGGGAGCGGCGGGGGAGGGGTGCGCCGGTCGTGATCCTGCTGCACGAGGGGGTGGCCGACCGGCGGAGCTGGCGGCAGGTGGCGGAGGTATTGGCCGATCGGGTCACGGTCATCAGCTACGACCGGCGGGGCTACGGGGAGACGCCGGGGACCGACCAGCCCTTCTCCCACGTCGACGATCTGCTGCGGGTGATCGATTACGGCGTGGACGGTGAGCCGGGGACGGAGTCGGCGTGGCTGGTCGGCACCTCGATGGGTGGCGGGGTGGCCCTGGACGCGGCCCTGGTGGCGCCCGAGCGGGTGGCCGGGCTGGTGCTGCTGTCTCCCGGCGTGAGCGGGGCGCCGGCGCCGGAGTTGGACCCGGACACGGCCCGGTTTGACCGCCTCGTGGACCAGGCCCTCGGGGCGGGCGACCTCGACGAGGTCAACCGGTTGGAGACGTGGCTCTGGTTGGACGGGCCGTCCCAGCCCGAGGGCCGGGTCGGCGGCGACACCCGTGCCCTGGCCTTGGCCATGAACGCCATCCCGCTACGCAGCGGCGTGCCCGAGGATGCCGGCGCCAGCGGGGTGCGCGCGTGGGATCGCCTGCAGGAGGTCGGCGTGCCGGTGACGGTGGCCTGCGGCGACCTCGACGTCCCGTTCCTGGTCTCGCGGAGCCGGATCGTGGCCGAGCGGGTCCCGCACGCCACCCACCGGGTCCTGCCTGGCGTGGCCCACCTCTCGGAGCTGGAGGCGCCGGCGGTCGTCATCGAGCTGCTCCTCGGGGCGTTGGGGCTGGGGTAGCTGGGCACGCTCCCCGGATGCCCAGAGCGGCTGCTTGGCCGTGGGCCTTTCAGCTTTCAGCAGCCGAGGGGCTGGAGGGTGGTGAGCGGGGCCGGTGGAGGACCTGGCGCCTGTTCGGCGTCGGCGGTGGCTTCGGCCGCCACCGGGCGGGAGCCGAAGCCGGGCACCAGCCGCCCAAAGACGGCTTCGACCCGGGCCGAGGCTCGGGCGGTCACCTCCGGCCCGGCCACCTCCACCGCCACCCGCACGTCGTGGAGGCCGGCTTCGCCCTGGGCGGCCAGCGACCGGCAGACCGCGGCTGCAGTGGTCGAGGGGTCGAGGCTGACGGTCCCCTGCCCGTAGAAGCGGTGGTTGCTCACGCCGGCGGTGGCGGCGTCGTTGACGGCGGCGGTCAACTCGTCGCCGAGCTGGCGTTGACCGAGGTAGGCGGCGGCACTGTCGACCGCGATGGCGGCGAGGAGCAGCAGCACCAACACCCCGGCCGGCACGAGCATGAGGGCGCTGCCCCGATCGAGCCGATCCTCGGCCTTCCTACATACCGACCTTCTCACGCGCACGTCGATGTCCCTGGCAGACCGGCGCGAAACGGGTCGACCAGCTCCGAGCTGGTCGCCGCCACCCGGCCGGCGGTGCCGACCCGGCCCAGCCACGGCAGGGCCACCCACGGCGACGGGTAGGTCGCCTCGATGCTGACCCGGCTGCACCGGGCCCACCGGCCCGAGACCAGCCGCACGTCGAGGGGGCCGGTCGGGCGGTCGAAGCCGGACAGGGCGGCGTCGGCCGCGGCCGTGGCTTCGGGCCCGGCGTCGGTTGCGGCGGGGGCCTCGACGTAGGTGCGGACGGCCTGGCGGGCGGCCGCGTCCACCGCGAACTTGGTGTCGACCACTGCCCACGCCCGGGCCACCATCAAGGTGCCGACGATGAAGATCAGCAGCCCGAACACCCAGCCCCACAGCCCACCGACGAACCCGGCGTCGGGATCGTCGGTCGCCTGATCCGTCGCCGTCGCCGTCGCCGGCGCCGGCGCCGGCGCCGGCGGTGGGGGCGGGGGCGGCTGCCGGCTCGGCGGGCGAGCGGCCCCGGTCACGAGCTTCCGGCCCGGTGACCTGCTGAGGGCGCGGGTCACCGGAACCGCTCGGTCCGGACCGTCACCGTCCGGCTGATGTCCCGGTAGGAGGCGGGCAGCGGCACCATGGCCGGGCTGCGGGCCGTGACCCGGAGACTCACCCGCTGGCCGTTGACCTCCAGCCAGTCGAACCGGGTGTGCCCGGAGCCGAAAGGACCGAGGCGGCTGACGGCCGTCGACTGAGCAGCCGCCACCGCCGCCGGGTTGCCGCCGTCGGCGGCCACCGCCTCGGCGGCGTCGTTGGCCGCCGCGGTCACCGCCGACACGGCGAACAGGTGGACCAGGGTCTGGACGGCGACCAGCAGCAGGACCAGGAAGATGACGAACCCGACGAGCGTGTCGATGAGGCCGGCGCCTTCGTCGCTCCCGAGGCCGGCGCCTTCGTCGCTCCCGAGGCCGGCGCCTTCGTCGCTCCCGAGGGCGGCGGTGGCGCCATCCTCCCGGCCGCGCCGGCCGGCCCGGCGGGGTCGGCGCAAGGCCGCCGTCAGCAGCTCGAGCTGGACGTCGTTTGCCCGATGCAGTTCACCTGGTTGTTGACATTCTTGGCCGTGTGCTGGAAGGTCGCATTGAAGGCGACCCACATGCCGACCCCGAGGAACGCCATGATCAAAACGGCGATCGCAGCCGAGATCACGCCCTCGCCCCGATCGTCGGGCGCGGTCGATTGGCGGCGGTGGTAATGGGTTTTGACGACGGTCATGCTCGTCCTCCGTTGTCGACAGCGAAGGCCGAGTGGCCGTGTCGGGGTCCACGGGCACCCACCGCCTCCGCCCTTCTTGCCAGCGCCAAGCTACAGGGGAGTCGCCGTCCTGGCAAGGGGTTCATCGAGATGTTCCCCGACTTCCCGGGCCGCCACCGAGCGCGGTGGCCAGGTGCGACGGTTTAGCTGCTTTTCTTCCCGTCCTTGGTAATGCGCCAACCCTTGATCGTGTTAATGGTCTCAGCGACCGGCTTCCATTCGTTCACGGTCATGGGTCCATGCTTTTTCACCTCGAAGTTGGTCATCTGGCCAAATGCCTGCTTGCGCTGTATCTCCTCGTCGCTCGTGCTCCTGAGGCCGAGCGGGTAGATCTGGGCAATGATGTCCACGATGTTGCCTTCATAGCCCTTGAGGTCGGGGAGCTGCGGGTCGGGTTTCTGGCTCATGCTGGCGTAAGAGAGCCAATCGGCCGAGGCCCAGGCGTCGCCGAATTCGCTGGCGGGCCACTGCGCGTAGTAAACGGCATCCTTGATAAATGCGGGCGTGACCCCGGTGGCTGGCTTGTCGTCATAGAACAGCCCGTAAAAGGTGTCACCGACGTTGCCGATGTTCTTCCAGTCCTTGCTGGTGGTGTGTCCGGACGTCGCCGCCCCGGCGCTGTACGTGCCCATGACCTTGTCGGCGGGCCGATCCGCGCTCGGTGTCATCGTGGCGAGGGTGATGGACGAGAGCAGCTCGGTGAACGGCGGCGGCTCGACGTCTTTGACCTGGTACACCCCTGGTGAGACCTCGTCGCCGAGCACGGCGTAAAACTTGTTGGTGTAGTGGCGGACGTTCCAGTGGGCCGCCGCATTGTCGTTGATCGGGTTGCGCGGCTTCTTCGCTTGTGTCGTGGCCGTGGCGGCCTGCCACTTGGCCCCCTGCTTGCTCCGGATGGCCTCCAGCAGGGCTTTGGCGAACTCGGGTTCCCTGGTCTTCTGGTGGAGGTCGGCTCCGAACTTCTCGGTCAGCTTCTTCAGGATGAGCTCCTTGCTCAGATCCTCGCCGGCCACGTCCTTGAGGGCATCGTTGACGTCTTGGGTGATCGTCCGCTGGATGGTGAGCGTCGCCGGGTGCCGGGTTGGATTCAGCCGGGGGGCGAGGGCTCGGTTGCCCGCCACGCGTTGCAGATGCAGGGCGTGTTGCGTGGTCAGCGCGGCCGGGTAGCGCACCTGCGAGTCGGCCGGCTGGACGAGCGGCCGGACGAGCCGTTGGCGCGCCTCGCCGACAGATCGGGCAGATGTCAGGGCCGGGCGGCGGAGGAGTGTCTTGTCCAGGATCATGACGGTCGGTCCTTTGCAGGTGCGGGTGGAGGCTTCAGGCGTTGGAAAACATGCGAAGAGCGGCGAGGAAGGGGACGGCGAGAAGGATTACGCCGGGAACGAGGGTGGCGACGGTGACGGGGATCCAGACCTGCTCGGACCGCCGTTCAATGAGCTCCGTGCGGCGTCGGTGCAGATCCCGCCGGGCCTGGCGGGCCTCGGCACTGACCAGCCGCCCGAGGTCGCTCGACTCGGTGTTGAGGGCGAGGATGCCGACCAGGCGGTCGACGGCGGCGACGCCCGCCACCTCGCTCCACTCGCGCAGGGCGACGGTCTCGGTCACCCCCTGGCGGATGCGGTTGGCGACGACGGAGAGGTCGGCGGCACAGCAGCCCCGACCCCGCTCGGCGATCCGGTTGATGGCGGCGCCGAGCGAATAGCCGGCGTTGAGGAGCATGGCCAGCTGTTCGCTGACGACCGGCAGCTCGCGGCGCAGCCCGTCCTGCCAGCGGGCCGAGCCCACCGAGAGCTGCTGCTCGATGACGAGGAAGGCGAGCAACGGGGCCCCGACCAGGACCATCACGTCGAGGGGCAGGGGGAGCCCGGCTGCGCTGACGACCAGCCCGACACCGATACCGGCGCCGGCCCACGCCAGCTGCCGGGTCCTGAAGGCGGTGACGTCGAGAGGCGAATGGATCCGGCGGAGGCGCACGTCGAGCCGCTCGGTGACCCCGAAGGCCCGGGCCAGCCGGTCGCCGAGGCCCTGGGCGAGGGGGCCGACGGCCTCCCCGATGGACTCGACCGACAACACCCCGGCGCGGGGTGGGTCGCGGCGCATGCCCGGCGCGTAGGGCGCCAGCCGCTCGGTCAGCGACGGCCGGCTGAACCGCCGCCACTCCGACAGCAGCAAGGTGACCCCGAACCAGACCAGCAGCCCGATCACCACCGCCAAACGGGTCACGCCGCCACCTCCTCGCGAGCCGCCGGCCCGCCCGACGGCTGCTCGGCGAACACCCGCGGTTCGCCCGGGATGCGCAGCAGTCGGCCTGACCAGTACCAGCAGGCGGCCACGGCGACCAGGCCGGCGGCCACCGCTACCTGCCCCGAGGGGGTGGCGTAGGCCTGGCGACCGGTCCCGATGGACAGGCCGACCAGGGCCATGCCGAGGGGAACGAGCAGCACGAAGCGGCGGGCGAAGCGGACACCGGCCAGCTTGGAGACGGCGTCCTTGCGCCCTTGGAGGTCGAGGATGCGGTCCTCGACCAGTTCGGCCAGCCGCCGGTCCAGTCCGCCGCCGCCGACGGCGTGGGCCACCGCCAGCGTCTCGCAAACGATGTCGGCCGTCGGGTCGGCGAGCCGCTGCTTGAGCAGCTCGACGGTCCGGTCGAAGTCGGTCGTGAGCAGCCACTCCCGTTCGGCCGCGGCGAAGGCCGGGCGCAGGGGCTGGGGCGCCCGGCGGCCCACGTCAAACAGGGCCTGGGGGATCGACCGGCCGACCGAGCCGGTCAGGAGCCGCAGCTCTTCGAGCAGCTGGGGCCAGGCCTCGGCGGCCGCCTCCATGCGTCGTCGCCGGCGGTCCCGGAACGAGGCGGCGGGCACGCAGGCGGCAAACGTGGCGCCGACCACGGTCGGGATCAGCCCGGCGAAGAGGGCGTAGGCGAGGGCCGCTCCGACCAGGGCCAAAACGGCGGTGGCGCCGAGCAGTTCGCCCGGTGGAACGTCCTGCAGCCCGGCTCGTTGCAGCCGGTCCCGCAGCGACGGGCGTCGCCGGCGGGGGGCGCGGGCCGGGCCGAAACCCAAGCCCGGCCAACGGAGCACCACCGCCGTATACAGGAGGAACACGCCGTAGCCGGCCAGCAGGGCGGCGATGACGGCGGTCATGACGGGGCCTCCCACCGCCCCGAAAGCGGGGGCACCGGCGACGGGTGCCCGGCCTCGGGCGGGGCTGCCGCGAGCCGGGCGGCCGGCCGCCCACCGCCCGCCCCCGGCGGCCCGGAATCGTCGACGAGCCGCCGGACCTCGTAGCCGGCCAGGTCGAGGGCCCGCCCGGCCCGCACGGGCAGGTTGCCGGTCCAGCGCAGCGGAGCGTCCCTCCGGGCCCGGCTCCACACCGGCGTCGTGGTGAAGGCGACCGTCTCGGGGCCGACGTGCAGGTCCTCCACCGCCAGGATCTCGGTCACCACCGGGGTGCCCTGGTACCGGGCGCAGTGCACGACCACGTCCACCGCTTCACTCACCAGGGCCGAGAGGGCCGGCAGGCTCAGCTCGGACCCGGTGTCGGCCAGCTGGCAGATGAACCGCAGCCGCGACAGGGCCTGCCGGGCCGAGCCGGCGTGGATGGTGGTGAACCCCTGCACCCCGGACGAAAGGGTCAAGAGCAGGGGAAGGGCCTCTCTGTCCCGGACCTCCCCAACCACGGCCACGTCGGGGGCCATGCGCAAAAATCCGGAGACCAGCCGGCGGAGGTCGACCTCACCCCGGTCGACGCGGGCCGGACGGGTCTGCATGTGGGCCACGTTGGGCAGGGGGATGTCGGTTTCGAAGACCTCTTCGGCCACCACGACCCGCAGGCTCGGGTCGAGCTCGGCGGCCAGGCAGGACAGCAGGGTCGTCTTGCCCGAACCGGGCGGCCCGGCGACCAGCACCGAGAGCCCCGAGCGGACGCAGGCCCGCAGGAAGGCGGCGACCTGCAGGTCGAACATGCCGAGCTCGGCCAGTTCGGCCATCCGCCGGTAGCGGACGCCGGTGAACTTGCGGATGTTGATGAGCAGGTGCCCGTCCCGGCCGACGTCCCCGTGGACGATGTGGAGGCGGGCGCCGGTCTCCAGCTGGGCGTCCTGCAGCCCCTCCGCCGGGTCCAGCTTGCGGTGCGAACGGCCGGCGTCGTCGAGCAGCTTGGTCAGGATCCGGACGACGTGGTCGTCGTCGTGGAACACCTCGTCGTGGTAGCCGCTCGGGCCCTCGTGCCGGCGGGCGAAGATGGCGTCGGGCGCGTTGACGACGATCTCCCACACGTCGGGGTCGTCGAGGAGCGGTTGCAGCGGCCCGTATCCAGTCAGGTTGCGCAGGGCCCGCTCGGCGGCCACGCCCGGTTCGGCGATGTCAAACGGGCGCCGCCCTCGGTGGTACTCGTCGTGCCAGCGGCCGATCTCTTCGTCGACCAGCCTCCGCAGCCCGCCGGTGGCGGCCGGCCCGCCGACGTCGAGGGCCAGCGCCTTGGCCCGCTCCTGCACGGCCCGCTCGATATACGCCAGAGGTGAGATCGACCCGCCGCCGACTGTCCCTGTCGCCACCCGTCCACCTCCGCTGTGCCGGGTGGAAGCTATCGAAAGGCATCAAGATCGACAAGGAAAAACTGGCCTCGAGGCAAGATACGAGAATTTGGGGAAAGGTGACTCAGCGCGGTTTCGCCCGGGGCGCCACCACAGCCGCCGCGCAGAGTGGTGAACACCTGCACGGCGGCTGGGATGCCGGCTGGCCACGGGATCAGGCGGCCGGAGCCGGGTCGTCCGGCGTCGGCGTCACCTGCGTCGGGCCGGGGGCATCGGCGAGGAGCCGATACAGGTCCCGGGCCGTCTCGTCCAGCAGCCGGCTGGCGGCCAGGCGGGTGGCGTCGTCGGTATGGGCGGCTGCCCGGACGGCACCGAACAGCTTGCCGACCTGACGGCCGAGCTCGTCGTCCCGGGCCCAAGGCCCGCGGCCCCGCTCCGGTCCGAAGTCGCCGCGGCCACGGCCGTGGCCGTGATGGCCGTGCTGGTGGGGGAACGGTCCCGGACCGCCCCAAGCGCCTCGGCCTCGCCAGATGTCGTCTTCGTAGATGTCATGTGCTCGCATTGGGAGCTCCTTTCGTTGGTTGCAACATCACGATATATCGCTATCGCGACAAACGCAAGGATTTTCTTGCGAAATGTGAACACATCTTCGTGCTGTCTAATAGGTTTCCATGCTACACTACGGCTATGGAGATCAGGCGGGAGTGGCGAGGCGGTCGCCAATGGGTGTGCAAGGAGACGTGCGATCCCGATGAGGCGGGCCGGCTCCGTCACGAGGTGGAGATGCTGCGCCGGGCCGCCCACCCCGGGGTGGTGCAGGTCGGCGGGCTCGAGGCCGGGGCCGACGGCACCACCACGCTGCCGACCCTGGACGCCGGCGGCCGGGATCTGTCCGTCGCCGGCCCCCTCGACCTGCGCACCGTCGTCGCCCTCGGCGCGGCCGTGGCGACGACCCTCGCCGACCTCCACGACCTCGGGCTGGTGCACGGCGCCGTGCAGGCCGAGCACATCGTGGTGGGGGATGACGGCCGACCCGTGCTCTGCAGCTTCGGTCGGGCCGGCGAGGTTCCGCCCCTCCATCCGAGCGCCGACGTGGCCGGTCTGCGGGCTGTCATCGCCGTTGCCTTACCGGCCGACGCGCCCCGACGGGTCGTCCGGATCCTGCATCCGTCGGGCTTGGCGGCCAGGCGCCAGACGGCCCGGGACCTGGCCGCCGCCCTGGCCCGGGCCGTTCCGGACGCTCGGGTGCCGGTCGGGGTTCCCTGGTTGGCCGGCGATGCGGGGGAAGCTGCGCCCGCAGCGACCGGCCCCGCTAAGACCGATCCCGACGAGACCGAGCCCGACGAGGCCGAGCCCGGCGGCGCCCCGGGGGCGCCACCGCCGGCCCGCAGCCGGGAGCCCCGACCGTGGCGGCGCAGGGTGCTCGTAGGCAGCCTGGTCGTCGGGGTCCTCGGTGGGGTGGTGTGGGTGGTGACGTGGCACCCATCGCTGGTGCCGGTAGCCCATCCGGCCGGGGCGGTAACCGCGAGCCGCTCGCCGAGCCCGCCGCCGAAGTTGCCGCCGTCCGTCACCGTGCCGTCCACCACCGGGCCGCCCGCAGCCGGGCGGTCGACCACCGGCTGGCCGATCACCCCGCCATCCGCCACTGCGCCGTCCGCCACCAATCCGGCCGCCACCGGTCCGCCCACCACCGGGCCGTCGGCGCCGGTGCTCCCGCCCTCGTCCGCTCGGCGAAGGGCGCGGTTGGGCGCCCGGGTGCCCCGTTCGACCCCGACTGACGCCTGCCCCGTGGTGGACGACGGTTGCCGGCCGGTCGCCTTGCGCCACGAACGGTTCGCCGTCGGCGGCCGCCGCTGGTCGGTCGGTCTGCCCGACGCGGTCGTGGTGGTGGGCCGCTGGACCTGCGGCCGGCGCAGCCTCCCGGCTGCCCTCGACCGGGCCAGCGGGCAGGTGTGGGTGTGGCCCCGCTGGGCGGGCACCCGGCCGGTGGCGGCCCGCGCCGTCGGTCGGGTCGCCCATGCCGCCTCCCTGGCCGTGGTGCCCGGTCCGGGGCGCTGCGACCGGTTGCGGGTGCCGCGGGTCGGACGGCCGCCCGTCACCCTCCTGCTCTCGAACGCCCGACCGGAGGGAGCCCGATGAACGGGATCCGGCGGCGCCTCGCCACCTTGGCGACGCTGGTCGGGCGGGCCGGCGGGCTGGCAACGGGCGAGGTCGCCTTGCTGCTGGCCGGTCGGACCCGGATGGCGGTGCCGTTGACGACGTCTCCTCGGGCGGTCCTGGCATGGGCGCAAGCCCGACCGCCCGTGGAGGTGGTCGTGGCTATCGTCCGGGCCGGAGGACTGCTGGTCGGGGCCTACCTGTTGGCCGTTGTGGCCCTGGCCATCGTCGGCCAAGTCGCCGGGCACCGGCCCACCTGCCGGCTGGCCGGGCGGCTTCTCCCGGCCGCCGCCGGGCGGCTCCTGCTGCTCGGCGCCGGCGCCGGAGTTGTTTCGGCCGTGCTGGCCCCGGCCGCCGGCGCCGCCCCGGCCGCCACCCCCACCCTCGCCGGCGCCGCCCCGCCGACGGCGGCCGCTGCCCCCACCCTCGCCCGGGCCACTCCGCCGGCCTCGGCTACTGCCCCCACCCTCGCCCG
>Ga0070737_10005373_pt1 | contig 12281 bp, 7 predicted proteins | sample Coa_R1_10_FD_66438 | JGI IMG/M metagenome (GOLD analysis project Ga0070737, IMG submission 66438) | Surface soil microbial communities from Centralia Pennsylvania, which are recovering from an underground coalmine fire - Coalmine... | ecosystem: Environmental > Terrestrial > Soil > Unclassified ... | reverse complement strand
TGCGCCGTTTGCCGGCGCGTGACCTGGAAGGCCTGCTCGGGGAGGGCGGGATGGAGTTCGTTGTCGGCCAGCAACTGGACTCCGCGCGAAAAATACTCCTTGAGAACGCTCAGCGAAAATTCAAAACCGGCGCTCTCGCTGGCGGCAATGTCGTCGAGAGCCTTTTGGAAGGCGATGCGATCGAGCGTCTGGGTGCCGTAGGAGTAGAGGCCGTCCAGAATATCGGCAAGGCCCTCCCGTCCGGGAGGCGTCTGCAGATCGTTGTTGTGACGGACCGAGCCAAGCACGGTGACGGTGGGGCTGGTGGCGTCGGTGCGGACGATGAGGCGAATGCCGTTGGGCAGTTTCGTATCGGTAAGGGCGAGGTAGTTTGCCGGCGCCTGCAGCTTGTTGAGAGGACCAGCAGCCCAGTCCGGCAATTGCACGGGTTTGGTGGGAGCGGCAGTGACTTTCTCTCCTCCGCCGAAGCCTTTTTCCGCAACGGGACCTCCATTGGGGACCGGCTTGAGGGTGGCCGTAATGGTGCTGGCGTTCAGCAGATACTGCTTTGCGACGCGATTGACATCGGCGGGCGTAACTTTGCGGATGGCGTCAATGTCCTCCTCAGGAGAGTTGCGGCCTTCGGCGGCCAGCGCGTTGGCCCACACGTCGGCGAGGCCGGGGATGGAGTTGCGCTGGAACTCAGCCTGCGCAATCTCGCTGCGCCTGGCGGCGGCGACCAGATCCTCGGGCACGCCATTGGCGGCGTAGCGGGCAATGATGCGCTTCATTTCGTCGATCGGGCCGGCCGGATCTGCGCCGGCCGGCAGCGCCACCACGGCGTAGCCGACGCTGGCCCGGCGGTAGGTCTCGGCAAGGCCGAACTCAGCGGCCAGGGCCTTGCCGGCAGGAACCATGCCGTAGAGATCTGCGCGCTGGCTGCTCAGGACATCGGCAAGGATGTCGACGGCGGCAAAGTCGGGCGAGTCGGTTCCGGGCAGCCGCCAGGCGATGAAGCCGAGCGTATAAGGCAGGTTGCTGTCGATGGAGAACGAGGCGGACCTGAAGGGCTGAAGACGAATCTCGGGGCGCGGCGGGATGGCGCGGCGCGGGATATCGCCGTACAGGGCCTTGATGCGGGCCAGAGTAGCGCTGGCGTCCACATCGCCGACAACGATGAGAATAACATTCGACGGCGAGTACCACTTGTCGTAGAACTCCTTGAGCATGCCTGCGGTGGTAGCGTCGAAGGACTCCTTGGTGCCGAGGGGATCGTGGGCGTAGGGAGTGCCGGCGAACATGATGCCGTTCAGGCGATCGATGAATTTGAAGGTCGGGTTGGAGAGGTCGCGCTGCACCTCCTGCTCGATTGCGCCGCGCTCCTGGTCCCACTGCGCCTGGGAATTATCGACGCCGCGCAGGCAGGCGGCCTGCGCCTGGAGCGCGACGTCAAGGTCGGCCGCAGGAACGGTGGCGTAGTAGCGGGTGATGTACTGCTGCGTGTCTGCGTCGTTGTCGCCGCCGAGCAGCGCGTAGATGGCGGCCGTCTGGTCGGCATCCATGCCTTTGCAGCCGCGGAAGGCCATGTGCTCCTGCGCGTGAGCCATGCCCGGAAACCCTGCGGGGGTCTCATTGCCGCCTACGATGACGTTGGCCTGGATGGTGGCCACGGGCGCAAGCGTATTGCGGACGATGACGACGCGCATCCCGTTTGCCAGCGTGGCGCGCGTAACGTTGCGGGTTGCCGCCGCCGGCGGTGCAGCGGCGGCGCGCAGCGGCTGGATGGCAAGGGAAGCAAACGGCAGGAGAGAGAGCAAAGGCAGCACTCGCAGAATCTTCACGCAGACGACCTCCAGTGGCTGTGCACGGCGCTCCGAAGCGAACTACCCGATCGGCCTCGACGATGTTGCCGGCCAGAGCCGCCGTTGCTTCAAAGAACAATTCTCGCAGATGCCGGTGCGCAAAGGCGTAATGGCCGAAGAGCTTCTTCGCGCGCCTTGCGCCCTGCCGGCAGGCAGAGCCGGAACGGAGCCAGCGGCATGGAAGGTACAATCATGCTCATCCTGCTGAACCGGGACGCGCAATGATCACGGTGATGGGAAGCTTTGTGGCCGATCTGGCCTTTCGGACCGACAAACTGCCGCAATGGGGCGAGACCTGCATGGGCCGTTCGTTCGCTCTCGGGCCGGGCGGCAAGGGATCGAACCAGGCGGTGGCCGCGGCGCGCGCCGGCGCCCGGGTGGCCTTTATCGGCAAGGTTGGCAACGATGCTTTCGGCGAACTGGCGCGCCTGACGTACCGGCGGGAGGGCATTGACGCACAGTATCTGCTGAGCAGCGACAGGCCCACGGGGGCGGCGGCGATCATCGTCGATGCGAAGACCGGAGAAAATGCAATCATTGTGGCGCCGGGCGCCTGCCTGGACCTGAAACCGGAAGAGATCGACGGCATGAAGGAGGTCATCGGGGCGTCTGAAGTTTTTGTCACCCAGCTCGAGCTTTCGCTCGAGACGGTCGAGAGGGGTCTGAGGCTGGCTCATGGGCAGAATGTGCCTACGATTCTGAATCCCGCGCCGGCGCGGGACCTGCCGAAGCCGATCTTCCCCTTGTGCGACTACCTGACGCCTAACGAGAGCGAGACCGAGGCGCTCACCGGGATTCGCGTGCGCTCGACCGACGATGCGGAACGGGCCGCCGATGCACTGCTGGAGCTGGGAGTGCGCAACGTGGTCATTACGCTGGGCGCGCAGGGCGCGTTCGTGAAGAACCGCGCGAGGCAGGCTCTGATTCCGGCCTGCGATGCCGGACCGGTCGTGGAGACCGCGGGCGCGGGCGACGCGTTCACGGGCGGATTCGCCGTTGCCCTGGCCGAAGGGCGCGACCTGATGGATGCGGCGCGCTTCGGCTGCGCAGTGGCGGGCATCTCGGTGACGCGGCGCGGCACTGCGCCGTCGATGCCGCACCGGGCGGACGTGGATGCGCTGATGCGAAAGTAAGCAGCAGCGCATACTGCGGGGCGCGTCGTCCCGGCGCGTTTTTCGCAAGCTGGCCGGCAACGACCGAAAGGCCGGCCTGAGCAGCCGCGCGCAGCCGCAGCGGCCCTGTGTCCTGCCTGAGCAGAACGGCTATGCCCGCAGCCAGTCCTTGATTTTCTGTCCGATCACGTCGCGGCCCACGTCGCTGATCGCGTTGGTGAGGGGAATCTGCTTGGGGCATGCGCGCACGCAGTTCTGCGCGTAGCCGCACTCCTGGATGCCGCCATCGCCGGAGAGAGCGCGCAGCCGCTCCTCTTTGAGGACTTTGCCCGTCGGATGATTATTGAACAGCTTGACCTGCGCGATGGTGGCAGCGCCGACGAAGCCTGTCGCCACATCGAACTGCGGGCATACCTCCATGCAGCACGTGCAGGAGATGCAGTTCGAGAGCGGATAGCTGACCTCCTGCTGCTGTGGAAAAACACGCGGCCCCGGGCCGAGATCGTAGGTGCCGTCGACGGGAACCCAGGCCTTGACGCGCTTCAGGTTCTCGAAGAGCACCGAGCGGTCCACCTGCAGATCGCGGACCAGCGGAAACTTCGAAAGCGGCTCCAGCCTGATCGGCTGTTCGAGATGATCGACCAGCGCCGAGCAGGCCATGCGGGCCTTGCCGTTGATGCGCATCGCGCAGGAGCCGCAGATCTCTTCGAGGCAGTTGGAATCGTAGGTAATCGGCGTGGTCGGCTTGCCCTCGGCATTGACCGGATTGGCCGCAATCTCCATCATCGCGGAGATGACGTTCATGCCCGGCCGCCACTCCAGCTCGAACTTCTCCCATACGGCCGGCGCATCGGGGCTCGCCTGACGCCTGATTTCGAATTGAACCGTCCTGTTCGCCATGTTTCCTTTCTGCTTCAAGTGCCCGGCAGCAACCGCAGGTCCCTCGCTGCGCGAGGGATGGCGGCTTTTGCGCCGCTGTTACTTGGCCGCATCGTAACGGCGCGGCCGCGGTTTGATGTATTGCACGTCCACGTCCTCGTACTCGATCTTCGGACCCTGCGCGCAGCCGGTGAAGCTTGCCTTCGAAGTCTTCAGGAACTTTGCGTCGTTGCGCTCCGGAAAATCCGGTTTGTAATGCGCGCCGCGCGACTCATCGCGCAAAAGAGCGCCCAGCGTGATGGTCCGCGAAAGCTCCAGCATGTTGTAGAGCTGGCGCGCGAAGGCGAAGCTGGTATTCGCCCATTGGCTGCGGTCGCTCAGGTTCACGCGCTTGAAGCGGTCAAGCAGCTCGACGATCTTCTCGTCGGCCTGTCTGAGACCCTTGTTGTAGCGGATGACGGTAGCGTGCTCGGTCATGGTCTGGCCCAGCTCGCGCCACAGCCGGAAGGGATTTTCGGTCCCTTCGTTCGTCATCAGCTTCTTGTTGATCTCCGCCTGGCGCGCGATCTCCTGCGCCGCGCCGCCGTCGCCCTCGATTGCCGGCGCGTTCCTGGCGTACCTCAGCGCGTTCGGTCCGGCCTGGAATCCGCCGAAGATACAGCTGACGAGCGAATTCGCGCCCAGACGATTGGCGCCGTGGTACTGGTACTCGCACTCGCCGCAGGCGAAGAGCCCGGGAATATTCGTCATCTGGTTAAAGTCCACCCAGAGGCCGCCCATGGTGTAGTGCATGCCGGGAAAGATCTTCATGGGCACTTCGCGGGGATCGTCGCCGACGAATTTCTCGTAGATTTCGAGGATGCCTTCGAGCTTGCGGTTCAGCGTTTCGCGGTCGATGTGCGTCAGGTCGAGATAGACCATCGGCTGGCCGTCGATGCCAAGGCCAAGTTCGTACACAACCTTGTGAATGGCGCGGGTAGCCACGTCGCGCGGAACCAGGTTGCCGTACCTGGGATACCACTCCTCAAGGAAGTAGAAGCGCTCAGACTCGGGAATCTGCTTCGCCAGACGGTTATCGCCCGGCCGCCGCGGCACCCAGACGCGGCCACCCTCGCCGCGAGCCGACTCCGACATCAGGCGCAGCTTGTCTTCGCCGGGAATCGAGGTTGGATGCACCTGGATAAACTCGCCGTTGGCGTAATAGGCGCCCTGCTGAAAGACCGCCGACTGCGCCGAGCCGGTGCAGACCACCGAATTGGTGCTCTTGCCGAAGATCGCGCCGATGCCGCCTGTGGCAAGAATCACTGCATCGGCCGGGAAGGCGCGCAGATCCATGGTGCGCAGATCCAGCGCGGTAATGCCGCGCGCCGCGCCCTTCGAGTCCAGAATGGCGGAGAGAAACTCCCAGCCCTCGTACTTGCTCACCTTGCCTTCGGATTCGTAGCGTCGCACCTGCTCGTCGAGAGCATAGAGAAGCTGCTGGCCGGTCGTGGCGCCGGCAAAGGCCGTGCGGTGGTAGAGCGTTCCGCCGAAGCGGCGGAAATCGAGCAGACCCTCGGGAGTGCGATTGAAGGGCACGCCCATGCGGTCGAGCAGGTCGATAATAGCCGGCGCGGCCTCGCACATGGCCTTCACCGGAGTCTGGTTGGCGAGAAAGTCGCCGCCGTAGATCGTGTCGTCGAAGTGCTGCCAGGTCGTGTCGCCCTCGCCCTTCAGGTTCTTGGCCGCGTTAATGCCGCCCTGCGCACAGACCGAGTGCGAGCGCTTGACAGGAACGATCGAAAACAGGTCCACCCTGCCGCCCATCTCGGCGATCTTGATAACTGCGGCGAGGCCTGCCAACCCTCCCCCAACCACAATGATTCTCGGCGTTGCCATTTGTCTTCTGAATCCTTTCTCTTCCTAAACGGCGCCGGGAATCGGCGGCGTAAAGCGAAACGGCGCCGCAATCCGGTTCCAGGCATTGATCTGGCTGATTGCAATGGTGAGAAACGCCAACTGGCTCTCAGGGAAATGCGCCTTCACGCGGGCGAATGCTTCGTCATCGATGTGGTGTTGCGCAAGCATCGTCACGCGCTCGGTCCATTCAAGCGCCGCCGCTTCGCGCTCGGAGTAAATTCCCGCCTCGCGCCATGCCGGCAGCAAATCCAGTTTTTCCGCCGCAATGCCGAGCTTGCGCGCGTCGTTGAGGTGAAACTGAACACAAAAAGCGCAGCCATTCAGCTGCGAGGCGCGAATCTTGAGCAGCTCACGGATCTCAGGTTCGATGCCCGAATTCTTCAGTGCGTCTGTAATCGCGGCCATGGCTCTGCGAAACTCGGGGGCAATCTTCTGAAACTCCTCCCAACCGAGCCGAGGTGCAGAGCTTGTCGTCGCAGTAGCCATAAGATCCTCGTCAGACAAACAGCGCTGGCGTATCGGGCATATTCACCTGAAGTTGAATCGACGCAAGCGGTACATTCTCTGGCGCGTTTGCGTACCTGGGGCTGACAAAGGCGCGGATGCTGGCGATGCCCATCGCGCAGAGCAGCACTCCAACGATGGCGCACACCCAGCCGAAGTTGCGTCGGGCGCGCTCGCCGGGCGTGATGCCCCATTTGGCCGCAAACAGCCAGACGCCGTACGCAAAGTGGAAGCAGACAGCGATCATGGCGATCACATAGACGGCAAGCATCCAGGGATTCGACAGCTCGTGCTGCACCTTCCAGAAGGCCGCCGCAGGATGGCTGGGCAGATCGATGCCCGAGAAGCGCTGCCGCCAGACGTGCTGCCCGATGTAGAGAAAGGCGACGATGCCGGTATAGCGCTGCGCCACGTAGAGCCAGTTGCCGGCCCACGGGTAGTAAACGAGGTTCGCCTTCCCGCGCAGCCAGATATAGATGCCGTAGAGGCCGTGATAGGCGATGGGAAGAAAAATAAAGACCCACTCAAGCAGGCGCACCAGCGGCAGCGAGTTGAGGAATCGCACCTGCTCGCCGTAGGCCACCGGCCCCTTAAGCGCTTCGAAGTTCGACAGCAGATGCTCGATGAGAAATGCGCCGATGGGAACGACGCCGAGCAGCGAATGCAGCTTGCGCCAGATGAAGCTGGTTCCCTGCCCTGCGCGCAGAGGCGGAACGCCGCGATGAACGGTTGGCGCAGCGGGAGATTGAGCAGCGGCCATGACGGTTTCAGGCTCCTAAGGACTCCGAAGCGGCGAAGAACCTGCACTACGGTTTTTAGCTCGCCTTCCGGAAGGATTACAGTTTCGCAATGAGGGACGGCGTCTTCTGGTCTGATTCTTAACGATTATTCGATTGCGACGCCGAAGACGTCAAGCAAACAACGATGCAATCGGTGCGCCGGCCGACGCACGGAGCACCATCGGGGTGGTAAAGTGCGCGCACAGAATGCGGCCTGCATACAAAAAACGCCGGCTGCAATCGCGCCCGCGCCGATGCATTTGATTCAGGCCAGCATCGCTAACAGCTGCTGCAGCGCCCGGCCGCGATGGCTCAGACCGAGCTTGGTTTCAGGATCGATTTCGGCCATGGTTCTGTCGAGCTGCGGCAGGTAGAACAATGGATCGTAGCCGAAGCCGCCGGTTCCTCGCGGCGCATCCAGTATCAGTCCCTCGACGCTGCCTTCGGCCGTCTGGTAGAGTGCGCCGTTTTTCGCACAGGCCAGCACGCAACGGTAGCGCGCCGTGCGCAGCGGCGCGGCAATGCCCGCCATGCGCTGCAGCAGGAGCATGTTGTTCCACACGTCGGTGTTGTCGTTTGCATCGGGCGAGTCTACCAGGCCGGCATCGGCGGCAAACCGCGCCGAGCGCACGCCGGGTGCGCCGGAGAGCGCGTCCACCTCAAGGCCCGAGTCGTCGGCCAGGATCATCTCGTCGGTCAGTTGCTTTGAGTAATAAATGGCTTTGAGCGCCGCATTGGCCTCGAAGGTCGCGCCGTTCTCTTCGGGAGCCGGAATTTGCCCGAGACCGGGAAGCGGTTCGATGACTGCGCCCCAGGCGCGCGCCGCCGTGCGAAAATCACGCAGCTTACCCTGGCTGGTGGTCGCGACATAGAGCCGGATGCTCATACTCATGGTTCCAGTGTAGGGGGGACAACGCGAACAGAATAGCGCGGCGAGGGCTTCGCAGCGCCTCGCTCACTGGTTGGAGCGGCAACAGAGCATGTGCTATATTTTGATGGTGCGGCGGTGGAAAGTCGTCCGCCGCCCCCTTCCCGCCTTCGATGGACGCGTAGCTCAACTGGCAGAGCATTCGGCTCTTAACCGACAGGTTGTAGGTTCGATTCCTACCGCGTCCACCATTCGATTGAATCAGCCAAGCCGCTTCGCTTCCGCACTTCCATCCGATACAGGGGAAAATACCGGGGACCTGCTTCAATTCCGGCCTGACCTTCATATAGACCCGCCTCGTAGAGCTGATAAGCTCGCCGCGAAGAGGACAGACCGTGGGTCAGGCCATCCCTGCCACCCTCAACTGATCCCATACAACATCGACGACCCGGCTTTGTGTCCTGAAAGTTTGGCAGGCGTGAGAGCCTTCGCGCAGGCATTCATCGTTGTAGTGATGACGTTGGCCTGGCGCATCCTTCGTCTTCCGGCGAGGCCGCAGGGCAGCCATGAGGATCATTTTTCTCTATACAGATAGCGCAATATGCGACTGCGGAGGGCGGTCGCCCCCCGCAGTCCGCGGTTGTTGCTACCAGTAGAGCTTGGCGGCAAACTGAAGCTGACGCTCGATGCCGCGCGTTCCATCAATCACGCCGAACGTACTCGGGTCCTGTAAGTTGGTGGAACGGAAGCTGTTCGAGAAGTTCGGATGGTTAAGAGCGTTGAAGGCTTCAGCCCGCAATTCCATGTTCAGCCGCTCTGTAATTCCGAATCGCTTGAACATCGACATGTCGATATTGTCGAAGTCAGGGCCGTGTGCCTGCATACCCGGTCCGCCCAGGGGCGACGTATCGGTCTGCCCGATGGTGGTAGCGACCGGGGGCTGCGCAAAGGCAGCCGGATTCAGCATCTGCACACCATTGGGAGTCTTCGTGTGCTGATACTCCCTCTGGCCTGGAACAAGCGTTGCGTAGCAGCCGTAGTCGGAGGTTGTCGCGACCGGGCAGCCGATGTTGAACGGGAAACCATCCTGCAGTGTATAGATGCCCTGCAGGCTCCATCCTCCGATAACTTCGTCCGTAACGCGCGAGCTGCTCGACAGCAGTGCCTTGCCTCTGCCGATCGGCAGCGCATAAATCCCACTTGCGTGGAAGATGTTCGGCACATCGTCGCCGCAGTAGGTGTAGTCCTTTTCGATGCCAAAGCCAGGCAGCCCATAGGCGCGCGCCGCGGAACTTTCTCCGATGTTCAGGATGTTGCGGTTGTCTGTCTTGCAAACGGAACGAGTGTAATTCGCCATGAACTGCAGGCCGTTGCTCATCCGGCGCTCATAGGTCAATAGCAGGCCCTCGTAATACGCCGAGCCATTGTTGGTCATGTAATTCAGGTTGCGGGCAAGATCAGGAAACGGAAGTACAGTTTGTGGATTCGTCCCTGGGGGCATAATTACGCTGGGCTGATTTATGTAGGCGCCGTTCAGCATGTGGGTTGAATTGTTGCCCACATAGGAGACAGTGACCGCCTGCTGGCCGGTGATCTGATACTGCACCGAAGCATTCCATTCCTGCGTGTACGGAGTGGGGGGATTCGGCTGATACGAGATTGGGCCCAGGTACTCCGGATTGAAGGCCGGATTGGTGGGATCCGGTTCAGCGTCGGTCAGGCCGTCTTCAAGAGTCGCCCGGTTTCCATCGCCATAGATGAGCGGATGAGCCGGATCAGGCCGGTTGATGCTGAGGTAGACATAGAAGGGGTAATTGGCGGCGGGATCGGGTGCGCCGCCGATGTTCTCGAATCCCCCATAGAATATGCCGTAGCTGGCGCGCGCCACAAGCCGGCGCGTGACGAGATACGACAAACCGATGCGCGGAGCGAAGTTCGCTTTCTGTGATGCGAGGATGCTCGATGAATTGACGTACCTGAGCGGGATATTATCCTTCGCAAGCAGGCTTAGGAACGAAGGCGCAAGCGTCACGCTCTTCTGCGCAGCAAGAATGTGATATTCCGCAGTCGTCGTGCTGCTTGAAGGGATGAGACCCGCCTGGATATTGTTCGCTTCGCCGATAGCCATGAAGGCTTCCCAGCGCAAGCCAAGGTTAACGGTCAGCCTGGAGGAGGGCTTCCAGTCGTCCTGGATATAGGCTCCGAAGTAGCTGCGCACATCGTGCGGCGCGTCGATGCTGGAAACCTGCACGTTGTTGGGGCCGCCCACATAGTCAATGCCGCCGGGGACCGTCGACTTAATCGGCGTCAGCAAAAAGTCCGCAGCACCAATGCCGCTGGTAACACTGGGAATGCCTGTGTATCCGCCGAAGGCGAAGTAGCCCCGCGAATAAGGCGGGCAGGCCCAGGGGAAGCTCAGATGCTGATACTCCCCGCCGACTTTGATACTGTGAGCGCCCCAGATCCTGGTAAGGTTTTCGGTAACCTGAATGGTGTTGCTGGTACGGTTATTCGGGCTTGCATAGCCGCCCGGTCCAAGGCTCACCAATCCGCTGATGTTGATGTTCGGCAAGCCGCCGTTGCCTGGAGCGTTGGGGATTCCGGCGATGTTGAACTGCGCCGGGATCCCCGGCTGGTTGGCAACCGTCGGCTCGTAAGAACTGTACAGGTGGCTGTAGCCGAAGCGAGCTTCGTTCACCAGGGTTGGCGAAAAGGTGTGCGTCTCGCTGAAAGCGTAATTCGAGGAATCATTGACGACGTTGCCGGAACCGAAGCCGGGATTGGCGCCGAGGCCGGTGATCGAAGACGGAATGTATTCCGCCTGATTGCCGTAGCTCACGCGCCCGAACATCTGGTCCCGGGCGCTCATGTTGTAATCCACGCGCACGTCGAAATGATTGGTGTCGTTCGGTTCGGAGGCGAGGTTGAAGTAGTTGTTGCTGAATGCGCTCACGCCGCCGGTTTGGTTGGCCCCTGGCATCAGTTGCAGCAGCTTGATGGCGTTACCGTCAAGACGGCCCGAGGGTATCTGGTTCAGCTGCGATTCGACCTTCGTAAAGTCCGTGATGCCGGCGATGCTGCCGCCTGTGTAGAACGGGTCGCGGACGTAGCCCGTTGCGGTTGCCACCAGGCCGGAGACCGGATCGAGCACTCCTTGCGTTACCGGGCGCGTGGTGGCCGGATCGAGAATGGTTCGCACGTCCATCGTCCGGCCGAGGTCGTCCGTCTTGGGAATCGAGTTCGACAGCGCGCTGTACTGGAACTGGTCGGTGAAATTGGTATACCCGCTCGACACCTCAGTTGGCGTTGGAACCGTGGCGGTTTCTGCCGCCTGCTGGCGAATCGTCAGTCTTTCGTAGTCGCCGAAGAAAAAGAGTTTGTTCCTGACGATGGGGAATCCACCCGAGCCGCCGAATTGGTTCTGCTTGAACGGCGGCGAAGTTCTCCCGCTCGGCGAAGCAAAATACTCCGACAGCGGCAGAGGATCGAAATCGTTGTTCCGGACAAACTCCCATGCCGTGCCGTGGAATTGATTGGTGCCCGACTTGATGGAGGCGTTAACAACGGCGCCCCCGGCGCGGCCAAACTCCGCGCTGAAGTTGCTGGTCTGCAAATTGAACTCTTCGATCGCATCCGGAGGAGGAAGGCTCACATACGCCGCGCCGTTCAGGAAATCGACCGTGTCGTTGTTGTTGTCGATGCCGTCCAGAATGTAGCTGTTGTGCACCGAAGTGAGGCCGTTGGCCACAAAGCTTCCCGTATTATTGAGGCCACGGGTGGGAACGAGGCTGGTCACGCCTGCGTCGAGCTGCGCCAGAAAGGTGTAATTGCGGCCGTTGAGGGGCAGATCCACAATTTGCGCCGCGGTTGCGACTGAGCCGACTGAAGCGTCCTGCGTCTGCAACAGCGGAGCCATATCCGTCACCTCCACGCGCTGCGTAACGCTGCCGGGAACCAGGCTGAAGTCCGCACGCACTTGTTGCTGCACGGCGACCGTGATCCGCACCTCATCTTCGCGAAAGCCGGTCTTTTCTGCGGTCACCTTATAGCTTCCAATTTTGACTGGGCTGAAAGTGTATTGACCATCTTTTGCGGTAATGGCAGACGCGATCAGGCCCGTATCCAAATTCAACAGCGTGACTTTCGTTCCGGGGATGACGGCTCCTGTAGAGTCTGTGACCGTTCCTCTTACCGCTCCTGAATCCACCTGCGCCATGATGCGGGCACCTGTGGCCAGCCAGAGAATGGTGGCACCGAGGACAACTAACAGTCTTGCGATGCTCGAGTTTGCGTATGGCTTCATGAGAAACTCCTTTTCTTTTTATTGCTGCTCGTCGGGCGTGATGTTGGATCCTGTTTCCGCAGGGTGCTTCTTTCTGCCGGCCTCCGAGCCGCAGAT
>Ga0070737_10005372_pt1 | contig 12281 bp, 8 predicted proteins | sample Coa_R1_10_FD_66438 | JGI IMG/M metagenome (GOLD analysis project Ga0070737, IMG submission 66438) | Surface soil microbial communities from Centralia Pennsylvania, which are recovering from an underground coalmine fire - Coalmine... | ecosystem: Environmental > Terrestrial > Soil > Unclassified ... | reverse complement strand
TCTACTCTATCAAGGATAGTTGATGAGTACGAATTGAGATTACCAGCTAAAAACCCAATGCCTTGTGCTGAGAACTGCTTGAAAGATTCCTTAGAGTCTTTTACCGGGGGGCTGTCTTCAAAAACAATGTATTTCTTCTGGATTAAACTACCCAAGAGGCGCGAACGGGAGATAGAGAAACCCGAATTAGAGAGCCAAAGCCTGCGCTGAATCTTCTGAATTGAGAGGATCGGTACTAGGTTTCCAGATACGGCAAACACAAGTAAAATGCATAGGTATTTCTTAGCGGTACCCAATCGGGTAATGTCAGTATATTTAAGGAGAGTTTGTAGAAGGTTTTTAGCGCCCACGCTTTGACTCCGCAATCTCCAGATAATCTAAGTCATAACCCACTTACAATAAACTAAGTGCGTAAGTTAATTTAAACTAAAACAATAAAGTATTTTACTTAAATGTCAAGGGGTAATTTTTTATTTCAAAAATTGCCTTATCAGTTCTCTGGCGGGACGGTCAATTCCGCCGCCCTCTGGATTCCCTCCGCAACCTCCGGAATAATACCCATTTTGACGTAAATTGGGCGTATTATCTTCCTGAGCGCCGGAAGCTTCTTTGTAAAGAGAATCGAACCTAATATGCAAAAGGCTCCACCCACAATTACAGTATTGGGAGCGCCTATTTTACTCGCCAGCCCTCCCGCCAGCAGGCTGCCAAAGGGCGCCATGCCAATGAGCGCCATTGTATAAAAGCTCATTAGGCGTCCCCGTTTATCCTCTTCTACAATAGTCTGCAAAACCGTGTTACTCGATGCCATTTGCACCATCATCCCGAATCCGGCTACCAACACAAGCAATAGAGAAACCAAAAAGGCATGAGACAAGGAAAACCCGATGAGTCCAACCCCAAATATGGCTGAAGCGAGCGCAATTATCTTTCCCAATCCGCGAACGGTTTCTCGCGATGCGAGGTAAATTGAACCTGTCAATGCCCCCACACCAGAAGCGGCCATCAAAAACCCCAGTGTGTGTGGCCCCCCATGGAGAACATCTGTTGCAAAAATGGGCATCAGCACCGTATAAGGCATTCCCATAAGGCTGACTAACGCAAGTAAAAGCAATATAGCCCTCGTAGGCGCAAAACCAAGGGCATATCTAAACCCCTCTTTTAATCCTTGTAAGATGTCTGTGCCCCGCGGCTTCACCCTTTTGGGCACAATTCTCATAGCCAAGAGGGATGCAATAACAGCAAGGTAGCTTATGCCGTCAATGAGAAAGCATACCCCTTCCCCAGCGATGGCTATCAGTATTCCTGCTATGGAAGGCCCCAGTAGCCTAGCGCTATTTACCATGGATGAATTCAACGCAATGGCATTTCCTAAGTCCTCTTTGTCCTCCACCATCTCTACTACAAATGACTGGCGTCCAGGCATATCAAAGGCATTAACCAACCCCTGTAATATGCTTAATATAATGATATGCCAAACAGTGATAACGCCGCTTATAGTGAGAACCGCCAGAGCGAGCGACTGCGCCATTGAGAGCACCTGTGTAACAACTAGGATTCTATGCCGATTCCACCTGTCAACCAAAACGCCTGCAATGGGGGTCAAGAGAAATGTGGGAATTTGTCCGGCGAATCCAACCACCCCTAACAGGAAAGCCGAGTTGGTCAGCCGATAAACCAACCAGCTCGTTGTGGTCCGCGTTATCCATGTGCCGATTAGTGAAATACTCTGGCCACCAAAAAAAAGACGATAATTTCTGGAATGGAGTGCACGAAAGATCAGGTTTAGTCGCGTCGAATTGGATCTGTCGGGTTTCATCTTTTAATTATAGCGTATAACACCCCTATAAATGGAAATTACACAGTTGGAAGTAGAGGCGGCTGGCCAGTCGCCTCCACAATTAATTGCAAGGACAATTTCGGATAAAACTACCGAGAAACGTATCTTTCCTTTGCCCTTCCATTTAAACGAGATACCAAACGAGAGAGGGACAGTTTCCCGACTTTTCTTTGGAAAGTATCCATATACGTATAAAAAACAGGTGTGAGATAAAGGGTGATTAGCTGTGAAAAGAGAAGACCTCCCACCACAGCAAGGCCGAGAGGACGACGCCCTTCTCCTCCCGCACCAAACCCAATTGCGATGGGCAAAGCCCCAAGAAGGGCCGCCATTGTAGTCATCATAATAGGGCGAAAACGAATAATACAACCCTGATAGATAGCTTCCAAGGTACTCTTGCCTTCATTCCTCTCGGCTTCCAGCGCAAAGTCAATCTGCATGATGGCGTTCTTTTTGACGATTCCTATGAGCATAATGAGGCCTACAAAGCCATATAGATTCAGCTCAACATGGAAAACGAGCAGAGTAAGCAAGGCTCCGAAAATCGCAGAAGGAAGCCCCGATAGAATGGTTAGCGGGTGGACAAAGCTTTCATAAAGGATGCCAAGCACCATATATATGACCAGGATAGCGAAAAGGAGAAGGAGCCCCAGACCCTGCAATGATGATTGAAACGCCTGAGCCGTACCCTGAAAACTCGTGTTAATAGTGGTGGGCAATGTCTCGCGCGCAATCTTATTGACCTTTGTCACAGCCTCACCCAGAGAAACTCCCGGTTTAAGATTGAATGAAATCGTAACAGCGGGGAATTGACCGAGGTGGTTAATTGTCTGCGGCCCGACATCCTCAGTCAATGTCGTTACAGCATCTAGTGGAACCAGATGGTCATCCGATGAGCTTATGTATAACATGGACAGGACATTTGGGTCTACCTGATACTGCGGCTCTAATTCCATAATGACCTTATACTGATTGGTAGGCGCGTATATAGTTGAGACCCAGCGGTCGCCATAAGCACTAAAGAGGGCGTTTTCAATCTGCTCCGCCGTAACCCCGTAGGCCGAAGCCTTGTCTCTATTAATTACAACGTTCACCTGGGGATTCTTAATCTGAAGGTCGCTTGTGACATCCTGCAACTCAGGTAGGGCGCGCATCTTGACTTCCAAAATCGGGACATAATGGTAAAGCTCGTCTGTATCCGGACCCTGCAATGTAAATTGGTAGAGACTCTTTGTCAGTTGACCCCCGACACGAATTACAGGGGGGTTCTGCATGAATACATTTATGCCTGGAACCTTAGCCAGCTTCGGACGCAATTCCTCAATTACCTGCTCTACGCTTAAGTGACGCTCCGAGCGCGGTTTTAAATGGTAGAACATAACACCCTGATTGGAGCTGGTAGCAATGCTGGACGTGCCGACACTCGAATAGAATTCCACTACATTTGGGTCCTTTTGAACAATATCGGCTACGGCTTCCTGAAGCTTGATCATCTTGTCAAAAGAGGTCCCCTGGGGCGCCTCTGTAATGGCGAAAACAACGCTCCGATCCTCATTCGGAATAAACCCCTTGGGAGTCATGCCAAATAGGTACCATGTAATTACGAGTATAATTACCGAAACTACAAGTGTAGCCAGACGGTGCCTCAGGACACGCTTGAGGCTCCATTCATAGCCCTTTAGCATACGATCGAAGAAACGCTCGGTGACATTATAAAAACGGCTGCGCCTTCCCTCGGATGGCGGGCGCAGGAAGCGGCTGCAAAGCATAGGCGTAAGGCTCAGTGAGACAAAGCCGGAGATCAAAATAGCCACACATATCGTTACAGCAAATTCACGGAATAATCTCCCGACAACACCCCCCATAAAAAGCACGGGAATAAACACCGCAGCAAGCGAGAGGGTCATGGAGAGAATAGTAAAACTGATCTCTTTAGACCCATCGAGCGCCGCTTGAAACGGCTTTTTCCCCATCTCCATGTGACGGACAATATTCTCAAGCATGACAATGGCATCGTCCACCACAAATCCGACTGCAAGGATTAGAGCCATCAAAGAGAAGTTATCCATGCTGTATCCCATCAGATATATCACTGCAAACGTGCCCATTATGGATAATGGCAAGGCGAGGCTGGGAATCACGGTGGCAGAGATGTTGCGCAGGAAAATAAATATCACAGCAACAACTAAAATAAGGGTCAGAATCATTGTGAATTTGACATCATTGATTGAGTTAAGAATAAATTCAGAACGGTCATAGAGGATGTGCAGTTCAACCGAAGGCGGAATGTAGGGTTTCAGTGTAGAGAGGAGTTCTTTAACAGAATTTGCCACCTCAACCGTATTGGTCCCCGGCTGGCGTTGAATCGCAATCACTATTGCCCTCTGGCTCCCCTCTTTATTCACATACCAAGCGGCGGCCTTGTCCGTCTCAACGCTGTCAATGACCTGTCCCAGTTCTTCAAGGCGCACAGGGGAACCGTTACGGTATGCCACTATGATTGGGCGATAGGAGGCGGCTTTATAGAGTTGTCCAGTAGCTAGAATAGTAAATGCCTTATTACTTCCATAGAGGGTTCCCGTCGGCAGGTTTACATTTGCGTTACTTAGCGCCTGTTCTACCTGGTTAATTCCTATTCCTTTGCTGGCAAGGAGATTGGGATCGAGTTGGACACGGACTGCATATTTCTGCGGACCGAAAATCTGGACCTGTGCCACATTCTTAACCATAGAGATACGCTGTCCCATTACCGTTTCCGCATAGTCATCCACCTGCCAGAGGGGAAGCGTCCGTGAGCTTACAGCGATATATAGAATGGGCTGGTCTGCAGGGTTTACCTTCCGGTATGTAGGAGGCTGGGGCATATTCTGAGGAAGGAATGGCGTAGCTTGAACGATTGCCGTCTGAACATCCTGAGCAGCAGCATCAATGTTACGGCTGAGATCAAACTGGAGCGTAATCTGAGTGGAACCCAAGGCGTTGGTAGATGTCATGGAACTGAGACCAGCAATGGTGGAAAACTGCCTCTCAAGCGGCGTAGCAACAGATGAAGCCATTGTTTCGGGGCTTGCGCCGGGGAGGCTTGCCGTTACAAGAAGTGTAGGAAAGTCAACATTCGGGAGATCACTCACTGGCAGGAGCTTATATCCCATGACCCCAAAAAGGAGAATCCCCAACATAAGGAGGGTCGTCATAACGAATCGGCGGATAAAAATTTCTGACAGGTTCATAACTGCATTTCCTCAATAAACTAATTTTAAGATTACAGTCTCAATTATAAAGATAAAGGCGATTCAAATTCGGGTATGTAATTAAGGTATCTACCCAATTAAGTTTTAAGAAACCATCAGTTTCCTTTATACCCTTCCCCAGGTCTTAAACGCCCTAGAACCCCTTTTTAATATTGCATCTCTGATAAACTGGAACCACCGTCTTGAGCCTTTTGAGTTCCACTTTCAGTTGCTTCGCCTTTGATCTCTACTTTAACTCCAGGGGCAAGTCTAAGCTGGCCCTCGGTCACCACCATCTCTCCCGGCTTAAGCCCTTCCGCGATGACAACCTCACGACCAAGGTCGTTCCCTAGGGTAACAGGACGAGATTCAACGGTAAGGTCGGGCTTGACAACAAAGACATACTTACCCTGCTGCCCTGTCTGGACTGCTGCGGATGGAACCACCACAGCCTTGGGTTGCGTAGTGAGAGTCAGCACCACATTGACAAACTGACCTGGCCAAAGGGCCTCATCTTGATTAGGAAAAAGCCCCTTGAGAAGGATAGTTCCTGTGTTTGTATCCACCTGATTATTTACAAATGTCAGCTCTCCGATAGCCTTATGGTCTCTGTCACTAGGGATGATCGCCTCGACTTTCAACTTCTCTACAGCCATATATTTCTTGATTTCCGGCAGTTCCTGCTGAGGAACAGAAAAATCTACATATATCGGCTTGGTCTGATTGATAACTACAAGCACTGTATCGTTATCTTTAACCATATTGCCCTGGTTGACCATGAGCTTTCCAATGCGCCCGTCTATAGGAGAATAGATATAGCAGTATCCGAGTTGAACCTTAGCATTCTCCACAGCAGCCTCGTCCGCTTTGACGGTCGCCTTCATGGCTTCGAAATTGGTACGATTCTGGTCATAGTCCTGTGCAGAGACTATACCCCTTTTGAACAGGTCAGCGTAACGCCGGGCGTCCGCTTCAGCCTTTTTCATCTGGGCTATGTCTTTTGATAAGTTGGCTTGGGCCTGCTGGAGTGCCGCTTGAAATGAACGCGGGTCAATTAAGAAGATGAGTTCCCCTTTCTTTACCTCTTGACCTTCTTTAAAATTGACCTCTACCAGCTGTCCTGCAACCCGGGATTTGACCGATACTGTAGAATAGGCCTCCACGTTCCCGATGGCACGGAGTTGCACGGGGACATCCTTTTGAACCACTGTGGCGACGGTCACCGGTGCGGCTTCACTCATTGCGGGTTGGCCCGGCTTTCCTTTTCCAGAGGGTTGGCCGGAACAGGATACAAATAAAAGAGTGATTGCCATAAGTAAACCAACTCTCACGCAAAGGGATTGGCGCAATAAAAGGCGCCAGACTTTTTGATCAATAATGGATTTCACTGCTCTTTTCATAACTTATTAAAGTATAAATAGGTAACTCTTTAAGCTAATTTTTTATCCCTTCAAGAAAGATTTTTACAAAGGTCTCAACTACATCTTCATTTCCCTTTTTAATCCCTTTCTTTTTTTTCTCACCGAAGAGTTCTTGCGAGATTATGTAATTTATAAACATTCCAATAAACGCCCGCGCCGCAAGGAGAGAATCTATGTCCTTAAAAGCTCCATCCGATATTCGCTCATCAATGTAGTCTGAAAGGAGCGCCCTTAGATGCTGCACATAGGTATCGAGGAACATATCCGATAGCTCGTGTCCCTCGAGCGCACTGAAATGAAGCAGCCTTAAGAAGCTAGGGTCTTTCTCCACGCATTCAAACATCCTTGCGCCAAGGGACTTAAAGATCAGCCAATCGTCCTTGGTCTCTTTAAAGGTCTCAAGCGGCAGTTCAATCTTTGGGTCTTCTTTAATTTTTCTCTCAATAATAGCGCCATAGAGGTCTCTTTTAGTAGAAAAGTACCGAAATATCAACGCCTCATTCACGCCCGCTTTTTCGGCAATCTCTTTTGTAGTGGTGCCATTGAACCCCTTTTCGGCAAAAAGCCTGATTGCAGCCTCAAGGATTTTATCCCGCGTTTTACCAACCTTTACCTGCTCAATTGACATTCACTAGAATCCCTGTAGTATATTAAGTAATTACTTACTTACTTTACCATACCCTATATAAGATGTCAAAGAGAAGGGAAAAAGGAATTTAGAAATGGAAAAAATGGGAAAACAAGGTTAAATATTAATTACTGAAAAGTTAACAGACCTAAGTTCTTCTAATAAATTTTATATCCGCAGAGGACAGACAATGAATGGAATCATATTTCTGGTATTTCTTTCCCTTGTGGGAGCCGACCAAACCCTTAATCTCTCTCTTCAAGACGCAATTAAAATAGCCCTTGAAAATAACAGAGATATTCAGATACAGAAAGAAAACGTAAAGATAGCGCGAGGCAATATACTAACCCAAGAAGGCATATTTGACCCGGTTCTAAATCTCAATTCATCATACGTGGATGCAAAAAACCCCACAACAAGCAGTTTAATCCCAAGCGGCGCCATTAAAACCAAACAATTTCTCCTTGGAAGTAATGTGACAGGGACATTGCCGACGGGTACGTTCTATAATATATTCGATTTTCTCTTGACAAGAACAACGACTAACTCCCCACTTGAGTCCTTGAGTCCAAACCTCTCTACATCACTTAGCTTTAGCGTCGGGCAGAACCTCCTTAGAAACTTTGGGTATGGCGTGAACGAGACCCCCATAATTATAGCAAAAACGTCGAGCGAGATATCGGTGAAGGAGGTGGAGCGAACAATAGCCGACACCCTTCTAAATGTTGAGACGGCTTATTGGAACGTTGTTGGAGCAAGAATGAATCTTGAGGTCGCAAGGGCGGCGCTTGAGGTTTCAAAGACCCTCGAGAGTCAAAACGAGATTCAGGTAGAGGTAGGAACACTTGCCCCCGTTGCTGTTACACAGGCTAAAGCACAGGTCGCAAGGGATGAGGTAAATGTAATTCTCGCTGAAAATACCCTCAAGGCCGATGAGGACAACCTGAAGAACATCCTTGCAATTCCCATTACACAGAATATTGTTCTTACAGACGAACCGACAACTGTTATTAAATCATTTAATGAAAATGAGGCGTTTAAAGAGGCATTGGAAAAAAGACCAGAGATGGCAGAGGCAAGACTCAATATAGAAAACAGCGAAACTCAAAAGAGGTTTGCTTCAAACCAGAGGCTTCCCAACCTGTCTGTTCAGGGTATAGTAACGCTCCAGGGATTGGGCGGCAGTGAGAACCCAAATCGCATAATATTTGGAGGAACCCCTGAACCAATTCCGGAACAATTTACCAACTCCTTAAATTCCTTTAGCCAACTGTTTGGGGCAGACTTCCCGGTTTGGGAGGTTCTCGGTGTTTTTAGCTTTCCCCTTTTTAACCGGACTGCCAGAGGGAATTATATACAGGCCTCGGCGGCCGCTGACAGGAGCGTCATTGCACTCAAACAGACCGAAGAAAGCGTTGAGCTTGATGTAAGTAATGCTATTAGACAGGTTCAAAATAGCATAAGGGGCATGGATGCAGCAAGGGTTTCGGTTCAGCTTAATGAGGAGTTACTAAGGCAGCAAAATGAAAGACTTAAGGTAGGTGTTGGGACAACGCTGGATGTGACACAAGCGCAGAGAGACCTTGTAACTGCAAGGACTGAGTATATACTGGCAATCGTGAGTTACAACATTGCCCTTGCACAGGTCGAACATGCAAAAGGAACAATTCTAGAGGCAAGAAACGTAAAGATAAAGGAATAATAAAGGAGGAGAAAGAAATGAGACTCAAAGGAAAAACGGCGCTGATTACGGGAGGAGGAGAGGGCATTGGCAAGGCCACTGCTCTTCTTTTCTGTAAAGAGGGAGCAAAGGTTGGGATTACAGGAAGAAAAAAGGAAAAGCTCGATGAGGTCATAAGAGAGGCCGAGGGGAAAGGTGAGATTGTTGCCCTTCCTGGAGATGTGTCCAAAGAAGGAGATGTGAAGAGAACGGTAGATGAATTTATTAAGAGGTTTAAGAAGATTGACATACTATTTAATAACGCGGGCGTCCTTGAGGTTGGGACTGTGGTTACGACCTCGGTCGAGGCATGGGACAAGATAATAGACATCAACGTAAAGGGCACCTTTCTTATGAGTAAATACGTGATTCCCCATATGCTAGAAAACGGCGGTGGCTCTATAATAAATAACTCTTCGGTTCTAGGATTTATTGGCAACCCGAATTGCGTTGCATACAACACAACAAAGGGAGCGATAATGCAGTTTACAAGGAGCCTCGCATTGGATCACGCAAAGCAGGGTATCCGCGTAAATACGATTTGTCCCGGATTTATCAAGACGAAGATGAATGAGGACTTTATCGGCAACCCTCCTGATGCACAGAAAAAGCTCGATGAGATAGCCGCTCAAATAATTCCTATGGGCTATAGAGGAGAGCCTGATGACATAGCCTATGCCCTTGTTTACCTAGCGAGCGATGAAGCCAAATACGTTACTGGCGCTCACCTAGTAGTGGACGGCGGCTGGACGGCTTACTAATAGGGATATAAAGGCATAAGAGCACCTCACAAATGTGTCCCATTTCATACGGAGTAGAATAATCCTTCAATGGTATTGAATATCGCCTTACTAGTTTTCCTGGTTGTGACATGGGGATACTCATGGGTAATGATGAAAATCGGACTGGGATTCATGGGCCCCTTCACGCTTGCAACGTGGCGGTGTGCAGTTGGAAGTTTAGGGATGTTTCCGTTGCTCAAAGGGATTCCCTGGCCAAAGAGGGAAAAATGGCCTTACTATGTCGCGGTGGGACTGCTTCAAACAACGGGGATGTTCGGGCTTATGCTACATGGAATGAAGTTTGTAACAGCAGGAAAGACATCGGTTCTTCTCTACACCATGCCCCTTTGGACAAGCCTTCTTGCCCATTTCTATCTCAAGGAAAAGCTCAATGCCTCACGGTGGGTTGGGGTTATAAGCGGTGGCATAGGAATCCTCTGCATCCTTGGATGGGATACACTCGTAAACCAGAGTGCACAGATCCTATTTGGAGAGTTTCTGGTTATTGCGGGGGCGGTTTCATGGGCTATCGCAAACATTGTAATAAAAAAACAAATGCCCAATGAAAACGCATATATGGTAAACGGCTTACAGATGCCTATTGGAACCCTAGGCCTTGCGCTCCTGTCCCTCCCGGTTGAAGGGCTGTGGCACATTAAATGGACATGGGTATCAGTTGGCGTTATATTATTTACAGGTGTAGTTGCTTCTACAATAAACTTCACTATCTGGTTCTATCTTCTAAAGAAGCTGGATACACATACCGCTGCCTCCGCATCAATGCTTGTGCCCGTGTTTGGGCTTTTATTTGACTGGCTACAATTGGGCAAGGGATTAGATACAGGCGTTATCGTTGGCGGAGTGCTTATCCTAGCCGGAATCTACCAGGTGTCTAAGCGCCAAAAATCGGATAAAGACTATGGCAGACGTAAAGAAGCGGCTTCCCAATAACGTAGAGGGCGAGTTTTTTGCGGTTTTCCATCTTTCTTGAATTGAAATTAGTCTTTTGCTAATCTACATTCAATAAATAAGTAAGAAGATAATTCGCGGTATAACATCCTTATATAGGGAATTATGCTGGATTTTTGCAGGCTAATTATTAGTTAGGCGCTTCTACGGGAAGATGTGCGTATGAATGATGGACACTCAGGCATAGAAAATCGCCAAGTGAATCAGGGCGGTTCTGGTAACTTCGAGTTGATACTTGCTTACCTGAAGCAAGGAACAGGACGTGGTGAGTTTGTTATTCACGCCACATCAAACACTTTTTATAGTTTTGGCTTACAACCACTGGAGTTCCTTGCCGAAATCGGTTTTACCCATTATTCGGGAGAATGCCCTTTTCATCGCGATAAGTGCTTTTACAGGGTAATAGCAACACTACAGCGAGATGTACATGGATTTGAAAATTTCCATCAAGTACAATCAATTCATGATGCCTTTAAAACTTTCGCAGGACGGATTGGAGAACTCTTTCAACTACGTCAACAAGAAGATCGTATTCTCAGAGAAATAGGTATACAATCTAGAAGAAAAGCTGTTTTTGGACAGCCTGTTGAAATCGAAATAAGTGAAAATGATGTTCCTTTATGGATTGATGAAGTCAAATTTAAGCGTCTTCGTGACCTTGAAACACAGAGAGATACCATACAACAAGAAATAAACGATTTGAGTGGATACTTGCCTTTACTTTATGCGACAGGCGATTCCCTTGAAGAAGCAGTTGTTAAGGCTCTTCAATCCCTAGGCCTAAACGCTGAACGCGCACCAAAAGGGTTTACAGCGGATGTTCTTGCTCAGACGGCTGATGGTACAAAGAAATTTGGTCTTGAAGTTACAGGAATCGCTGGCGCTGTTAAGAAAGACAGCAAAAAACTCACTCAATTGTTAGAATTCGAGCGGATAAAGGAACATAGAGAAAAAACCATCCTAGTAGCGAACACTTACAACACGCTACCTATTAGCCAAAGGAAAAAACAAGAACACTTTACCCCACAAGTCCTTGAATTCCTAAGCCGACATCCTATTCTCTTAATGACAGGCTGGGACCTTTACTGTATGGCTGGTGATGTTTTGGAAGGATTGCGTTCAAAGGAAGAAATTATTGAAATCCTATATACCACAAATGGGCTGCTAAAATACGAAAGAAGCGCCTAACATGCGCTTGCACCTGACGCCGCTCCGCTGCGTTTCGCGGCGCAGGTGAAGTGCAGGCCGTTAGATTTCTCTCGGTCGAAGCCTATCATTTACTGGCCGGAAGAGATACAATGCGGCGTGGGTTCCATTATATTCTAGCCGCAAATTGCCAACTCTAACATTAAAATCAATGCCTGAAATGTCTCACTCCCGTAAATATCATCGCGATTCCATACTCGTCTGCGGCGGCGATGGTTTCTTTGTCCCTTACTGAGCCGCCCGGCTGAACTATGGCGGTAATTCCCGCCTTTGCCGCCTCGTCAATCCCATCGCGGAATGGGAAAAAGGCATCGGAAGCGAGCACCGTCCCCTTTATGGGAAGCCTCGCCTTCATAACCGCGATTTTAACGGAATCCACACGGCTCATCTGCCCCGCCCCGATTCCAACTGTTTGACCCTCACGCGCAAACACTATGGCATTTGATTTTACGTGCTTGCACACCTTCCATGCGAATTTAAGCGCC
>Ga0070737_10005370_pt1 | contig 12284 bp, 10 predicted proteins | sample Coa_R1_10_FD_66438 | JGI IMG/M metagenome (GOLD analysis project Ga0070737, IMG submission 66438) | Surface soil microbial communities from Centralia Pennsylvania, which are recovering from an underground coalmine fire - Coalmine... | ecosystem: Environmental > Terrestrial > Soil > Unclassified... | reverse complement strand
GTTCGCGGCCCGTGACCCGGAACTGGGCGCCCTCATCGGGGGCTGTGAGCTGCGCATCGGTCCCGGCGGCACCGGGGAGGTGTCCTACTGGACCCACGCTGGCCAGCGGGGCCGGGGGTACGCGCGCAACGCTCTGGCCCTGCTGGCCGGCTACGCAGCCTCGATCGGCGTCACCCGCCTGGAAGCACACATCGCTCCAGGTAACCATGCCTCACGGCACGTCGCCGAAGCCGCTGGCTTCACCCGGGCAGGCACCTTCACGGACGACGACGGAGCCGAAATGATCCGTTACACCCGCAACGCCTCCGGCAGACCCGGCCGGCTGGCGGGCTGAATTGGATCACGCTGTACGCACCACACACCGGCCTGCTGAGCAGAAATACCGGGAGGCTGACTCCTGCATAGAGATGTACCACCATCTCGAGGAATTCACCGGTGGTACCACCCGGCAGTTTCTTTACCGTAGTCGTCTTGTCGCCCCACTTCATGGTGACGGTGGCCGCGCACCCGGTGGTGTCCTGGCCGGGGATAAGTCACTTCCGGCCGCCGGCAAAAGTGAATTCAGGCCGGCCAGGACTTCGTGCGGGCGGCGAGCACCTGGCGGAGGGTGACGAGCTGGCCGGCCAGCGTCTCGCGGAGGGAATCGGCGAGTGGCCCGGCGGCCAGGACGGCTTCGGTGGCCGCGATGGTGGCCGGGTCGGCCAGCGTGGCCGGGAACAGCAGGTGAGCCAGCCGGGGGCCGATCCGGCCTGGCCGGCTCCGCAGCACCGGCCAGGCTTCGGCGAAGTAGCGCTCACGGAACGGGGCGAGGATGTCCTCCTGGCCCGGCACCCAGACACCCGCCGCGCAGGCTACCGCCAGCGGCTCGGGCTGGTCCGGGGCCAGCGCCGCCGCCCACGCCGCCTGCTTGGCGGCCGGGTCAGGGCGCAGGGCGCGGCAGGTGAGCCGGTTCGCCTGGCCGCCGACCGGGTCGAGTGCGGCGTAGGCGTCCAGGTCCGCGTCGCCGGCCTGGCCCGCGGCCGACAGCGTGGCCAGAATCTGCCGGTGCAGGATCAGGTCCACCGCCGGGCCGTCGCCACCGGCCGGGCCGGGCGCGCCGTCCAGCCAGGTGCGCAGCCGGGCCAGCTGCTCGCCGCCGTCCGCGCTGGCGGCGAAGGCCAGGGCCAGCTCGTGCCGGGTGCGGCGGGACACGCCCGGGGCGGCCCGCGCGGCCGCGGCGGCGGCGGCCAGCCGGTGCCGCAGCGGGCCGCGCTGCCCGGCGGGGGCGTAGCGATCGGCGGCGGTGACCGCCTTGGCCAGCAGCTTGGCCACGCTCACCGGCAGCGGGCTCACGCTGATCCGGCGGGTCACCAGGTCCACGTAACCGGCCGCGGCCAGCTCGGCCGCCAGGGTCATGTCCCAGGCCGCGGACCAGCACACCGCCTCGGTGCCCGGATCGCTGACGTCCAGGGCGACCTCGGCCAGTGCGCGCCAGGACCGGCCGTCGAACCGGGTCCGGGCGAAGCTGAGGTCTCCGTCGTTCACCACAAAGGCGTCCGGCGCGGGCTGACCGGTCAGGTCGGGCAGCGCCGTTCGGGACCCGGAAATCTCGGCAGTCAGCGCCAGCTCGCGGCGCAGCCGGCCACCCACCCGGACGTAACCGCCGATCCCGATCCGGTGGGTCCGCAGCGGGCCGCCGATGACCGGCGGCTCCTGGGTGACGGCCAGGGCCGCGACGGTGCCGTCCGGGGCCAGCGACACCTCCGGCCGCAGCGTGTTCACCCCGGGCGCGTGCAGCCAGTCCGCCGCCCAGCCGGACAGATCCCGGCCGCTGGCCCGCGACCAGCAGCCGACCAGATCCGCGGTGACCGCAGCCGAGCCGGAGTACCGGTCCAGGTAGTCCCGCAGGCCGGCCCGCAGGGCCTCGTCGCCGATCAGGGCAGCCAGCTGGCGCACCACGCAGCAGCCCTTCATGTACACGATGGACGGCGACCGGTAGAGCGCCTCCGCCACAGTGTCCGCGTGCGTGGTCACGCCCCGCACGCCCGGCACGCTGTCCACCCGGTAGGACTCCGGCTTGGCGCTCATGCCGAGCCGGGCCCAGTCGGTGGTCATCCCCAGCCCCTCGGTCACCGCCAGCTCGCCGGTGTAGTCCGCCAGGGACTCGCCCAGCCAGATGTCGTTCCACCAGCGGCCCTCGACCTGGCAGCCAAACCACAGGTGCGCGACCTCGTGCGCGAGCAGGCCAGCCGGATACGGGTCCCCTGGATCGCCCGCCTGCTGCAGGAACCGCTCGCTGACCAGCATGATCCCCGGCAGCTGGGTGGCACTGGCGGGCAGCCGGGGCGCGAACACGATGTCGTATGTGGGGTAGGGGCGGGGCCGCTGGAGCAGCCGTTCGTAGTACTCCACCAGCCGCCGCACCAGATCCGCGACCCGGGCCACCCCCGGCTCGCCGGCCAGCGCGGGACGGCACCGCACGCTGATCCCGGCCACCTCCCCCGGTTCCGGTGCCGCCGCCGTGACGTACGGCCCGGCGCACACGGCCAGCTCGAACGTCCGGGCGGCCGGCACCGGGGCGAACCGCCAGACGCCCGCCTCCCCGTCGGCCGGCCGGGCGGTCACCGCGCCGCCGGACACGCACTGCCAGCCGGCCGGGGCCGTCACGGCCAGCGTGAACTCCGACCGCAGATCGGGCTGGTCGAAGCAGCAGAAAATCCGCGGCGCGTGGTCCGGGAAGCAGGTGGCCAGCACGTACTCGTCCCCGGTGGCCGGGTCGGTGAACCAGCCCAGGCCGTGGCCGTCCGGGTCGTAGCCGAACTCGGCGTCCACGGTCAGCAGGTTGTCCGCGGCCAGGCCGTCCAGGTGCAGGAACCCGCCGGACAGTACCTCCGCCGGGTTCAGGTCGCGGCCGTTGAGCCGGATCCCTGAGACGCTGGCCGCGGCCAGGTTGGCGAAGGTGGCCGCGCCCGGCTCGCGGCAGCCGAACCGGATCTCGGTACGCGAGCGGAAGCGGCCGGGACCGGTGGTCAGATCCAGGGCGACGTCGTAGGAACCGGGCTCGATCAGGGCGGCCCGCTGCTCCGCGTCCGCCTGGGTGTAACCCGCCACCGGGGCAGCCTAGCCCGGCCAGGTAAACGCGGACCGCCGGCCGCCTCTCCGCCGGCCTTCAGCCGGTGCCCGGTCATCGTCATTATCCCCGGGGACCGCCGGCCGCCGGGGTGATGACGCCGGGTGGTCCGTCACCCGGCCGGTGGCGCCGTCCCGGGCTCGCCGTCCGGCAGTGGGAAGAGCCGCGCCACGAAGCTGCAGAAGGCCGCGACGCCCTCGTACCGGAAGGTCCCGTCGATCTGGGCCCGTTCCTGCGCCGGGGCGGCCTGGTAGGCGGGCAGGGTGGCCAGGCGGTTGGTGGAGTAGGCCCGGATCAGGGCGAGCATCCGGTCGGACGGGGTGGTTTCCCAGAAGCCGCCGGGATAGTGCGCCGTGCTGGCCAGGTCGAGGCCGAGGTGTTCGCGGGCGAAGCGCAGGGTGAGGTAACAGCCGGCGCAGGTGCGCAGGGTACCGGCGAGTACGGCCGGGCTGGTGATCCCGGCGTGAGCCAGCAGGGCCACCAGGGTTCCCTCGGCGTGGCAGGCGCCCGGCAGGCTCGGCGGCTCCAGCCAGAACACCCCGTGCCGGGTGTCCGGCCGCCGCAGGAAGGTGAGCGCCTGGCCGTAGGTCCCGGTCTCCCACTTCCCGCTGGCGCGGAGGACGTCGACGGCTCCGGCCAGCGCCTGGCCGGCCGGGCCCACGGCGGGTGGGCCGCCGGGCCGTTCGGCCTGAAACTGGTCGGCCTCGAACCGGGCGAGGACATCGCGCGCGGCCGGCTCGCCGGCGCAGACGACGATCCGGCCGGCCACACAGAGGGCCGGGATGCCCGCGGTCGTCTTCGCCTTTCCCGCCACGTAGCGGCACAGCGCACGGGAAATCCGCGGGAGCACTCCGGCGGATGGCTGATCATCGCTGAATCGAACACCGCGAATCCGGGGCAGGCCGGCGTATGATTCCCACTCGGTAACCGTCACGTCAGCACCCATCCGCTGGAAGGCCAGGCCCGTTGACCTGCTCGGCTGCAGGTGGCGGGGCGTCAGGAAACGTATGGTCAGCGTAAAATTTCGCAAAACGGCACTAAAACGCGATGACGCGCTTATTCCGGCATAAGCCGTTGCGTCAAAACGCAACGGGCGGGCCGGGCCAGCCAGGGCGGTGCCGGTCAAGGCGGTGCTGACCAGGGCGGTGCTGACCAGGACGGCGTCGGCCAGGGAGGGCACGGCCATGGGGGTGCGGCAGGCCAAGGCGGCCGAGACGGCGGCGGCGCTGAAGGAAGCGGCCCGGCGTCAGTTCGTGGAGCGCGGCTACCTGAACACCAAGATCACCGACATCACCGCGGCGGCCGGGCGGGCCACCGGGTCGTTCTACGAGCATTTCGCCAGCAAGGAGGAGCTGCTCGCGGCGCTGCTGGCCGACATGCACAGCGCCGCCAGCGACGAGATGCGGGCCCAGGAGCACCCCCGCGAGCACGACCTGACCGACCGCGCACAGCTGCGCGCCCACCTGGCGCTGGCCTGGCAGACGATGCGCGCCGGGCTGCCGGTGATGATCGCGGTGTTCGAGTCGGCGGTGGCCGCGGGCCCGGCGTCCGGCCAGAACTGGGACCGGCTCACCAGCGACACGGCCGTGCTCCGCGAGCACCTGGAGTACCTGCGGGACAGCGGGCACGAGCTGCCCGGTGACCCGGCCCTGGTCGCGGCGGCCATGGGCGCCATGCTGTCCACCCTCGGCTACGCCCTGCTCGCGCCGGGGACCTCCACCCTGCCCGACGACGAGGTCATCGACACCGTGACCAACCTGCTGCTGCACGGCCTGGCTGGCCCCGCGACCGGTTCGTGACGGCGGCCAGGCCGTAGTTCCGCTGGCTATTTCGCCTTCGGGGAACCTTCGTTGCCGGGGGTCAGCAAAGCGGTCAGCAGGTCAGCCTGCTGCTGGGTGAGCTGGCGCGCATCCTCAGGGGTGGGCGCGTTCTGAAGATTCCAGCGCTGATCCTGGGTGAACTCGCGGACGGCCCGCAGCCGCAGCCAGTCCGGGCCCAGCTTGCCGGCCAGGACGGCCGCGGCCGTGATGAGAGCGTTGGCCAGCGCGATCGCGGCGACGAGGAGGGCGCCGCCCCGGTGCGGGGTGAACGTGAGGGCGGCCGGGGCGCCAACCATGCTGGCGGCCAGCAGGGCCGCAGGGCAGGCCATCGTGGCGGACCGGCGGCGGGCGCGGGAAGCGGGGTGAACCTGACCGCGGGGTGAGGACTTGCTAACGGACATTGGGCGTCCCTCCATCGGCTGGGAAGCTTGATGGAGGGCTGGGTCGAAAGGGCCTGAGTTTTCCCACGGCCGGCCCGAACTTTTTTGAAGTACGCCACCCGGCACCGTGGTGGCGGGGACCGCAGGGGGGCGGTTGAGGTGCAGGAGCAGCCTGGGTCAGGTACCGCTGGACCGAGCGACGCGGAACTGGTGGCGCGGGCGCTGGCCGCCCGGACCCCGGCGGAGCGCACCGCGGCGTTCGGGGATATCGCCGACCGGTACCGCGCGGCCGTGCTGCGCTGGTGCTCGGCCCGGTTACCCGACGGCGGCGCCGCTCAGGACGTCGGGCAGGCCACGTTCGCTGAGGCGTTTGGCAGCCTGGCCCGTGGGGCCGGGCCCCGGGATCCGGACCGGCTGGGGGGCTGGCTGATCGGCATCGCCAAGAACCAGCTGAAGGCCTACTTCCGGCTGGAGAACCGGCCCGTGCAGGGGCGCCTGCTGGACGGCGAGACGCTGGAGGACCTGAGCGACGACGACGAGTCCCGCTCGGGCGGCGCGGTGCGCCGGGCACACGCAATGCGGCTGGTGGACGCGGTGGTGCGGACGCTCAGCGAGCGGCAGCAGGAGGTCTACCAGCTACGGTTCCGGCAGGAGCTGACCGGCCGGGAGATGGCCGGGCCGCTGGGCGTGGACGCCAAGACCGCCAGCAACGAAGCCACCCACGTGCAGCAGCTGATCAGCTTCGGGTTCGGGGCCCTGATCCTGGCCCAGGAGGGACGGCAGTACTGCGCGGTGCTGGCCGGCATCCTGGACGAGGCCGCGTTCACCGGGGAGAACTACACCACGGCGCTGCGGGTGCGCATCACCCGTCACTTCGATACCTGCCAGACCTGCGACAAGTGCCGCGTCTGCGCGGTCAAGCGGCACCAGCTCGTCGGGCCCTACGTGCCCGCGCTCATCCCCGTCCTGTTCGCCGCCGGGTTCCGTGAGCGCATCGCTGAGGTCATCCGCAGCATCGCGAACGCGCCGGCCAGCCAGAACCCGCCCCGGCAACCTGGCCAGGGCCAGCCTCCCGCCGCCCCGCCCGTGGCACCGGGACAGCCGCGGCTGGACGCCGAGGACGGCCAGCCGGCCTCCCAGGCGTCCCGGGCCCGGTCGTGGCTGCGCCGCCCCGCCGTGGCCATCCCGGCCGGGGCGGCCGTCGTCCTGGCGGTGCTCGCCCTGCTGGTGGTGCCCCGCCTGCACGCCTCGGCGGCGCACCGGCCGCCGGCCTCCCCGGCGACCGGGACCCCGGGTGGGAGCGCCCCGGCCACGCTCGCCTACACCACCGCCGATTCCGTCGACCTGCGCACCGACGGCGGGGTGCCCCGGGTGCTCGCCACCCTGCCGCACGGAGTGACGGCCAGCTCGCTGACCTGGTCCCCGGACGGGAAGGAGGTCGCCTGGCTGACGGGCACCTCGCTCGACCTGGCGCGGACCGCGGGCGGGCCGGTGCAGAGCTGGCCGTGCTCGGGGTGCCAGAACGTCGCCTTCCAGGGCGACCAGGCGGTGTCCGTGCTGCCGGCCGACGGGCAGGGCCCGCAATCCCTGAACGCGGCCATTCCCGTGCTGGTCGTCTTCACGCCCGGCCGCACCAGCATCACCAGAGAGACGATCACCGGGATCCCGCATGGCGAAACCAACACCGACTTCGCGGTGCTGACCGCCCTGAGCTCCAGCACCCTGGTGGTGGCCTACGGCGACGCGGGCGGCAGCGACCTGGGCGGCTCCCAGCTCCTCTACCACGTCGCCGCCGACGGCCGGGCCACGCCCTACGGGGTGGCCTCGCTGTCCGACCTTCCCACCGGTAACCCACTGAAGTCGGGCGTGCCCTTCGGCAACCTGGGGCAGGCCGTTCCCGGGCCACAGGGCCGCCTGGTGGCCCTGACCAGCGAGAGCCGCGGCGGAGCCTGCGGCGAAACAGAAACGGCCTACCTGCTGGACACCGCTACGGGCAAGGTGACCATCCCGGCTACACCGGCTGGTGGCGGGCCGGACGGGTTCTGGGTCGAGGGACAGTGGTTCGACGCGAAGGGGAACGCCTACGTCTCGCTGATCCCCAACCTCACCGACTGCCAGACCTCGGAGCAGCCACCCAAACACCTCATGCCGCCGCACGCCGTGCCCATCGTCTGCAAGCTGATGGACGGCCGGTGGGTGAAGACCGGGACCGGTCCCGTGGCGGCCAGCTACGGACCGGGTGGCTGGCTGGCCCAGCGGACGGTCACATTCTCGGATGACGACCCGTTCGCGGGCGTCGCCGGCACGCTGACCGTCACCCACGGCACGACCCGGATCACCGTCACGGGTGTTTTCAGCTTCGCCTGGGCGCCCTGACCCGAGGGCCCAGCCGCACCGTGACCGGCCTGCCGCTGCGCGGGCTGGCCGGGCCCAGTCCGGGAGCCCGGCCAGCGGTTCGCGATGGTGCGCTTCGGCTAGGTCAGCTTGCGGCGGTAGGCGGCCAGGGCGAGGGCTGACGCGACGGCCAGGATGCCGAGGCACCAGGCCAGGGCGGGCCAGATGGCGGCGCTGACCGGCCGCAGGGTGAACAGATCGCGGATCGTGTTGACGATGGGCGTCACCGGCTGGTGGGCGGCGAAGGCCCGCACCGGGCCGGGCATGGTGGCGGTGGGCACGATCGCCGAGCTGATGAAGGGCAGGAAGACGAGCGGGTAGGAGAAGGCACCGGCGCCCTCGACGGTCTTCGCCGACAGGCCGGCGATGACGGCGATCCAGGTCACCGCCAGGGTGAACAGGACCATGATCCCGGCGACAGCCAGCCAGGCCGCCGCGCTCGCCCCGGAGCGGAATCCCATTGCGACGGCGGCCAGCACGACCAGCACGAGCGAGATCAGGGTGGAGACCACCGAGGTCAGCACGTGCGCCCACAGCACGCTCGACCGGGCGATCGGCAGGGACTGGAACCGCTCGAAGATTCCGCTCTGCAGGTCGGCGAACAGCCGGAGCGCGGCGTAGGAGATGCTCATCGCGACCGTGATCAGCAGGATTCCGGGCAGCAGGTAGTTCACGTAGTGATGCGACCCGGCGCGAATCGCACCGCCGAACACGTAGCCGAACAGCAGCATGAGGGCAATCGGCATGATCGAGACCGTGATGATGGTGTCCAGGCTGCGCGTGATGTGGCGCATGGAACGGCCCAGCAGCACGGTGGTGTCGCCGAAGAAATGCGTAGGCATGGTGGTTCCCCAGTTATCCGTGTGGCTCAGTTACCCGATGATTCAGTGGCCCGTGCCGCCGACGATGGCGAGAAAGATTTCTTCGAGGCTCGGCTGCTTCTCGACGTATTCGACGGTGGCGGGCGGAAAGATCCGCTTCAGTTCGGCGAGGGTGCCGTCCGCGATGATCCGGCCCTGGTGCAGGATCGCGATCCGGTCGGCGAGCTGTTCGGCTTCGTCCAGGTACTGCGTGGTGAGCAGAACCGTCGTGCCCTGGGCGGCCAGTTCGCGGACGCTGTCCCACACCTCGGCGCGGGACTGCGGGTCGAGTCCGGTGGTGGGTTCGTCCAGGAAGATCACCGGCGGGTTCCCGGCCAGGCTCATGGCGATGTCCAGGCGGCGGCGCATACCCCCGGAGTAGGTCGCCACCCTGCGCTCGGCCGCGTCGCTGAGCTGAAAGCGATCCAGCAGGTCAGCGGCGAGCCGGCGGGCGGCCTTGAGGTGTCGCAGCCGGGCCGTCAGCACCAGGTTCTCCCGCCCGGTGAGGGTCTCGTCCACGGCCGCGAACTGCCCGGCGAGGCTGATGGACTCCCGGACCCGGCCCGGTTGCCCGGCCACGTCGAAACCGTCGACGGTGGCCGTCCCCGCGTCGGCCTTGAGCAGCGTGGACAGGATCTTCACCACCGTGGTCTTGCCCGCGCCGTTGGAGCCGAGCAGGGCGAAGATGCTGGCGCGTGCCACGTCGAAGTCCACGCCGCGCAGCACGTGCAGCTTCTGGTACGACTTTTCCAGGCCCCGGACCTGAATCGCTGAAGGTTGCTGGGGTGCCATCGGATGGCCCTCTCTGTTCTGGTGCGGTTTTTCCGGCGTTTCCGGGCGGCTTTGTATGGCGCTGGGCGCCGGTCCGCTCCCGATGGAAGGCGGGCAGCACGGCCGGACAGCGCTGAGCGGACGGGGAAAGAAGGCGCGGCGGTTAGCTGGCCGCAGGCCCCGGAGTTCTCTCCGGGGGGCGTATCTCCACTGACCCGGGGATGATCACCGCCGGGAGGGTCTTATTCGCAGAACACCTTGACCTGGCTGCCGGGGTCATCGACGTCGACGGAGACCTCGGCGAGCTGGTCGATGAGTTCCCCGATGTGCTGCGGCTTGAGTTCGGTGAGGTCGATCGGCATCCCGGCCCTGGCCAGCTCCGCGTTGACCCTGGCCAGCGCCTGCGGCGGGGGCAGGCTCGCGAGCCTGACCCCGGCGCGCAGCAGCTGGAGCGGGATGCGGATGTTGATCCGGCCCGCCCCGTAGCTGCCGGGGACCTCCGGCCAGCTGACCGCGACCCGCAGGTACCTGGGCCGGGGCTGGGGGCGGCCGGTGACCGCGGCCGCCGGCGGGGGCTGTTCCCGCTCGATGGCCCCGAGCAGCCGCTCGGCCTCGTCCGCGGTGACCTTGCCTTCCGCCAGCATCTCCAGGACCTGGCGGCGCTGCTCACTCGTGATTCTGCTCCGTTTCCGTTACCCGGCGCTGACCAGCACGGCACTCCAGGACGGCACTGTGGCCCTGCGCCGGCCGAACCGGGATCACGACGGTCCCTCCAGTTCGGCCAGGGCCTCCTGGGCGCTGATCTCCCCGCGCCGCAGCCGGTCCACGACGCCGGCGCTGGCCGGCGCCGGGCCGGGGCCGGCGCCGTCGAGCTGCTCGGTGAAGTCGAGCTGCCCGGCGATCCGGTTCAGCCGGGATTTGATCGTCGGGTAGCTCACCCCGAAGATCCGCTCCATCTCCTTGATCGAACCGTGCGACCGGACGAACGCGGCCACGAACACCTGGTCGTCGAAGCCGAGCAGGGCGAGCTGCGGCGGCTCGAACTGGCCCTCGACCGCGACACCGTTGCCGGTGAGGCGAACCCGCTCGACCACGAACGGCTCCCCCCGGGTCAGGTCCGTCAGCTCCTGCCAGTCCACCCTCGGCCTCCTCGCCCGTCGGTGCTCACAGTTCAGTTATATCTTGAGTTATTGAAGCGATCAAGGCTTGCAGTTTAATTTTCTTAAGCTGATCTTCAAGTTATCTAAGCTGCTGTCCGGCGGCGCGAGTGAGTCCGGGTCAGTCCGCGAAGGCCGCCTCGAACCGGTCGCGGAGGCCGGTGAGGCGTTCGGCGGGCTCGTTGGCGAAGACCAGCCGGAGGTAGCGGTCGCCGCTGGGGCCCCAGCCGGTCATCGGGGTCGCGGCGACCTGGGCCCGGCGGAACAGCCGCGCCGAGGCCTCCTGCGGGGTGACGCCCATCGCGGCGGTGTCCACCAGGAGCGACCAGCCGCCGTGCGGGCGGATGACCGGGTAGCCGTCCAGCTCGCGCAGGACGGTCTCGCAGCGGTCGCGCCAGACGGCGGTGGCCGCGGCGACGTCGGCGGCCGCGTCCGGGGCGGTCAGCGCGGCGGCGACGGCCCGCTGCGCGATGCCGACCTGGCAGACCACGTTGGTCAGGCCGACCAGGCTGACGTCGCCCATGATCTCCGCCGGGCCGGTCACCCAGCCGACCCGCCAGCCGATCATGCGCAGCTCCTTCGACGCGGAGCCGGCGGTGATCGTGCGGGCGGCCAGGTCCGGGTGGGCGGCCGGGTGCGCGGGCGGCAGGCCGTCGAACCTGATGCGCTCCATCGCCGCGTCGTAGAGCACCCAGGCCCCGTGCCGGGCGACCGGGCCGGCCAGCGCCTCGTAGTGCTCGCCGGACAGCAGCGCGCCGGTGGGCATGACCGGGCTGAGCAGCAGCACCACCGCGGTCCGCGGGCCGACCGCGGCGGCCAGCGCGGCCGGGTCGGTCGCCCAGCCGTTCGGCCCCGGTGTGCAGCGCACGTGCCGCGGCACCCCGCCGGCCAGCCGGATCCGGTTCACCAGCCCGGCGTAGACGGGGTCGCAGACGACCACTTCCTGACCGGGCTCCACCGTGGCCAGCAGCACGTTGAGCACGCCGTTCAGGCCGCCCGCGACGCTGACGCACTCGGTGTCCGGATCGTAGTGCCGCCCGGCGATGGCCCCGACGTGGGCGGCGGCGGCCTCGCGCAGCACGCGGTGGCCGGGGAAGGGCAGGTAGCTGTTGGCCGCGTCCTCCTCCACCGCCTCGTGCGTGACCCGCCGGGCGACGGCCGGGGGCGGGATGTCGGTGTCGAGGTTCTCCAGGCGGAGGAAGCGCGGGTCCGCCGCCGCGTCGGCGGCGTCGCCGACCTTGTCCACCCCGATGCCCGGGATGTGCCGGAGCCGTTCGACGGGCATGAGTCCCCCTCAGGTAGCCGAGGGAGCCAGTCTGGCGGATGCGGCCGGGATCAGCTCTGGCTGGCGATCAGTTCGGCGCCGGCCGCGTCCGGGACGAAGTCCAGCGTCTTCTCGAAATGGACCGTGGTGGTGCCGCCGCGGCCGTTGCCGGTGAGCTGGAGGTTGTCCGCGACGGCGTCGATGATCTGCAGGCCGCGGCCGTGCTCGGCGGTCAGCGGGGCTGGTTCGCCGTCCGGCGCGGTGAGCGCGGCGGTGCCGGTGTTGACCACCTCGATGACGCACCGGCCGTTGTGCACGGTCGCCCGGACCTCGTACTCGTCCCCCGGGCCGGCGTGCTGGATGACGTTGCCGCACGCTTCGCTCAGGGCCAGCGCGATGTCGTTGCGGGTGTCCCGGGTGATGCCGAGGGTCTCCAGGCAGTTGTTCAGCACCTGGCGGCTGAGCGGCACGCTGGCGGCGTCCCGGGGTAGGTACAGCGCGATTTTCAGTTCCACGTCATCGGCCTCCC